>Ga0302181_10001803_pt1 | contig 15621 bp, 17 predicted proteins | sample I_Palsa_E3_3_FD_198786 | JGI IMG/M metagenome (GOLD analysis project Ga0302181, IMG submission 198786) | Peat permafrost microbial communities from Stordalen Mire near Abisko, Sweden - I_Palsa_E3_3 | ecosystem: Environmental > Terrestrial > Soil > Palsa > Peat permafrost | place: Sweden...
CTGACGCCACCCCAGCGCCGCCGCGATCAGCCGCAACGGCTAGATCGAAAGGCTGTCTCGCATCATCACCTGGGCGCCTGGGACCAATGGGCATCCCGCGACCGCTTCGGGCCTGTGCCCTGGTGAGGTTGGGGCGATGTAGCGTGGCCTTCGTGGCGGTGAATGCGGAGCAGTCCGAGGCCTGGAACGGAACCAGCGGGCGGCACTTCATCGAGCAGCGTGAGCGGCATGAGCGAATGCGGGGCGGGCTGACGGCGCGGTTGCTGGCCGCCGCGCAGATCCAGGACGGGGAGAACGTTCTCGACATCGGGTGCGGCTGCGGTGATGTGACCATCCTCGCGGCACGCGCCGCCGGCAGTGGGCACGCTCTCGGCGCGGACCTGTCCCGGATCCAGGTAGCCGAAGCGCGCAGGCTCGCCGCCGCGGCTGGCGTCACTAACGCCAGGTTCGAGGTCGCCGATGTCCAGGTGCAACTGTTCCAGGCCGGGAACTTCGACGTGGTGCTGAGCAACTTCGGTGTCATGTTCTTCGATGACCCGGCGGCGGCGTTCGCCAACCTGAGGAAGGCGCTACGGCGCGGCGGCAGGCTGGCGTTCCTGTGCTGGCGCGCCCGCGAGGAGAACCCCTTCTTCACCATCGGGTTCGCCGAGGCCGCGGCCGTTCTCGGCCTCCGCGAGCTGACCGGGCCGGCTGCTGCTTTCTCCCTCGCCGACAGCGGCCGGGTGGGTGCGTTGCTGAGCGGCGCGGGGTTCGGCGGCATCGAGTTCGCCAAGGCGGACGAGCCGATGCTCATCGGCCGCGACGTAGCCGACGTGCTCGAGTACGAGCGTGCCTCTCCGGGCGCCACCGAGATTCTGGCCGGGCTCAGCCCGGCACAAGCCGCCGGGCTGGCCAGACAGGTCCGGGACTGCCTGGTGGCGTACGCATCGCCAGATGGCGTGATCATGCCCGGCGCGGCCTGGCTAGTCACGGCCCAAGCGCTTTGACATCCTCCATCGCCCTAAAGGGCCAGGATTCCAGCCGCGACCGGTGGTCGCGCTGTAGGTTCGCGGTTCGCAGGCCGGGCAGTCCCGTCGCCTCCCCGCGCAGCCACGGCATGCCCTGCCGCGGTTTCATGCTGGGTCGTGCATGTGCCCGCTTGGCTGTCGCGGACAATTCGAATATACCATCCAGCACCGACATTTCAGGGGAGGTGAAGCGGCGTTTCCTCCCCGGCCTCAAGGCCGGGGTCTCCACGCCGCGATTCCGATGAACCGGGCTGGAGCGGCTTCAGTCCCAGTAGTTAGTCGGCACTGATGGTCAGGACGCCGTCAGACCAGACGTTGGTCACGACGATTCCCGGGCCGCCTGAGACGGTGACCGGGGCGGCGGAAACCGTGAAGGAGACAGACGTTCCGGGCGCGGTGCTGGCGAACGCCGGAGTGGCGATCCCGGTGACCAGGCCGGCCGTGATGAGCGCAGCGGCGATTTTCGTGATCCGGCGGCCGGCGAGGTTACTCATCGTGGCCCGCTTCACATTTCCATCCGCGATGCTGTTCATCTTCGTCCCCGTTTTCCCCGGTCTTGCCTACTCGGTAAAGCTGAAGTTATGGGGCGGAGGTGGCGGGCCGGGTGCCCGGACGGTGGCAGACCGGTAGCAGGACCGGCATCGCCCGGCCCAGGTTGCCGCGGATGACCGTACCCGTCTGGGTGACCGGAAATAAAATCGTGAGGCTCCTCATTATGATGGATGTCAACGTGAGGATCGTCAGCGTGAGACGGGTCAGCGTCAGTGCGTGGCAGAAAGGCTAGCGATGGTTACACCTGAGCAGGTTGGTGAACGGTATCTCGCTGTCCATCACCGGATGCTCCGGGCCGTCAACGATGAGATGCTTGGATGCGGTTTGTCGATGGCCCGCACCAAGATGCTCCGGCGGCTCCATGAGCAGGGGCCGACCAGGCAGAACGTGCTGGCAACCGATTTCGGGCTGTCTCCGCACTCCATTACCGACCTCGTCGACGGGCTGGAGCGCCATGGCCTGGCCGAGCGCCGGCCGGACCCCACGGATCGCCGGGCCAAGCTTGTCGCGATCACCGACGCGGGCGAGGCCGGCCTTGCCGTGGCGAACGCTACCCGGGAGCGGCTGCTCAAGGAGATCTTCGGGGCGCTGAGCGAGGCGGACCGGACGACGTTCCTGCGCCTGCTCGACGGCCTCGACGACGCAGCCCGGAGGCTGATCTCTGCATCGGCCCCGGACGTAGTGACGGTCTCGGCATGACCGCCGGATCCCTTCGCACCAGTACAGCTAAAGCCACTTACTTTTCTCACCGGGGGTACAACTCGTTATGTCATCCGTCACACCTGTCACCGGCAGGCAGCGTCCCGCAGAAAGCGACCATCGGTGGCTGATCTTGGTCATCGTGGCCATCGCCCAGCTCATGGTGGTGCTGGATTCCACCGTCGTGAACATCGCCCTGCCGTCGGCTCAGCGAGCCCTGGACTTCCCCAACAGTGACCGGCAGTGGGTGGTGACCGCTTACGCTCTGGCGTTCGGCAGCCTGCTGCTGCTCGGCGGCCGGCTGGGTGACATGTTCAGCCGCAAGCGGGTCTTCATCACAGGGCTCGCCGGGTTCGCCCTGTCATCCGCGCTCGGCGGCGCCGCCACGTCGTTCGGCATGCTCGTGGCGGCCCGGACCCTTCAGGGCGCGTTCGGCGCCATTCTCGCACCTGCGGCCCTGGGCACCTTGGTCAGCACCTTCCGCGACCCACGTGAGCGCGGCCGGGCGTTCGGCGTCTTCGGGTCCGTCGCCGGTGGCGGCGGTGCCGTGGGCCTCATTCTCGGCGGCGTCCTCACTCAGTACTTCTCCTGGCGCTGGACCCTGTACGTCAACCTGATCCCCGCCGCGGTCGCCGCGGCCGGCGCCGTGGTCTACATGCGGACCAACCGGCCGGACACCCGTCCGCGGATGGACTGGGCGGGAACCGTCCTCGCCTCGACCGGGCTGTTCGCACTCGTCTTCGGGTTCTCCCATGCCGAACTGGCCGGCTGGGCCGCCCCCCTGACCATCGGCTCGCTCGTCGGCGGAGTGATCCTGCTGACCGCATTCGCATTCGCTGAGAGCCGGGTCAGGCAGCCCCTGCTGCCGCTGCGGGTAATCCTGGACCGGGCCAGGGGCGGTTCCTACATCGCGGTCGGGCTGACGGGGATCGCGGTCTTCGGCATCTTCCTGTTCCTCACGTACTACCTGCAGGACGTCAAGGGCTACAGCCCGGTCACCAGCGGGCTGGCCTTCCTGCCGATGATCGCCTGCATCCTGCTGTCCTCGAACCTCTCCAGCATCGTGCTGCTGCCGCGGGTCGGGCCGCGGGCCCTCATCACCACCGGCATGCTGCTCGGTGGCGGCGCGATGGCCTACCTGACCCAGCTCACGGTGACCTCCAGTTACGCGGTGAGCATCCTGCCGACGTTGGCGGTCATGGGCCTAGGCTTCGGCATGATCTTCTCGCCCGCCATCAACACCGCTACCGCCGGAGTCGCCCGGCGCGACTCAGGCGTGGCCTCGGCGCTGGTCAACACCATGCAGCAGGTGGGCGGTTCGATCGGGACCGCGGCGCTGAGCACGGTGGCGCTCACGGCGACGGCTAGCTACCTGGCCGCGCACCACGCCGGACGGCTGGCCCCGGCTACGGCCGCCGTACACGGCTACACGGTTGCGTTCGCGGTGTCGGCGGCGCTGTTCGGCGTCGGCGCGCTGGCGGCGATTCTGCTGCTGCCGTCGCGGCGCAGGCTCGAGGAGCTGCGGAACACGGAGCCCACGGCAGGTGTCGCGCTGGCGGCCAGCCCCGCGCAGGCGGCCAGCCCGGCCCTGACGGGCAACGCCACCCTGACGGGCAGCGCCACCCTGACGGGTAGTGCCGCCGGGGATGGTGTCCTGGGCTAGGCGGCGATGGTTACGCGCGGATCCTCCTTGGACCCTATTCGGCAGGTGGCATCAGCTCACCAGTTCGGCGAAGCTGTAGAGGCCCTGATCAAAGCCTTGCCAGTCGCCGCCGAAGTAGAGGTTCGCGAGGATCTGCGGCGGTGCCGGTGCCCTGGGCCCCCGGCCGTAGGAAGATCGCCGGCGAGCTGCCCACTCTGTCGGTGTAGCCGTTCACGAGCTTGGCCGCATGCCGCGCATCGGCTTCCTCGCGGAAACTCCGGTCTTGCATGAGATAGGCGACACAGCCTTCCTCAAATGCCGCGGAGGTATTCGCTACCGTGATGGGTACTCCCGCCTCGCTCGCTTTTGATGCCCATGTGGCCAGCAGCGCAACTGTCTCAAGCCGCGTGATCGCCTCGCGATAGGTCAGGACAGTAAGGTTTCTATTCTTCTCGAGCTTCTGCTCGCGCTCGCCGATTTCCTCGTTCGTCCGCTTGAACAGGACGTCCTCTGGCTCGAACTTCGCAAACGGGACGTCGACTTCAACGCCGGAACCTAGGCGGAACGTGATGGAGTCCGCACTGGCGGCCACGACCGCGGCCTCGGCGCGCACCTCTACCCCGTCCGGCGGGCTCTTGGTCCACCACACCACGACGCCCCGTTCCACCCATCCTTTTGCCGAATCGGCCACCATATCGATGCGCTGCTGTTTCTCGATAGCATCGATCCTGGCCGTAGCAAACTCGGCGCGAGCGTCTGTGAGCTCGTCGGTGCGAAGCTCGGCGACGAAGTAATGGCCCTCATGTTCCGGGACCGCGGTTCGGACCAGGCTGGACTCCCAGGCACGGTTGCCCTGGTAAGCGTCGTCGACCTCTACGAGGGAACCTTCGTCGATAAAGCCCGGGGGTTCGACTCCGGCCAGCGCAGACGGCTGGCCCACGGCGTCCTTGACGTCCGGGGAAAAAAACGTCGATTGGCCGATGACGAAACCACGTCGGAAAGTCATGCCCGTATCGTGCAGGCCCATGCAGGATCTAGCAAGATGAATTTGGCTATCACTCTGTACCCTTTAAACCGGAACTGTCACAAGGAGCCGCAGACAGCATCGCCCGGCTGCCGTGTACGCCCGAAACCGGGATTGCTCCGAGGCGGTGTTCGCAGGCATCAGTGCTGTCCTTCGGCTGCCTGGTAAGCCCTGTCATCGATCACGTACTCGGCGCCGCAGGCCAGCGCCAGCGAGGGTCCGAACAGTGCGGCCGGGGTGAAGGCGCCTGGCCGGCCCTCACCCGTAAGCAGGCGGCGGGCGACCTCGGCGGGCACCGCACCGGTGAAGAGCTGCGCGTCGCCGACGCGCAGCCAGCCCTCTTGGGTGCTGCCGTCCGCCCACTCCACGCGGGCATGCCCCCAGGAGTACGGACGAGGCCTCATCCGGGCCTTGAGCTTGACCCTGGCCAGCCGGGTCTTGGCGAAGCTCCGCACCGGCCCGATGGCGAGCAGCGCACCTGCCAGCGGCAGGACCGCGCGAGCGGCCAGCGAGGACGGCATCTCGCTCGACGCGGCGACCACGGACGGCGCCCCGCTGGCCCGCTCGGCCGCGACCAGCTCACCGAGCGGGATGCTCGCGGTGGTGACCCGCGCGCCGTCCGGCAGGGTGAGGTGCATCACGTCGCCGCCGAGCCGCGCCGCCACGAGATGCCCGTCCTGATAGCGGCGCCCCTGGTAACGGCCGCCGCCCTCGACACCGGGCAGGCCGTCGAGGATGGTGCCGGCCAGCGCCTCGCCGATGACCCCTGCCTCGGTCTCAAGCGACGGGATCATGTCCACCCGGACCCGGGCGGGCGCGGGCCGGCCCTGGCACAGCTGGACGACGACGCTCTCGCTGGCCGTCACGCCGAATCCGGCACCGGTCACCACGGTGCGGCCGGCGCCGGCCGCCGCCCCGTCCAGGCCGAGGGTCGCGAGCACGGCGGCCACGTCGTTGGCCAGGTCGATGTAGTGGCTTGCCGGCAGGCAGGCCCGCACTACCGGGACCGCCGTCGTCGTGAAGGGGCCGATGGTGTTGATGACCACGGCTGGCCGCTGCCGCCGGATCTCGGCCGCTGCCGATTCGGCCGATCCCGCGATCACGGTCCGGCCGGTGCCGGCTAGCGCGGCGGCATCCCTCAGCCGGGCGGCGTCCCGCCCGACGAGCACCGGAGACACGCCCCTGGTCAGCAGCTCTGCCGCGATCGCGCGGCCGCTGCGGCCGGTAGCGCCAAGTATCCAGACTTCGCTCTCCATCATCCAGCTCCGCTCGGCTATCGCTTGCCGTCCAGCGACGACATCGCGTGTCATCACACTAGCACCATGATGACATGACATGTCATCACCTATACTAGGGACGTGAGCAGATGGCGGCCCGACGCGAGAGAGCGTCTCGAACGCGCGGCCATCGAGCTGTTCGCTGAGCAGGGGTTCGCGGCGACGACGGTGCCGCAGATCACGGCCAGGGCCGGCCTCACGACCCGGACCTTTTTCCGGCATTTCGCGGACAAGCGCGAAGTGCTCTTCGGCGGCGAGGAAATTCCCGAATTCGCCGCGCGAATCATGGCGGACACGCCCGCATCGCTGGATCCGATAACGCTGATCACCGTCGGCCTGCAGACCGTCGCCGAGACCCGCTTCGCCGGCCGGCGGGACGAATTCCGCCAGCGACGTGCCATCATCCTGTCCGACGAAGGCCTCAGAGAGCGTGATCTCAGCAAGCGCGCCGCCTTGGCCGAGGTGATCAGGGATGGCTTCGCCGGCCGCGGCGTCGACGCCAGGACGGCCGCGCTGCTGGCGGACAGCAGCGTGACGGTACTGAACGTGGCGATCGGCGAGTGGCTCGACCAGGACGACGAAGACCGAACGCTCTTCGAGATCATTCTCGACGCGCTCCAGTCGCTACGAGCCGCTCTCGGCTCGTCTTCGCCCGAACTCACCCAGAGCAGCCCCGCTGCTACCCAGCCACCGGAGGACAGCAAGGCTGACCGGGGGCGAGTGGATCGGTTCGTTCGGTAAGCGAACTTCAAATCAGCTCTAGACGGACCTGTCGATTTCGCAGGCAAGCAGCGCGGCGCGCCCGCATCGCAGCGGCTCAGAGGCGCGTGTCGCCGGGAGGATGCTCGGCGAACCACTGCGCGATACCCGGCATGTGCTGCTCGAAGTTGCCCGGGGCCGAGACATTGAGCACCCCGGCACGTTCCGTGCCGCGGTTCTCGAAATCATGGTTCACTTTGCCCGGCACCACCACGAACGACCCGGTGCGCGCCTGGATCCATTCGGTGCCGACCAGCACGCTCATCGTGCCGGCCAGGACATAGAACACGTCGTCCTCCCGATGCGAATGCGCGCCGGGCCCCCTGGTGTGCGGGTCGAGCCACCACTCCGAGATCGAATACAGCTGCCCGGTCTCCGCACCGTCGGCCTTGAAGACCGCCGAGATGCGGCCCATCGGATACGCCCGGCCCTGGCCTGGTCCCAGTACCACCGGCTGCCGGCCAGTACTGCCGCTGTCAATCATCGTCACTCCTTCCGCCGAGATCGGCGGGGCAGGTCACCTTGATCTCCGTGATCGTGGGCGGGAAATCGCGCTTGTTGGTGGTGATGAACCGGTCGGCGCCCATGCCCACCGCGGTGGCCAAGTGGGTAGCGTCCACGGCTTTGAGCCGGTACCGGCTGGACAGGGCGGTCGCGAGTTCGGCGGTGGCCCGATCGACCGGGCGCAGATCCAGCCTGGCCAGCAGTGCGGCGAGGATGCGGACTTCGTCGAAGGCACCGTCGCGCAGTGACCTGCTGAGGACCTCCGGGAGCAGCAGGACCGAACCAAAGCCTGCCGCTGCCGCCGGAGTTGCGGACCGGAACAGGGGGTGCCTCGCCCGGCCCTGATCGCGGTGATCAGCTCCTCGGCCCGCTGTGCGGTAAGCCCCGGGCCTGCCCGGGCCTCGGAGACGGTCATCGATGCCATCTTGGGTCCCTGGCCTCTTCCGCCGTCCGCAAAGCCGACGGCCGCCCGCAAGATCTCAGTGGATTCCCTGACTCATCTCCAGATGAGAGGATCTTCCGATGCCGCTTTATATGTACCAGCTCTCCTATACCCCGGAGGCGGTGGCAACCTTGATCGGGAAGCCGCAGGACCGGATCGAGGCGGTCAGGCCGGCCATCGAGGCCCTGGGGGGCAAACTGGTGGCAGCCGGCTACCCGTTCGGCGAGTACGACGCGGTTGTCCTGTACGAGGTGCCGGATGACACGAGCGCGGCCGCCTTCGCGCTTGCGATAGCCGCCCGCGGTGCGGCCAAGTCAGCGAAGACCACCCGGCTACTCAGTGGCCAGGAGTGGATCGAGTCCTTGAACAAGGCGCAAGGTTCTCAGTACCAACCCCCGCAGTAGCCGCCCGGGTCCGGAGCCGACTCGGCTAGGGGCAGGCCCACGCGTATAGGGCCATCAGCATACGCAGGTGGTTACCGACGATTCCGGCCGAATCGTCCATGTACATCAGCGCGGTGGCGCGGGAGACCCACGTTCGTTTGACCTCAACGCTGCGAGAGAACGCCCGGCGGCCGATCGTGGTTATCCGGTGCGTGCCGGGATGTCGTCAGCGGTGGTTCTTCGAGGGTGCCGGTGAGCCAGGTGCCGAGCACGCTGGCGAAGCGATCGGGGTGTTCGACGTGGGGCAGGTGCCCGCAGTCGGGGAACACCGCCAGCCGGCCGTGGGGCAGGCGCTTGACCGCGGCGTGGGCCTGGCCGACGGGCAGCAGGTAGTCGAGGTCGCCCCAGATGACCAGGGTCGGCATGGTGAGGGCGGAGAGCCGGCCGAGCAGGATGTGGCGCTGTCCGTACGGCCCGAACAGGGCGCGGGCCATCGCGGTGGAGGCCTCGAGCTGGCCCGGCTGGCGGGCCAGCTCGTGCTGCTCGGTGATGAACTCCGCCGGGATCCGCCATGGCTGGGCGAACAGCATGGCCGCGGACATGGTGGTGCGGGTCAGGTCGCCACCGGGCAGGCGGCTGATCAGGACGGCCAGCTCGCCGATGACCGGCAGGGTGTCCAGCGCCAGCAGCGGGTGCACCTCGCGGCCCAGGCCCGCGCTGTCGACCAGGGTCAGCGTCCGGATCCGGGCGGGATCGGCCAGCGCCAGACGCAGCGCGATCGCGCCGCCGGCGGAGTGGCCGACCAGGTCCAGCGGTGCCTGTGCGCCGATGGCGGAGCAGAACGCGGCCACGAAGGGCGCCAGGTCGGCGCCGGGAGCGCACCCGCCGACCGCGGGACCGCTCTCGCCGTAACCGGGCAGGCTCAGCGCCAGGACCCGGCGGGTCCGGGCCAGGGCGGGGACGACCCACCGCCAGCTGGTCGCGCTCTGCTCATGCCCGTGCAGGAGGAGCAACACCGGTCCGGCGCCAGCCTCCAGGTACTGGGTTTGCACCCCGTCGACCGTGATCCGGCGATCATGGATAACGGTCTGCCCCCCGGCCTGGGGTTGCGACGGAGCGGACGTGGGGTAAGCGAAGGAATTCATAGCGTCTCCGGTTACTCGCTCACACGCGTGAGCTTCTGAGTCACCGGGGACTGGGGCGACGCGAACATTACCTAGAATAGGCCGAAATTTTTAGCCGAGACTTTCGGCTCGGGTACATGCTGCTGGTCAGGCGATGACGGCGTCGATCGTCTTTTTCAGGGCACTGGGCTGGGCAGGCGACCTGGGCGCTTTCTTCCGGGCCTGCTCGAGTTCGGCTCCGATTTCCTGGAGCTGCTTGCGGCTCAGGCCGGCCCGCACCTTGGGGAACCAGTCCTGCTCTTCCTCTTCGATGTGATGCGTGACGTTCTCGATCAGCACCGCGGCCTTGGCATCGAAGCGCTCAGCCTCCGCCGGCAGGCCGGCAAGCTCCATGCAAAGGACGTCGGCCACGTGATGTTCCTCGTAGGACTCAAGCACGTCTTCCTTGAGGTCGGGGAGCAACGCGATGACCTCTGGATACATCACCTCATTCTCGATATAGGTGTGTACCGTGAGCAGCGTGATGATCTGGCCGACGATCGTTCCTTTTTTCTTGACCGCGTTGTCTCCGGCGGCTTGGAATTTGCGGAACAGGGTGCGGATTTCCTTGTGATCGGCCTTCAGCATCACGATTGCATCTGATGACATGCAGTTCCTCTCGGTTCGGTGGACTTGCGGCGGCTACCCGGCAGGTCCGCCACCAAACGGATCTGCGGGATACATGCCGGAGACCGCCATCAGACGATCGCCCTGGACTTCCCTGGCTTCGCCCGGCGCTGATGGCGGGCCGCACGATGGCGACCCTGCTCGCACCCCGCGGCGACGCTGCTGACCGCGTCCGGGCCCGGCCGGAAGGCCCAGCCGCCGACCGGGGCGCCGCCGGACCCGTCCGGGTCGGACACGATCCCGTCCAGGGTGATGAACTCGATGACGATGACGCTCACGTATTTCTGCTCGCCGCGCTGAACCGCCGAGCCTGCCGATCCGTAATAAATACGTAAGGTCTGTCCGCACGTGTCCTATTAGCCCTGGCCTGGAGGGACTGGCATGGTTCGGAAGCACATCGCGGCCGCGCTGACCATCGGTGTTGTATCACTCGTTTCGGTCGCAGTGGCCCGGCCCGCCTACGCGCAGGCGGCCGGCAGTCTTGATCCCACGTTCGGCACCGGCGGGAAGGTGCTGACCGATCTCGGCGACAATTCAGCTGGCGCACAGATACAGGCGGTGGCGTCCGCCGCTGCCCTGCAGTCCAACGGCGACATCGTGGTCAGCGGGAACTTCGGGCTGGTGCGCTATCTGCCCAGCGGAAAGCTGGACACCAGCTTCGGTACCCACGGCCTGGCCACGACCACGGGGAGCGCGGCCGGCCTGGCCATCGAACCGACCGGTGACTACCTGGCCGTCGGTGCAGGCAGCACATCCAGCGGGGTCAGTACCTTTGAGGTCACCAGGTTCACCTCCTCCGGCAAGCTTGATCCGACGTTCGGCAACGATGGCGTGGTCACGACGACCTTCCCCGGCGCCTCCGACGGCGCTGCGGCGGATGCGGTGCTCGTCGAGCCCGACGGAAACGTGCTGGTCGGCGGCCAGGCTTCGGTGCCCGGCACCACTCGCAATGAGCCGGTCATCACCGAAGGCGCGCTCGCGCTTTACAGCTCCAGGGGCGCGCTGGAGGGGTCCTTCGGGTCAGGCGGCATAGTCCAGTCCACTTCAAGCATCGGCAACATCGCCAACCTCGGGATCGACGCCTCCGGGGACATCTTCGTGCTCCCCGCCCACGCCGAGTTCAGCCCCAGTGGCCAGCTCGACTCCAGCGTCACGGCCGAGACGATCGTCACCAGCTCCCAGGGCGGGGACAACGCGTTCTTGCCCAACGGCCAGTCCGTCTCGGCTACCAGCGTCAGCGTCGCCAAGCACAACACCGACGTGCAGGCCACGCTGTTCAACGCGAACGGCACCGTCGACTCCGCCTTCGACAACCCGCCCTTCACCTACACCGGAGCGGAACTGGCCGGCTTCCAGAGCCCGGGTGCGGCCGCCGTGCAGCCCAACGGGCAGATCGTGATCGCCGGATCAAGCTTCAAGGACACCTCGGTGTTCGGGCTTGCGCGCCTGGACACCAACGGCAGCCTGGACAGCACCTTCGGGAGCACGGGGGTCTTGACCACCAGCTTCCAGGGAGACGATGGCGCCACCGCCGTCCTCATCCAGCCGAACGGCGATATCGTCGCCGTCGGCTTCTCCGAGAACAACACCACGGGTGTCACCGACATCGCCCTCGCCCGCTACATCGGGTAATCCTGGCCCCTGGGACGCGTCCACGACCTCGTAGATGACGCGGTAGTCCCCTTCTCGGCGAACGGAATCCGCCTGTGGGGACTATGCGGTAATCACGAAGAGTGTTCATGTGATCACGAATTGTGATATAAATGAAGGGAGCGCCCGGACTAAGAGGATTTCCGCCGTCTCAGCGGCACAGGCTCATCTGCCTGGTCTCGGATAACGGGTGTCATGCAGGACCAAGGTCGCCGTCAGCGCTGCCGCAGCCGCACGCACCGGAAACCGTCCGCGGGTTCCGCGGGTGCGGGGCAGCCTGCCGCGACATGAAGGAGTCGTTATGCGCACCCGAATCATCCCGGCCCTGGCAGGATCCGTCCTCCTGGCCTCCGCCCTGGCCGTGCTCATCCCGACCGCGGCGCACGCCGCCGTGGCCTGCGACGAGGCATCGCTGGTGACCGCGATCAACCAGGCCAACAGCGCCGGCGGGGGCAACATACCGCTGACACCAGGCTGCACCTACACCCTGACCAGCAGCAACGGCAGCGGCACGAACGGACCCGACGGGCTGCCCATCATCACCACCGCCATCAGCCTGACGGGTAACGCGGACGTCATCACCCGCTCGACGGCAGCTCCTGACTTCCGTATCGCCGAGGTCAGTACCGCCGGCAGCCTCACCCTCACCTCAGTCACTCTCAGCAACGGGAGTTCCCTGACCGGCGACGGGGGCGGCATCCTCAACTTCGGCAGCGTGACCGTCAGCTCCGGCGGCCTGACCAACAACACCGCCGCAGGCAACGGCGGCGGCATCGCCACCGGCCCCGGATCGGGGGCCGCGGCCACGTTCAACAGCAGCCCCCTGACCGGCAACACCGCCACGTCAGGCAGCGGCGGAGCCGTCTACAGCCAGGGCGGCACAGCGACGCTCACCAGCTCACCGGTCAACGGCAACACGGCCCCGCTCGGCAACGGAGGCGGCATCGCCACCATCAACGCGGTGCTCACCCTCACCAGCTCGCCGGTCAGCGCCAACGCGGCCGACGCCGACGGGGGCAGCGGCGGCGGCGTTTACCGCGACGACGGCACAGTGACGGTCACCACCTCACCGATCAGCGGCAACACTCCCAACAACTGCACCGGCAGCGACCCCGCGATGCCCAGCTGCACCGGCTGACCATCCCCAGGCAGCCGACCATCCCCAGACAGGCGCGTGCCGGGCCCTGAGAAGAACCTCTAGGGCGTGCCCGCCATCTCCTGAAACCGCGGTTCGTGGCACGGATCTCACCCTGGGCCAGGGACTGCCATTGGCCCGTGCTGGCCCTGGCCGGAGAGCCAGGGCCAGCGCGGGCCACGCCGGACGAACCGCCACGGCGACTTCCCGCACCTGCTCGAGCTCATGGCGTCTCACGATCTGTCCCGCGAGGCGCCCGCCATACCCCGGCTGATGTTCGCCGTCTGTCCTTCAGTAACCCACGGCAGTTGCGACGGCAGTTGTTACCGGCTGCGACGGCTCCGCACGGGCTAGGTGGTCTTTAGTTCCCCGGTCCCCTCCAGGATCCGCAGGATCGCTGCCGCTACCTGCTCGGGACGGTCTTCCTGGACGGAGTGACCCGCGTCATCGAGCTTTTCTGACCGGGTGTTCTTCAGGTAGCGCTGCCACCGCTCCATCTCGCTCACGGGAAAGCCCGGGACGTCCTTCAGGCCCCATACGATCTCGGCCGGGATGCCGGATAGCAGCGGCAACCGGGACTCGATGTCCGCCAGCCACGGGCCCGCTCGACGGATCTGCCGGGGAAACACCCAGGTCGGCGTGCGGGAGAGCGGCGTGGGAAAGGGATCGGTGTAGGCCTTCCGCAGCGCCGGGGTGATCCTCTCCTTGTGCTGAATGCCGTCAGGAAGCATCACCCTGGCGAAGTAATTGCGCCGCGTCTGCAGCCAGTAGCCCACCGGCCAGCCGCCCATCACCAGCGAAAATAGCCGCTGCGGCACCGACGCGGGCCAGGCCCAGGTGTTCATGATCACCAGACCGCGGATGTTCTCCTTATGCCCGACGGCGTAGCTCATGCCGATCGGCCCGCCCCAGTCCTGGACCACGAGCACCAGGTTCTCAAGACCCAGGCGGGCGGCGAAGTCGCTGACCACATCGGCGTGCTCCCGCGGCGTGAAGCCATACCCCGAAGGCGCCTTGGACATCCCGAACCCCGGCAGGTCGATGGCCAGGAGCCGGCATTGCCCGCGCAGCTCCTTGATGACATCCCGGTAGATGTAAGACCACGTCGGGTTGCCGTGCAGCAGCAGGACGGCGGGGCCGCTGCCCTCGTCTACATAATGGACGTGCCCGTCGGCATAGCTCAGCCAATGGTCAGCGAACGGGTACTCCACCGGGTCAACCTCAAACGGGCGCTCCATCTCCAAGCCTCCCCAGCACTGCCTTTACGCGGGGTCGTGAAGACCCATATCGCGCAGGCTCCCACGCAGTTCCCGTCGCGGGCTCTGCCTGGTAGCGATCTTACAACTACGTCCCTTTTAGGGACAATCCTTTAATAGGATTATCTTATAACAGGATCGTTTAGGGAACGTGACGGGGTGAAGGAGAGGCCATGGCGGGGCACGGCGACCAGGAAGCGCGGGACCGGGCACACGACGCCGAGTTCGGCGTGCTAGCCGACCGCATGATCTCGATCGTGCGGCTCATCGGCGCCACCTCGGGTCGCAGCGAGATCGCCGGCCTCAGCAACGCTCGCTACCATCTGCTTCACACCGTCGTCCACGCCGGGCCTGCCCGCATGGGGGCCATAGCAAAGCGCCTCGGCTACTCGCCTCGCACCCTCACGCCCATGGTCGACGCCCTCGAGGCCGAAGGACTCCTGCGCCGCGAACTAGACCCGACCGATCGCCGCGCGCAGCTACTCGCGCTCACCGACTCGGGCTACGAGCTCATGCACCGTGCCCACGACCAACGCATTACCATGGCAGCCGACGTCTTCGCCCCGCTCGAACCCGAGGACCTAGCCACGCTCTCGCGGCTCCTGGACAAGATCCTCCGTGCCCAGGCACCTGAGAACACCTGAAGATCCGGAGAGCACGGAGACTGTGAAGTGAACCTGACAGGCTGGTACGGAACGAACAGAACAGACCGCCGAATCACCAGGCCTTCCGGCGGGGGCTGGCGCGGATCAGATAACGAGGGCAAGCACCACGGTTCGTTCGGCAAAAAAGAATTTCAACTTTCGCCGAGTGACCGGGGCTGTTGCTGACCGTGCCTGGGAGGGGGAAGGCAGCGTGAGCGATCGGATCAGCACGTGAGGCCTGTGGTGGTGGTCACGCGATTCGGCGGCCCGGCGTTTGCCGCATTGCGTGACGTGCTCGGTCACGTCCGCGGCGGCGACCCGATGACGGCGGTTGATGTCGCGGTGCCCTCGGCCTTTGCCGGGATCACCGTTCGCCGTCGGTTCGCCGATCCTGGTCTGGTGGGGGTGCGCTTCGCGTCGTTGCCTCGTCTCATCGCGGACCGGGCGCTGCCGGTCCTCGCCGCTGCGGGCGTGCAGCCGCTGACGTCGGCACAGCGCCGCGCGGTGGTCCGCGGCGTGCTGGCCAGGTCGGACGGTGCGCTCGCTGACAGCGCCCGGCGATCCGCACGGACGGTGGACGCCGTCGCCGGCGTGTTCGCCGAACTCGAGGAGTCCGCAGCGGGCGCGGCCGTCATCGGGACGCTCGCCGCGGCGGGCCGGCGGCCAGCTGAGCTCGCTGTTCTCTACCGGCAATACCTCGACGCGGTCACGGCAGCGGCTGGGCCGCATCAGGTGGCCGAGGCAGCGCTGGCGAGTCGGCGGGACACGCCGCTGATCGTCTACCTGCCGCGTCGCCTGACGCGGATTGAGCTCGGGTTCTGCGACGGGATTGCGGTCCGCGGCCAGCTGCATGTCGT
>Ga0302181_10001804_pt1 | contig 15619 bp, 14 predicted proteins | sample I_Palsa_E3_3_FD_198786 | JGI IMG/M metagenome (GOLD analysis project Ga0302181, IMG submission 198786) | Peat permafrost microbial communities from Stordalen Mire near Abisko, Sweden - I_Palsa_E3_3 | ecosystem: Environmental > Terrestrial > Soil > Palsa > Peat permafrost | place: Sweden...
TGGGGCCGAGCGCGCGCTGGATCAGGGACGGCAGCGCGGGGCTAGCTTTCATCAGGTAGGGGAACTCGTCGATGATGATGAGGCCGTCGCTTACTACGCCGAACAGCCGCTGGAGCGCCTCGTCCCAGTCGGCGAACGCATACCGGCCACCGTCCGTGTAGCCCGCCAGGGTCCGGCCGAAACTAGCCAGTGAATCGGTCTCGGTTGAATCAGTGGCGGCAAAGAAGAAGCCGCCGAAGGTGGTGGCGGCCGCGTCCAGCAGGTAGGTCTTGCCCTGGCGTCGTCGCCCGCTGACGATGCCGAGGCGCACGTCGCCGCTCTCTGAGGTAGCGAACCGGACTAGGGCCTCCCACTCGCGGTCCCTGTCAAAGATGTGATCCGGCTTGCTGATCGGCGGCTTCATTGTAGAAGTATATACCTTAGGTATATGGACCTTAGGTTTATAATTCTACACCAATCACAGGTCAGTGCGCCTCGTCCAGCCGGACCCGCTGCTCCGCCGTGAGCTCGAGATCCACCGCCGCCAGGCTCTCGTCGAGCTGAGCCACCGACGAGGCCCCCACCAGCGGGATCACCGGCGGTTCCCGGCCCATCAGCCAGGCCAGCACCACCTGGTTGGCGTTCGCGCCGGTCTCGCTGGCTACAGACTGCAAGGCGGCCAGCCGCGCCGGCGTCCCCGGGTGGTCGAACTCGGCCCCGAGCGGCTTGTCCGCCCGGACGTACGCCCCTTTCAGCAACGGTGAGTAAGCCACTAGCGCAAGACCAGGCTCCGAACGCAGATAACTCAGCAGATCCCCGCCCACCAGCCCCGGCCAGCCATCCGGCGACCACTGCCCGGGCAGGTCCGCCCGCGGCCGCAGGTAGGAATGCTGGTACTGCAGCACCTCGTACCGGGGCACTCCCGCCGCCAGAGCCAGCGCCCGGGCCCGTTCCACCCGCCACGCCCAATGGTTGCTCACCCCCAGCAGCCCCACCAGACCCGAAGCCACCAGCTCGCCGAACCCCTCGACGGTCTCGGCCAGCGGAACCGCGGCGTCGTCGATATGCGCGTACATCAGGTCCAGCCGGGACACCCCCAGCCTGGACATGCTCCGCTCCGCGGACTCTCGGATCACCTTGGCCGAGAGTCCCTCCAGCGCCACCGGCTGCCCGGCCGGCGTGACGAACCCCGAACTCGGCCCCAGCGGACGCGCGCCGGCCTTGGTGGCGATGACGATCTCGTCCCCGACGCCACGGCTGCGCCGCCAGCGGCCCAGCAGTTCCTCGCTCTCGCCGCCCTGGGTGCCGTTGACCCAGAACGCGTAGTTGCCCGAGGTGTCGATGAACGTGCCGCCGGCCTCGACGTACCGGTCCAGGATCGCGAACGAGGTCGCCTCGTCGGTCCGGCTGCCCATCAGCATCGCGCCCAGGCTCAGCACGCTCACCTCCCGCCTAGTGGCAGGGTCGGTGCCTATCGTCCGGTACTTCATCGGTGTTCCCTCCAGCAGGATCTCCCCGGCAGAGTTTCCGGGCTAGCACCGAGTCTCGGACATCGAGCGCGCTCGAAGTCAAACCGTGATGTCGCCGCGCCGGGCACAGCCGCCGCAGGGTCCCGGAGCCACAGGGCACAATGGCCTGATGCCCCGTTCCCTTCGCCGCCCGGGCCACTCGCGCCGGCCGCTCGCGGCCGGGCTAGCGGCCGGCGTCGTCCTTGACGCGCTGCTCGGCGACCCGCGCCGCGGTCACCCGGTGGCCGCGTTCGGCCGCGCCGCCAGCGCGCTCGAGGCCCGCGACTACGCCGACAGCCGCCCCCGCGGCGGCGCCCACACCGTCGCCTGCGTCCTGGGCGTCGCCGCCCCCGCCATGCTCCTGCACCGCCGCACGCGGCGCTGGCCGCCGGCCGAGGCGGTGGCGGTCGCGGTCGCGGTGTGGGCCGTCACCGGAGCCCGCTCGCTCCATCATGAGGCTGAACGGGCGCTGGTCGCCCTGTCCGGCCATGATCTTCGCTCCGCCCGGGAAATCCTGCCCAGCTTGTGCGGCCGTGATCCGTCCGGGCTGGACGCGAAGGAGATAACCCGGGCGGTGATCGAGTCGGTCGCCGAGAACACCTCCGATGCCGTGGTCGCGCCGCTGTTGTGGGGCGCGGTGGCCGGAATTCCCGGCCTGGTGGCCTACCGCGCGGTAAATACGCTCGACGCGATGATCGGCCACCGCTCGACCAGGTACCTGCGGTTCGGCTGGGCCTCGGCCCGGCTGGACGACGTGGTCAACTGGGTGCCCGCCCGGGTCACGGCCGCGCTGACCGTGGCGTGCGCCCCGCTGGTCCCGGCCGGGAAACCGGCTGCGGCGCTCCGCGTGGCCTGGCGCGACGGCGGCCGCCATCCCAGCCCGAACGCGGGCCGGTGCGAGGCCGCGTTCGCGGGTGCGCTAGGGGTCCGCCTCGGCGGGACGAACGTCTACCACGGCGTCGCCGAGACCCGGCACGAACTGGGGGAGGGGCGCGCTCCGGAGGCCGGCGACATCCGTCGTGCGATCGTCCTGTCGCGGGCGGTGACCGGGGCCGCGGCTGTCCTAGCCGTCCTCGCCGCCCTCGGCCGTTTATGAGACACTCACGCAGGGGCGTCCATCCTGCGCGGTAAGCCGCTACCGGCGGAGCAGGAAGCTCAGCGCCCACACGACAAGCGCCGCGATGGCGACCCACCACAACAGGTGGAGGGCGAATCCTGCGCCGGCCACGATCAGGATGATCAGCAGGGCTAGTAGCAATATCATCGTCAGACCTCTTTTCAGCTTGACTGGAGCTAGTCGTACCCGCCGGGATTGAACCAAACATGCAAACTTCCTCCGTGCTGGCTGAGGGATAGCCGTTCTCCGGTGAGGTAGTAATGAGCAGGGGACCAAATCCGAGGAGGAACCATGGGCAGGCTCTTGCTGATTATTTTGTGCTTCTTTTTCCCGTTTATCGCTGTGCTGATCCACGACGGGCTGAGCATCAAGGTGCTGTGGGCCTTTCTGCTCCAGCTGCTCGGGCACATCCCCGGCGTGATCTACGGCATCTACCAGGTGACCCGCGACTGAGACCCGCAAAGAACCCGCCAAGCCCCGGGCAGTAGCCTGCATCCGTGCAAGGAACGCTGCTGGTGGCGGGGACCGGATCGGACGCGGGTAAGAGCGTGCTGGTCGCGGGGTTGTGCCGGTGGCTGGCCCGGCAGGGCGTCAAGGTGGCGCCGTTCAAGGCACAGAACATGTCGCTGAACTCCTTCGTGACGGCCGACGGGGCGGAGATCGGCCGCGCGCAGGTGATGCAGGCGGCCGCGGCTGGCATCGAGCCGACCGCGGACATGAACCCGGTGCTGCTCAAGCCGGGCAGCGACCGGCGCAGCCAGGTGGTGGTGCTCGGCCATCCCGAGGCCGAAGCCGACGCGATGGGGTACCGCGCGCACGCGCCCCGGCTTAGACGGGTCGCGCTGGACAGCCTGACCCGGCTGCGCGACCGCTTCGACGTGGTCATCTGCGAGGGGGCGGGCAGCCCGGCCGAGATCAACCTGCGGGACACCGACGTCGCCAACATGAGCCTGGCCCGGGCGGCCGGCCTGCCGGTCATCGTGGTCGGGGACATCGACCGGGGCGGGGTATTCGCCGCCATGTACGGGACGCTGGCCCTGCTCTCGCCGCAAGACCAGGCGCTCATCTCGGGCTTCGTGATCAACAAGTTCCGCGGCGCGCGCGAGCTGCTCGACAGCGGCCTTGCCATGCTCACCAGGCTCACCGCCCGGCCCGTGTACGGGGTCCTGCCCTGGCGTGAAGGCCTGTGGCTCGACGCCGAGGACTCGCTGTCGCTCAGTTCGATCGGGGGCTCGCTGTCGCTCGGGGCCACCCGCGAGGCCGCGGTTGGCGGGGGCACGCGGCCGGGCTCGTTCGGACAAAAAGAATCTCTCCGGGTGGCCGTGGTCAGATTGCCGCGGATCAGCAACTTCACCGACGTGGACGCGCTGGCCGCCGAGCCCGGCGTGCTCGTGCGGTTCGCGGTGAGCCCGGCCGACCTGGCCGACGCCGACCTGGTGGTGCTGCCCGGGTCGCGGGCCACCGTCGCTGACCTGGATTGGCTGCGGGAGCGCGGGCTGGCGACCGCCATCGTCTCCAGAGCGCGGGCCGGCCGGCCGGTGCTCGGTATCTGCGGCGGCTACCAGATGCTGGCCGGCCAGATCGATGACCGGGTGGAGTCGGGCCGGGGCACGGTCGAGGGGCTCGGCCTGCTCCCGGTGCGGGTGGTGTTCGGGCGGCAGAAGGTACTCGGCCGCCCGCAGGGCCGTGCGCTGGGCGCTCCGGTGGCCGGGTACGAGATCCATCACGGGCTCGCCGAGATCACCGACCCGGCGGCCGAGCCGTTCCTGGATGGCTGTCGCCGCGGACCGGTGTGGGGGACCAGCTGGCACGGCGCGCTGGAGAACAACGACTTCAGGCGGGCGTTCCTGACCGAGGCGGCGGCGCTGGCCGGACGGGACTTCACGCCCGCGCCCGGGACCGATTTCGCCGCCGTGCGGGAGGCCAGGCTGGACGCGCTCGGCGACCTGGTGTCCGGCTACCTCGACACCGCCGCGCTGAGCCGGCTGATCACCGAGGGTCCGGCGCCTGGGATGCCATCAGTGGTCGCATCGCTCTCCCGCGCTCGATAAGGTTTGCCTATGCCCGACACGGTCCTGTATACCGCAGCGGCGACGTCGACGGGGGACGGCCGCAACGGCCATGTCGCTTCGTCGGACCATCGCCTAGACCTTGACCTCGCGCCGCCCGTCGAGATGGGCGGCAGCGGCGAAGGCACCAACCCCGAGCAGCTGTTCGCGGCCGGGTACGCGGCCTGCTTTCACAGCGCGCTGCGGATCGTGGCCCGCCGGGCCGGCGTCGATCCCGGTCAGTCGACCGTGACCGCCGAGATAGGTATCGGACCCGAGGGCGAAGCCTACGGGCTGGTCGCCACGCTGTTGATCCACATCCCCAGCCTGGACCGGGAGCAGACCAGGGAAATCGCGGAGGCGGCGCATCAGGTGTGCCCGTACTCCCGGGCCACCCGCGGCAACATCAGCGTCGAACTGCGCGTGCCCTGAGGTGGCCGACAGGTTCCTCAACTCGTTCTTCCGGATCTAAGGGGCGCCGTGTCTATTGATCTCGCCGCTATCGAGGCGGAGCGTGCGCGTCTGCACGCGGAATACGTCAAGGCCGGCCGGCCGGAAAGCAGTGCGCGCGGGATCCATCACACCGCGCTGCTCAGCTCCGACGTGGAGCAGACGATCCGCTTCTACACCGGGATACTCGAGTTCCCGCTGACCGAGATCATCGAGAACCGCGACTATGCCGGGTCCAATCATTTTTTCTTCGACGTCGGCCACGGCAACCTGCTGGCCTTCTTCGACTTCCCCGGCCTCGATCTCGGCCCGTACGCCGAAGTCCTCGGCGGCCTGCACCACCTGGCGATCTCGGTGACGCCGCAGAAGTGGGCCGCGCTGCGCGCCAACCTGGACGCGGCCGGCATTGACTACCTAGAAGAGAGCGGCACCTCCCTGTATTTCCGCGACCCCGACGGCGCCCGCCTCGAGCTCCTCGCCGACCCCTTGGGCGAGATGTATGGCAGCCACGTACTCTAAGGCTCCCATGATCCCGAAGAGTTCACAGTCTGCTCAGACTGTGAACTCTTCGGGATCATGAAAACGCGCGCCCGGGGCGCGTTGTACGGGCTGGCAATTGGGGATGCGCTGGGGATGCCGACGCAGATGCTGTCCCGGGCCGAGATCACCGAGCGCTGGGGCGGGCTGCTGCGCGGCTTCGAGCCCGCTCCGCCCGGGCACCCGATCGCCGCCGGGATGCCCGCCGGCGCGGTCACCGACGACACCGAGCAGGCCGTCCTGCTCGGCCGCTTGCTGGTGCGGGGCGACGGCGCGATAGACCCCCGCGAGCTGGCGGCCGCCCTGGTCAGCTGGGAGCACGACATGGCCGAGCGCGGCTCGCTCGACCTCCTCGGCCCCTCCACCAAGCGCGCGGTCGCCGCCGTCCTGGCGGGCACGCTCCCGGAAGAGGCGGGCGCCTCGGGCGGCACCAACGGTGCGGCGATGCGTATCGCCCCGGTGGGTATCGCTGTCGGCCCGAACCCGTTGACTCTGGTCGACCATGTAGTCGCGGCCAGCCGCGTCACGCACAACACCGGCATCGCGCTGGCCGGCGCCGCCGCCGTGGCCGCCGCGGTAAGCGCGGGCATCTCCGGCGCCGGGATCGCCGGGGCGACGGCGCTGGCGATCGACGCGGCGCGGATCGCGGCGGATCGCGGCCACTGGGTGGCCGGCGCGGACGTCGCCGCCCGCATCGAATGGGCCACCGGCCTGGTCGCGGGCAGGACCCAGGCGCAGGCCGCCGAGCTCATCTACACGCTGGTCGGCACCAGCCTGGCCACCCAGGAATCCGTGCCGGCCGCCTTCGCCGTGCTGGCCGCGGTGCCGGGCGATCCGTGGCACGCCTGCCTGCTGGCGGCGTCGCTCGGCGGCGACTGCGACACGATCGCGGCGATGGCCGGCGCGATCGCCGGGGCCTGCCACGGCGTCACCGCCTTCCCGCCCAAGGCGATCGCCGTCATCGACGCCCAGGGTCTCGAGCTCGCCGCGCTGGCCGATGACCTGTACGCGTTGCGCTCGCGGCCATCCCGGTGAGCCAGCCCCTGAACCGTCCGCCGCTACAGCGCCTGCTGTTCGCCGGCGAGGCGATTATCGACCTGCTGATGTGGGTCCCTGCGCTGCCCGAGCGCGGCGGAGACATGCTCTCGGAGTCCGCCGCCATCGAGGTCGGCGGCGGGTTCAACATCATGGCCGCCGCTGTCCGGCAGGGCCTGCCCGTTCTCTACTGCGGTGGTCACGGCACCGGCCCGTGGGGCGAGAAGGTACGTGCGGCCCTGGCCGCCGAGGACATCGGGTTGCTCCGCGAGCCGGACCCGGACGTAGACACGGGTTTCGACGTGGCCCTGGTCGAGGCGGACGGGGAACGGACGTTCATCACTCACCTGGGTGCCGAGTCGCTGCGCCAGCCGGACGCCTGGAACCTGGTCCGGATCAGGCCGGGCGACGCGGTCTACGTGTCGGGCTACGGCCTGGTTCCGCCCGCCTCGGGTGCGATCCTCGGCGCCTGGGCCGCTGCCCTGCCGCCCGAGGTCCTGCTGTTCGTCGATCCTGGCCCGCTGGTCGCGGACATCCCCGCGGCGGTCCTGGACCCGGTGCTGGCCCGCTGCGACTGGTGGAGCTGCAACCAGCGCGAAGCCGTCCTGCTCACCGGCAGCACCGACCCGGCCGAAGCGGCCCGCTGCCTGATCAGGCGAACCGGCCACGCCGACGTCATCGTCCGGGCTGGCCCGGACGGCGCTGTGCTGGCCCTGCGCGTGGGCGGCGGGTCCGGCCCGATGGACCACGGCCAGTCGCTCAGCCACATCCCGGCTCCCGCGGTCACGGCGGTCGACACGACGGGCGCGGGAGACGCCCATTGCGGGGTATTCCTGGCTGCCCTGGCCGCCGGCTTGACCGCGAGCGACGCCGCCCGCCGCGCCAACGCCGCCGCCGCCCTGGCCGTCACCCGCCCCGGAGCGGCCGTGTCCCCCTCCCGCGCCGAACTAGACCAGTTCCTAGCCGCCTCCGGCCTCGCGTTCTAACCTGCCGCCCAGGGGTCAGTTGTAGCTCGCGTCCGGAGGCTGCATTCGCCCGGCATCATCTTGGGCCGGAGGATGGAACGGGATCCACACCTGCACGCTGGTCCCGGCCCCGAGCGCTGACTTGAGCATCGCGTGGCCACCGTGAGCAGCGGCGATCGCCTGCACGATGGACAGGCCGAGGCCGCTGCCGTGGCCGTCGTTGCCGTTGTGCCCGCCCCGGTAGAACCGGTCGAACGCGCGGGCCGCCGCCTCGTCGTCCATACCCTGGCCCGCGTCGGTCACCTCGAGCAGCGCGCCCAGGTCGACCCGGGACAGCCGGACGGCCACCGGGGTATCCGGATTGGTGTGCTCGCGGACGTTGCCGAGCAGGTTGGCCAGCACCTGCCTGATCCGCGGCTCGTCGGCCACGACCACCAGGCTGTTCGGTGTCCTGGCGTTGACCGGCCGGCCCGGCTCCACCGCCTGGGCGTCGGCGACGGCGTCGGTGACCAGGGCCGACAGGTCGGTCTCGGTCAGGTCCAGGGAGGAGTTGCGGTCCAGCCGGGCCAGCTCGAGCAGCTCGGCGACCAGGCTGGACATCCGCTCGGCCTCCTGCTCGATCCGGCGCATGGCGTTCGGCAGCCGGTCCGGCCCCAGCGCCCCCTGCCGGTACAGCTCGGCGTAACCCTTGATGGTGGTCAGCGGTGTGCGCAGCTCGTGCGACGCGTCCGCGGCGAACTGCCGCACCTTCTGCTCCGACTCCCACCTGGCCCCGAACGCCTGCTGGATCCGGTCCAGCATCGTATTGATGGCCCCGGCCAGGCGCCCCGCCTCGGCGTGGTCGCGCGGGTCGGGCATCCGGGCGGTCAGGTCGCCCCGGCTGGTGATCATGTCGGCGGTGCTCGCCATCCGGTCAAGCGGCGCGAGGCCGCGGCTGATCAGCCAGCGACCGCCCACCGCGAGCAGCGCGAGCAGGACGGCGCCGGTGATCAGCTCGGCCAGGACCAGCCTGCGGACCTCGCTGCCCACCTCGCTGTCCGGCCGTGCGATGATCAGAATGCCCGCGCCCGATGGCACTGCCCCGTCACTGTGCTCCGCCTCTTCGGCCTCGACCGGCCGCCATATCGCCGTCAGGGCCGGCTCTCCCCGCTGCGAGATGCCGAACAGCCGGCCCCTGGGGTGCTCCGTCCTGAAGGCCCTCCACCCCCCGGTGGCGGCCAGGTTGTTGAGCAGTCCCTCTACTTCGGACGTGGCGTCCGATGGCGGCGAGGACACGGGGGACACCAACTTCGTTGTCGCGTCGTAGTAGGCGGCCGAGTAGCCGCCCTGCAGGTCCGAGATCTGGCTGAGCTTGACCCGGGCGGCCAGGATCAGGCTGGAGTTGAACTGGCCCTGCTCGGAATTACCCAGAACGACCGTGGTGACCACGCCCATGACGACTAGGAACAGCGCGGTGATGGTGAGAAGCCCGGCGAGCAGCCGGGACCGCAGCGAGAGCCTTCCGCGGCCGGTGGCCAGCCGCCGCGTGAGCCTCATCGGCCGGCGCGTTCGGTTTCCGGCGGCGGCCGCAGGCTGTAGCCGACGCCCCGCTGGGTGTGAATCAGCGGCGGCCCGAGCGGGTCGAGCTTGCGGCGCAGGTAGCTGACGTAGGTCTCCACCACCTGCGACTGCCCGGCGAACTCCCAGCCCCACACGTTCTCGAGCAGCTGCTGCCTGGTCAGCATCCGGCCCTGGTTACGCATCAGGTACGCCAGCAGCCGGAATTCCGTGGGCGAGAGCTCCACCTGGGTTCCCCCGCGGCGCACGACCCAGTGCTCTTCGTCCAGTTCCAGGTCGCCGACCGCCAGCATCTCGGCGTCGCTGCCCGGCTGGCCGTCGGCCGCGCCCGCCTGGGCGGTGCGGCGCAGCACCGCCCGGACCCTGGCCACCAGCGCCTCGACCGAGAACGGCTTGGTGACGTAGTCGTCGCCACCCAGCGTGAGCCCGCGGATCGTGTCGGAGGTGGTATCCCGCGCGGTCAGGAAGATGACGGGCACGTCGTTGCCCTCGGCGCGCAGCGCGCGGCAGACCTCGAAGCCGTCAATATCGGGCAGCATGACGTCCAGGATCATCAGGTCAGGCTCGTAGACCCCCGCCTGGTGCAAGGCGTCCTTGCCGCTGGCGCTGACCGCGACCGCGCAGCCGTGGAACTTGAGCGCGACCTCGACGAGCTCACGGATGTTCGGCTCGTCGTCGACGACGAGCACCTTGGGGATACGGTCACCGTCTGCCATGGGATCTCACGTTTCATTGTGCAGCATAGATGCAGCCTTAATAGTGCAGCATGCTGCGGCGTGCCCGCTCGGGGCCCGCCGCAGCATGTCTCGCTAGTTAGCTCAATGTTGTCTTGTCCGAATCAGATCCAGTCGACGTCGACGTCGACGTCGGGGTCGGCGTCGGCGTGGAGCTAGATCCGCCCGACTTGGGCGCCCGGATCACGATCAGCCGGGCATCCCTGGCCCCGTTGACCACAGGCCCCCCGGCGAATACGGTTTCACCGGCCGACAGCGCGCTCGCGGGCGTCTTGCTGCCGCTCTTCCTGACCACGGTGTCGCTCACGATCGTCCAGGTCCAGGTCGTGCCGTCGGTGGCCTTCACCACGACGTCACTGCCGCTGACCGACTGGATCGTGCCGCGCTCGAAGGCCAGCGTGTGGAAACCCGTCTTGTTGTGGTAGGTGAACTCGCCGTCAACGCCGCCGAGACGACGCAGCCGGCCCAGCGCCCACCGGACGCGGGCCGCGGGCACGCTGGACGACGTGCTGCTCGCGGTGCTGAGCGCCGAGTTCAGATCGGCGACCTGGCTGCTCGTCGACGCGCTCGCGACGGGCGTACCGCTCCCGGACACCGCGAGGGCAATCCCGCCGCCCGCGAGGAATCCGGCCAGGGTGATGCCGGCGCCCCAGCGGAACAGCCGCTTGCGGCGAGGCCGGGAAGGTTCGGGCGTACCCGCCGGGGTGCTGCCATAGCTCCCGGCTGGGGTGTTATATGAGTTGTTCATACCCGTAAGAGTGCGTCTGGCGTCTTGGACATCACCCCGCCCGCCATGTAAGCCGCCTGTGAGTGTCCCGCGAGTTCGCTGTCGGTCAGCATGGCAGTATCGGTGAGTGCTCACGATTCTCTTGGTTTCCACCGCCGACACCGAACTGCTCGCCGCCGCGGCCTCCGGCGCGGGCTACCTGACCGCGAACCCCGCCCGGATCACGGCGGACGACGTAACCGGCCTGGCGGCTCGCGCCGACCTGGTCGTGCTGCGGCTTCTCGGCGGCGCAAAGGCCTGGCCAGAGGGCGTCGCCGCGCTGGCTGGTCCCGGCCGCAAGCCGCTGGTCGCGCTGGGCGGTGAGGCCAGTCCGGACGCCGAGCTTATGGCACTGTCCACGGTGCCCGCCGGGGTGGCCGCCGAGGCGCTCGGATACCTGCGCGAAGGCGGCCAGGAGAACCTGCTCGAGCTGGCTCGTTTCCTGTCCGACACGGTTTTCCTCACCGGCGAGGGCTTCGAGCCGCCGTGCCCGATGCCCGCCTACGGCCTCCACCAGCTCCCCGGCCTGGACCCCAACCCGCAGGCCCTCCAGGGCCCGGTGGTGGCGGTGGTCTTCTACCGGGCGCACGAACTGGCCGGGAACACCGCCTTCGTCGACACCCTCTGCGCCGCCCTGGCGCAGCGCGGCGCGACCCCGCTGCCCGTCTTCTGCGGCTCGCTGCGCTCTACCGGCGACCGCGGGGCTGACGACGGCCTCGCTGACCTGCTCAGGCCCGCCGGCGCGGTGATCACCACCGTGCTCGCGGCCGGCGGCTCGGCCCCGCCTCATGCGACTGGCGACGTGACCGGGGAGGGCGACTGGGACGCAGGGCTGCTGGCCCGCCTGGACGTGCCGGTGCTGCAGGGGCTCTGCCTGACCAGCTCGCGGGCGCAGTGGGAGCAGTCCAATGCCGCGCTGGCCCCGATCGACGCCGCGATGCAGGTCGCGATCCCGGAATTCGACGGCCGCCTGATCACCGTGCCGTTCTCGTTCAAGGAGGAAGGCCCGGACGGGATCCCCAGATACGCCGCCGACCCCGAGCGCGCCGCCCGGCTGGCCGGGATCGCGGTGCGCCACGCCCGCCTCGCCAGCACCCCGAACAATGCCAAGCGCGTCGCCATCATGCTCTCCTCGTATCCCACCAAGCACGCCCGGATCGGCAACGCGGTCGGCCTGGACACCCCGGCCTCCGCGGTCGGGCTGCTGCGCGCCATGCGCGAGGCCGGCTATGACCTCGGCGGCGGCTTCCCAGAAGACGGCGACACGCTGATCCACTCGCTGATCGCGGCCGGCGGCCATGACACGGAATGGCTCACAGAAGACCAGCTCCGCGCCGCGCCGGCCCGGGTCCCGCTCAGCGCCTACCGCCGTTATTTCGAGAATCTGCCGAACGGGCAGGCGCTCAAGATCCAGGCCCACTGGGGCGATCCCCCTGGCCACCTCTACACCGACGAGGAGTCCGGCGATATCGTGCTCGCCTGCCTGCGGTTCGGCAATGTCGTGCTGATGATCCAGCCGCCGCGCGGGTTCGGCGAGAACCCGGTCGCGATCTACCACGACCCGGATCTCCCGCCGTCGCACCACTACCTGGCGGCGTACCGGTGGCTGACGGAGGACTTCCGCGCCGACGCGATCGTGCACCTGGGTAAGCACGGAACGCTGGAATGGCTGCCAGGCAAGGGCCTGGGCCTGTCCGCCGAGTGCGCGCCGGACGCGGTCCTTGGCGACATGCCGTTGGTGTATCCGTTCATCGTCAACGACCCGGGGGAGGGGACGCAGGCCAAGCGGCGTGCGCACGCGGTGATCATCGATCACCTGGTGCCGCCGATGGCGCGCGCTGACACCTACGGGGACATGGCCAAGCTCGAGCAGCTGCTCGATGAGTACGCAACCGTGGCCGCGCTTGACCCGGACAAGCTGCCGGCCCTCCGCGCGCAGATCTGGTCGCTGGTCCAGGCCGCGCACCTGCACCAGGACCTGGGCGTGGACGCGGCCCCCGGCTCGGCCGAATTCGACGAGTTCGTGCTGCACATCGACGGCTACCTGTGCGAGGTGAAGGACGCCGCGATCAAGGACGGCCTGCACATCCTCGGTGCCGCCCCGGCCGGGGCGGCCCTGGTCAACCTGGTCCTGGTCATCCTGCGCGCGCCCCAGCTCTGGAGCGCCCGCTGGGGCGCCCTCCCCGGCCTGCGGGCCGCCCTGGGCCTGCCCGAAGGCGAGCCCACCCAGGCCGACCGCTACGAGCAAGAGGCGCGCACGCTCGTCGAAGCCATCGCGGCCACCGATTGGGACGCAACCCGCGTCCCGGAAGTGGCCGCCGCCCTACTGACACTCCCCTCCTCGCCCGTCACCCGCGTGCTGGAGTTCGCCTGCGCCGAGCTGGTGCCGCGGCTGAATGCGACCACGGGGGAGATCGACGCCGTGCTGCACGCGCTCGACGGAGGCTACGTGCCGGCCGGCCCGTCCGGGTCGCCGACCAGGGGCCTGGTCAACGTGCTGCCGACCGGGCGCAACTTCTACTCGGTCGACCCGAAGGCCATCCCGTCCCGCAACTCGTACCAGACCGGCCTGGCCCTGGCCGATTCGCTGCTGGCCAGGCACCTGGCCGATGAAGGGGAGTACCCGCGCTGCGTGGGCCTGACCGTGTGGGGCACCTCGGCCATGCGCACGCAGGGAGACGACATCGCCGAGATCCTCGCGCTGATCGGCTGCCGGCCGGTGTGGGACGACGCGTCGCGCCGGGTCACCGGGGTCGAAATCGTGCCGCTGGCCGAGCTCGGCCGGCCGAGGATCGATGTCACGCTCCGGATCTCCGGGTTCTTCCGGGACGCGTTCCCGCACGTGATCGCGCTGCTGGACGACGCGATCGGCGCGGTGGCAGCGCTCTCCGAACCGCCGGAGGACAACTTCCTGCGGGCTCACGCGGTCGCCGACCACGCCAGGCACGGTGACTGGCGCCGGGCCACGACCCGCATCTTCGGGTCGAAACCCGGTGCGTACGGTGCCGGGCTGCTGCCGCTGATCGATGCCAGGAACTGGCGCGACGACGCCGATCTGGCCGAGGTCTACGCGGTCTGGGGCGGCTTTGCCTACGGGCGCGGGCTCGACGGGGTGAACGCGCGGCCCGATATGGAGAGTGCGTTCCGCCGGATCGCCGTGGCGGCCAAGAACGTGGACACCCGCGAGCACGACATCGCCGACTCCGACGACTATTTCCAGTACCACGGCGGCATGGTCGCCATGGTGCGCTCCTTGACCGGCCGCAATCCCGCCGCGTACATCGGCGACTCCGCGGTTCCCGCCGCGCCGAAGACGCGGACGCTGGCTGAGGAGACCCGGCGCGTGTTCCGGTCCCGGGTGGTAAACCCGAAGTGGATCGCGGCCATGCGCAGGCACGGCTACAAGGGCGCGTTCGAGCTGGCTGCGACGGTGGACTACCTGTTCGGCTACGACGCCACCGCGGGCGTGGTGCCGGACTGGATGTACGAGCAGCTGGCCGCGTCGTACGTCTTCGACACCGAAACCCAGGCGTTCATACGGCAGTCCAATCCCTGGGCGCTGCGCGGCATCACCGAGCGGCTGCTCGAGGCCGCGTCCCGCGGCCTCTGGGAGTCACCCGACGCCAAGACCCTGGACCAGTTGCGTCAGGTCTATCTCGACACCGAGGGTGACCTCGAGGCGGGCGGAGACACGCACTCGTGAGCAGTGTCTACTGGGTGACTGATTAGTGGCGGACTTGACAGCCACATCGCTGCTTAGAACAAATACCGCCACATGAGTCACACGAGTTGCATTTGCTTTGTTTTGCTTTCTCCGCAATCTTGCGCATACCGCATTAAGGCCGAAGATTAGTCCCAAGATGGACACCACCTTCGGGATCTGCGAATCGTATGCGACACTGATAGCTGTCCGTCCGGTCTGTGGGTGGGAGGGAGACACGGTGGCTCAGGTCCCTCGTGCGCCAGCCGGGGTCGATATCAGCAGGCCCGCTCCGGCTCGCATCTATGATTACATGCTGCAGGGCGATAACCACTTCGAGTCCGATGTCCGGGCGGCCGAGCGCATCCTGGGCGTAGTGCCGGAAATCAGGGATTGCGCGTGGTCGAACCGCGGCTTTCATCAGCGCGCGGCGAAGTGGATCGCGGAGCGCGGCGTACGGCAGTTCATTGACATCGGCTCAGGCCTGCCGACGGTCGGTAACACCCACGAGGTCGTCCAGAAGGTGATTCCGGGCGCCCGGGTGGTTTACGTCGATCATGACCCGATGGTCGCCGAGCAAGGCGGCGTTCTGCTCGCCGACGACAGATCGACCCGGGTGATCTGCGCTGACCTGCGTGAACCGGCGGCAATCCTGGAGCATCCGGACCTGACGGAGCTTATTGACTTCAGCCAGCCGACCGGGCTGCTGCTGACCGCGGTCCTGATGTTCGTTTCCGACAGCTCGGATCCCTGGCGGCTGGTCGGACGGTACACCAATGCTCTCGCGCCCGGAAGTTACCTGGCCCTTTCGCATCTGACCGACGACTATAAACCGCCGGTGACGGCGGAGCGCTTCCGCGCCGTCTTCGACCAGGCCACCGATCGCCTTTACTTCCGCTCGCAGGCCGAGATAGCCCGCTTCTTCGATGGCATGGAGCTGGTGCCCCCCTACGAGGGTGCTCAGCCCGCCATCTGCTACACGGGGATCTGGGGCGCCGAGGATCCGGTGCTCGCGGACAGCGACGGCGCGCGATGGCTCTACTGCGGGGTGGCCAGGAAGCCGTGACCGGCAAGCCCACGGTCGCCGAACTCGGTATCGACCCCGCCGCGGAAACCTGGCATCGCTCGGGTCACGGCGCCGGTGCGATCGAGATCGCCTTCGTGCCCGCGACCCGCGGCTCGGGACCTCAGGATCGGGCGCAGTGGGTCCTTATGCGGGTGAC
>Ga0302181_10001806_pt1 | contig 15613 bp, 17 predicted proteins | sample I_Palsa_E3_3_FD_198786 | JGI IMG/M metagenome (GOLD analysis project Ga0302181, IMG submission 198786) | Peat permafrost microbial communities from Stordalen Mire near Abisko, Sweden - I_Palsa_E3_3 | ecosystem: Environmental > Terrestrial > Soil > Palsa > Peat permafrost | place: Sweden...
GGGTGCCGTGATTTCGCGCTTGAGGATCTTGCCCGTCGGCCCCTTGGGCAGACGATCCACGCACCACAGGCGCTCGCTCATCGGCTCATCTCCGGCATGTCAATCCTCATCCGAACCTCTCCTATCCGTAGACCGTGACCGAAAGCTTCTCCCACCCGAGGGCGGGGACCAATGGCATCGCGACCCGAAATCGATGCCCGTGATTGTGATCAACTACCAATCACGTCGACGGCATCGAGGGTGAAGCTCGCAGACGGCGGCAGTGGGAGGCGTCAAGCCGCGCGGGCGATCGCGCGGCTCTCGCCGGCGAGGTAGCCATCGAGTGCGCGGCGGACTTCGGCATCGAGCCGGTGTGGAACGTCGCGGTCGATGATCGAGAGCGCCTGCTCGACCGGCATCGAGCCGCGGTACGGGCGGTCGGCCGTCAGCGCCTCGTACACGTCGGCGACGGCGAGGATACGCATCGGCAAGTCCAGGTCCGGTGCACCGAGCGCGCGCGGGTAGCCGCTGTGATCGAGCTTTTCGTGATGGTTGGCGGCGAGGTCCGCGAGCGATGCGAAACAGGGCGCCCGCGCGAGGATCTGCCGCGTATACACCGGGTGCGCCTTGACCGCTCGGAACTCCTCGTCGGTGAGTCTGCCCGGCTTGTCGAGGATCCGGTTGGAAATCGCGAGCTTGCCGATGTCATGCAGCAGCGCGGCGCGCCGCATCGACCGCCGCTCGTCGGGATCGAAGCCGAGCACGGACGAGATCCCGGCCGCGATCTCGGCGACACGCTGCGAATGACGTGCGGTGAACGGCGACTTGGCGTCGATCACCCGTGCGAACGCCTCCGCGATCCGGTCGAGCCGGTCCTCGTCGCCGGTGAGCGCGAATTCGGCCGGCTCCCACTGCGAAACGTCAGGAGCCTCGAGTGTCGCCCAGAAGGCGCGATCCCGGCAGGTCCGCAGGAACGCGTCGACAAGCGCCGGGTCAAACCAGCGACCGCGTCGTCGCTTCGCGACCACGCGCGCTGCCTGCAGCCCGCCCGCGGCGTGAAAGACCTCGGCTGTCTGTGAGAGGCAGAGGATGCGCGCCGCGAGCGGAATCTCCTCGCCGCGCAGACCGTCCGGCAAGCCGTGGCCGTCCCAGTGCTCGTCCAAGCTTCGAATCGCAAGCGCGGTCTCCTCGGTGAGGAACAGCATGCGGGCGATCTCCGCGCCGCGATCGCAGCGCGCCTCCATGAACTTGCGGGTGACGTCGCCCTCGTCGCGGATGCCGCGAAGCACCTCGAGCCGGCGCCGGAGCCCGGCCCCTGGCGCAACCGTCCGCAACGACCACAGCAGCGCCGCGCGCCGGTCGGTCCAATCGACGAGCTTGGAAGTTGCCTTCGCGGCGCGGTCGTCGGCCTCGAACAGGCCCGACATCCGGTTGGCGTTCGCCGAACAGCCTGCATCCTTGAGCAGCAGGGCGTAGAAGAGGTCCGAGCGCTCCGGCGAGGACAGCTCGATCTCCTGGGCAAGACGCATGCCGATCAGGCACGACCTGACGGCGTGGCCCGGACGCTCCCCCTCCGCGATATCCAGCGCGTAGGACAGCGCACCAATCACGCCAGACAGTGCGATCCGCTCCATTGATCGGAGCATCGTCAACCCGCCGCCCGGTCTTGACCAAAAGGCGCCCGCGTCGGACAAGTCGGTGGCCGCTCGTGTCGGTTACTCCTGCCGGCGGCTTGAGGTAAGCCCGCTACCGTCCGGCGCGGGCGTCAAGATATGACCTCATGCAGGCTGCGCTGCTGGCCGCGAGCGGCGGCTTCGCGTGGGGCTGGGACGCCCTTACCGCCGTGTCTAGCGTGGTGCTGACGCTCGGCGTGGTCCCAACCGTGTTGACGCTCGTCCAGCAGCGCAAACGCGATCAGAAGGCGCAGGCCGAGGCGCTCCAGCTTCAGGCGGACGCCGCCCGGCGCGATCACGTGACGCGGATCCTCGCGGATGCCTATCGCATCCTCAGCGAGTCGTTCTTCTCCCCTGACGACAGCTACCTGGACACGCTGCACATTCCGATGTCGATGCTCCAGCTCGTGCTGGGCGACGACGATCTCGGCGTCCTGTTCGATGCGATCGAGCAGTTCCACACTGTGAGTGCAGGCTCGCGTCAGGACCTCGGCCCGCTGGTGAACACGCTCCGTGACCGGATCCGCGACAACCTTGGACTTCCGAGGACCGAGCAAGGCTTCAAGCACTTCCGGGCCGGAACCCCGAAGACCGTCAGCTTCCCGCGGCTGGTCGGCCTGTGGCTGGCGCTCACCGCCGAGCGCGAGGGGGACGGGAGCCCCGAGTTGTCGCGCAGGCAGATCGCGGACGTGTGGCGGCTCGTACGGCTGCTCGGCCGTGAGAATGAGCGCAAGTATGTCGGCCGGATCGCCGAGGAGTGGGAGACAGCCGAGCCCGAGCGGCGCGACCAGTTGCTGGGCGACCTGTGGGACTGGATCCGCGAGACTCAGCAGATCTTCAACTGATACGGCGTGAACGCTGACGGCCAGCGACCGGGGCGCGAGGACCGCGTTAGTCGTTGATGTCGAGCACGGGCATGATCTCGGGCAACTGCTGGTCCGCGCTGGCGTGCTCGTTGGGCACCACCGCCGTGCCAAGCGCGAAGAACTCGATCACGTGACTGCCCCAGCCGTGGTTGTTCTCGTGAAGCTTGACCTCGACGATCCCCAGGACGCCGTCGCCGATCGCCTCTGCCTCTTTCTGCATCCGCTCCATCGCCAGTTCGCGCGCGTCATACAGAGCCTGGGTGTACTGCTCGAGCTCGACGTTCTGACCCGTCTGACGCATCGATTGCATCATGCCGCGGTGAGCAACGTGGTAGACGCAGTTGCCCATGACCAGGCCCACCGGACGCTTGCCGGTTTGCATCAGGGTCCAGAAGGCCTGACCGGAAAGGTCGCTGGTAAATGGCCGCCCGTTGGGCGCGCGGTGGACCTTGCCGCCCTTGTGCTTGATCGCGGTGCCGATGGCGATGAACTCCGCCATGTCAGCACCCCACTCGTAGCGCCCAACGTCAAGGCGGACACCGACGATGCCGTCGGCCCCCAGCTGGTCGGCCTCTTCCTCCATGCGTGTCATGGCAAGCTCGCGGGCCGAGTACATCGCTTGGCTCAGTACGCCCATCTCCTGGCTCGCCTTCCAGTTGGACTGCTGAAAGCCGATGTGGTAAATGCTCGATCCCACCACCAGACCCACCGGCTCAAAGCCGGCTTTCTCGACGCACAGGTACTCATTCACGGAGAGGTCGGACGTGAACAGCCCCCGTGCGTTCATCCTCAACCGCTCGCTCGCGTGTTCAGCGAGCCCTTCGGTACTGGTCGGATCGTAGGTCGACATCAAACGCTCTCCTGAAATGGTGGTGGACTAGTGCACCGTGCTAGACGCCGAGGTTGATCGACATGACCGGTGACCCAAGCGGCGCCGGATGGGGCTCGTGTGCGCCGAGGCGAATGGCTGTGCCCAGCACGTGCATGGAGACGATGAAGAAGTGTTGCCTGTAGCCGGGGTTCTCATACTCGTGATGATCGATGTTGTGCTTGAGCGTTGAGATGACCATGTCGTTCGCACCGACTTCGCTGGCCTGACGGAGCACCTCGCGCATCGCCAGATGCCGGGCGGCGTATACGCCCTCGGTCACCTCGGTCAGCTCCTGGTTGCCCCACCATTGGGTCATCATCTGATTGGCTCGCATGCTGAGTGCCACGATCACGACGGAGGTGTGGCCGATCACGCCGAGCGTCTCGGCGCCGATGCGGCGAAGCTTGTCCACGTCCTGGCCGGAGAGCGCGCACATCCGCGGCCCCGAGCGCCCACGCGTCGTCAGCGTGGTTTCGCGCACAGCGGTGCCGAACACGACGTATTCGACGTTGCCCGGGTCCCCGAGAAACCCCTTGGCGGTCATCTCGATCCCGATGACGGCATCCGCGCCCGCGAACTGCGCCTCCTGCCGGAGCCGGTCGAACGAGCGCTCGCGCGAAAGGTTCCACGGCGCAGCGAACGACGGCATCTCGCGAAGCCCGCCTGCGTACGAGGACCAGCCGTAGTTCTGCCACCCGTGTTGAACGACGGACGAGCCCATTACCTGCGCGAGCGGCATCAGACCGGATGCCTGCGCGAGCGCAAACTCCTTCGCGCTCAGATCGCTCGTGAACGGCGAACTCGCGCCGGCGATCCCCTTGAGACGTTGTTCCGCTCCCAACGGGATCCCACCGCGTGCGATCCGCTCGAGATCGACCGCCGCCGCTTGGCGCTCGTCTTCGCTGATCGGCGCCGTCCGTTTCCCGAATAGTGGCAAACCTCTTTGATCATGGCACACGGACGACGCCGGTCGGGCCAGTGGGCGGCGCGTGCCGTCCACGGCGGCGAAGGCGAAGACGGCGACCGCGGCGTCGATTCAGTTGAGGTTCACGGAGACGGAGTCCGCGGCGGCCGGGTCGGAGGGCGCCGAGAAGGCGATTGTGAGGAGCGGCGCGGTCGGGGTGCGCATGTCGACGGTGACGGTCAGGTAGCCGAATTCGAGGACCGGGCCGACCTCGAGGGTGAAGTCGTTCCACGTCCGCGGCGCCTCGCCGGCGGTCTCTCCGAGCGGTACCGAGCGGGCGTGACCGCCGCTGCCGGCGACGATGTACGGCATCGCCTTGCCGTTTACCGTCCGCGTGAAGCGCTGGTAGACGTGGGCGTGGCCGGACAGGATCACATCGGGCCACAGGCCGGCTTCGGCGAACGCGCGGTCGAGGTCCTGTGAGAGGCCGGTTGACCCGCCGTGGACGGTATCCGCCGAGGCCGGAGGGTGGTGGCAGGCGAGGATCACCGCACGGTCGAGCGCGGTGCGCTGGGGCTTCAGGCGCTCGAGCTCGCTGACGAGCCAGCCGTACTGGGCGTCACCGGTGAGCGTTGGGTACATCCCGCCCTGGTCGGTGAGGACGCCTGGCCCCTCGAGCACGTTCGTGTAGAGACCGATGATCGAGACGAACGGCGCGTCGAGCGTGAAGTAGACGCCCGGTTGGGTCATGGTCGTGCGGACCAGGCCGCCGGCGCTCGCCGGCCTCGCCGGCGCCGGCGTGCAGAAGTTGGCGATGAATGCCTGGAGGGTTGGAACGTCGGGCGTGCTGCCCCCGTTGATGTAGGTCACCTCGCCGTCGTGGTTGCCCGGGATCGCGAAGATCGGTCGGTCGTAGGCGCGGAACGGCTCGTAGAACTGATCGTAGTAATACTGGGCCTCGCCGAAGTTGTAGATGACGTCGCCGAGGTGGAAGAAGAACGCGGGTGCGTCAGCCGGGGGAGCGGCGACGAGCGCGGCGGCCATCGCGTCTGCGACCGACGCCTCTGTTGTGATCGCCGAGCTCTCAGACGCGCCGGTGTCACCGACGACATGGAACGAGATCTTGTTCCCGTTGACGATCGGCGCGAGGAAGTCCGCGCCGATCACCGACTCGAGCTCCAGTGGGGCCGTCGGGGCCGGCACCGGGATCGCCAGGATGTCGTTCTCGTGCTGCGTGTAGTACGGCGAGTTGTAGTACGCCTCGCTCGTGTTGTCGACCTGAAACGACGTCTCGTCGAGCGCGGGCATCGGATCTCCGAACAGCTGCCCGTCCGGACCCACGAGGTAAGGCGTCAGCAGTGCCGCGTCCTGCCGGCCCGTGCCCGACGTTCGCTTGCCCCTTGGTTGGCTCACGTCAAACCCTCCTCGCGTTTGCGCTGCGGCTCGCGGGACCCGCGAGGCGACCGCGAACAGATTGACAGGTCTCCGGCCACGCCGCCGGACAACTCCGAATCGTCGACGAGCGACCGGACACGCTTGACCTGAACCGCGATCCACGGCAGAGTCCGCCGCAACCCACAGGAGAGGGAGACGGGTTGCAGGTTCCGGCGGCGTTCGAATATGAACGATCTACAGGCGTGGAGCGCGCGCTCGAGCCGCGCGCGCTGTTGGGCCCGTTCTCGATCAGGTGGGCGGCCGCGCATTCAGGAAAGGAGGCTCACCGATGACGGGATGGATTGTCGGGATCGTGCTCGGCGTGGTGGTGATCGCCGTCGCCGCGGCGATCGTGATCGCGATCGTGGCGCTCGCGCAGCGGATCGCGCGCCAGGCGCGGACCGCGGTCGATGGGGTCGGCGCCGTCAAACAGCAGACCGACGAGCTCGCCGGGATCTCCAGGATCAACGACTCAGGCGTGCGGATCCTCCGCTCGGCCCGGGCGCTGCGCAAGGTGGCGGTGGGCAAATGACGCTCGTGATCGCCACTTCGGCACATACCTACTGGGGGATCTCGCTGGTGATCGGGCTGGTCGCGGCGCTCGCCGTCGCCGGGCTGCTGGCCGTGCTGCTCAGGGCGGTCAACGACATCGACGGCTCCGTAGGAAAGCTGCTCGGGGTCGCCGGCCAGGTCGCGGCCAACACTTCGCACATTCCCGAGCTGACGGCGACCGCGCCGGTGCTCGGCAAGATCGTGGAGGAGGCGGTGGTGCAGGACGGGTACATGAATGCGCTGACAGACGGGTTCGGTGGCGCATGAGCACGCACGCGCTCGTCGCCCTCAGCGTGGTGCTGGCGGTCGTCGTGATCGCGGTGCTCGCGGGCGCGCTGATCCTCGTGCGACGCGGCCTCGAGTCGGTCTCCGGCAACCTCGCGACGCTCGCGAGCGCCCTGGAAGGGGTCGAGGCCGAGCACCTGCGACCGCTCGAGCCCGCCGTCAAAGCGATCAACGCCCAGTTCGACGTGATCCTCGGCGCCTTTCCCGGGATCGCCGCCAAGGCGGCGGTCGTAGCCGAGCGGAGGCCGCGATGACGCTCTACTGGATCGGGGACGCCGTTCTGATCCTGGTCGTCGCGCCGGTCGTCGTCGTGCTCCTGCAGGGCGTGCTCACCGCAGCCCGCTCGATCGTCCCGAACGTCGAGCGGATCGCGAACGCGGCGGCGGCCGGCTCGAAGGACCTCGACGCGGTCCCGCTGCTGCTGACCACCCAGGATCAGGTGATCAGGACAGTTCAGACCGTCGCCAACTACGGCGGCTCGCTCGACGTGATCCTCGACGACGAAATCGGGGGGACGGACTGATGCCCGCCGCAGGTGTCGTGCTCGCGATCGCGGTCCTCGCGATCGTGCTCGTGCTCGTCTACTACCTGGTCTCGACGATCGTCGCGCTGCGTCAGATCTCCGCCGGGCTCGGCCGGGCGATCGCCGGGGTCGGAGAGTTGATCGACAAATCGGAGCCGGTCGCATCGGTCGTGCAGACGATCAACTCGAATCTCGACGCGGCCGTCGATGCACTCGAGGGGCTGCTGGTCAAGAAGGCGGGGCTCGGCGACGCGGTCGGCCTGCTCGAGGGGCTCTACCCGGGGGCCGCCGCCGAGGGGCTGCGGAACTTCCCGGCGAGCCTGACGATCACGCCCCCGCGGATCGCGGAGGTCTACACCAAGGGGACGCTGACGCTCGCGCGGCTGGGCCGTGAGGCGCCGATCGCAGCGGCGAGCCCTAACGGCCCGGTGCTGCGCGCCGTCACCTACGGGAGCGCCGCAGCGCGTGCCCTGTATCCGGACCTTCGCCAGACCCACCCGGCCAAGATGCCGCGCTCGCCGGTCATCGGGACGAGCGCGCCGACCCAGTACGAGCCGGCCGACTCGCCGGGCACGCGGCGCGCGATGCCCGGAAGCACGGCCGAGCTCGACCGCCCGACGACACACGAGAGGAATGGCGATGCAGACGCCGGCACCGTTTGAGTACGAACGCGCAACGAGCCTGGCGGGCGCGATCGCGGCGCTCCACGACGGGGACGGCGATGCCCGCGTGATCGCCGGCGGCCACAGCCTGCTGCCGATGATGAAGCTGCGGCTCGCGACCCCGGAGCGGCTGATCGACTTGGGCGACCTCGAGGACGAGCTCAGCTACATCCGCGAGGAGCCCGGGGAGATCCGGATCGGCGCGCTCACCCGGCACGTCGATCTGCTCCGGTCCCAGGTGCTGGCAGAGCAGTTCCCGGTGTTCCGCGACGCCGAGGAGGTGATTGCCGATCCGGTTGTGCGCAACCGCGGCACGATCGGCGGCTCGCTCTGCCAGGCCGACCCCGGCGAGGACCTGTCGGCCGTCTGCGCGGCGCTGAAGGCGAGCGTCGTGCTCAGGGGACCGGCCGGGGAGCGGGTCGTCGGGATGGACGGGTTCCATCTCGGGCCGTACGTGACCGTCGTCGGCTTCGACGAGATCCTCACCGAGATCAGGATCGCCAAGCGCCCACACGGCGGCAGCGCGTACGAGAAGGTCGAGCGCCGCGCCGGCGACTTCGCGATCGGCGCCGCCGCCGCGGCTCTCAACATCTCGGGCGGGACGATCGTCGACGCCGGCGTCGCGCTCAGCGCGCTGGCCCCGACGACGGTCGAGATCAAACGGGCCGAGGAGCTGCTGCGCGGCTCGCGGCCGTCCGAGGAGCTGTTCGCCCAGGCCGGCGAGATCGCCGCGGCCGACTGCGCGCCGACCGCAGACGGCCGCGGGCCCGTCGACTACAAGCGCCATCTGGCCGGTGTATTGACCAAACGCGCCCTGCGCCGCGCCGCCGCCCGCGCGCTGCAGAAGGAGGCATGAGCGTGCAGATCACGGTGAACATCAACGGCGAGGACGTCACGCGCGAGGAGGAGCCGCGCAAGCTGCTCGTCCACTTCATCCGCGAGACGCCGGGCCTGACGGGCACGCACTGGGGGTGCGATACGTCCAACTGCGGCGCCTGCGTCGTGCTGATGGACGGCGAGCCGGTCAAGTCGTGCACGGTGCTCGCGGCGATGGCCGAGGGCCACGCGATCCGTACGGTCGAGGGACTCGAACGGGACGGTCGCCTCGATCCGGTGCAGCAGGGCTTCCACGAACTGCACGCGCTGCAGTGCGGGTTCTGCACCCCCGGGATGCTGATGACCGCCCGCGCCCTGCTCGACGAGAATCCCGACCCGACCGAGGCCGAGATCCGCACCGCGATCTCCGGCGCGATCTGCCGCTGTACCGGCTACAAGAACATCGTCGCCGCGATCCGCTGGGCGGCGGAGCACCCGGCCGCCGTCGAACAGGAGGCGTGAGCATGGCCATCACCGAGAATCCCCCCAGTGATCGCCCGATCGGCTTCGGCCGGCTGAAGCGCAAGGAGGATGCGCGCTTCATCCGCGGCAAGGGCAATTACCTCGACGACATCCGCCTGCCGGGGATGCTGCACGGGGCGGTCCTGCGTAGCCCCTACGCGCACGCAAGGATCAATTCGATCGACACCTCGGCGGCGCTCGCGCACCCGAACGTCGCCGCCGTCGTCACCGCGAAGGACCTGGAGACGCTCGGGCTCGCGTGGATGCCAACGATCTCCTACGACACGCAGGCGGTGCTGGCCGGCGACAAGGTCCGCTTCCAGGGCCAGGAGGTCGCGTTCGTGATCGCGACCGACGAGTACTCGGCGCGGGACGCGCTGCCGTTGATCGAGGTCGACTACGACCCGCTGCCGGCGGTCGTCAACGCCCGCAAGGCGCTCGACCCCGATGCGCCGCTGATCCGCGACGACAAGGAGGGACAGGTCGACAACCTCGCGAGCCCGACCTGGGAGGCCGGCGACGAGGAGGCGGCCGACCGCGTGTTCGCCGAGGCGGACGTCGTCGTCGAGCGCGACATCATCTATCCGCGCTGCCACCCGGCGCCGCTCGAGACGTGCGGGATGATCGCCGACTTCAATCCGGAGACCGGCCAGCTCGACATCTACAACGGCAACCAGGCGCCGCACGTCCACCGGACGGTGTACGCGCACGTCGCCGGGCTGGCCGAGCACATGATCCGGATCCGCTGCGGCGATATCGGTGGCGGCTTCGGCAACAAGGTGCCGATCTACCCCGGTTACGTGTGCGCGATCGCCGGGTCGATCGTCGCCGGCAAGCCGGTCAAGTGGATCGAGGATCGCTCCGAGAACCTGATGTCGACCGGGTTCGCGCGCGACTACGTGATGCACGCCTCGATCGCCGCCAAGGACGGGAAGATCACGGGGCTGAAGGTCGATGTGATCGCCGACCATGGCGCGTTTGACTCGACCGCCCAGCCGACGAAGTTCCCCGCCGGCTTCTTCCACATCTGCTGCGGTTCCTACGACCTGCAGGCCGCGCACGTGAAGGTCAAGGCCGTCTACACGAACAAGGCACCCGGGGGCGTTGCCTACCGCTGCTCGTTCAGGATCACCGAGGCGGTCTACCTGGTCGAGCGGATGGTCGGCGCGCTCGCACGCGAGCTGGGGGTCGACCCGATCGATCTGCGGATGCGGAGCTTCATCCGGCCGGAGCAGTTCCCGTACGAGACGACCACCGGCTGGACCTACGACTCCGGCGACTATGCGAAGACGATGAAGGTCGCGATGGAGATCGCCGGCTACGAGCAATTGCGCCGCGAGCAGGCCGAGAAGCGGGCGCGTGGCGAGCTGATGGGGATCGGCGTCTCGTTCTTCACCGAGGGCGTCGGGGCCGGGCCGCGCAAGCACATGGACATCCTCGGGTTGTCGATGAACGACGGCGCCGACCTGCGGATCCACCCGTCAGGCAAGGCGGTCGTGTCGCTCAGCGCGCAGACCCAGGGCCAGGGCCACGAGACGACGTTCGCGCAGATCGTCGCCGAGGAGCTCGGGATCCCGCCCGAGGACGTCGAGGTCCGCCACGGCGACACCGACAAGTCGCCCTATGGCCTCGGCACCTACGGCTCGCGCAGCACGCCCGTGTCCGGCGGCGCGGTCGCGATCGTCAGCCGCAAGGTCCGCGACAAGGCGCGGCTGATCGCGGCGACGATGCTCGAGGCCAGGCCCGAGGACCTCAGCTGGGAGAAGGGCCGCTGGTACGTCAAGGGCGACCCGGAGACGGGGGTTCTGATCGAGCAGATCGCGGCGCGGGCGTACAGCGGCGAGCCGCTGCCGGAGGGGTATGAGGGCGGGCTCGACGCGCAGGTGATCTACGACCCGCCGAACCTGACGTACCCGTACGGCGCCTACATCGCGGTCGTCGACGTCGACCCCGAGACTGCCGCGGTCAGGGTCAGGCGGTTCATCGCGGTCGACGACTGCGGCGTGCGGATCAACCCGATGATCGTCGACGGGCAGATCCACGGCGGCCTCGCCGAGGGCATCGGGATCGCGCTGATGGAGGTGATCACGTTCGACGAAGAGGGCAACTGCCTGAACGGGTCGTTCATGGACTACCTGATCCCGACCGCGCTCGAATGCCCCGACTTCGAGCTGGGCGAGACGGTCACGCCATGCCCGCACCACCCGCTCGGGGCCAAGGGCGTCGGCGAGTCGCCGAACGTCGGCTCGCCGCCGGCGATCGTCGATGCCGTGATCGACGCGCTGTACGAGACCCATGGGGTCACGCACGTCGACATGCCCTGCACGCCCGCGCGGGTTTGGGCGGCGATGCAAGGACGTCCGGAGCCACCGCAGTGATCTCCGAGGAGCTCGCACGGCGGGCCCGCGCCCTCACCGAGGCGGGCGAGCCGTTCGTCACCGCGACCGTCGTCCGCGCGCGGCACCCGACGAGCGCGCAGCCTGGCAACGTCGCGCTGGTCCGCGCCGACGGGACGATCGAAGGGTTCGTCGGCGGCGTCTGCGCCGAGCAGAGCGTCCGCGCGTACTCACTCAGGGCGATCGAGGCGGGCGAGCCGCTGCTGCTACGGATCGAGCCGGAGGCGGGCGAGGACGAGGTCGGCGAGGACGGCGCCGTCACCGTCCGCAACCCGTGCCTGTCGGGCGGCGCGCTCGAGATCTTCCTCGAGCCGCTGCTCCCGAAGCCGCGGGTGACGGTCCTCGGCGAGTCGCCGATCGCGGCCTCGCTGCGGAGGCTCGCCGCGGAGGTCGGACTCGACGTGGGGGCCGATGCCGTCCTCGCCGGCCCGCGAGCCGGCGACCTCGCGCTGCTCGTCGCCGCGCACGGCCGCGACGAGCTCGGCGCGCTACGGAGCGGGCTCGAGCTCGGGCTCCCGTATGTGGGGTTGGTCGCGAGCCCGCGCCGCGGCGCCGGGGTGCTCGACGAGCTGCGCGGCACCGGCGTCCCCGACGAGCTGCTCGCGCGCGTCGACACCCCGGCCGGGGTCGAGATCGGGGCCCAGACGCCGGCGGAGATCGCGGTCTCGATCCTCGCGCAGATCATCAGCGTCAGGCGCCGCGGCGGCGCCTCCCAGCCGGCTAGCTGGGAGGCGCCGAACGAACCGCTCACGGCGACCGACCCTGTCTGCGGCATGACGGTTGCGATCGGGCCGGGCACGATCACGGCGCAAGTCGGTGGCGAGACGTTCCACTTCTGCTGCGAGGGGTGCCGGGACCGCTTCCTGGAGCGCGCGGCCGCGTGACGCCGGGCGAGGTCACAGGCGAGGCCGCTGGCGAGGTCCGGGCGCTCGTCCCCGACGTCGAGACGCTCGCGGTCAGGCTGGGGACGGTCGACTACCTGGTCGACGAGGGGTTGGCGACGTCGATGTTCCTGAGCCTGCGGCTGCCGCAGCCGCTGCTGCTCGAGGGGGAGGCCGGGGTCGGCAAGACCGAGGCGGCGAAGGCGCTCGCGGCCGTGCTCGACACGCCGCTGATCCGCCTGCAGTGCTACGAGGGGATCGACGCGGCCGAGGCGCTGTACGAGTGGAACTACCCGCGCCAGCTGCTCGGCATCCGCCTGGCGGAGTCGGATGGAACCAACCTGCGCGAGCAGGATCTGTTCAGCTCCGAGTACCTGATCCGCCGGCCGCTGCTGCGCGCGCTCGAGCACCCCGGGCCGCGTCCCGCGGTGCTGCTGATCGACGAGATCGACCGCGCCGACGACGACTTCGAGGCTTTCCTGCTCGAGCTGCTCGGCGAGGCGGCCGTCACGATCCCCGAGCTCGGCGTGATCCGGGCGACCCACCCGCCCGCGATCGTTCTGACCTCGAACCGCACGCGCGACCTGCACGACGCGGTCAAGCGCCGCTGCCTGTACCAGTGGATCGACTACCCGAGCCCGGAGCGCGAGGTCGAGATCATCCGGCGGCGCGTCAAGGGCGCTTCGGAGACGCTCGCCGTCCAGGTCGCGAGCGCGGTCAGCGCGATTCGCCTGAGCGATGTGCAGAAGCCGCCCGGGGTCGCCGAGGCGATCGACTGGCTGGCGGCGCTCGAGCTGCTCGGCGTCCGTGCGCTCAACGCGGCGACGATCGATCGCACGCTCGGCTCGGTGCTGAAGTACGCCGAGGATCAGGAGCTGGTGCGAGCCGCCGGGCTCGAGCGGCTGGCGGGGGTGGCGAAGTGAGTCCGGAGAGCGAAGTGGTCTCCGCGGTGCGGACGGTCGAACTCGACCTGCCGCCGCTCGTCGGCGCGTTCGCGCGGCGCCTGCACGACGCCGGGTTGCCGGTCGGCCCCGAGCGCGCCGTGTCGCTGGCGCGCGCGCTCGCGCTTGCGCCGCCGATCGCCCGGCGGCGCCTGTACTTCACCGCGCGGGCGGTGCTGGTCAGCGAGCAGTCCCAGCTGCGCGTGTTCGATGCCGTGTTCGCCGAGGTCTTTGGGGCTCGCACCGGCGAGCGGGACCTCGACACGCCGGACGCCTCGGTGGCGCCCGCGGGAGCCGCGGTGGCATCAGCGCCCGGGCCGGCGGTCGATCTCGAGTCGGCGGCGCCGGCGGACGGGTTCAGCGCCACGGCTCGCCCCGGGGCCGTGGATGAGCTCGATGCGCGGGCGCTGCCGGTCCTGGCGAGCGACGAGGAGGTGCTACGCGCCAAGCGCTTCGACACGCTCGAGCCCGACGAGCTGGCCGCCGTGGCGAAGCTGATGGCGCGTCTGCGGATCGCGCCGCCGACCCGGCTGACGCGGCGTGCGCGGCGCGACCGACACGGACGCCACATCGACCTGCGCCGGACGCTGCGCGACAGCCATCGGACGGCCGGTGACCCGGTCCGCCTGACCCGCCGCCGGCGTCTGGAGGCCCGCCGGCGGCTGGTGATGCTGTGCGACATCTCGGGTTCGATGGAGCCATACGCGCGCGCGTACCTGCAGCTCCTCGTGTCCGCGGTGGCGAGCGGACGGCGGGCGGAGGCCTTCACGTTCGCCACGCGGCTCACACGCCTGACACGGGCGCTGCGCTCGGGGCGCCCCGACCGGGCGATCGAGCGCGCGGCGGCGGCCGCGCCCGACTGGTCCAGCGGCACCCGGATCGCCGATGCGCTGCGAGCGTTCAACGACGGGTATGGACGCCGCGGGATGGCGCGTGGAGCGGTCGTGGTGATTATTTCCGACGGCTGGGAGCGCGGCGACCCCGCGGCGGTTGGCCGCGAGATGGAGCGGCTCGCGCGCGTCGCCTACAGGATCGTGTGGGTCAACCCGCGCGTGGCCGCGACCAGCTTCGCACCACGCGCCGGTGGCATGGCCGCGGCGCTGCCGCACGTCGATGCCCTGATCAGCGGCCACAGCCTCGGCGCGCTCGACGAACTGGCCGACGCAATCGCGGCGCCGCGAGGAGCGGGCACGCGCCGCCCGCCCCGAACTCCCTCGGTCCCAGAGCCTGAGCCGTGGGCGAGCGCGACACCCGTTCCCGGCAGCTCGGTCGCGATGCCGAGCGGCTATGGCCCGAAGCGGGGGCTGACCACGCCGGGATGGGGCAGCCGGTGAGCGCTCGAGACGGGAAGCTGTGCATCTACCCGGGATGCGAGCGGCCCGCGGTCCCGGCCCATCCGCTCGGCGGGCCGCAGCCGAGCTTCTGCGATCTGGAGGCGCACAACGCGCTCACGGCGCATCTCGAGCGCCAGCGCCTCGCTTCTGCGGGTCGAATTTTTCCAACCACAGTGGAGAAATTCGACCCGCACGATCGAAATGCAAGCGAAGAAGAGGAGGCCGAGGATGGGGGATGAGGCGTATCGAGCTGTTTTTCTGCGGGTCCACCCGACCGGCAAGATGGTGCTCAGTCTCACAACGGAGACCGACGGCCAGGAGTCGCGCTACGCGCAGCTGGTCGGCAGCGAGCTCGGTGTGCCGCCGCTCGACGTCAAGGTCGTGCCGGCCGACACCAACCGCTTCGGCGTCGGGCATGGCTTCAACACGAGCCCGTCCGGCGGGACCACCGAGGCAATCGTCAGCGCGACGGGCAAGATCCGTGCCAAGGCCCAGCTGCTCGCCGGGATGGCGCTCGAGACCCCCGCCGACGCGCTGCGTTGGACCGACGGGGCGTTCGTCAAGCAGGACGACCCGGCAAAGTCGCAGACGATCGCCGACATCGCTCTGTACGCGCACGGCAGCGGCGAGCTGCCGCCCGGCGTCGAGGGCGGGCTCGACGCCCAGACCGTGTACCGCGACTGATGAGCACTGGGGTGATCGCGCCGGCGGTGTACACGTTCGGGCCTTCTAACGCGCACCTGACGGTACGCACCGGCAGGACCGGACCCGCGGCCAGGGCCGGGCATAACCTCCTGATCGAGCCGCGCAACTGGCAGGCCACGTTCGAGGTCAGCGCCGCGGAGGGCCGCTCGAGCATCGCGCTGACAGTCGACACCGGTTCCCTGCACGTGCTCGAGGGGACCGGCGGGATGCAAGCGCTCGGCGACGAGGACAAGGACTCGATCGTCCAGACGATCAACGACGAGATCCTC
>Ga0302181_10001812_pt1 | contig 15579 bp, 13 predicted proteins | sample I_Palsa_E3_3_FD_198786 | JGI IMG/M metagenome (GOLD analysis project Ga0302181, IMG submission 198786) | Peat permafrost microbial communities from Stordalen Mire near Abisko, Sweden - I_Palsa_E3_3 | ecosystem: Environmental > Terrestrial > Soil > Palsa > Peat permafrost | place: Sweden...
TGATCGGTACGCTTGCGGCGCCGCTGGGAGCCATTGTGGCTTATCAGTCGCAGACGCGCACCTTTTCCGTCGCCGACGTGCGCTTCGTGCAATCGCTCTCGCAGTCGATCGCCGAGTTCTCGTCCGCGCTCGAGTCCAACCGGCTCATGTCCGAGGTGTTGGAGAGCATTCATGACTCCTTCGTTGCCGTTGATGCCGATTTGCGCATTACGTATGTCAACGGCCGCATGGCGCGCTATTGGGGACAAACTCCGGCAGAGATCATCGGCACGCCGATGACCGCGTACGCGGAACACTTTGATGCGCCCGATGGTCGTGTGATGCAACTTTTCAAAGAAGCGCAACGCGAGCGACGCTCACTAACCTTCGAACAGCACTTTCGCGGACGTTGGTACGAAGTTCGTTTGTATCCGTTCGGCAGCGGAGTGGCTTGCTACGTGCGCGACGTGACTGCGCGCAGGAACGAGCAAGAGCGCGTGCTCGAGCTCAACGCGGAGCTGGAGCAGCGCGTCGGCGAGCGCACAACGCAGCTAGAGCTGGCAAACAAGGAACTCGAGTCGTTCTCGTATTCGGTCTCGCACGATTTGCGCGCGCCGCTGCGGGCCATCGACGGGTTTTCGCAGGCGCTGCTCGAGGACTACGGCGACGGACTCGATCGTCGCGGTAAGGGGTATTTGCATCGGGTACGCCGCGCGGCCCAGCGAATGGCCGACCTCATCGACGCGTTGCTGCAGCTCTCGAAGGTCGCGCGCGCGCCGATGGCCTTTGCGCAGATCGACCTCGGTATGCTCGCCGGTGCGGTGGCGAGCGAGCTGAGCGAGAGCGATGCTCTGCGGGCGGTCGACCTCGTCATCGAGCCTGGACTGGGTGCTCGAGGCGAGCCGCATTTGATGCAAATCGTGTTAGCGAATCTGCTAGGCAATGCCTGGAAATTTACACGGCACACCGAGAATCCGCAGGTCTACGTCGGCAAAAACAGCGAAGGCGAATTCTACGTTCGTGACAACGGAGCCGGTTTTGAAATGTCGTACGCGGGGAAGCTCTTTGGTGCATTTGCACGGCTTCACTCGGCCGACGAATATGAGGGAACCGGAATCGGCCTCGCGACCGTGGCGAGAATCATCCATCGTCACGGGGGCAGCATCCGCGCCGAGGGGGCGGTAGGTGCGGGCGCCACATTCTACTTTACACTACCGGGATAAACCCTAAGGCGCGGGCACTATGGGTAAGCCATACATCCTTCTGATTGAAGATAACGCCGACGACGTTGATCTGACGATCCGCGCGTTCGAGAAAAACCATATCGCAAACGAGGTCGTGGTCATGCGCGACGGCGCGCAGGCCTGTGGTTTTCTTTTCGACTCGCAGCGGGCTCACACGACTGGATGGCCTGCGCTGATCCTGCTGGATTTGAATCTGCCCAAGGTAAGCGGTCTGGAAGTTCTGCAACGGGTGCGTGCTTACGAGGAGACGCGACTACTCCCAACCGTTATTCTCACGTCGAGCAAACAAGAAGAGGATCTGCTCCACGGCTATCGTTTTGGAGTCAATAGCTACGTGCGCAAGCCGGTCGATTTCAATGAGTTTGTTGAGGCGGTACGTCAAGTCGGGTTGTACTGGCTGGTGCTCAACGAACCTCCTCCCGCCGCGGGAGGGGGAGGCATGTAGTGACGCTGCGGGTCCTATGCGTCGACGATTCACCCGACGACGCCGAGCTTAACATCTTGGCGCTCGAGCGACACGGCTTCATGGTCGACGGCTTGCGCGTGGACGAGCGAGAGGCGGCACGCGTGGCGCTGGCGGGGCAGAAGTGGGACCTGATCCTATGCGACTATTCGATGCCGCGTTTCAGCGCGCAGGCGATGCTCGAATTGCTGCGCGCGCTGGGCACCGACATCCCGACGCTCGTTGTCTCCGGCGCAATCGGTGAAGAAGCTGCCGCGGAGACAATCCGTTTGGGCGCGTACGACTACATCTTCAAGAACAACCTCAAGCGCCTGGGGGCGGCGGCGGAACGCGCACTGCGTGACACCGAGTTGCGCCGAGCCCGCGCGTTGATGGAAGTGCAACTTCGCGAGCGTGAGACGCGGCTGCGGTTGCTCTTCGAGCAACTTCCGGCGCTGGTTATTTCGTGCGACACGGCGCTCACGGTAACGAGCGTGGAGGGCGCACAACTTTCGCAAGTTCCCGACGATCCGGAATCGCTGATCGGCACGCATGTCGCCGGTTCGGCGCTCTTAGCCGATGAGTCCCGCTTTCCGATCCGGCACGCACATCTGCAAGCGCTGCAAGGAGGCGCGGCTGAGTATGAAATGATTTGGGGCGGTAAGACGTTTCGCGGACACGTCGAGCCGCTGCGCGACGTCGACGGCCGCATCGTGGGCACGATCGCCGTCGCATTCGACATTACCGAGCGCAAGATCGCCGAGCAGCGCATCGCCTATTTCGCGCAATACGATCCGCTCACCGATTTGCCCAATCGCGCACTGCTGGAGGACCGTCTCACGCAAGCGATTGCCATGGCGCAGCGGCATCGCAACACGCTGCAGGTAATAACGACCGATCTCGACGCCTTCCGCGAGGTGAACGAACTCTACGGATCCGGCAGTGGAGACGAAGTGTTGCGCATGATCGCGGGGCGAATACGCCGCCTGGTCGACGGCGGAGCCACGGTCTCGCGCGCGGGAGAGGACCAATTCGTAGTGCTGCTGGTCGACCCGGTCGACCCAGTGCAGGGCCGCGGATTTCTCGAACGCCTTCACGCGACATTCGAGGCTCCATTTGTCATCGGCGACCTCGACATCTACGTGAACGCGAGCTCGGGCCTGGCGTCTTTCCCCGAGGACGGCAGCGATACGCAGACGCTGCTACGCTCCTCGGAGGCGGCGATGCAGGCTGCGAAGGCCGCGGGTGGGCATAGCTTCCGGATCTTCATCCCGAGCATGATCGCATCATCGGCCGAGCGTCTCTCGCTCAAGCGCGATCTGCGCGGAGCTGCCGTTGCCGGACAATACGTCTTGCATTATCAGCCCATCTTTCGCGCCGCCGATCTCACGTTCACCGGATTCGAGGCGCTGGTGCGCTGGCAGCATCCCGAGCTCGGCCTTTTGCCGCCCGAACACTTCATTCATTTGGCCGAGGAATCGGGAGCCATCGACGATCTCGGCGTCTTTGTCCTGCGTGAAGTGTGCCGCCAGCTGCGGGAGTGGGACGCGCGCGGAGTCGAGATTCCTCGCATCTGTGTCAACGTCTCCGCGCGCCAATTCGAACGTTCGAGTTTGCGCGATTCGATCGTCAAAATTTTGCGCGAATCGGGCATCGCGCCCTCGCGGCTCGAACTCGAGCTCACTGAAAGCGCCGTCATGCGCGATATCTCGAGCGGCATCGCGCTCTTGAACGATCTCAAGAGCTTGGGCGTGCGTCTCTCGGTCGACGATTTTGGAACGGGCTACACGTCGCTCAGCTACTTGCGGCGTTTCCCCATCGACACGCTCAAGATCGACAAAAGCTTCCTGCGCGATATGTTGCCGGGTTCGCAGGACGAGGCGATCGTTAAGACCATCGTGATCCTGGCGGAGAGTCTCGGGCTTGCCTCGGTTGCCGAGGGCATCGAATCGCGGATCACACTCGAACAGATTCGCGCGATCGGCGCGCACGAGGTTCAGGGCTACTTCTTGGGCGAACCCGCTCCGCATCAAGACGCGCTCGACGCGCTAAGCGATCTCCAGGCCGGAAGACGGCGCTAGCCGTTACGGACTTGGCGCCGGTGACGGCAACAGCGGAACGAAGTGCAGCTCACCTGCGGCGTAGTCGATCGTCACGTTGAAACGCGCCAGCAGCCCGGCGCCCAAGTGGCCGAGCGCCGTACCCGCTAGACTCCGCGTCGCGCCGATCGCCGATGATTCGATCGAATAGCCGCCGATGTGAACCAATGGAATCGTCCCGAGCAGCTCGACGCTCGATCCGCCGACGCCTCCGACATCCCGCTCCGCGGTCGTTTTGAATACCTCGGGATGTGCTTGATAAAAATCGTACGCGAGGTTAATGCTGGATTCGTCGCCGGTATCGAGCGCGAGTGACGCGGGAAGCGAGCCGAGCTGCACGTCGACAACCGGGACAAAGTTATCAAAGACCAATGGGACAGTGAACCCGCTGTGCGGTGCGGCCGCTCCAAAGACGACACGATGGGCGGCATTGTCCAGTTCGATCGTCGTTGCGGCGAACATGTCGGCGCCGAGTACGACCTGGTAGCCGAAGCGGTCGATGTCGTGAAGTACCACGTAGTTAGCCGCCGGAAGCGTCATGGCGCCCACGCGCAGTTCGCCCGCGTGCACAACCTCGGTCGCATAATCTCCCAGCCCGCGGACTTGAAACGAGCCGACGATTGGAGCGCTCAGTTCTTCGGCGAGCGCCGAGCTTACGGAAAGCCCGGAGTTGCCGCTGTCGAGCAGGCACTTCGTGACGATTCCTCCGAGCGTACAGGGGAAGATCGGCGTCGAGCGATCGGGATCCGTGGCGATCGCCGCCGGCGTCGATGAGAACACGGGGATTGGGCCGTGCGGCGGTTCGAATGCCGTTGCAAGCGTATCGCGCCGATCGTAGCGCTCGAACAGCGCGCCGTTGCGAAAGACCTCGAGCGGCAACATGTAGCGCCCGCCGATCTGCACGTAGTTTCGATACTCGAGCGTCATGTCACCGTTGACGTCGCGCATGTAGGTAACGGCCGCCGTTTTTGGGTCGATGTACACAAGCATCGGGACCGCATCGCCGCTCGTGATGAGCAGCGTGCGATAAGGAACGTCGGAGATCAGGGTCGTGCCGTCGTCGATGATGTGCCCGCCGCGCGCGCCGAAGCCCGGGTCGAGAAAAGAGAGCGAGGCGACCGTGCGCTCCGCCCGGAGGAGCGGATCGGCGCCGTCGGCCACCGGCAACGTGGTGCCATTGATATTGATCGAATAGAGACGCTCGCCATCGAAATAGGTACCCTCGCAGATGCCGCCGTTGCAGCGATACGTGGCGAAGCGCAGCCCTTGTGATTCGCTGCGTAGATCGACGGTCTCGCCGCTTTCGGTCAGGTGCGAGGTCGAGCTCAGGTGCGCGCTCCACACGGCGCCGCTGCGCTCGCGCATGCGGGCCAGCACCTGGGCGAGCGAGTCGTGCGCTGGGGCCGCTGCCAGCGTCGCAAGCCCGAGCACAAAAAGCACAGCAAGCTGCTTGGCGAAGACCATGCTCATGCACTTCGAGTTGATCGATGAGTATCTTCTCAGCGGAGCCGGGCGCAAAGCTGACGTAATCGAAAAGCTTCTGAAAAATCGGAGCGCGCTGCCCGCAGCGGCGCCGTTCTACGAAGGCATGCAGTTGCTGGGTGCTCGGACGCCCGACCTTACCCTGGTTGCCTTGCGGCTGGTGCTTTCCGGTAGGCGAGCCGAGGATGACGCCGTGGTCGAGTTGCGCGGATATGCGGAGAAGGCCCGAGCGGGCGGAGCCGATGCGGCGCAAGCGCGCCAAGCCTACCTGCGCATGCTCGCCGCGATCGTTCTGGCACTCACGGTCGCGTTCGGCCACAGCCTTCCGGCGTGGGCACAGACGCCGACCCAGAGTCCGAACCTCTACCGCTCGCTGGAAGCCGGGCATTCGGCGCATCCCGCCGGTGAGATCCGCGGAAAAATCGAGTCGGTCGACTATCCCGGCGGGACGCTCGTCGTGCGCGACGGCTCGCGCTCTCAAGTCGTCGCCGTTGTTCCGGCAACAACGATCTATCAACACGGTGGATACGCAACGTTTGCCGATTTGCACCGTGGCCAGAAGGTTGACATCACGGTCTACGAAGTCGGCGGACGCCTCGTCGCACAGACGATTCGCATTTGAACGCCCTCGAACTCGCGAGCGGCGTGATTATCACGGGCTTTAACGGCACACGCCTCGACCCGAGTGAACTACGCGTTCTGCAGCGCGCTCCGTTCGCCGGCTACATTCTCTTTGCGCGGAATCTCGAGGATGTCGCGCAGGCGCGGGCGCTAACCGACGCCTTGCGCGCGCAGGCGCCGATCCCGCCGATCCTCTCGATCGATCAAGAAGGCGGCCGCGTGATGCGCTTGCGCGCGGGCGTCGAGCCCATTCCGCCGATGATGGCGCTGGGCGCGCTCGGCGAAACCCAGCGAGCCTTCGAAGCGGGCGAAGCGATGGCGCACGATTTACGCCGTGCGGGCTGCACGCTCGATTTCGCGCCGGTTCTCGATTTGGCGCTCGAGGCGCGAAATACTGTGATAGGAACGCGCGCGTTCGGCACGTCGGTCGAGCTGGTCTCGCGACGCGGCAGCGCTATCGCGCGCGGATTCGAAAGCGGTGGCATCACCGCGACGTTTAAACATTTTCCGGGTCACGGTGCTACCGCGCTCGATACGCACGTGGGACCGGCGCGCCTCGATTCGGACGAGGCGACGCTGCGCACGCGCGATCTCGCGCCGTTTGCGGCCTGTCTTCGCGACGACGCGGCGATCATGGCGGCGCACGTCGCCGTTCCGGCGGTCGATGGCGATCGGCCCGCGTCGCTTTCGCGGCGGTTGCTGACCGGCGTCTTGCGCGACGAATGGGGATTCAAAGGCGTGTGCTTTACGGATTGCATGCAGATGGACGCGATCGCGACCGGCGTGGGGACGGTGCGCGGCGTGACCGAGGCGATAGCAGCGGGGGCCGATTGCGCCCTGGTCAGCCACGATCCGGATCTTGCGTTCGAAGCGGCACAGCATCTTGCCGCCGCGGTCGAGCGCGGCGATGTTCCACTCGAGCGTCTTCGCGAAGCGCATGCTCGCGTGATGCGGCTGCGCACCGCCGCGCACGCGCCGCTGGCTCTCGATGCGCCGGCACCGCATCCGGGGATCGGCCGCCGGATTGCGCGCGAGGCGGTGACCGTGCTTCGCGGGATTGCACGTGCCGAGGCGTTGGCCGATGTGGCGATGATCTTCGGCGAGGCGTCGCTCGCAGCGCACGCGCCGGCACTCGAAGAGCAGGCGCTCCCGATCGATCCCGACGATGCCGAGATCGCCGAAATGCTCGGTGCCCTGCGGCGCACGAACCGCCGTCCGCTCGTGCTCGCCTATCGTGCACATCTTTACGCGGGTCAGGCACGCGCAATTGACGCGATTCTCGCGCACGCGCCTGACGCGCTGGTGGTTTCGACCGGCGAACCCTACGACGTGCCGCTCTTCGCGCGCGCGCGGCACGTGCTCGCCTGTTACGGCAATGACGACGTCAGCCTCGCCGGTCTTTCCGATGTCGTCTTTCTCGGCGCCGTGTGCTCGGGGGTGCTCCCTGTTGCGCTCGCTTGAACGCACCGCCGCAATCGACGACCTCCTACGCGCGGCTCAAGACCGAAGTTTCACGGCTGCGCTTGCGCGCGTCGAGCGCGGAGGCGTTCTGGTCTACGAGCGAGCCTTCGGCGCGACGCGGCTGGATTCGCAGGCGCAGCCGGTCTATGTCGACACGCGTTTCGATCTCGCCTCGATCACCAAGTTGTTCGTTTCCACGGTCGCTCTCGATCTGGTTGCTCGCGGAGCGGTCGCGCTCGATGTGCCGCTGCGCGGCGTCATTACCGAGTGGACTGGAACCGCCCACGAGCCGATCACGCTGCGCATGCTGCTGGCTCACACCTCGGGCATGCACTCCGGCGCCGACTACCGTACGCTGCTCGATGCGCAGGTCGCGGACTTTGCGCTGCGCCGCCCGCTTGCGGCCATGCCGGGCGAGCGCGTGATTTACAGCGATCTGGGCATGATTGTCGTGGGCCTCGCGATCGAACGCATCACACGTCGCTCTTTGGCGGACTCAATGAGGTGCCTCTGGGGAGCAACGCTGGGGTTCAATCCGCCGGCGAGTGAGCGCGCGGCGATTCCCGCGACCGAAGCGGACCTTTGGCGCGGACGCGTGCAGGGCAGCGTGCATGACGAGAAGGCCCATCTCATGAACGGGGTCGCGGGACACGCCGGGCTCTTTGGGAGTGCCGCCGTTGTTGCTCGCCTGACGGAGATCTATCTCGCGGCCGACCGCGGACGCGCGCAAACGCTCCTCTCGTCGCCGCTTGCGCGAGAAGCCATTGCCTGTGTTGCCGACGATCCCGTGTTGCGGCGCGGTCTGGGTTGGGCGCTGAAAACGACCGGCGAGAATTCGTGTGGTCCGTTATTCGGCCCGAGAAGCTTCGGCCACACCGGTTTTACCGGTACCTGCATTTGGGCCGATCCCGACCGCGATTTGCAAGCCGTGCTCTTGACCAATGCCGTCTACTTCGGGCGGGAAGATTCCCGTCCGCTGCGAGTGGCATTTTATGATGCCGTTATCGAAGCCTTCGGTTGATGATTGCCGTCGGATTGATGAGCGGGACGTCGCTCGACGGGATCGATGCGGCGCTTGTGCGCATCGTTCCTCGCGCTGCGGGATACGGGATAGATCTGCTCAATTTTGTGACGATGCCGTTCGAAGGCGACCTCGAGCGTCGGCTGCGCGCGGCGCTGCCCCCGCATGAGGCGAACGTAGCTGCCATCGCCGGTCTCCACCGATCTCTAGGTGCGGCATTTGCGCGCGCGGCGCGCGCGGCGAGCGGAGCGCTCAGCGTCGATTACGTTGCCTCGCACGGACAGACGATCTTTCATGACGGCGCCGCGCATCTGACGATGCAGATCGGCGACCCGTTCGTGATTCGCGAGGCACTGCGCTCGACGGTCTGCTACGATTTTCGCACGGCCGATTGCGTCGTGGGCGGCAATGGCGCCCCGCTGGTTCCATACGTCGACGTGCTGCTGCTCGCCGATCCGAATGAGGATCGTGTCGCCCTCAATATCGGCGGCATCGCGAATCTCACCGCGCTTCCGCGCGGCTCGACGCCGAACGATGTGCAGGCATACGATTGCGGGCCGGGCGTGATGCTGATCGACGCATTCGTCCAGATGCGCGCCGGCGGAGAGGAGCGTTACGATGTGGATGGCGCTCTCGCCGCCGCGGGTCAATGGGACGAGACGGCGCTGGGGGCGATGCTCGACGATCCCTACTTTGCGCTCGCCTCGCCGAAGTCGACCGGGCGCGAACGATTTGGAGCCCAATTTCTTCTGTCGTATCGTCACGTGCTCGAGCGTCTATCGATCGAAGACGGTTGTGCGACGCTGACCGAGTTGACAGCGGTGGCGATCGCGGATGCGGTGGCGGAGCTGGGCATGGGCGGTGCTCGGATCCTGTGCAGCGGCGGCGGCGCGCGCAATCCGACGCTCATGCGGCGCATTGCGGCACGGTTACCGCAGGCGCGCGTTGAAGGTAGCGAGGTCGTCGGTTTGCGCGGCGACGCAAAGGAAGCGATCGCTTTCGCCGTGCTCGGCTACGAGACACTGCGCGAGCGGGCTGCGAACGTGCCGCGTGTCACCGGCGCGTCCCACGCGGTGCCGCTGGGCGCGATCGCACCGTTTGCACTGCGTCGCCTGATCTCGGAGGTGGAGAACGAGTGCCGATCTTCGTAGGCGTCGATGCGGGCGGCAGTTCGATCGAGTGCGTCATCGAGCATGATGGCAAGGTGCGTACGACCGCGGCCGATGCGGCCAACGTTCGCACCGCGGGTGTCGCGCGCGCTGCACAGCGGATTGCCGCAGCCGTTGATAGCGGTTTGCACGGCGAGGCGTTCGACGCACTCGTCGTCGGCGCGGCCGGTGCAGGTGATTTCACGGTCGCACGCGCGCTCGAGGTCGCGCTGCGCGAGCATTTCTCCGGCGGAGCGATCGCGGTGACCGATGACGCTGAGATCGCGCTGCGCGCCGCCGTTCCGCATGGCGACGGCGCTGTGTTGATCGCCGGCACCGGATCGATTGCCTATGCGCGTGTTGGCGAGGAGGCCTACCGCACCGGCGGCTACGGGCATCTGCTCGGCGACGACGGATCCGGATTCGCCATCGGCCGAGCCGCGCTCGCAGCGTTGCTGCGCTGGTACGACGGTCGCGCGGCGCACAGCGAGCTCTTTGATGCGATTAGCGCGCAGCTTGCGGTGCATGACGCACAAGAGCTGGTGCGACGCGTGTACGGCGAGTCGCATCCGGTGCCGACCGTGGCCTCGATCGCTCCGCTCGTGCTCGACCGCGCCGGTTCGGGCGAGCGGCTTGCGAGCAAGATCGTGCAAGGAGCTGCCTCGGAACTGGTCGAGTTGCTCAAGGCGTTGGTGCATCGCGCGAAGATCGGAACGCGCGAACTTCCGCTCGTCTTTGCCGGCGGACTCTTTGCCGGCAACTCGCTCCTCTCGTATTTGGTTGAGACGCGTCTGCTCGCCGATCTTCCGCTCTTGCAACCGATCAAGTCGCCGCCGCCGCCGGCGCAAGGCGCGCTTGAACTGGCGCGCCGGATCGCGCGATGAGCGACCACCTTCCGCCAACCGAAGATCGGGCGGCTCATAGTGCCGGTCTCGACTTGCTCGAGACACGCGATCTGGTCGAGCTGCTGGTGCGCGATCAAGGTGACGCGGTCGCGGCGGTGCGGGCGCAATCCGCGACCCTCGCGCGCGTGGTCGAGTCGGTAGTCGAACGCTTGCGACGCGGCGGCCGGATACACTACGTCGGCGCCGGTACGAGCGGCCGTTTAGGCGTACTTGATGCGTCGGAGATGCCGCCGACGTTCGGTACTCCAGAGGAACTCGTGTGCGCGCACATTGCCGGCGGCGAGGAGGCGCTGCGCCGTGCAGTCGAGGGCGCGGAAGACGATGCGGAAGAAGGGGCGCGCACAATGCGCGATCACCTAGCGCCCGAAGATGTCGTAGTCGGCATCTCGGCGAGCGGCGGCGCGCGCTACGTCGTCGCGGCGCTCGAGCAGGCTCGCGCGATCGGCGCGCTGACCGTCGCCATCACGAGCAGCGACGCTTCGGCGCTGGTTAGCGCCGCGGTCGAAGCGATCGTGCTGCCGACCGGCGCCGAAGTCTTGAGCGGTTCCACGCGTTTGAAAGCCGGGACCGCACAGAAGATCGCACTCAATACGCTCTCCACGGCGATCATGGTGCGGATGGGCAAGGTCTACGACAACTTGATGATCGACGTCGTTGCTACCAACGAGAAACTGCGCGCGCGTGCGCAGCGCCTGGTGCAGACGCTGACCGGGGCGGACGATGCCCGCGTGCGCGCGGCCCTCGAGAACGCGGGCGGCAGCGCAAAGGTCGCGGTGGTGATGCTCGCGCGCGGCATTGACGCGGAGCGCGCGCGTGCGCTGCTGCGATCGGAGACGCTGCGATCGTTGCTCTGAAAGCGCTCGTACTGCTCGCGTCGATCGTCCTCGTTCCGATGGACGATCGTCCGGTTACGTGGCGTTTGCCGATCATGCTCGGCCAAATTGCCGGGCGCGAAGTCGTGACGCCGCCGCTACGCATGCTCGGCAACAATCTGCAGCCAGGCGCCCCCGACGCCATCATCGCCTGGCTCAACGCACGCGCGCCGCAGGCGCAGGCGTACGTGCTTTCGAGCGATATGCTCGCCTACGGCGGCTTGATTGCCTCGCGCGTTCCGGGCCCGAGTTATGCGGATGCCTACACGCGATTGCGCGAGATCGATCGGTTGCGCGTCCGCTACCCGGACGCCTGGATCGGGGTCTTTGGCACGATCATGCGCCTTGCACCGACCGGCGTTCCCGCGAACACGCCGTTCTTTGCGCCGTATCCAACCTGGTCGTACCTGCAGCAATATGCGAATCTTCACGATCCGCTCGAACCCGCGGAGGAGAACGAGGCGCAGCGACTGCGTGGACTGATCGGTGAGAGCGTGCTCGATGCCTATCTGCAGACGCGAGCGCGCAATTACGGCGTGGACCGTCTGCTCATAGGCTACGCACGCACGAGGTCGATCGACCGGCTCGTGCTCGGGCAAGACGATGCCAAGCCCTACGGCCTGCACGTCCCCGAAGTGCAGGCGCTGCAGGCCGACCTGGATGCGAGCGGCCTGCGCGATCGCGCGTCGATCGAGCCGGGCGCCGATGAACTCGGCATGGCCCTTGTCGCGAGTATATTGGCGCGCGAGGCACGCTGGACGCCGCGCATCGCGGTGCACTACTCGACGCCGCAAGGTGCGGCATATCAAGATCCGCTGGAATTTGCGCCGACCGGCATCACGATCGATCGTTTGATCGCGCTCTGCGGAGGCGTGCGTGACGATGCTTCCCCCGACGTCGAGCTCTACGTGCACCTTCCGGCGACCGGTGCCGGGCTCGACGATGCGTTTCTTGGCGCGATTCGCGCCGATCTCGATGCGCGACGTTCGGTCGCGGTTGTCGATCTTTCATTTGAGGCAAACTATCCCGAGCAGAAGGCGTTCGCGACCGCGCTTTTGACCTCGGGCCTAGCCAGCCGGTTGGATGCGTATTCAGCCTGGAACACGGGCGCAAACACGACCGGCACGGCGCTGGGCGAAGCAATTGCAGCGGGTGCTGGGCGGCGTCTGCACAGCTACGACGGGCTCGCGCACCGCACGTTCACCTATCTACGCTTCGTGGACGACGTCGACTTCCACGACGACGTGCGCCCTGCGCTCAACGACTGGCTCGCCGCTCAAGGCGTCACCGATCACACCTTGCTTGCACCGGACGTAGCCGCCCAAGCCGCGCAGCGCAATCGCGCGCTGCTCTGGTACGAGGCCCAGGCGACGCTCGCGCAGCTCTATCCGCAGTTGCACATCGCGGCAATGTCGATCACGCTGCCCTGGGATCGCACCTTCGAAACCGCGATCGACGTGCGCCTGGCGCCGAATCCTTAGGCGCCGGCCTGTTGTTTCCAGCGTTGAACGTTCACACCCAGTACGAGTAGCCAGAGCATGAGCGATCCTTCTGCTACGACGCCGAGGACCTTCAAGAAGGTGGACAGGTGGCTGGCGAGCGGCGGCGAGAGAAACATCAGCCAACCCACGCCGGCACATGCCATGAGCACCCCTAAGAATCGAGGCAGGAACGTTGACTTGAAAATGAGGTAGCCCAACAGGATACAATACGGTCCGAAAAACAAAAGCGGGCTGATGTGTACCGGGGCGAGATGAAAGATGCTAAGAGCAGTAATGGCGCATCCCACGAGGCTTAACAACGCCGCGAGGAACGACAGGCGCCTGTTCACCGGCTTGAACAAGGCATAGAAGAGCAGGGTAACGGCAACATAGCACGCGGTCGCGATGACATTCACGGCAACGCCATAGATACCGAGCTTGCGATCCAGCAAGAATTCCCCGAGTATTGCCGTGAGAAAGTACATCAAATAAACGGCACCGGTAAGCCTCGCTCGGGGCTCACTCATAGCTACGAATCCCTAGCGTTCGCGCTGGCAGAGTTCGATCAGCACGCCGCCGGTCGACTTCGGGTGGAGAAACGCGATGAGATTTCCGTGCGCGCCTTTGCGCGGCCGCTCGTCGATGAGGCGAACGCCTTTGGACTTATAGTCGGCAAGCGCGGTCTCGATGTCGTCGACGCGATACGCGGTGTGGTGAAGTTTCGTCTCCGCGTCGCCACGGAAGCGCGCGATCGGCGAGTTGGGATCGAGCGGGCGAAGGAGTTCGATCACGGAGTCTCCGGCCTGCAAGCCCACCGCCTCCACGCCCTGATCGGCGATCGTTTCGCGATAGAGCGGCGTAAAACCGAGTGTCTGCGTGTAAAGGTCGATCGCAGCGTCGAGATCCTTGACCACGATCGCGATGTGATCGATCGTCACGCCACGACTTCCTTTGCGCGGTAGACGCCGAAGACGTCGCGCAGCACGTTGCAAATCTCGCCTAGCGTCGCGCCGGCATCAACGGCCTCGACGAACGGCGGCATGAGATTCTCGCGCGAACCCGCAGCACGACGCACGTCATCCAAGCGCGCCTCGACGGCTCGCACATCTCGCGTGCTGCGAAACGCCGTCAAACGCGCGATTTGGTCGCGCTCGATCGACTCATCGATCCGCAGGAGGGGAATCGGACTGCCGGCAGTCTCTTCGACAAACGTATTTACCCCGACGACGACGCTGGTTCCACGTTCGATTGCCTGTTGCGCCGCGTAGGCGGAATCGGCAATGCGCGCTTGCATCCAGCCGGTCTCGATTGCAGCGATGCTTCCGCCGAGCTCGTCGACTTGCGCGATGAGCTCCTGCGCGCGCTCGATCAAGTCGTTGGTCAGCGATTCGACGTAGTACGAACCAGCCAGCGGATCGACCACGTCGGTGACGCCCGATTCGTAGCCGATGATCTGCTGCGTGCGTAGTGCCACCTTTGCGCTCTCGGCCGTCGGTAGTGCGAGCGCCTCGTCTTTTCCGTTGGTATGAAGCGACTGCGTGCCGCCGAGAACAGCGGCCAGGGCTTGAAGCGTCGTCCGCACGACGTTGTTGTCGGGCTCTTGCGCGGTGAGCGTCGAGCCACCGGTCTGCGTGTGGAAGCGCAGCATCTGCGAACGCGGGTCGATGCAGCCGAATTCGTCGCGCGTGATGTGCGCCCACAAATATCGGGCCGCCCGGAACTTCGCGACCTCTTCGAAGAAGTCGTTGTGCGCGTTCCAGAAAAAGGAGATGCGCGGCGCGACCAGGTCGAGATCGATGCCGGCCTCGCGTGCAGCGCGCAGATACGCCTTGGCATTGGAAAGCGTGAAGGCGATTTCTTCCACGGCGGTCGACCCGGCTTCGCGAATGTGGTAGCCCGAGATCGAGATTGTATTCCACTGCGGAACCTCGCGCGCGCAATAGGCCATCACGTCGGTGACTAGGCGCATCGACGGACCGGGCGGATAGATGTAGGTCCCACGCGCAACATACTCTTTGAGTACGTCGTTCTGGATCGTTCCGCCGAGCTTTGCAAATGGAATGCTGCGGCGGCGCGCAACCGCGAGCAGCATCGCAAGGAGTATCGAGGCTGGTGCGTTGATCGTCATCGAGACGCTCGTGTTTTCAAGCGGGATGCCTTCGAAGAGTGTCTCCATATCGGCGATCGAGTCGATGGCGACACCGACTTTGCCGACTTCGCCCCGCGCGAGCGGCGAGTCGGAGTCATAGCCGAGTTGCGTCGGCAAGTCGAAGGCGACCGAAAGACCCGTCGTGCCGCGTTCGAGCAGATAACGATAGCGCGCGTTCGACTCGGCGGCGGTGGCGAAGCCGGCGTATTGACGCATCGTCCACAATCGGTCGCGATACATGCCGGCGCGAATGCCGCGCCCGAACGGAAATGCCCCGGGCTCGCCCAGAACGTGCGCTTCTCCCTCCACGCGATCGTAATGTGGTTCGAGCGGGATACCGCTGCCGTTAAACTCCCGTGCCATGTGTTTCTATTCTAACCGATCGTGACCAGCGGCGCCTGCGCCTCAACCGTATCGCCGGGTTTCGCGTGCACGGCGCTTGCCGTGCCGGCTTTATGCGCACGGATCTCGTTCATCATCTTCATCGCCTCGACGATTGCCACGACTTGGCCCTCGGCAACGGTATCGCCCGGCGCAACCTTCATCTCGACGACCACGCCATGCATCGGCGAAACGACGTCATTCCCACTGGCTGCGGCACCTTTCTGTTTCCCGCCAACCCGCGGCGCACTCCGCCCCGCGCCGTTTCGCGCTGGTGCTGCGCTGCGCGCGGGA
>Ga0302181_10001816_pt1 | contig 15550 bp, 10 predicted proteins | sample I_Palsa_E3_3_FD_198786 | JGI IMG/M metagenome (GOLD analysis project Ga0302181, IMG submission 198786) | Peat permafrost microbial communities from Stordalen Mire near Abisko, Sweden - I_Palsa_E3_3 | ecosystem: Environmental > Terrestrial > Soil > Palsa > Peat permafrost | place: Sweden...
CGGCGTCCTCGGGCTTGATGCCGTCAGCGATCAGGCCAGCGGCGATGTCCTCGCGCCAAAACGAGATCTGCTCCGCGCGCACATCACCGGGCAGACCGCTGACCGTGGCGTCCAGCGTGGCGGCTTCGAGACCCAGTCGCACCAGCGCCAAGTGCTCCGGGCTGCGGTTGATCCACCGCCACCAGCGCCGCTGCAGGTCCGCCGTGGACAGGTGAGGTACCTGCCGCCGCCACCGCCCCTCGACTCCTCGCTGAATCTCAGCGGCCCGCCGCAACGCGGCGACCACCAGTTCGTCCTTGCTGCCGAAGTGATGCACCAGCGCGTTGACCGACACACCCAGGGCGCGGGCAACTGGCCGCAGTGACACTCCGGCGATGCCGTTCCGGCCGAGGTAGCCGACCACCTCGTCCAGCAGCTCGGCCCGTCGTTCGAGGTCAGGATGGCGCCCCATTAGGCACGCATGCGCTGGCCCGCCGGGTCGAGCACCGGTTCGGATAGCAATCTCGCGGGGCGGCGCTGGCCGATGATCTCCACCTCGAACATCGCGCCGGGCACCGCGAGCTCGGTCGGCACGTAGCCGAACGCCAGCGAGCGCCGGCTGTAATGCGCATACGCGCCGGACGTCACCCAGCCCACCACCGCCCCGGCGTGCCAGATCGGCTCGTCGCCGACGACGTCGGCCGGTTCCGCCGGATCGGGGGTTATGTCGAAGTAGCCGAGCGTCCGAGCCGGGCCGCGGGCCAGTTCCGCGTCCACCGCGGCGCGGCCGATGAAGTCATGATCAAGTTTGAGCGACCGGTGCATGCGCGCCTGCACCGGAGTGTAGATCGGCCGGTACTCGCGCGCCCACGTGCCGAACGCCTTCTCCATGCGCAGCGACATCAGCGCCCGGAACCCGAACAGGCCGATGCCGTAGGGCTGCCCGGCCTGCCACAGCAGGTCGAACAGGGCTCGCTGGCACTCCGGTGCGACCCAGATCTCGTAGCCAAGATCCCCGGTGTAGGTCATCCGGCCGACATAGGCGGGGATCATCCCGACGTCGATCCGGCGGAACGTCATGAACGGGTAATCCTCGGTGGCCAGCGAGGCGTCGGTAACCGATTGCAGCACGTCGCGGGCGCCCGGGCCGGCCAGCGAGAGGCCCACCAGGGACAAGGCCAGCACGTCGAACCGCACCCCGTCAGCGAGGTGGGCACCGAACCAGCGCGAGTGATGCGCTTCGGCGATCTGCGAGCCGAACAGGAAGAAATCGTCTGTACCCACCCGTGCCACGGAAAACTCCCCGACGATGTGACCGTCGGGATCCAGGGCGGCGGTGAGGTTGATCCGGCCGACCCGCGGCAGCCGGTTGGTGAACAGCCGCTGCAGCCAGCCGGCGCTGCCGGCGCCGGTCACGCGGTACTTGGCGAAGTTGGAGCACTCGGTGAGCCCGACGCGTTCGCGCACCGTGGTGCATTCTTCGGCGACGACCGGGAAGGCGTTGGAGCGACGGAACGTCACGTCCTCGCGCGGCTCGGACCCCGGCCGCTGGAACCACAGGGGATGCTCGAGCCCGAAGCTCGCGCCCCATACCGCGTTGTGGGCGGCGAGCCGGTCATAGACGGGCGTGGTGTGCAGCGGCCGGCCGGCCGGGAGCTCCTCGTTGGGGAAGGTGATGCGGAACCGGCGGCTGTAGTTCTCCCGCACCTTGGCATTGGTGTAGGCCAGGCTCGCCCAGTTGCCGAAGCGGGCCACGTCCATCGCCCAGATGTCTTCACCCGGATCGCCCTCGACCATCCAGCGCGCGAGGGTGAGGCCAACCCCGCCGCCCTGCGAAAAGCCGGCCATCACCGCGCAGGCCACCCAGCAGTTGCGCACGCCGGGCACCGGGCCGACCAGCGGATTGCCGTCCGGCGAGAAGGTGAACGGCCCGTTGATCACGTTCTTGATCCCCGCGCTGGCCAGCGCCGGATAGTGCTTGAACGCGATCTCCAGCGACGGGGCGATCCGCTCGAGATCGGGGGCCAGCAACTGCTGGTCGAAGGTCCACGGCGTCGCGCGGGGCGACCAGGGGACGCACGCCTGCTCGTACGTGCCGAGCAGCATCCCGCCGCCCTCCTGGCGGATGTAGAGCTCGCCGTCGAAGTCCATGCCCATCGGCAGCTCGTGTCCGGTGGCCGCGTTGTACTCGGCCACCTCCGCCATGTCTTCGGTGATCAGGTACATGTGCTCCATCGCGAGCACGGGCAGTTCCAGGCCGATCATCCGGCCCACCTCACGGGCCCACAGGCCGCCGGCGTTGACGATGTGCTCGGCGTGGATCTCCCCGGCGTCGGTGACGACGTCCCAGGTGCCGTCGGGGCGCTGACGAAGGTCGCTCACCCAGGTGTGCTGGTAGATCTCGGCGCCGGCCTGCCGCGCGCAGCCGGCGTAGGCCCGGGTGACCCCGGTCGGGTCGACGTGACCCTCGGCCGCGTCGAAGAGGGCACCGATGAAGTACTGCTCCTCCAGCAGCGGGAACATCGCCTTGGCCTCGGCCGCCGAGATGATCTCCATATCCATGCCGAGGTAGCGGCCGCGGGCCTGGGCCATCCGCAGCCAGTCCATCCGCTCCCGGTCGCTGGCCAGCGTCAGCCCGCCATTCATGTGGATGCCGCAGTTCTGGCCGGAGCGCCGCTCGATTTCCCGGTACAGCCCGACGGTGTACTGCTGCAGCTTCGCGACATTAGGGTCACCGTTGAGCGTGTGCATGCCGCCCGCGGCGTGCCAGGTCGAGCCGGCGGTGAGCTCCTTGCGCTCGACGAGCACGACATCGGTCCAGCCCAGCTCGGTGAGGTGGTACAGGACCGAGGCGCCAACCACACCGCCGCCGATGACGACTACCTGCGCGGAGGATTTCATCGAAGTATCCCTGCGTGTCAATTTTCCCGGTACAGTCGTTCCGACTATAGGACCTTGCCGACTATAAGACCTGGAGGTGTCGCGATGGGCAGGCTTCTCGATCGGCTCGCGGCCGGACCGGTGATCTGCGCTGAGGGGTATTTGTTCGAGTTCGAGCGGCGCGGCTACCTGCAGGCCGGGGCGTTCGTTCCAGAGGTGGTGCTCGAGGAGCCCGATATGGTGGCCGGGCTGCACCGAGAATACGTGCACGCCGGATCGGACGTGGTTGAGGCCTTCACCTACTACGCCCACCGCGAGAAGCTGGCGGTGATCGGCCGCGAGGGCGACCTGGAGTTGCTGAACCGGCAGGCGCTGCGTATCGCCAAGGAGGTCGGCGCCGAGCACGACTCGCTGGTGGCCGGCAATATCTGCAACACCAACGTCTACGACCCGGACGATCCCGCGACACATCAGGTCGTCCGCGACATGTTCGCCGAGCAGGTCGGGTGGGCCGCCGAGGCGGGCGTCGACTTCGTCATCGCCGAGACCATCGACTATCCCGGCGAGGCCTTGCTCGCGCTGGAAGCGATCAAGGCGCACGGCCTCGATGCGGTGGTCACACTCAGTATTCACCAGCAGCCCGTCCTCCGCGGGGGCGACGCGGTCGGCGAGGCATGCCGTCGCCTGCAAGACGCGGGGGCCGACGTGATCGGGCTGAACTGCCAGCGCGGGCCCGCCACCATGCTGCCGCTTCTGGGTGAAATCCGGGCCGCGTGCGACGGCTACATCGCCGCCTTGCCGGTGCCGTACCGCACGACCGAGGCCGAGCCGACGTTCCAATCGCTCACCGACCCGAATTGCGACCTGATCCCGGAGGGGCGGCCGTTCCCGACCGCGCTGGACCCGTTCCTGGCCAACCGCTACGAGATGGGCGCGTTCACGACGGCGGCGGCTGCGCTCGGAGTCAACTACTTCGGCATCTGTTGCGGCTGCGCACCCCACCACGTCCGCGCGATGGCCGAGGCCCTCGGCCGCACGCCGCCGGCCAGCAGGTTCAGCGCGGATATGAGCCGGCACGCCTTCTTCGGGACCAGCGAACGGATCAGCCGGCATTACCAGGAGTTCGCCAAGGAGCTCTAGTCGCGGACGGCAGCCCGGGTGGCACGCAGGGACTCGAGGCTGGCACCGACGGCCGTTCGGTCAATTGTTATTCTTGGCTCGCCTGGGTGCAGGTCACCGCGGGAGACCAGCTCGACCAGGGGCTCCAGGTCGGCGGGCAGCGTGCCGTCGGCCTGGGTGAACGGGACCAGCTCGCGGACCATCCGGTAGGCGCGGCCGGTGCCCAGGCCCAGTGCGCCCTGCCCATGAGAACCACCGATGGCACGTAGGTCGATGGCCTGGGCGGCGACGACCAGTTCGATGGCCGCGACGCGGGTGCACAGGGCGACCATGTCGGCCAGGCGGCGGGCCGACAGCGGCGCCATCGTGGCCCGGTCTTCGATGCCCTCGCCCTTGACCGAGCTGGCCAGCTCGTAGGAGACCGGGTGGGCCAGGGTGCGGGCCTCAACGGTGATGGCCTGGCCGGAGGTGGCCAGCTCGGACAGCGCGTCGTCGGGCGTGGCGAAGGCGGCGGCCAGGCCGGCCGGCAGGCCCGAGAAGGGGGCCTGGAGGAGCTTGACCGCTCGCTCGTTCGCGCTGGTCACCACCGGCGCCAGCGCGATCCGGGCGAAGTCCAGGGCGGCCGCGAGCGGGCCGATGTCGAAGTTCCCGACCGACACGATCCGCCGCTCGGCGGTGACGACCACCGGGTTGGACTGGGAGGAGTTGAGCTCGAGCTGCAGGATGGTCTGGGCGTAGCCCAGCGCGTCGCGGGCCGCGCCGTGGATGTGCGGGAGGCAGCGGAAGGTCAGCGGGTCCTGCAAGAACCGGGCCGCGCCGGGCTGCCACAGGTAGCTGCCTTCGAGCAGTTCGCGTAGCTGGCCCAGCGTGGCGGCCAGGCCGGGGAAGGGCCGGGTCTGCTCGATGACCGGGTGCAGGCAGGTCAGGTTCGCGCCGAACGCCTCCAGGTCCAGGGCGCCGGCCACGTCGAACGTGTCCAGCAGGGTCTGCGCGTCGGCGAGGGCCAGGCAGGCCCAGGCGGTGGTGAAGGCGTTGCTGCTGACCAGGGCGAGGCCCTCGTTCTCGGCCACCTGCAAGCCGCTGCGGGTGATGAGCCCGTGCGCGAGGTCGGCCATCGGGCCGAGGTCACCCTGGCCGACCGAGCCGAGCCGGCGCACCGGCGGCGCGAAGCCCTCGTTCAGCAGCGTGACGATCATCTGGGCCAGCTCGGGCCGGACCCCGGTCACGCCCTTGGCGTAGCTGTTGGCCAGGCACACCATCGCGCCGCGCACCACGTCGGCCGGGGCCGCGTCGCCCTGGGCGATGCGGTGGTTCAGCACCAGGCGCTGGTTGAACTTGCGGCGCTCGGCCGGGTCGAGCACGAACGACTTGCGCTCGCCGACGCCGGTGGTCAGGCCGTAGACCGGCGTCCCCGCCTCGAGCACCTCGGCCACCACCGCGCGTGCCCGCGCCATCGCGGTGAGCGCCTCGGGCGCCAGCACGACGGCCTCGCCGTGCCGGGCCACGGCCACGACCTGCGTAACAGTCAGGTCACTTCCATTCAGGCTGATCGTCATTGATTGCTCACCCCTCTATAACTGAGCTAGGCTCGGCTGCTCTGGAACGTTCCGCCGAGAGCGGCCCGGCATCGAGGAGGCCAGCGATGGCAACGTTCCTGTTGAAGCGTCTCGGGCTGATGGTCCTGACGCTGTTCATCCTCAGCCTGATCGTATTCTTGGCCGGGCAGGTTCTCCCAGGTGATCCCGGTCGCGCCATCCTCGGGCCGTTCGCGGCGCAGAGCGCGGTGCACGCCCTGGACACCCAGCTCGGCGTGAACAAGCCGCTGATCACCCGGTACCTGTCCTGGATCGGCGGGGCCGTGCACGGCAACCTGGGCGAGTCGTACACCTACCAGTCGGCGGTCGCGCCCTTCATCGGGGCCGCGCTGATCAACTCGGTGAAGCTGGCGTTGCTGGCGTTCGTCGTGGTGGTGCCCCTGGGCATCACCGGCGGCGTGATCGCCGCGCTGAACGTGGGCCGGCCGGTGGACCGGATCATCTCGGTGACCGGGCTCTCGCTGGCCACCGTGCCCGAGTTCGTGTCCGGGATCGTGCTCATCGTGGTGTTCGGCATAGGGCTGAAGGTGCTGCCGGTCACCGCCGCGGCAGGGCCGGGCGCGAGCGTCGGGAGTCAATTTCGGCATCTCATATTGCCGGCTATACCACTCGTCTTTGTTCTATTCGGGTACATTGCCCGTATGGCCAGGGCGGGGACCATCGAGGCGCTGAACGCCGACTACACGCGCACCGCGATCCTGAAGGGCCTGCCGCGGTTCACGGTGATCCGCCGGCACGTCCTGCGGAACTCGCTGCTGCCCACCATCACGGTCATCGCGACCCAGACCGGGTACCTGATCGGCGGCCTGGTGGTGGTGGAGACGCTGTTCAACTACCAGGGGGTCGGGGACCTGATCTTCAAGGCCGCCCAGGGCAAGGACTTCCCGATGCTGGAGGCCGGGATCCTCGTCATCGGGGTGGTCTACGTGCTGGCCACGCTGGGCGCGGACCTGCTGCTGATCGCGCTCAACCCGCGGCTGAGGATCGGGGGCGGCAATGACTGACGTCGCCGCCGATCCGCTGGACCCGGCGGGTACCACGCTCGGGCCCGGCTCTGCCGTGGCGGTGACCGCCGCGGCCCGGGCCACGCCGGCCCAGTGGAGCCTGCTGGTCCGCAAGGCGACGTTCCTGGCCGGCGCGGCCATCATCGTGTTCTGGGTCGTCTGCGCCATCTTCGGGCACGCGATCGCGCCGTACAACCCGCTGGCCCAGCAGCTGCTGGACGTCAACACCGGGCCGTCGGGGGCGCACTGGTTCGGCACCGACCCGCTGGGCCGGGACGTGCTATCCAGGATCATCGTCGGCGCCCAGGACATCTTGATCATCACCCCGCTGGCCACCATCCTGGGCACCATCGTGGGCACCGCCCTCGGCCTGGCCATGGGCTACTTCGGCGGGGCGTTCGACCTGATCGCCGGGCGGCTCGTGGAGTCGGTGCTGGCCCTGCCCAGCTTCATCATCGCCTTCCTGTTCCTGGTCGCGGTGGGCCATTCCACGACCACGCTGATCGTGGTGATCGGCTTCGTGTTCACGCCGCTGATCGCGCGCACGGTCCGGGCCGCGGTACTGGCCGAGCGACACCTGGACTATCTGGCCGCCGCCCGGCTGCTGGGCGAGAACCCGGCCCGGATCATGTTCGGCGAGATCTTGCCCAACGTCATGCCGGCCATCCTGGTCGAGTTCACGGTCCGGCTGGGCTACGCGGTGTTCACCGTGGCCACGCTGTCGTTCCTGGGCTTCGGCATACAGCCCCCCACCCCGGACTGGGGCGCGGACATCGCGGCCGACTACGTCGGCCTGACCGCGGGGTACTGGTGGCAGGTCCTGTTCCCCGCGCTGGCCATCGCCTCGCTGGTGATCGCGGTCAACCTGATCACGGACGCGATCGAGCAGGTGCTGGCGTCATGAGCTCCCCTGATGCCTCGCTGGCGTTGCCGACGTCATCCGACGCCGAGCTGGCCCTGGCGGTACAGCACATGGACGTGACCTACCGGGTGCGGGGGCAGGACCGGGTGGTGCTGCGGGACGTGTCGTTCAGCATCGGGCGCGGCGAGTCCTACGGGCTGGTCGGCGAGTCCGGGTCGGGAAAGTCCACGGTCGCGCTGGCCCTGGTCCGGTACCTGCCCCGCAACGGCCGGGTCAGCAAGGGGACGATCAGCATCAACGGGCTCGACCCGCTGTCGATGGGCAAGGGCGCGCTGCGGGACCTGCGGGCCCATACGGTCTCGATGGTGTACCAGGAACCCGGGCGGGCGCTGAACCCGTCGCTGCGGGTCGGGCGGCAGATCGCCGAGGTGTTCGAGCTTGCGGGCCAGTCATCCGGTGACGCTTCTGAGTCCGCCGAGAACATGCTGCGCAAGGTGCAGATCTCCGACCCGGGCCGGGTCATGCAGCGGTACCCGCACGAGCTGTCCGGCGGGATGGCGCAGCGGGTGGTCATCGCGATGGCGCTGGCCGTCTCGCCCTCGCTGCTGATCCTGGACGAGCCGACCACCGCGCTGGACGCGACCGTCGAGGCCGAGGTGCTGGACCTGGTCGCTACGCTGCGTTCTGAGTTTGCGACTTCCGTGCTGTTCATCAGCCACAACCTGGCCGTGATCGCCAAGATGTGCGACCGGGTCGGGGTGCTCTACGCGGGCGAACTGATCGAGCAAGGCCCGGCGGGTGCGGTCTTCGCGGATCCGAGGCACCCGTACACGGTCGGGCTGCTGCGCTGCATCCCGCGGCGCGGGCAGCGCAAGGACGCCGACCGCCTGGACACCATCCCCGGTTTCCTGCCCACGCCCGGGAGCGGCCTGACCGGCTGCATCTTCGCCCCGCGGTGCGCGCTGGCCCAGGACCGGTGCCGGACGGCGGCGCCGCCGTTCTTCGCGGTCAGCGACGTGCGGACCTCGCGGTGCTACTTCCACGAGCAGGCTCCGGACCTGCCCCGGGCCACCCCCGCCTCGATCCCGTCGGCTTCCGGTGCCGACGGTGCTGATGGTGTTTCCTCGGCCGATGGTGGGCCCTTGGTGGTGGTCGAGGGGTTGTCCAAGACGTTCGGGGGGAACATCCGGGCCCTGTCCGGGGTGGACCTGTCCATCCAGCGCGGCGAGACGCTGGGGCTGGTCGGCGAGTCGGGTAGCGGGAAGACCACGCTGGCCCGCGTCCTGCTCGGGCTGATCGCGCCGGACCAGGGCTCGGTGGTGACCCTGCACGACGCGCCGCTCAACCCGGACGCGCGGCGGCGGCCGCGGTCGGTCCTGCGCGCGCTGCAGATCGTGTTCCAGAACCCGGACTCGGCGCTCAACCGGCGCCACACGGTGCGGGCCCTGATCAGCCGGCCGCTCTCCCGTCTGGCCGGGCTGTCGGGTGCCCGGCTTCGCGACCGGCTGGAGCAGCTGATCACCTCGGTGCGGCTGGAGGACCGGCACCTGTCGCTGCGACCCAGCCAGCTGTCCGGCGGGCTCAAGCAGCGGGTCGCGATCGCGCGCGCGTTCGCCGGCGGCCCCGAGATGGTGGTCTGCGACGAGCCGACCTCGGCGCTCGACGTGTCGGTGCAGGCCGCCATCCTCAACTTGCTGGCTGACCTGCAGACCACCGAGCAGGTCACCTACCTGTTCATCTCGCACGACCTGGGCCTGGTCAGGTACCTGTCGGACCGCATCGTGGTGCTGTACCTCGGGCGGGTGATGGAGGTCGGGCCGTCCGAGACGGTGTTCGCCGGGCCGCATCATCCGTACACCGAGGCGCTGTTCTCGGCCGTGCCTTCGCTCGACGGCGAGCGCCCGTCCCGCATCCGCCTGACCGGCGAGATCCCGTCGGCGGCCGATCCGCCGAGCGGCTGTGTGTTCCATACCCGGTGCCCGCGCCGGCTGACGACCGGCATCTGCGAATCCACCGAGCCGCTGCTGCTCGAGGGTGAGCCCGGTCACTTGATCCGCTGCCACATCCCGCTTTCTGAACTGCGAACCATCCAGCTAAATGAATCCGTCCCGCATCAGGGAGGCTCCTCGTGACACGTAACATCGACCACCGCCGGCTCGGGCGCTTGCGCCAGGGCCAGGGTGAAATCGCCAACCACATCATCGACGAGTTCGCCGCCGGGCGGTTGTCCCGCCGCGACTTCATCCGCCGGGCCACGGTGGTCGGCATTTCCGTTCCGGTGCTCGGGTCGGTCCTCGCGGCCTGCGGCAGCTCAGCGTCGTCGTCGGGCTCGTCGGCCTCGTCGTCGGCCTCGTCGTCTAGCTCGGCGGCCGGCGCGCCCGGCGCGGTGATCCGGGCCGGCATCACCACGCCGACCGCGGCGATCAACCCGATCACCGTGGCCGACCAGGGCGGGCTCGACATGCTGGCGCAGACCGGTGAGTACCTGACCCTATCCGGCCAGACCCTGAACCTGTCGCCGGTGCTCGCGGAAAGCTGGTCGGCGAACTCCTCCGCCGACGTCTGGACGTTCAAGATCCGCCAGGGCGTCAAGTTCCACAACGGCGCCCCGCTCACCGCCGCCGACGTGGTGTACACGTACAAGCAGCAGACCGACCCGTCGAGCTCCTCGAACGCGCTGTCCGCGTTCGGCGGCGTGCTCATGCCCGACGGAGTAGAGCAGGTCGATGACTTCACCGTCGCCTTCCACCTGGAGGCGCCGAACGGGAACTTCCCGTACCTGACGTCCTCCGACAACTACAACATGATCATCATCCCGAACAACTACAACGCGGCGGACTGGCAGAGCTCGTTCATCGGCACCGGCCCCTTCGTGCTCGGCTCCTACACGCCGAAGGTCGGCGCCAGCTTCACCCGCAACGCGTCATACTGGGGCACCAAGGCGCTGCCGTCGGCGACCCAGTTCACCTTCTACGACACCTTGGCCGCGTCGGTTCTCGCGCTGACCGGCGGGAGCATCGACGTCCTCGGGCAGTTCTCCGTGTCCGGCGGCGAGGCGCTGCTGAACGGCAGCTACAACGTCATCAAGCTGAAGTCCAGCGCGCACCGCGAGCTGTCGATGCGCAACGACCAGGCCCCGTTCACCGACCCGCGGGTACGCCAGGCGCTCGCGCTCACCCTCAACCGCCCCGAGATCATCACCGCGCTGTTCAAGGGCTTCGCCGACATCGGCAACGACAGCCCGTTCGCGCCGGTCTTCCCGTCCACGAACACCAGCATCGCCCAGCGGGCGGAGAACATCAGCCAGGCCAAGTCGCTGCTGGCCGCGGCGGGGCACCCGTCGGGGTTCTCCACCAAGCTCATCACCGAGTCCCTCGAGGAGATCCCCGAGTTCGCCCAGATCGTGGTGCAGGCCGCGGCGGCCATCGGGGTGAAGATCAACCTGACCGTGGAGACCTCGTCGCAGTACTACGGCAAGGCCACGTTCGGGAACTCCGACTGGCTCGACGCCACCATGAGCCTGGTCGACTACGGGCACCGCAGCGTGCCGAACGTCTTCCTGACCTCCCCGCTCGAGACGTACAACGCCAAGACGGGCACCGGCACCTGGAACGCGGCCCACTTCGCCAACTCCCAGTACGACAGCCTGGTCTCGCAGTACGTCGCATCCTCCGACGTGTCCACCCAGCGCAGCATCGCCGGGCAGATCGAGACGCTGCTGCTGGCCCAGACGCCGATCATCTACGCGTACTTCTACAATTACCTAGCGGCGACAGCGCAAGGCGTCAGCGGTGCCTACCCGACCGCGATCGGGCATATCTTCCTGTACAACGCGGCGAAGAGCTAGTCAGTAGGCGCCTGTGCTGCGCGCCGGCGGCGCGCAGCACAGGGCTTGCGCGCGTGATCGGTGTGGCGCAGCGTGTGGGCGCCGCGCAGACGGGGAAGGCAATCCGGATGACGGCCGACGCGCGCAGCGACGCTCACGGGCACGAGGGCGGGCATCATCACCGGGACGTGTCGGGCGGGTGGCTGCGCCCGGCGGTGTTCGGGGCGATGGACGGGCTGGTGACCAACGTGTCGCTGATCGCCGGGGTCGGCGGCGGCGGCGCGAGCTCGCACACGATCGTGCTGACCGGCCTGGCCCTGCTGGCCGCGGGCGCCTGCTCCATGGCGGCCGGGGAGTTCGTGTCGGTCTCCTCCCAGAACGAGCTCATCTACGCCGAGGTCGACAAGGAGCGGCTGGAGCTCGAGCACAACGCCGTGGCCGAGCAGGCCGAGCTGGCCACCATGCTCCGCGCCCGCGGCATCAGCGCCGCCACCGCGCGGCAGGCGGCCGCGGAGATCTCGGCGCATCCGGAGAAGGCGCTGGCCGTGCACGCGCTCGAGGAACTCGGCATCGACGCGGGCGACCTGCCGTCACCGCTGGTAGCGGCGGGCGCATCGCTCGCCTCGTTCGCCGTCGGCGCGCTGATCCCGCTGATCGGCTACCTGAGCGGCCTGGACGTGCTCGGGTTCGCGCTCGGGCTGGCGGCCGTGGCCGCGGTGGCGGGCGGGGGCATGGTGGCGCGGCTGACCGCCCGGCCGTTCTGGCGCGGAGCGCTACGGCAGTTGCTCCTGGGCGCTGGCGCCGCCGGGATCACGTACGTGATCGGCATTTTGGTCGGTCACGTGACGGGATAGGTCTATTCGTGTGCCCGGCCGCGTGCCGCCCAGCCCTCCATGTCGGATGGTCTGGGCCCCGCGGGCTGGTCCGGCGAGGTGAACTGGCCTTTCAGGGCCGGGTTCGCGAGCAGCTGGCCGGCCACCGGCTCGCCCAGCTGCAGGACCAGCCAGATCCGCTCCGGGTCGGACAGCAGGTGCGGCTCGCGCAGCGGGTCGCCGTCGACGACGATCAGGTCGGCGAGCTGGCCGTCGGCGACGGTCCCGAGGTACTCGTCCAGGCCCAGCGCTTGCGCCGCGGTCCTGGTCGCCGCGACCAGGGTCTCGGCCGGGGTCAGACCGTGATGGATCATGCGCTGGACCTCCAGGCCGACGGCCAGGCTGGTGTCACTGCCGAGCGCGATCTTGACCCCCGCATCGCGGGCGGCCCGCATGCTCGCCGCGCCCTCTATGAGGTTCCGCTGGGCCAGTTCCACCAGGACCGGGGGCATGTCAGGCTTGGCTTCGGCGTCGGCCGGGTCGATGACGTCCTCGGCCAGGCCGGACATCCAGTAGTACCCGGACAGGGTCGGCACCAGTACCTGGCCCGCGGCGGCCATGGCGTCCAGCAGGTCCGGCCGGTGGTTGAGGTACATACCGTGCTCGATGGTGTCGACGCCGTGCTTGATCGCCGCCGCGCAGCCGTCCAGGCCTTCGGCGTGAGCGGCGACCCGGTAGCCCAGCCGGTGCGCCTCGTCGGTAATGGCGGCCAGCTCCGGATCGGTGAACTGGAGCGGATCGGGATCCTCCAGCTCGTTAGACCGGGCGCCGGTGGTCATCACCTTGACGAAGTCCGCGCCCCACCGGATCTGCTCCCGGACCGCCCGCCGCACGTCGTCCGGGCCGTCAGCCTCGCGGTACATGTCGCCGTAGAAACGGTCGCCCGGCGCGGTCGCCGAGATGATCTTGCCGCAGGTCAGCAGGCGCGGGCCGCGGAATGCGCCGTACCGCATGGCCTGGCGGGCCTGCTGCGGCAACAGTCCCTGGGAACCTGTGACCCGGATGGTGGTCACCCCGAAGCGCAGGTAGTCGCGTAGTTCGGCCTGCATGAAGTGCACGTCAACCCCGGGCAGCGGGTCCTCGGCGCCCTTGGCGGTGTGCGGGATGAGCCCCGAGGTGTGCGTGTGGGCGTCGGTCAGCCCCGGCATCAGGATCCGCTGGCCCAGGTCCAGCGGGCGGGCGCCGTCGGGGCACGGCTCGGTGGCGTCGGTGACCCGGCGAATGACCCCGTCCTCGACCAGGACCGCCGCGTTCTCGCGCAACGCTGCTCCGGTGCCGTCGAACAAGCGTGCCCCGGTCAGCCAGAGCCGCCCCTGACCCGCGGGGGGCGCCGCGATCAGCGCGGGGAACCTGTGCGCCACGTACCTGTCACCTTCCTGCTTTGTCTTCGTGCCTTATCTTCCTGCGGGTCTTCTCGCGGGTCTGCTCGCGGGTCTGCTGCGAGTGATGAACGCGCCATGATCTTCTCACGTGGTCTCCCTGGCGCTGCCCTCGCGTGGGCGAGCCTTAACCGCAGGAGAGCGATGTTCGCGCGCGTTGTTACCACATCGGCCGGGACCGATGGGTTCTCCAGGCGGTTGAGGGACAAGCGGCCGAGATCCGGGGCTGGGGCCCTTCCGGACACAGGAATCGGGAATTACGCCACCGCACCTCGAAGCCTAGGAAGTAACAATGGACGCCTGAGGGCGGGGCTGGTTACCCGGGGTGGGGTGGCGGGCCGTAGCTGCGGATGGTCTTGCCGTCGGGGCTGGTGACCTGGCTGGTGCCGTCGGGGCGGGCGGTCAGGGTCCAGCCCAGCTCGTGCAGGACCACGTGGTGATGCCACCAGCAGTAATTTTTAAGGTTCGTGAGGCTGGTGTGGCCGCCGTCCTGGCGGTGGGTGACGTGATGGGCCTCGCAGCCCGAGGCCGGCTGGTCGCAGCCGCCCAGCTAGTAGTGATACATCCGTTAGATAATCACACATCCTGGCCCGCGATTGTCTAATCTTCGGTTGCGCAGGAGGCGTGTCTAGTCCGCGATACGTTTCGCATTGAGGCCGTCTTGGACCAACCCGGCGCCGCTGAGCGCCCCGGCGTCCGGCCGCGCCCTCGCCGTCCTCGGCGTGCAGGTCTCGCAGACCGATGGAAGCTTGCGCCTGTCAGGGAGACGTGACCGGAGCAGGCAGGGTAGCTTGAGCGCTGGCCGTTGAGCGCTCGTATGCGTACAGGAAGCCGGGAGGCTGGCGTCCCGGTGCCTGTCGGTGAGAATGTACGCAGAGGGCCGGGATGGCTGTGACAGCGACCGGTGGCCAGACGGCGCCCTGTGCGATGAAGACGCGCAGATGAAAGCTGGGGTCTCGCTGTGACGCACCTTGTGGTCAGAAACGAACTGCTTGATGCCCAGACCCTGCGCGCGGCCGGCGCGGCGCCCTACGGCGGAGCGGACATCGGGGAATGCCTGGCGGCGGCCACGGCGGTGCGGGGAACCGACCTGGCGAGCTGGCATGAGGCCTGGTCGTCGACGGCGGCCGCCGTGCTGGCGCTGGCCGAAAGCGAAGCGGCGGCCGGCCGGACGCAGAGCGCCCGGCCGGCCTTCTTCCGGGCGTCGAGTTACTTCCGCACCGCGGGAGTCATGCTGCTGGCAGCGCCGCTTGACCCGCGTCTGGTCGACAGCTACGCGCGGCAGACCAGCTGCTTCCGGTCCGGGGCGGCGCTGCTCGCGGAATCGCCAGAGATCCTGGAGATCCCGTACGAAGGCACCACCTTGCCGGGGTATTTCTTCCGCGCCGGCCCGGACCCCGCGCCGCGTCCGACGGTGATCCTCACCGGCGGCTACGACAGCACGGCCGAAGAGCTCTACTTCTTCAACGGCGCCGCCGCGCTCGCCCGCGGCTACAACGTCCTGGCCTTTGACGGCCCTGGACAGGGCGCCGCGCTGGTCCAGCAGGGCCTGGTCATGCGCCCCGACTGGGAGGCCGTAATCACGCCAGTCCTGGATTACGCGCTCTCCCGCCCTGACGTCGACCCGGCCAGGGTCGCCCTGATCGGTCTGAGCCTGGGCGGCTATCTGGCTCCCCGCGCGGCCAGCGCCGAGCACCGCCTGGCCGCGTGCATCGCCGATTGCGGGTCCTACGACCTGTTCGACGCGGCTCTGCGGCGGATCCCCGGTCCGCTCGCCGCCGGCGTTACCGGCGGGCGGGCATGGCAAACCGCAGCGCTGCGCCGCATCCTGCAAATGCTGGCCCGCAAGCCGACAGCCGGGTGGGCTCTGCGCCGGGGCCAGTTCGTGCACGGCGCCGCCAGCCCGATCGAGTACCTCCGCGCGCTGCGCGCGTACTCGCTGAAGGATCACGCTGGCATGATCACCTGCCCGGTTCTGGTGTGTGACGCCGAAGGAGACGACATCAGCGCCTCCGCCCCCCAGCTCGCCGAGGC
>Ga0302181_10001821_pt1 | contig 15515 bp, 13 predicted proteins | sample I_Palsa_E3_3_FD_198786 | JGI IMG/M metagenome (GOLD analysis project Ga0302181, IMG submission 198786) | Peat permafrost microbial communities from Stordalen Mire near Abisko, Sweden - I_Palsa_E3_3 | ecosystem: Environmental > Terrestrial > Soil > Palsa > Peat permafrost | place: Sweden...
GGGCCTGGGAAACCGCGTTCGACCACGCCGCCGCGATCATGATCGAGGCCGCCCGGCGCGACGCCGAGGAGACCCCTGCGTGGTGGATCGCGACCGTCACCCGGACGGAGCTGCGCGGGCCCGATATCGCGGTGCTCACCCTGCAGCCGGAGCAGCCGCTGAGCTACCTTCCCGGTCAGCATGTCAGCGTGCAGACGCCGCGCTGGCCCCGGCTGTGGCGCACGTACTCGATCGCGAACACCCCGCATCCCGACGGTTTGCTCCGCCTGCACGTCCGGGCGGTCGGCGGCGGCCTGGTCAGCTCCGTACTCGTGCATCAGGTCCGGGCCGGAGATCCGCTCGTGCTCGGCGCGCCGGCCGGCACCATGACCGCGGACATGCGGTCGTCCAGGGACGTGCTCTGCCTGGCGGGCGGCACCGGGCTGGCCCCGCTCAAGGCGATCGTCGAAGGGATCATCGGCGCGCCGTCGCCCCGGCACCGCGAGATCGTGCTCTACCACGGCGCGCGGCGCCACGAGGATCTCTATGACCTGGCCGAGCTGCGTGCGATGGAACTGGCGTATCCGTGGCTCCAGGTCATCCCGGCGGTAGCGGACGAGCCGGCCCGCGATGTCATGTCCGGCACGGTGCCCGAGCTAGCCGCCAAGGCGACCTTCGCCGAGCGCGACATCTACATCAGCGGCCCCGACCACATGATCGTCAAGACGGCACGGGTGCTGAAGGAACGTGGCGCAGAAGACCACCTCATCCACTACGACTTGGAACCCTAAAAAGCCCCTGAGGCCGAGGAAACCCCTGAAGCCGCGGAAGCCGTCTAGGGCCTTACCGCAGGTACTGGCTGAAGAAAGCGAAGATGCGCCGCCACGCGTCCTGCGTCGCCTCCGGCTTGAAGTCCACCCGCGCCAGCACGGCCACCGGCGCGAGGAGCGGCGGCTTGCGGCTCATGAAGCTATGCCCGGCGTCCGGGTACACCTTCACCTCATGCGGAACGTCGAGCGCAGTCAGGGCGGCCTCCAGCCGCTGGGGATGGCTGACGCCCATCGGGTCCCTGGCGCCGTAGCTCGCGACCACGGGGCACGAACCCGCGAGCACCCGCTCGGCGTCCTTCGGGACCTCACCCGTAGTTGACCGCCGCGGCGGAGAACTCCCCCCGCGGCGCGCACAGCAGCGCGAAGGCGCCGCCCAGGCAGAACCCGATCACCCCGGTCTTGCCCGTGCTGTCCACCCGTGCGGTCAGCAGTTCACGAGCCGCGTTGATCGCCTCGAAAGCCGACCCCGAGCCCGCGTGCAGCTGCCGGAACGCACCGCGCAGGCAGCGCAACCACGGTCGGCCGCTGTACAGGTCCGGCGCCAGGGCGAGATAACCCTGCTCCGCCAGCCGGTCCGCCTGGCTCCTGATGTCGGCGTTCAGCCCGAAGGCCTCGTGGATCACCACGACACCCGGCCACGGGCCGGTCCCGGCGGGAATCGCCAGATAGCCTCGCGTCGGCGGGATGGAGACCTCCGGCACCGGTTTAGACCTTGCGCCAGCGGGGCACCCAGGTGCCGTCGGTCACCGTGTAGTCGCTGAACAGAGCCGGTGCTTCGGCGAGCATGAGCTCGCCGATCTTGCCGAACACCAGGCGGATCTCCTCTTCGGCACCCGGGTCGGTCCGCGCCTCGATGGTGTGCCTGAGCGTGCGGATATTGGCTGTCCACACCAGTCCGGTGGCCAGCCCCTCGGGTGCGAACCGCCGCATGAACGAGGTCTTGTGCTTCTTCTCGTGCATCTTGGTGTCGTCGTCGTCCAGCCCGAAGTGCCCGCCCATCCACTGCTGGAACTGCTCCAGCTCGGCCAGCAAGGCGGTCGCACGCTTCATCAGCTCGGGGTCCTCCTGCGCCCAGTCAGGAAACCAGAACGGCAGCTCATCAAGCCGTACGTAGCGCAGCGACTCCTGGGACACAGCCGTCCCCGGCCGATGACGCACAATCTCATGAGTAAAAACCCGTGACACATTGTGCAGGACGAACGTGAAGCTGGCGTGCTCGAGCACCGAGCCGTGCTGCTGCTTCAGGATGTTCTGCAGGTAGGCGTCCTGGTCGTCGCGGACCTTCCGGACGTTGGGGTTAAGTCCTGGCTCCCAGGAGCGGTAGCACATCTTGCCCGCGAACTCCGCGAGGTCCTGCGCGTCGTGGTCGAGCTGCTCGCGGTCGAACCGCTCCAGCCATCGCTCGCCGCCCACCTCGCGCAGGTAAGCGGCCATGGCGTCATAGTCGACCTTCGGCCGGGCGACCAGGAAAACCTCAGGCTCAACGCTCCTCATGGAACAGCACGATAACAGCGCATCGCTCGCTGACAGCGCACCACGCGATAACCGCGGACCACCGACTTTCTCCCTCACACGGCACAGGTCCAGGACGTTGCCGATGATCTGGTGGCCGGACCGGCCGGACGCGGTCAGGATCGACTCGGGATGGAACTGCACCGCCCACCGTCCGGCGCGGGCGTCTTCGATCGCCATCACGACGTCCGCCCCCTGCGGCGAGCGAAGGGAGGCGGTCACCCGGAACCCGCCGCGGACCTCCCCGGGCGGCGCGTACAGGCTGTGGTACCGCCCGGCGGCGAACTCGGCGGGCAGCCCGGCCAGCAGGCCGGCCTCCCCGTCCCCCGTCACCCGGACCAGCCCCGGCTTGCCGTGCGCGGGTTCTGGCAGCAGCGACAGCTCTCCCCCGGCGTGCTCCACCATGGCCTGCAGGCCCAGGCAGACGCCGAAGACCGGCAGCCCGCGCGCGTACACCTGGTCGAGCAGCCCCGCGCAGTCAAAGTCGGAGGGCCTTCCCGGCCCCGGTGAGAGCACGACGAGGTCCGGTGCGTACGAATCAAGCAGCGCGGGCGGGAACCCGAACCGCAACGTCGTCACCTCGGCTCCGCGCTGCCGGAAGTAGTCGGCCAGCGTGTGCACGAATGAGTCCTGGTGATCCACCAGGAGCACCTTCGGCCGCTCGTCGCCCGCCGCGATCCCGGCGCCGGTCAAGATGGTGCCGGCCGCCAGCACCGTGCCGTCGGCGGACGCCACGGGGTCAGCCTGGGTCAGCCCCAGGGCGATCTGGCTCGCCTCCTCGAGCGCCTCCAGCAGGGCGCGCGCCTTGATGTGCGTCTCCTTCTCCTCGGCTTCCGGCACCGAGTCGTACAGCAGCGTCGCGCCGGCCCGGACGGCCGCGATCCCGCCGGTGACGTGGGCGGTCCGCAGCGTCAGCCCGGTGTTCATCGAGCCGTCGAAGCCGATCATGCCGACGGCGCCGCCGTACCAGCGCCGCGAGGTTTCCTCGTGATCCTCGATGAACTGCATGGCCCAGGTCTTCGGCGCGCCGGTGACGGTGACCGCCCACATGTGGGTGAGCAGGGCGTCGAGCGCGTCGAACCCCGGCCGGAGCTTGCCCTCGATGTGGTCCACGGTGTGGATGAGGCGGCTGTACATCTCAATCTGCCGCCGCCCGATCACCCGGACCGTGCCGGGGACGCAGATCCGTGACTTGTCGTTGCGGTCGACGTCGGTGCACATGGTCAGCTCGGATTCCTCCTTGGCCGAGCCAAGCAGCGTGGCGATGTTCGCGGCATCCTCAAGCGGGCCCTCGCCGCGCGCGATCGTGCCCGCGATCGGGCAGGTCTCCACCCGGTCCCCGGTGACCCGGACATACATCTCGGGCGACGCGCCGACCAGATACTCCCCCTCGCCCAGGTTGAACAGGAACTCATAGGGGGCGGGATTGCGCTGCCGCAGCAATTCGTAGAACGCGGCCGGCGACGCGCACCGCCCGAAGAACACGTGACCGGGGGTGACCTCGAACAGGTCGCCGCAGGCGAACCGCTCCCGGGCCTGCGCCACGACCTGCGCATAGGTTCCCGGCCGCGGCTGTGGAGGCAGTTCCTCAGGCCGAACGAGCCGTGCCGCTCCACCCGGGCTCGTATCTGCCGTCCGGCGGTCAAGCCCGGCCGTCGAGGTGCCCGCGACCTCGAACTCGTAGGAATACCGGACCGCCTCCTCGCGCTTGCGGTCCAGCACCCAGATCTCGTCCGGCAGGTGCAGGACCAAGTCGCGCTGCCCGGCCGGGCGCTCGAGGCGCAGCTTCACCGGCTCGAACTGGAACGCCAGGTCATAGCCGAAGGCCCCGTAGAGGCCGAGGTGCGGATCCTCGCAGCTGAACGCCGCCGCGACCTCTCGCAGCGCGGTGAACACCGTCGGCCTGCGGCTGCGCTCCTCCTCGGTGAACTCCTGGCCGGCCTCCGGGATGACCACGGTGACCTGTGTTTCCTCGGGGGGAGCGATCCCCCCCAGGCCCCCCCTGCTTATGGGGGGGCTGCCCGCCCCCCCGTACCCCCCTGGGGAGGGGCTGCCCGCCCCCCCAGTCCCCCCTGGGGCGCCTGCCCGGCGCAGGGCCGCGCCGAGCACTGGCAGCAAGACCCGGCCGCGGTCGTTCAGGGCCCGCGCGGTGACCTGCCTGCCGGTGGCGATGATCTCCGCGCACGGGTCGGCGTAGGCCATGTGCCAGCGGCTGTAGCGGCCTGGGTACTCCATGCCCGAGCTCATCACGCCGCCGCGGCGCTCATCGACCAGGGCCGCAATCCGGCCGAGCTCGCCGGGATTGAAAGGCGTGGCGGTACGGGTGACCCGCACGCCGCCGCGGGTCAGTAGGTCGGTACGTTCGGAGTCCACGATGGCCCCTAAGTTTCGGGCCCGCTGACGGCCGGTAACGAAAAAGCGGCCGCCGTTCCCGGGCGGTCGCTTTCTGGTCTGACTGTGCACAACAGCGTGAGTCAGCGCGCCGCCTCCTGGCGGCGCCACCACTGCTGGCTAGCTGTTGTCGTCACGGGCCACAGCGTAGCGGATCACCCGTCCGCCCGCTACTCGGAGGGCAAGCAAGCCGGGCGGAGTTCGGGCATCCGCCAGGCGGTGGCCGCGGCCGCGGCCGCGATGAGCGTGGCCGCACGGCGCAGACCGCGCTGCGACGGGCTGTCCCGGCTCGGGGTGCCGCCGGCCAGGAAGTCCTCGACCATCTGCCGCACGGACGCGTCGCCGAGCAGACCGCCGTGGAAGGCGTCGACGAAGACCACGTTCTGCGGCCAGGAGCACGCCGGCAACGTGACCGCGTCGGCGAGCGGGACGACCGCGAGCCAGGGCAGGCCCGTGTCGCGGCTGATCTTCGCGAAATAGCTGGCACAGCCCCACGACTAGGACGATGACCATCACCGCAGCCGCCAGTGCCAGGGGTGAGGTGGTCTTTCCACCGAGCGCCTGACTGCGGCGGCGGTGAGGCCGTACCACGCGCGCGCGTCGACGACGCCGACCAGCCCGGCCATCACGACGACGGCGGGCGCGTCGAGGCGTGTCATCAGGACCGAGGCCGCCGACAAGACGGCGAAGGTGACGAGCAGCCACGCCGCCGTGCGTACCGGGGGAAGCCGCCACCAGGCCTGCCCCACCCCGCCCTGGCTGAGGGCCAGCGCGGTGCCGAGCATGATGAGCACCGCGGCCAGGTACGGCCAGGAAAACGGGACGAGGGCCACGCCGAATATCAGCGTGACCACCGGCGACATCACCAGCCAGACCAGCACGGTCAGCACCGCGCACGAGCACCCCGGTGAAGCCCAGCCACGACTGGTTGAACGCGAACAGCCAGCGCAGGTCGTGGTAGGCCGCGAGCGGCGGGAGCGCCGTGACTTGCGGCGCGAGCGGTCTGGCACCGGGCGCGAGAAACGTGAGCAAGCCCGCTTCGATCATCGCGCCGCCAGCGGAGAACGCGATAAGACCCCGATGCCGGAAAAACTCCCCGGCGACACCCGACTTCAGCATGCTCAAGCCCCTGCCACGCTGATTTTCACCATAGCGCGCCGCAATTGCACCGGCAATTGCGCGACCGCGGAGCATAAACGGAGACATCCTCCGCAGCCTGCTATGAGTCCTAACCGAAGCGCGGCGGCTAGCTATGCCCGCCGCAGGCGTATATCGAGGGAGTCCGGCACGGAAAGGCACCAGGGGTACCGCGAACGCGCGGCCTGCCTGGGATCCTGGCTGCTCGGCCGATCCTGCAGGACCGCGCCACGACTAGGCCCTGGCTGGCTCAGAACTCGAACCCGCCCGGGCGGCCGTTGCGGTCGGCGAGCAGGCCGGCCAGGGTGGAGATCGCGATCTCGGGCGGTGTCCGCGAGCCGATGTTGAGGCCGATCGGCCGGTGCACGCGGGCGATCTCCTCCGCTGGGACGCTGAGTTCGGTGAGCATCTCCACGTGCGGCCCGGCGTGATGCGGGTTGCCCATGATGCCGATCCACCTGGCCTTGGTGGCCAGCGCGTCGCGGAGCATGACGCCGAGCTCGGGCCGGTGGTGGTCGGTGACCACCAGATCCACGGAGTCGTCGAGATCGTCGGGCACCGCCGTCAGCAGGGGAAAGCCCAAGGCGGAGGCACCGGCCGCGCGCGCTTGGTCCGGCTCGAGCAGCAGGCCGCGGAACCCCATGTCCGCTCCGTATCGCAGCAGGTAGCCGGCCACTGGCGAGGCGAAAACCGCGACCAGCGTACGCTCGCCCGTGGCGCCGGGCGTCGGGTGCGAGCCGGTGGCCGAGGTGGCCGGGCGCGCCGAGCTCGCCGGGGATGTCGGCTCCACGGCTCCGTGGGCCACGGCGCAGGCCGAGTCGTCGTCGTGATCGTGCGTGTGCTCAGTCATGACAGCTAGTTTCTCCCGGCTCGGCTTCCGCCGCCACGCCGCGCTGCACGCGGCGTATGGTGGCTGACGTGATCTCCCGTGACGATATCCGAGGCACCTACGAGACGATCCGGCCTTACATCCGGCGCACCCCGGTAATCCAGGCCGACCTCAGCGAACTCGACGCGGTCTCCGGGTTCGACAGGGTCTCCGGGGTCTCTGGAGTCTCTGGAGTCTCTGGGTCGGGCCTGCCGACGGTGACGCTCAAGCTGGAGCAACTGCAGTGCGCCGGGTCGTTCAAGGCCCGCGGCGCGTTCGCGAACCTGCTGCTGCGCGACGTGCCGGCCGCGGGCGTGGTCGCCGCCTCGGGCGGCAACCACGGCGTGGCCGTCGCCTACGCTGCGCACCGGCGGGGCGTACCCGCCAAGATCTTCGTCCCCACCGTGTCCGCCCCGGCCAAGGTGGAGCGCATCCGCGCGCTCGGCGCGGACCTGGTCGTCACCGGCGAGCGTTACGCCGACGCGCTGGCCGCCGCCCAGGCCTGGGTGAGCAGTTCCGGCGCGATGGACGTGCACGCCTTCGACCAGCGCGAGACCCTGCTGGGCCAGGGCACGCTCGCCCTCGAGCTGGCCGGGCAGGCCGGTGACCTGGACACGGTGCTGGTCCCTGTCGGCGGCGGCGGGCTGATCGCGGGCATCGCCTCCTATTTCGCGGGGACCGTACGCGTCATCGGGGTCGAGCCGGACGGCGCGCCCACCCTGTCCTACGCGCGGGCCCAGGGCCGCCCGGCTGACGCCCCAGCCGGCAGCGTCGCGGCGGACGCGCTGGCCCCGCGGCGCGTCGGCGACCTGGTGTTCCCCATCACCCAGTCCTACGTCGAGGACGTCGTGCTCGTCGACGACACCTCGATCCTGGCCGCCCAGCAGGCTCTGTGGCGGGCGCTGCGGGTCGCCGCCGAACCTGCCGCCTCGGTCGGCATCGCGGCCCTGCTGGCCGGCGCCTACAAGCCCGCGCCGGGCGAGCGCGTCGCGGTCGTGATCAGCGGCGCCAACATGGCGCCCTCCCAGCTTGGCTGACCGCGGGTACCAGTGCCGTTCGGAAAATTGAGACTTTGACGGAACGGACACTGGATCTCGCGCTGAGATACGAGACACTTGCTAACTGTGCGGTTCGTTTTCACACCTCCCGCCGACCACGCGGCCGGATTGCTCAGCCTCCCGTGGTCACAGCCGCTGGCCGAGTGGCAGGACGAGCGGCTCGTCGAGATCCGCCAGCGGGGCATCTCGCGCCACGTGGTCCGCTTCATCTACGACGACGGCGTGCTTTACGCGCTCAAGGAGCTGAGCGAGCGGCTGGCCCGGCGCGAGTACCGGGTGCTCCGGGCGCTGGCCGAGCTGAACATTCCCGCGGTCGAGGTGGTCGGGATCGCCGTCGACCTGGACGAGGCCAACCCGCACCCCGACGGGGACGCCATCTTGGTCACCAGGTTCCTCAGCTACGCGACGACCTACCGGGCGGTTTTTTCCAACCCCCGCGGCCTGCAGGCCACCGACGGGCTGCTGGACGCACTGGTGGAATTGCTGGTCCGGCTGCACCTGTCCGGGTTCTTCTGGGGTGACTGCTCGCTGTCCAACACGCTGTACCGGCACGACGCGGGCAAGCTGGAAGCGTACCTGGTCGACGCCGAGACCAGCGAGCAGCACCCGACCCTGACCGACGGGCAGCGCCGTTATGACGTGGAGCTGGCCACCGAGCGGGTGGGCGGCGAACTGCTCGACCTGCAGGCCGGCGAGCTGCTCCCGGCCGATGTCGACCCGATCGAGATCGCCGACGAGCTCAGCCGCCGGTATGAGTCGCTGTGGCAGGAGCTGAACCGCGAGGAGATCCTGCGCCCCGAGGAGCAGCGGTACCGGATCGCCGAGCGCCTGCACCGACTCAACGAGCTCGGCTTCGACGCGGACGAAGTCGAGCTGATCAGCACCGGGGAGGGAAACAAGCTGCGGCTGCGGACCCGGGTCGCGGAATCCGGGCACGACTCCCGGCAGCTGTTCCTGCGGACCGGGATCGATGCCGGCGAGCACCAGGCGCGCCGGCTGCTCAACGACATGGCCGGTTTCCGCGCCTGGCTAGAGCAGAAGCAGGGCCGCCCGGTCTCCGAGGTGGTGGCGGCCAACCGCTGGCTGGAAGAGGTGTACGACCCGGTCATCGCCGCGACCCCCGAGAGCCTGCGCGACCGGCTCCCCCCCGCGGAGATCTTCCACGAGGTCCTCGAGCACCGCTGGTACATGTCGGAGGCGGCCGGCCGCGACGTCGGCACCACCGCCGCGGCCCACGACTACTTCGAGCAGGTGCTGCCGACGGCACCCGAGCCGATGGAAAGCGGCGAACCGCTGGCGTGGATGGAAAACGCCGAGCCGCTCGACCTGTAAGCCCTACCGCGATCCGGAGGGATATAGATCGGCGTCGGGCCCCTCCTCGGCCTCGGCGCTGGCCTCGGTGACCGGCTCTTCCTGGACGCCCTGCCTGAGCCCGCGCAGCGCCACGATGGCCGCGACCGCCATGATCCCGGCCATCACGTACAGGACCTCACGGATAGCGCCGGCGAAGTCGACGCGGAGGAACTGCGGGATGGCGGTGACGTTGCCGTTTCCGCCCTGCAGCTGGGCGATTTTGGCCGCCTGGGCCGACGCGGCCGCCGGTGGCAGGCCTTTGGCGACCAACGAGGCGGTGATCTTGGACCGGAACTCGGTCAGCAAGATCGTGCCCAAGATGGCGAACCCGAGGCTCGCGCCGTAGTTGCGGACCGTCTGGGTAATGCCGGTGGCCTCGCCGTAAGAAAACCGGGACGCCCGGTTCACCGCGTCGGTGTTGGCCTGCCCGAGCATGAGACCCATGCCCGCCCCGGCGATGACGATGTAGATCACCTGGGCCCCGGGGTGCAGGTCGGTGGCCTTCCCGGCCCACAGCGCGAACCCGACCGCCGACAGCACGCAGCCGAGCACCACCGGCCGCTTGGCCCCGATCCGGTCCAGCATCCGCCCGCCGATCTGCGCGAACACCACGAAGCCGAGGAAGAAGTACAAGATGAGCAAGCTGGCCTGCGTCGCCTTCTCCGCCAGGGAGATCTGCCCGTACTCGCTGACGAAGAAGAACACCGGGATGAACACCATCATGACGATCAGCAAGATGACGTTCTCCACCAGAAACGGCCGGTTGGCGAAGATGCGCACGTTCATCAGCGGCGATTCGGTCCGGCGCTCGACGGCGACGAAGACGCCCAGGAGCAGGAGGCCCGCCACGATGCAGACCTCGATCGCCGGGTTGCCCCAGCCCCACAGGGAGGACTGCTGGAGGCCGAACACGCTCAGGGCCACGCCGCCGACGATCAGGGCCAGGCCGCGGTAATCCATCGGCGACGGACGATGCTCGGTGACCGGCTTGGAGATGGCGATCAGCGCCAGGGCGATGAGCGCGACGGGCACGTTAATCCAGAAGATCGCCCGCCAGGTCCACTCGAGCAGGTAGCCGCCCGCGATCGGGCCGATCGCGGTCAGGCCCCCGGCGATGCCGAAGAACAGCGCCAGGGCCCGGCCGCGGGAACGCAGCTCGAACGTCTGCACCACGATGGCCAGCGCGGCCGGGAACATGATCGCCCCGCCCAGGCCCTGGACCGCGCGGAAGGCCACGATCCAGGTTTCGGCCAGGCCGCCACTCGGCGTCAGGCCGCACAACGCCGACGAGCCGGCGAAGATGATCACCCCGAGCACGACCATCTTGCGGTGGCCGATCGTGTCCGCCAGCCGGCCGCCGAAGGCGAACAGGGCCGCCAGCGAGAGCAGATAGGCGTTGATCGCCCACTGCATGCCGCTGCTCGACAGGCCCAGGTCGTCCTGGATCTTGGGTGCGGCGATCGAGACAATGGTCTGGTCGATGAAGGTCATCGCGACCGCGAAGATCATCGCCGTCAGGACCAGGCTCTTCGAGCGGCCGCCGGACCCGGTCGTGGTGCTGGCGCTCATCAGGCTTGTCCCTCTTGGAGTTCGATAGCAGCAGAATCTCAGTTTTCGCCGCGCCTTGGCTACACGTCATCAGTGAAATGATCACGTCCGCGCTGTACCTTTCCGGCTGCGCGCCTTTGCGCCAAGCAACTTGGGCTTTACCCTGGTCCCGCTCGGCGCGTGCGCTATTGGGTCAAAACGGAGGTAAGGAAAGTGGTCCGAAGGAGAACTACGGTCTCGATGATCGTGGCTGTCGTCGGCTTGGCCGGGTCCTTCCTGGGGGTCTCGGCCGCCGTTTCTGTTCCGGCGTTCGCCACCACGGCTAACGGGCTTAAGGGGGTTAATGGGTCCAGGCCGGTGCTGTCGGTCAACGGGGAGGTGACGTCGCCGTCCGCGTACACGATCTCGCAGCTGGTGGCGCTCCCGCAGACCACCGTCACGGTGACGGCAGGCGGCAGGCAGTTCACCGACACGGGCGTGCTGCTGGAGACGCTGGTCAGCGACGCCGGACCCGCTTACCCTGCCAGCCTGCTGAACACCAAGAATGACCTGCTGAGGGTCACGGTGACGGTTCGCGGCGCCGGCCGGCGCGACATCACCTTCGCCGTAGGGGAACTGGACCCGGGTTCGGCAGCCACCCGGCCCTGCTGGCCCTGACCCAGAACGGACGGCCCATCGCCCGCGGTCCCGAGGTCGTCGTCCCCGGCGACCGCGCCCCAGTCCGTTTCGTGCCCCGGGTGACGCAGCTGACGGTCGGGATCGCGACCCCCCCGCCACCGACACCAATCCCCCGGCCGCCAGCCCGGTCGAGGTCATCGACGGCCATCACGAGGTGACGCTCAGCGCGGCCTTGCTGGCCCGGCTCCCCGCCGAGACCCTGACGGTGTCCTTCGAAGGACCGGGCGGCGTGCAGACGCACACCGAGGTCGGGCCCTCGCTGCTTGAGGTGCTGGCCGCCGCGGGCGTGAAACCGACACTCAACACCTGGGTCGCGGCCGTGGGCGACGATAACTACGTGGCGACGGTCACCCCTGCCGAGCAGTTCGTCGGCGGACGACCGCTGCAGCTGTCGCTGTCCGAAGACGGCGTCACGCTGGCCCAGCCCCGGCTGGTCACCGACGGCGACATTAAGGGCGGCCGCTACGTCTCCGACATCGTGGACATCTACGTCGGCACCGGGCCAGCCCACTAAAGGGTTGCGCCCGCCCGCTCACCGGGGGCTGGCTATTTCGCAGGGTACTCGCGGACGAAGTCGGCGATCACCGTGCCGAGCCGTTCGCCGGCGTCCTCTTGCAGGAAATGCCCGGCACCGGTAATCACCGGATGGGCGATTCCCGCCGCCCCCGGGACAGTTTCCTTCAGCACAGGCGCCATCGAGCCGGTGATCGGATCACGGTCGCTGAAGGCGACCAGGAACGGCTTGTCCCAGGCGGCCAGCTGACGCCAGGCGGCCCGGTTGGCCTCGGAGGCCGGGTCATCGGGGGACGTCGGGACCAGATCCGGCATCGCCCGGACCGCGGCGCAGAAGGACGGGTCGGGGAACGGCGCCTCGTAGGCGGCCAGGACCTCGGGCGACAGCCGCGTCTGGCAGCCGGACTGCACCAGCCGGGACACGCTCAGCGTGTCCGCGGTCCGGACGACCTCACGGAACCGCAGCCAGACGTCGGGCATCGGCTCGTCACCGGTGGGCAGGCCGGTGTTGGCCGCCACCACGCGGGCGAACCGGTCCGGGTGCTCGGCGACCAGCCGCAAGCCGATCAGGCCGCCCCAGTCCTGCCCGACGATGGTGAGATCGCGCAGGTCAAGATGGTCGAACGCGAGCGCGCGGATCCACTCCACGTGCCTGGCGAAGCTGTGATCGGTCGTCTCGGCGGGCTTATCCGACCGGCCGAAGCCGACGAGGTCCGCCGCGATGGCGTGCAGCCCCGCGTCCGCGAGCACCGGCATGACCTTGCGGTACAGGAACGACCAGCTCGGCTCGCCGTGCAGCAGCAGCACCGGTTCCCCGTCGGCCGGCCCGGCCTCGACAAAAGCCAGCCGCAGGTCGCCGACGTCGGCGTAGCGCGGCGGGTACCCGAAGTCCGGGAGGTCAGCGAAACGGTCCGCTGGCGTACGTAGCACCTTCACCCGGCCATGCTGTCACGAAGGCCCGTGGACAGGAAGACCGGACGGCCCCGTAACGCGAGCTGGCCAGCCGCGACATTGCGGCTGGCCAGTATCTCGCTGCGGTCTTAGCCCTGAGACCAGCGCTGGTTGGAACTGTCCTTGCAGGTCCACACGATGAGCTGAGTGCCGCTCCTGGTGGAGTACGCCGGGTCGTCGAGGCAGTACTGCCCGCCGTTGGCCTTCAGCTTGAACTCGCCGTTGGCGAGGTGGGTCCAGATCTCATTCGAGGCGCCGTTGCAGCCGTACAGGATCACGTGGCTGCCGTTGCCGCCGGAGCGCTGATCGTTCACGCACAGGCCGTTGTGGACGAGCTCACCGCCGGTGTACTGCCAGTACTCGGCCTTGTCGCTGGCCCCGCAGGTCCAGATCTGGACCTTGGCCCGGACGGCGGAGCTATTGCCCGAATCATCCAGGCACTTGCCGTCGTACCCCTTGTACTGGTGGTAGGGCGCGTTCGAGACCGGTGGCGTGGGCGTCGGCGTCGGTGTCGGGCTGGCCGCGGTGGTGTACGTCATCGCGACGGTGAGCTCATTAGAGCTTTCCGTGGTGGGCAGGCTCACGGTGGCCGACACGGTGCACTGGCCCGCAGCGGTGCTCGGCAACGCCAGGGCGTCTTGAACCGGCGTCTCCGACGTAGTACCGCCCGAGACCGCGGCCGTCGTGCCATTGAGCGTGCAGGAGACCGACCAGGTCACCGTCGCTTCCCCGTTATCGGTGGCGGTAACGCCAATCGTGACCGAGGCCGGCGCGGAAATCGTTTCCGTTACGTTACACGTCGCCGCCTCACCTGACCCATTGCAGAAACCGCCTACATTCGCATGAGCGGCCGGCATGGTGGCGACGAGCGTACCGGCCGTGAGCAGGCCGGTTACGACGGCAAAAACGGCGGTACGCCGAGATCTCTGCATCATCAATTGCCTCTCAACATGGTGTAGTCCCCCTGCGATGACGCACCAGCGTCGGCACTGGTTTACACCAGACTCAGCGGCCTAGCAGTAAAGAAGGTGATTTACGCCCGGTTAGCCGATTACGGCCAACTAAAGGCGTTTCATGTCCTGTTCGCCAATTCCGCATAAAGATCGGCGGTCTGGGCGGCGATAGCAGCCCAACCGAATTCCGCCACCGCGCGTTTGCGGCCGGCCTGGCCCATGGCCTCCGCGCGAGCGGGATCAGCCAGCAGCACGTTCAGCGCGCGAGCCAGTTCGAAGGGATCGCCGGGCGGAACGAGCAGACCCGTCTCCCCTTCGGCCACGACCTCGGGGATGCCGCCGGTCCGCGACCCGACCACCGCGGTCCCGCACGCCATGGCCTCCAGGTTCACGATGCCGAGCGGTTCGTAGACCGACGGGCAAGCGAACACGCTGGCGTGCGTGAGCAGCTGGATGACCTCGGCCTGGCTGAGCATCTCCGGGAGCCAGATCACGCCGGACCGCTCGGCCTGGAGCCCGTCGACCAGTTCGGTCACCTCGGCGAGCAGCTCCGGCGTGTCGGGCGCCCCGGCGCACAGCACGAGCTGCGCTTCCGAGATCAGCCCGCTCGCCGCCCGCAGCAGCACCGGCACGCCCTTCTGACGCGTGATCCGGCCGACGAAGATCACGTAAGGGCGGGTCAGGTCGACGCCGAAGCGCTCAAGGACATCGGTCCGGGGGTCCGCCACGTATTCGGAGGTATCTATCCCGTTGCGTATCACCCGGATCCGTTCGGCCTCAATCTCGGGGTAGGCGGCGATGATATCGGCCCGCATGCCTTCCGAGACGGCCACCACCGCGGCGGCTGAGGTGGCTGCCTCCCGCTCGCACCAGGACGAGATGGCGTAACCGCCGCCCAGCTGCTCGGCCTTCCACGGCCGCAGCGGCTCCAGCGAGTGCATCGTGACGACGTGCGGGATGCCGTAGAGCATAGCCGCCAGGTGACCGGCCAGGTTCGCGTACCAGGTATGGGAGTGGACCAGCTCCGCTGTCCCGACGGCGGCGGCCATGGACAGGTCGGTGGACACCACCTGCAGCGCCTGGTTGGCGGCGGCGAGCTGGTCCCAGGGCCGGTGCGCGACCGCGTCCGCGCGGTCGGCGCCCTGGCAGTGCACGGTGAGGTCGACCAGCGGCGCCAGCTCCCGGGCGAGGTAGGTGACGTGCACGCCCGCGCCGCCGTAGACCTCGGGGGGATACTCGCGGGTCAGCAGCGCGACCCGGAGCTTGTCAGTTTCGGGCCTGCCGGTCACGGGAGGACCTCCTGGCCCTTGCCCACTACGGTGATGCCGCCGGCCGAGACGACGAAGCCGCGCGCCTTGTCGTGTTCCTTGTCCACGCCGACCTGCGCCCATTCGGGCACGATGACGTTCTTGTCGATGATCGCGTCCCTGACCACCGCGTGGCGGCCGATCTGGGTGTTGTGCAGCAGCACCGAGTGCTCCACCGTGGCCCAGCTGTTCACCCGCACGCCGGGCGACAGGACAGACTGGCGCACCAGGCCGCCGGAGACCACCACCCCGTTACTGACCAGGCTGTTGATCGCGCGACCGGTCCGGTCCCCCGCCTCGTGCACGAACTTGGCGGGCGGCAGGGACGGCACCGCGGTCAGGATCGGCCATTCCTCGTTGTACAGGTTGAAGACCGGCTCCACCGCGCACAGGTCCATGTGGGCGTCGAAGTAGGCCTCCAGCGAGCCGACATCACG
>Ga0302181_10001829_pt1 | contig 15488 bp, 17 predicted proteins | sample I_Palsa_E3_3_FD_198786 | JGI IMG/M metagenome (GOLD analysis project Ga0302181, IMG submission 198786) | Peat permafrost microbial communities from Stordalen Mire near Abisko, Sweden - I_Palsa_E3_3 | ecosystem: Environmental > Terrestrial > Soil > Palsa > Peat permafrost | place: Sweden...
ACTGTCACTGTCCCGGCGCTCATGCCGCCCCGTCCTTTTCGTTGTCGTCATCTGCTGGACGGCCGGCTGAGGCAGCCACCGCGTGGAAGGCCTCCGCCAGCGAGGCCGGGCGGGCGTCCAGGGCGCCCAGCACGAGGTCCCGGGAGTTCGCCCACCCCAGCAGCGCGGTCAGCGTCGGCTGGAGGTCCGCTGTCTGCAGCAGCACGGTCCGCCCGGTGACGCTGGCCCGCGTCCCGCTATGTCCGGAACTGGCTCGCGGGAGTCCTCGGGTAGCTCGAAGGAAATCCGGGCCGGCTGCGATGCCGCGACCTGCGCGGGGGTGCCCGTGCGCACGATCCGGCCCTGGTGCATGATCGCCAGGCGGTCCGCCAGTTCCTCAGCCGCTTCCAGGTAATGGGTTGTCAGCACGACGGTGGTACCCGCGTCCAGCAGCTCGCGGATCAGCAGCCACGTCCGGCGGCGGCTCTCCGGGTCCAGCCCGGTGGTGGGCTCATCCAGGAACAGGACCTCCGGGCGGCCCAGGATCGCCATCGCCAGATCCAGGCGGCGCCGCTCACCGCCAGAAAGGGACCTCACCGCGACCCCCGCCCGGTGCCCGAGGCTGACCAGGCCCAGCGCCTCGGCCACCGGCCGGGGCGCACTGAGTGTCCCGGCCCACATCCGGCCGGTCTCCGCCACGGTCAGATCAGGCGCGAACCCGCCCTCCTGCAGCATGATCCCCATCCGGCGCCGGACCAGGGCCCGCTCCCGGCAGGGGTCACAACCCAGCACCCGGACAGCGCCCCGGGCCGCGGGCGCCAGCCCCTCCAGCACCTCCATCGCCGAGGTCTTCCCGGCCCCGTTGGTACCCAGCAACGCGAACAGCTCCCCGCGGCGCACCGAGAAGGTCACCCCCCGGACCGCCTCAAAACCCCGGCCACCCGGGCCGCCGTAGCGCCGCCGCAGATCCCTGACCGTGATAACACCGTAGTCGTCCATGCCACCCAGCCTCCCTCCGGACCAGCGCCCCCGCCGGTGCCCGCCATCACCACTCCCGGTGACATCCGCCCAGGCCGCCCAGGACAAACCTCACCGCCCGCCCCGACGCCAGGCCAAGCCGCTGTCCCCCGCCGGCCCCCCGCACAACGACCGCGAAAACGCCGGCGCTGCTGGCCGCGGCCAGCAGCGCCAGCACCCGCAGCTCCCGAAACGCCGCGGTCAGCGGGTACGGACGGGCAGGCGGAACCACCGCCGGACGCAGCGACCGCCACCACCGCGACCCCCGCCCCCGCGATCGCGAGGGCTCGCCGCGGCCAGGCCGGCCGCAGGCCGGCAGATCCCGTCAACGAGATCGTGACATCCGAGACCGCCGATTCGCAGAGGCAACTCCGCCGCCGACGGCGGTGATGGCCAGCACCGTGGACCACGTGGCAGCCTGGCTATCGGACGCGAACCACTCCATCCACGCCATCGCCCCGGCCAGGACAAGAACGAACGCCACCTCGAACAGGCGCACGCTGAGCTTGTCCCCGGTCCACCAGCGGCGCACCCAGCCAGTACCGGCACGATCATCCTGAGATCCAGCAAGTTGCGAGTTTTTCATAACAGACTCCGTTCCGTCACGTCCCGGGATGAACCCGGGCTCATAGGTCAAGCATCGCGGCGAACCGGGACTCCCGCCCGTGCCCGCCATCACCAGTCCCGGTGACATCCGCCCTGGCCGGCCATGACAAATCACACGTCCCGCGCCTGGATGCCCTTGCGGGCGACGTCAGAACTCTCCGTCGTCCTCGCCATCGCGTGCGCTCGGGTCGCGCAGCGGCCGCCGCTCTGCAGGCGGCTGGGTGGTGAAGGCGTAGCGACCCGGGCAGTTGAGGTGCGCGTGCCCGAGCGGGGACAGCTGGGCGACAGCCTCGTCGCGCACGGGCTGGCCGCTGCCGCGCAGGCTCTCCACGATGGCGTCGAGGTAACGGGTATTCCACAGCACGACGGCGTTGAGGAGCGAGCACACTCACATGCCGCGTTGGGGCATATGCGGTCCATCGAAATGGGCGTGTCGCTTGAAGGCGTCCCTCCGGTCCATCTGTGGTGCCGGTGCCGGCCGGTCGGCTAGGGGATGGAGTGCGTGGGGCAGCTGGCGGAGAAGCCGCCGACCGCGCTGTCGGCGTCCCAGCCGTGCCCGTTGTGGGCCTGCCACTGGGCCAGCGTGAGCCAGTCGTTGTCCGGTAGGGCGAAGTTGCCGTTCACGGTGTCAGCGGCGGTGGACAAGTCTTCGTAGTCGTTGCAGTTCACCGTGTTGGTGCCGCCGGAAGGCTGGTTGTCCACCTCGAACAGCGGGTTGTACCGGTCGGCTGGGCCTTCCCCGGCGATCGTGTTGTGCCAGATCTGAACGTTCGACCAGAGGCCGCCGAGATCGACCACCGGCATCCCGTCATCGGGCGTCAGGAAGTACTGGCTCTGGTTCTGGAACGTGTTGTCGTGCACGTACACGTCGCTGATCGACGCCTTGCTGCCAAACGCGTCGATGTACATGGCGTACGGGTCGTGCCCGGCCACCGTGGAGGTGCCGCTGGTCCCGACCGGGTTGGTGCCGTCGCTGGGATCGGAGGCAGAGGTCCCTGGGTCGTCGTAGACCGTGTTGGCGGAGACCAGCAGGTGGCTGGTCTGCTTATTCGCGGTCTCCACGTCCAGGTTGATGCCCTGGTCGGTGTTCCACACCACGTTGTCGTTGATCCAGATATAGGAGGCGCCGTCGTCGTAGAGCCCGGCCGCGTTCTCCGGCAGCGGCCCGCACTTGCCGGTGGCGTTGTCCCACGTTCCGTAGGCGGCGTTGCTGTAGGTGTCGACGTTGTAGACCGTGTTGCCCTGGACCAGGCCGTGGCTGGCCTGGGCGGTGCCAGTCTCCCAGCCGATCGTGTCCAGCCCGATGTTGTCGGTGTCGTAGATCGTGTTGCCGGCGGCTAGGAAGTCGGTGACGTCGCCGTTGATGGTCACCGTCTCGCTCTGCCCGGTCCGGGTCCCGGTCACCGTGTTCCCCTCGATCACTAGGTGCTGCAGGGCCGGCGAGGTGCTGCTGCCGGCCGCGATGGCGGCGATGCCGTAGGCACCGACGTTGCCGTTGCCGCACACAGATTTGCTGGCATGGTTCTCATCGGCGGTGTTGGTGATGTCTTTCACGGTGTTGTCCAGGATGTAGATGTCGCTGCACGCGCCGCCGTCCAGGAAGCAAGCCGACAGGTGCGGGTAGGTGCCCTGGTTGGTGTTCGTGGTATCGCTGCGCACCGTCACGTAGATGCCCGCCGGGGTGTGGGCGGTCCCGTCCCAGGTGTAGTTCTCCACGGTCAGGCCGTAGATCTCGACGCTGCGCGAGTCCACGATGCTGATCCCGCCCGAGTCCGACCAGTACTGGTTCGGGTTAGTGTCGGCAGGCCGCACCTGGCCCAGGTCCAGGGTGGCGGCTGAGCCCGGCGCACGGGCGATCTCCAGCAGCGCGGCCGAAGACTTGCCCCACACGTGGACCGGGTCGTTGAACGTGCCGGACAGGCACACTACCGTGGTCGCGCTGATCGAGTTCTCGTGGCCGGCGATCCACGAGTTCACGTCGGCGGAGGTGCTGCCGCTGGCGGAAGAGAAGGTGACGGTGCATGAGCCTGGCGCCCCGATCGGGACGCCGGAGGGGGTCTGCGGGTTGGGAATCAGCCCGTCGCCGTCAGCCGGGGCGGTGCCCTCCGGCTCGATCGGGAACGCGCCCGCCGTCACCGGTGGCGGCGGCTGGGTAACCTGGCCCGGCCTCACCGCCGCCGCCAACGCCGTAGGGGAGCTGCAGGCAAAGATGAAGACGGTCAGAACCGCGACCCGCCCGGGCAAAGCATGCATGCCCTTATCCTGCTGGCGGCGCTGTTGCGGGGCAACCCTTGCACAAGTACTTCAGTGTCGACTGGGCAGAGCCCGGCCAGGAACAAACGGCGTGACGATCACGCCGGCTGCGACCTTAGCCGAGCTTGAGCGGCACGTCCGCGTAAGGGTCGAGCGCCGGGCGCGGAGGTTTCGATAACCGGATCTTCTTCGATTCAGCATGACCCTTGGCCCTGCTTTCTAGTCGGCTTTCTAATCGGCACTGATTGTTAGGACGCCGTGAGACCAGACGCTGGTCACGACGATTCCCGGCCCGCCTGAGACAGTAACCAGGGCGGGGTAAACCGTGAAAGAGACAGACGTTCCCGGCCCGGAGCCGGCGGACGCCGAAGCGGCCAGCCCAGTGAGCAGACCGACCGCGATTAGCGCCACGAGGATTTTCATGATTCGGCAGCCAGGAGGTTACTCATCATGGTCCGCTTCATATGTCCATTCGCCATTTATCTCCATTTTCCCGACTTTCTCGGTCGATTCACCGACGCTACCGGGGTGGAGGTAGCGGGCCGGATGCCCGGACGGTTGCAATCCGGTAGCGGAAAGTGAAGGCGTCGATCAGGTCCGCGGCCATCAGCGCGCACGACACTCAGGCTGCCGGTGATGATCACATCGCGCGGCTCGTTCTTGACGGCCTGGACGAGGTCGCCGTCGATGACGCGGAAGTTCGCCCAGGCCGACGTGCCGGTCAGGGTGCGTAGGCCTGTGACTGGCCGGGTGAGAAGCGCGCGGCCGCGTCGCACCAGTGCATCCTCGTCCCAGACTGGGTTACGCCGTAGGATGTTGCGCAGGTCGGCGGAGGGAGCAACTCGCGTGACCATGGACGAGATCAAGGCTCTGGGGCTGCGACTGGCTGAACTGTGCCAGAAGTACGGCATTGCGGAGTTGTCTGTCTTTGGGTCGGTTGCGCGCGGGGATGCGCGGCCGGATAGCGATGTTGACCTGCTCTACGTGCGCGTCCCAGGAAATGATCTCGGCATGTCCTATTTCGCTCTGCAAGACAACCTGGAGCAGCTGTTCGGCCGACCTGTTGACCTAGTCCCGAAGGAGGGCCTGCACCGGGTCATCGGCGATCAGGTCCTGGCCGACGCGCAGGTTCTATATGCGGCATGACGAGCTCTATGTCGCCGATCTTGTAGACAGCACGCGTGCCGTTCGTGAGTACCTGGATGGCACCAGCATGGCAGATCTCCCGGGAGGAAGTGCCGGTCCTGGAAGAGCAGGCAATGGACATCATGCGAGCGGAATTCCCGGAGCTGGCAAAGACCTACGAGCCCGAAACGACGGCAGAGCCCGGTCCGGAACAAACGGCGTGACGATCACGCCGGCTGCGACCTTAGCCGAGCTTGAGCGGCACGTCCGCGTAAGGGTCGAGCGTCAGGCGCGGAGGTTTCGATAACCGGATCTTCCTCGAATACGTCGCTGCCTGAATTATTAATAGGCCGTAACTTCATCTTCGACACTAACCGGGATCACGTGCAGGCCGTCGATCCCGTCGAAATCATTAGCGTTACACGTATAGACCGGTAGTCCATTCGCTACCGCGACGGCCGCGATCAGCGCATCGTAGGCGCGGGCGGGAGTCTTCCGGCCAGCCCGCCGCAAAGACGCCGCTACCTGGCCGAAGGCCCGCGCTGACGCCCGGTCGAAAGGCAGCGGGTCGAAGTCTGCCTCGGCTTCCTGCAGTTGGACCTGCCTAGCCGCCCTGACCCTGTCGTCGCGAGCCACCAGCGGTCCGACTGAAAGCTCGGCAAGGGTCACAGCGGTGATGAGCGGTTCCACAGGCAGGGCTGCAGCATCGGTGATATCCCGAAGGGCGGTGACCACCGAGGTGTCCAAGATTCCCCGGGCAGGTCGATCCGGGGTACCGCGGGCGGGGCCCTCGCCAGCGTTCGTGACGGGAACCTCAGTCTCGCCGGTCACAGAGAGGGGTCCACGATCTCGTCGATCTCTTCCCGCATCGTCCGGTAGTCCACGTACGGCAGCCGCCGCCAGCGGGCGAGCAGCGTCTCGGCCGTGAGCGGCGACTTCGGTACCGGCCGGAGCTCGGCCACCGGCTGACCGGCCCGGGTAATAGTCACCGCTGGCTGCTCGTGCGGCAGGGCGTGCGGGCCGCTCCTCTTCTCACTGGATCTGCTTGCTCATGGCGTTCCGGCTCGGCGGGCCGTGGTCCAGGCGTTCCCGCAGACGGAACACCACTTGGTGAGGGCATCTAGCAGCTTGAATCGTCCGCACACAAAACAGTAACCAGGCATTGTGATCTCCCTCGGTTGGTCCCGGCGTTCCTGTCCTGATTGCAACTGGTTGCAAATGCGGGCCGGGTTTGCTAGTTCTGGCCGTACTGACTGATGTCACGGTCTGCTCAGGGTTCATGCCTGAGCTACCTCCAAACTTTCGCCTCGCCGTAGCCACGCGGGTTCGCGGCCAGGTGTAGAACGGTTGCGGCCAAGATGGTCTTGTTGCGCTCGCACCATTACGGGCGCTTGCGACCCTGATTTGTCTGCTCAGGTATCGCCTCCATCGCTGGCTCCAGCCGGGAGATGCCCTGCATGACCAGGTCGATGACGGTCGAGACGCGCTGGCTGGTGGGCGCCTCCTAGAGCAGGAGGCGCCGGAACACCAGTGGCCCCATCAGGGCCGATGCGGCAAGCTGGGGGTTGATGCCGGAGCGGATCTCCCCGCGCTCGATGACAGGGGGCTGAGATGGCGCTGGTGCTCGTGACAGGTCCGGCCGGCACGCTCGGGTCCGCGCTCGTGCCGAGGCTCATCGCCCGCGGGCACCATGTCCGTGTCCTCGTCCACCACAGGCCCGCAGACTATCCGCCCCTGGTCCAGGTGGTGCGGGGCGACGTGCGCAGCCCGGCCGATATGCGCGAGGCCGTCGCCGGCGTCGACGCCGTGGTGCACGGCGCCACCTCGCCGTTCCGGCGGGCGAAGACAACGGAACTGGAGGGCACCCGCGCCGCCCTGGCAGCTGCGGAGTCGGCCGGCGCCCACTTCATCTATCCCTCGATCGTGGGCGTCGACCGCATCGGCGGCACGTACTACCGGGCGAAGTGGCAAGCCGAGCAGGTCGTGGAATCCGCCAGGCACTGGACAATCCAGCGGGCGACCCAGCTCCACCCGACGCTGGACCGGATGCTGAGCCACCGCCTGTTCCCGGTCACCCGTCACCTGGCGTTCCAGCCGCTCGACGCCGGCGACCTGGCCGAGCACATGATCGGTCAGGTCGAAGCGGGGCCGGGCGGGCGGGCGGAGGACTTCGGCGGACCGGACGTGCTGGCCCTGCGGGACCTCGTCGCCGCACGGCGGGCTGCAACGAGCCGCCGCACCACCCTCGTACCGGTCCCCGCGGCCGGCCCGCTCCGGGCGCTCGACGCGGGCTACCATCTCTGTCCCGGCCACGCCCGCGGGCACCTGACCTGGCAACAATGGCTACGCTCCGGTGAGCCGCGCGGCTAGCCGTGTACGCGGCGGGTGCGTCCGGCCCACTCGGGTTCGCGGAGCACGAACTTCTGGATTTTTCCCGTTGATGTCTTCGGCAGCCCGGCTACGATGGCGATCTCGCGAGGGGCCTTGTAGCGGGCGATCTTGGTGCGGACGTGCGCCATCAGCTCGTCCGGGGTTGCGCTGCGGCCGGCCCGGAGCTCGACGAACGCCTTCGGGCGTTCGCCCCACTTGTCGTCGGGTATGCCGATGACAGCGGCGTCGAGGACGGCTGGGTGGCTCATCAGCGCTTGCTCCACCTCGATAGTGGAGATGTTCTCTCCGCCGGAGATGACGATGTCCTTGGAGCGGTCCCGCAGCTCGATGTACCCGTCCGGATGCATGACGCCGAGATCGCCGCTGTGGAACCAGCCGCCGCGGAACGCGTGGGCGGTGGCCGCCGGGTCGGCGTAGTAGCCGGCCATGACGTTGTTGCCGCGCATGACGATCTCGCCCATCGTGCTGCCGTCGGCCGGGACGTCGGCCATCTGTTCGTCTACCACCCGCAGGGGCTCGGCCTGGATCATGTTCACGCCCTGGCGGGCCTGCAGGACGGAGCGCTCGGGCGATGACAGCCCGGCCCACTGCGGCTGGAACTGGCAGTAGGAGATCGGGCCGTAAGTCTCGGTCAGCCCGTAGACGTGTACGACCTGGAAGCCCATCCGTTCCATCTGCGCGATGGTGGTGGGGCTGGGCGGCGCCCCGGCTGTGGTGATCAGGACCGGCCGGGTCAGCGGGCCGGCCTCGGGCGCGTTCAGGATGCTGCTCACCACGGTCGGGGCCGCGTTGAGGTGGGTGACGTGGTGCTCGCGCAGCTGCTGCCAGATCGTGTCGCCGCGGACCTCGCGCAGGCACACGTGGGTGCCTGCGATGGCCGTCAGCGACCACGGAGTGCACCAGCCGTTGCAATGGAACATCGGCAGTGTCCACAGGTAGACGCTGTTCTCGTCGTGCCGGGAGTGGATGATCTCGCCGAAGCAGTTCAGGTAGGCGCCGCGGTGGGTGTAGACGGCGCCTTTCGGGAGCCCGGTGGTGCCGGAGGTGTAGTTGATCGCGATCGGGGCGAGCTCGTCCGGAACCGACCAGGACAGCGGTTCCCCCGTGCCACGGGCAAGGAACCCGGCGTAGCTCACCAGCCGCGGCTCGCCGCTCAGATCCGGGTCCGCCGGTCCGAGCTCGGTGTCCTGGGCGACCACCAGTTCGGTCACCGCCTCCGCGTCCTTCACCGCAGCCACTGCCACCGGAAGGAGCGCGGCGTCGACAACCATGGTTTTCGCGCCCGAATGACCCAGGATGTACGCCACCTCCCCGGCCGTGAGCCGGGTGTTTATGGCGACAAGCACCGCGCCGGCCAGCGGGACCGCGTAATGGGCGATGAGCATCTCAGGCAGGTTCGGCATCAGGTAGGCGACCCGGTCACCCGGCCCGACACCGCTCGCCCGCAGCGCTCGTGCCACCCGCTGCGCCTCGGCCGCCAGCTCGGAGTAGGTGAGCCGCCGCCCGCCGTAGATCACGGCGGTCTTGCCGGGCCACACCCGAGCCGACCGCTCCAGGAACGACAGCGGCGACAACCCCGTGTCCGAAACCGAATCCATGCCAACCTCCACCTGATGCGCTGATCGCGTCCTTGGACCGATGGCTCAGGTGCGGGCTGAGGCCTTCGGCGCGCCGTCGCCACCCAGCTGCAGCGGAGACGTTGCCTTCGGCCGTTTGGGCCTCGTGCCACGTAGTACGGACGTTACGGTCCCGTGATCGGGCGAGAACTGGCCATAGGTCATCGCATTTGGGACTTAAGTCCCTTGAGCCTGGATCATCCGGGCTTGAGTTGGCGCAGGGGGCGTTGCAACGGTGACCCGCCCTCGATGCCGGCCAGGACAAGGCTGGCGAGCCGGAGCGCGTCTTCACCCGCAGCACCCGGTGACCGTGTTCCTCGCCGAGATCGGCTATTACCGGGAGGCGCGCGCGGAAAGGCTCGCGAAGGCCTGCTCGATCCGTGACTGGTCCACTTCCTCGACCGTCACGTACATCACGCCATCCGGGCGGACAGCCCGGTGCAAATTGGCCAGCACTAGCGGCCAGTCCTCGGGAGGGAGGAGTGCGTCATTAAAGTCGTCTGTGGTCGGTTATAGCTGGCCGGTCACTAATAACCCAACTGACGATGTTGGGGCCAGCCGCGATCATTGCGCGGCGCTGGTCCGGCTCAGGAAATAACGGGTACCTGCGACGGGATGCGAAATGATCTTGAGGATCCAGGCCCGGCCGACGCGAGCGCGGCTGCCGTTACATCGCCGCATTATCCGGAAAGGACACCGACTGCCACCAGAGCTATTGCGCAATTCACGGTCCCAGGTACACACTTTGGCATACAAGGGTTGGAGCGTGCCATGAGTGGGGTTTTCCTGTCGTACGCGCGCGAGGATCAGCCCTTCGCGCGGCGCCTGCACGCCGCTCTTTCCGCGGCTGGACGAGATCCGGCCTGGGACCAGGACCACGCGGTGGTACCGTTCAGCGCTCCTTACGAAGCGGAGATCGCCACCGCGATCGCCGGCAGCGAGAAATTCATCTTCGTGATCTCCCCCGACTCGCTGGATTCACACCCGTGCGCGACCGAACTCGCGACCGCGGTCGAGTCGAACAAGCAGATTATCCCGCTGCTGCGCCGACCGGCCCGAGAAGGCCAGCCGATGGCTGAGGCTATCGCCGAGCGGAACTGGATCTTCTTCGAAGACGACGCCAGGTTCGATGCCAGCATGCAGGAGCTGCTTCAGACCCTGGACACCGACCTGGACTGGGTCGAGGATCACACCCGGCTGCTGGTCCGGGCGAAGGAGTGGACCGACGGCGGCGGTGACCGCAGCCGCCTGCTGCGCGGCAAGGATTTGCGGACGGCGGAGGACTGGCTGGCCCATGGGGACGCTCATCCACAGGCCCCGCCGACCAGCGGCCAGCGGGCATTCATCGCGGCGTCCCGGCGGACCGCCGACCGTGTCGCCTGGCTACAGCGAACGGTGCTGGCCGTTGGCCTGGTCATCGCGATCGGGCTGGCCACGTTCGCCTTCGTTGAACAGCATCAGGCGGTACAGCAACGCAACACGGCGATCTACAACGAGACCGTGGCCGAGGGCCTCGAGTTCGGCAGCACTGACACGCCGCTCGCGGCCCAGCTCGACCTGGCCGCGTACCACATGCGGTCCGGAGCGGTGCTGGCCTCGCGGCTCTTGAGCGCGGAGAACACCCCGCTGGCTACCCCGCTGGTGACCGGCATCAAGGCCGTCTTCGCCGTGGCCTACAGCCCCGATGGCCGCACGCTGGCCAGCGGCGGCCAGGACGGCACAGTCCGGCTGTGGGACGTCGCCGACCCAGCGCACCCTCAGGCGCTCGGCCCGCCGCTGGTGAAGGGCAACGCCGTCTACTCGGTGGCGTTCAGCCCCGGCGGCCGCCTGCTGGCCAGCGGCGACTCGTACGGCAATGTCCGGCTGTGGGATGTCGCCGACCCAGCCCATCCCGACCCGCTCGGCGTGCCGCTGACTGGCGGTACCGGAAATGCCGTCTATTCGGTGGCGTTCAGCTCCGATGGCGATACACTCGCGGCCGGCGACTCTGGCGGGGCGGTCTGGCTGTGGGATGTCGCCGACCCCGCGCACCCGCACCTGCTCGGCCGACCCCTGACCAGTGGCACCGGTATCGCCGATTCGGTGGCGTTCAGCCCTCGCGGTTCGATGCTGGCCGTCAGCAATATCAGCAATAACCGAGATGAGCTTCGGTTGTGGTCCGTCGCCGATCCCGCGTATCCTTACCCGCTCAGCCAGTCCCTGACCGTCGGCGTCGAGCAACCCGCGTCGGTAGCGTTCAGCCCCGACGGCAACACGCTGGCCAGCGGCACCAATGACGGCACTGTCCGGCTGTGGGATGTCGCCAACCCTGCGCACCCCTCCCTGCTCGGCCAGCCCCTGACCAGCGGGACTGGCATTACCTACTCGGTGGCGTTCAGCCCCGACGGCAACACGCTGGCCAGCGGAAACGCCGACGGGTCGATCCGGCTGTGGGATGTCGCCAATCCCGCGCAGCCCCAGCTCCTCGGCCAGCCCCTGGTCGCGCTCACCCGGGCCGTCCTGGCCCTGGCGTTCAGCCCAGACGGCCACACGCTGGCCAGCGGGAATTTCGACGGCACGGTCCGGCTCTGGAGCCTGCCCGAAACGACGCTGGTCGGCGGTACCGGTTCGGTCCTGGCCGTCGCGTTCAACCGCGATGGCCATACGCTGGCCAGCGCCGGCCTGGATGGCGTGGTCTGGCTGTGGGATGTCGCCGATCTCTCACACACGTACCCGGTCGGCCCGCCGCTGACCGGCGGCACAGGTGCGGCGGTGTCGGTCGCGTTCAGTCCCGACGGCGGGGTCCTGGCCGTCGGCAGCCAAGACGGCACGATCCGGTTGTGGGACGTCGCCGTCCCCGCCCACCCGGTCCTGCTCGGCCCGCCGCTGACCGCCGGCACGCATTCCGCTGACTCGGTGGCGTTCAGCCCCGACGGCCACACGCTGGCCAGCGGTGACGACGACGGGACCCTCAGGACCTGGGACGTCACCGATCCCGCGCATCCCCAGGCGCTGGCCCGGCTCGCGACCGGCCTGGCCATCGACTCCGTAGCGTTCAGCCCGGACAGCCACACGCTGGCCAGCGCCAGCATCACCTTCATCGACCTGTGGAATGTCGCCGCCGACCCCATTTACCCCCCGCCGCTCGGCAAATCCCTGACCGGCGGCACCGGGGCCGTCTACTCGGTGGCGTTCAGCCCCAACGGCCAGATGCTGGCCAGCGGCGACGACGACGCGACGATCCGGCTGTGGAACATCGCCGATCCCGCGCACCCGGTTCTGCTCGGCCAGCGGCTGACCGGCGGCACCGGGACCGTCTACTCGGTGGCGTTCAGCCCCAACAGCCAGATGCTGGCCAGCGGCGACGACGACGCGACGATCCGGCTGTGGAACATCGCCGATCCTGCGCACCCTCAGCCGGCCGACCAGCCGCTGACCGGCGGGACCCAGGCCATCTACTCGGTCGCGTTCAGCCCCAATGGCCAGATTCTAGCCAGCGGCAGCATTGACGGGGCCATCCGGCTATGGAACCCTACCGTCAATTACGCCACCGATTGGATCTGCAGCGCAGCCGGAGATCTCACATCCCTGCAGTGGCAAACGTATATCCAGGAACTGTCGTACCAGCAGCTATGCACGAATTGATCAGGCTCGGCGAACGCCATTAGCGATCTTTGGTCGTGAGTAGCTGGGTTCTGAAGCGGGCAACGTCGGACATCGGCGTGCCGGTGTCGCTGGCGGCCACACCGAAGACCGTGCCCGGGTAGTCAGGTCGGCCGCGGGTGGGTCCAGAGCACAGCTTGCTAGCGGCCGACTTATGCGGCAGCAACCATTGTTGTATTCTTTGCATATAGCACTCGACCTGGACCGTCAAGTGCGCCGTCAATGTGGCCATGGCAACGTGGTACGCCGAGCTAAGCAGGAACCCTCCTCAGCCTCCCGCGATCCCGGCGCCTAGAGCGCACGACGAAGGCCAGCGCTAGCCATTGGCCGCTGCGGAAGATCCGGCTTGCTGGTGCCGGGCCGTGACCCGGCACCAGCAAGCAGGCTACCGCGTTCCGTCGCTTCGAGGACGGGGAGATCCGGTCGCCGGGATCAGCCCAGGCCGGTGATTTTCAGCAGCTCACCGGGATGGCTGTCCGTGGCCACGTTGTACCCGTAATTGGACACGTAGACCGCGCCGCCGGGTCCGACGGCCACACCTGTCGGCTGATACAGCCCCGGTACCGGCAAGGTGGTAACGGTTTGACCGTTGGGGCTGATGCGTACCAGGGCCCCCGGGTCGGTCGCGGGTGCGAGCAGGCCGTCGACGTTGTATTCGGTGGCCAGGAGCCTACCCTCCGAGTCGAAGGCGATGGCCGTCACGGCAGTAAGGCCACGCGCCCAAATCGTCGGTGGCTGGCCGGGGACGACCCGGTAGATGTAGGCCGTTCCTGGGTCGGACGGGACTCCCCGGAGCAGGCTGACGTAGAGGGCCCCGTCGGGCCCGACCGCGACGGACGTCGGGACGGCCTGAGCCTTGATGGTGATGGGCTTCGGGTTCCCGATCAGGTTCGCCGGTGCCTGCTCGCTGAGGGCAGGGAAGCGAGCCAGCAGACGGATGGTCCCATGCTTCGAGACCGCAAGCAGGTCGTTGGCGCCCGCATCGGCGACGACGTAGCCGCCATGGTAGGCCACCACGTCGTACGGGTCGGAGTTGTAGCTTGTTTCGCCGGGGAAGTCACCCAGGCTGCGCTCAGGCTGCGGATGGGCGGCCGCGAAAGCCGCTAGGTCCGCAAGCACGACCGTCCCGCCCTGGCGCAGCAGAAGCGTTCCGAAGGCCGTACCGAGCGGCTTCGGCAGCGCGTTACTGCCGTCCGGATTTTCTAGGACCTCCTGGGATACCACGGCCTGGCTGTCCCCGTTGAACGCGACGGCTGCGGGGCCGGCTACCTCTTGGGTGTCCTCCTCGATTACCGACGGAAGCGGGACGGACTTCACAACGCCGCTGCGCTTGATGAGCGAAACAGCTCCGGTCACGCCCACGCAGTATTGGACCAGATTCGTGCCCCCCGTGGCTGGACCCGTCACGCAGTTGGCTGCACCGGTGCCCCCGGCGCCCGATTCCGTCACGTACAGACCTGCCGGGGTCAAGGTCAGGTGCTTCGGCGCATTAAGCGCTCCGCTCACCACAGTCACTGTGACGCCTGTTGATGCCGCTTCGGCGGTGGCTGCTGGGATGGTCCCGGCGGCCAGCAGCGAGGCCGCCAGCACGGCTCCTGCGATCCGTTTCATCGATTCCCCCCTGTCACTGCTTCGTTTTTGGCACGAGTTACCCTACGAACACAGAATGCTACAGATCATGTGCGCTGCGTGTTGGTGCCACAGTCATTAAATCCGCTCGGGCGGAGCCGTCAGCCCGTATTGGCGAGCACGCAGCTATAGAGCCGCATCGTTAGCCGGGTGCAGTGGGTGGTGACCCAGCGCAGCCGGGGGTCGGTGGCGGAGGATATCCAGACGAGATGGAACAGGCCGTGCCGGATGTCGGCCTGCAGCTGGGCCAGGGTCGGCGACGGAGCGGTACCGTCGAACCCTCCAATGGGGAGCGCCTCGAGGCCGCTGTCATAGATGATCGATGACGGCAGCAGTGCGCTCTGCGCCGCCAGCAGGTAGGGAGTTCCGTTCCCGACGTTCTGCCAATAGGGGATCGTGGCCTGGACACCGATGGTCGCCTGCTTTCCCAGGCCGAGAGCCACATCCTCCTGTACCCGGGCCGACTCGAACGGGGTGTCGAAGCCGCTTTCGCTGTGCGCCGCCAGGCTGACCGAGGCGACGGCCGGCGCCAGCGCCACGGCAACCAGGCCCGCGGCCAGGGCCCCGGCGAACGGAACGGAGCGGGGGCGCACCAGCGACCAGAGGATCACGCCGGTCGCGGCGATGCCGACGGCGATGATGGCCGGGACCAGCCAGCCCGGCGCGCGGGCCGCGGAGGACACCAGCCAGCCCGCGTAAGCGGCTGTGCCCGCGACGATGACCGCCAGTCCGATCGTCCGGCTGACCGGAACCCGCTCCGGTGACCGGGCCGCGACGACGCCGGCCCCGAGAATGGCAGCGGCCGCCGGGGACAGCGCCGCGGCGTAATAGGGCCAGAGCGTGGTGACCGCCGTGAACACCACGAAGAAGGTCACCAGCCAGCCGCCCCACAAGATGAAACAGGCCCGGAGCGGGTCGCCGCGCGGCTGCCGGCGCCGGCTGGCGATACCCCACAGGGCCACGGCGGCGGCGGCCGGGATCAGCCAGCCGGTATCCCGGCCCAGGCCGCCGTCCAGCAGGCGGTCGGCGGCGCGCGGCGGAACGGGGAGCGGGGTGCCAGGATTCAGCTGGGCGGCCCGCACCTGCAGCGGGGTCTGGTCGCCGAACCTTCCGAACCCGTTATAGGAGAAGACCTGCGCGAAGACGGAGTTGTCGTGGCTGCCGTCGACGTAGGGCCGGTCCGCGGCGGGGACCAGCGACACGGCGGTCATCCAGGACACCGACACCAGC
>Ga0302181_10001835_pt1 | contig 15442 bp, 13 predicted proteins | sample I_Palsa_E3_3_FD_198786 | JGI IMG/M metagenome (GOLD analysis project Ga0302181, IMG submission 198786) | Peat permafrost microbial communities from Stordalen Mire near Abisko, Sweden - I_Palsa_E3_3 | ecosystem: Environmental > Terrestrial > Soil > Palsa > Peat permafrost | place: Sweden...
GCACAGTGGTCGCGACGGCGCGACGGCAGAAGGTGCGCTTGCGTACATCCCCGGCAATCACGATGGCGCGCCGACCCTCGCCTCAACTGCTGCCTGAGTGACGCGTGCATCCGCGTGCTCGCTCAGATACTGGATCGCCACATCCGCGCCTTCGCGTGCGAACAGCACCGCCACCGCACGCCCGATGCCCGAGTCCGCGCCGGTAATGAGTGCCACCTTGCCCGCCAGCTTGGCTGACCCGCGATAGTACGGGGCCTGGAACATCGGCGGCGGACGAAGTGTCTGCTCGCGCCCGGGTTTCGCCTTGTGTTGCCGCGGCATCGGGGGCTGCGGATAGCGACGCGCCCCGGCCTGCATTGCAGCCTTGGAGCCGCGCACCGGATGCTTTCGATCGGCGCGAGCAACCTGTCGCTGGATCCTGCGCTGCAATGCGACCACACGGCCCACCCGCGCACCCTGCTTAGACACGCCAGGGGATCAACGCCGAGCTGATTTACGGGGCACCTTTGCCCCTGACTTTCGCGCTTCAGATAAGCCGATCGCGATCGCTTGCTTGCGGCTTTTGACCTTCTGGCCCGAGCTACCGGAACGCAGCTTGCCCTGCTTCATTTCGTGCATCGCCCGTTCGACCTTTTTTCCGCTGGCTTTGCTGTATTTGCGTGCCATGATTTCACTCCCTGGGCGCGTTAGCCCTGCAGCTGTGTCTTTCTCGCCTTCAGTTCCTGACCGAGTTCGCGCAGGTCCATGCCGGACTTTCGTGCTTCCGCAAACATGCCGCCCGGCTGCTCCTCTTCCTTCACGTGGTGTTTGATCATTTCCGACAGGACTTTCACCTTGGCGTCGAAGTAATCATCCGTCGGACTGGAGGCTTCGATCTCGGCGATCAGTCTCTTGGCCCCGGCGTGCTCGACCACCGCCTCGTGATGCATGTCGGCATCTCTCGTGCACTCGAGGAACGCGGGATAGAAGATTTCCTCCTCGATCTCGGTATGAATCTTCAGGGCCTGGCAGATCTTGGTCGCCAGCGCCTGTTTTCGATCCGGTGACCGTGCGTGTTCATATTGCTTAAACCAGGTCGCGACCTGCCGGTGATCCGCCTTCAGCAGCGCAATGGCGTCGGTTTTCGCGCTGCTGACCGGCCGGTGCGTCGCTTCGCGGTGATTGATGCTCGATCCCCGTGGTGCTGCTGTTCGCATTGTCATGCCTCCAAGAAATGGATTAGTAAAAGCTTTACCTGGCTGACTTTTACAACAGTCAGCGTTGGTGTCATGTCGGCGTAGTTGCAGTTCTCGTGTCATCCGGGAGGATGAGGCCGCCTCGTCGGCCAGGAGTCGCGACTGCGGCGCGACTCCTGGCCCCATGAACGCCGATCTGCGCTAGTGCGACAGCAGCGCGATCAAAATGATGATCGGGATCGGGACCCCGAGCAGCCACAGCAGAATTGAACGTCCCATGGGTACTTCCTCTTTTAGACCTTGTATTTCCAGGTGCCGTCGCGCAGGCCGCCACCTTCGATGGCTGCCAGACTGGCCGCAAACGCCCCGACCAGCAATGAGGCGGTCAGCCACAGCGACAGCTGTGCCGCCGCCTTTCGCGCCTTGTCGACCGCAACCTTGGCGCGCTCGATAGTCGCCGATACGCGCTCCTCGGCCTGCGATGGCGTAATCCCGGTGCGGGCCGCAACCAGCTGCGCCAGGTACGCGCGGTCCAACCCCTCAAAGTCACCACCGTTCTGGAATGCAGATGCGAATATGCGGCCGGCCTCGGCGCGTGCCGCCGTCATGTCGGCAGTCGCGGTGTTCGAGGTCGGATCTCCACGCACCAGCGAATCCACGTAGCCATCCAGCAGCCCGGCCGACTGGCCGGCGACGCGCGTGATTGCGGAGCTAGCGCCGCCGACCAGGGCACCCGCGGCGGAGGACAGCACGGCGGCACTGAGCAGGGTGGCAAATCCCCAGGCCAGAAAACCATGCGCGGTGTCGCGAAAGAAAACCTCCCGCGTGTGTGCGCCGGTCCAGCGCGTGCGCAGGCGGCCGGCAAGATAGCCCCCGACACTGGACGCAATCATCGCGGTGACGATGAAATACAGACCGGCGGCGATATGAAAGCCGGTCATGGTGCTGCTCGCCGACCAGGGCGAGATTGACGAGAAACCGACCCCGACCCCAAAGGCCAGCAGGATCAGCGTCAGTGCGGCAGCGGCGACGCCGCCCGCCAGGATGGCGCCCCACGAGACGGCCGACGCGGCCGTCTCCGGCACGCTGGATTCAATATCGATATTGGGTTCAATGGTCGATTCTCGAAGCATGGCGCTACTCCCTGGCGGTGGCAGCCAAAGGGCTATTCCTCTGCTAGCCACGGTGTGCCGCGACGCGCTGGACAATGCTGCCCGCAGCCTGCGGTCGCTGTCGTATCCCGCCCCCGCATGGCGTAGGAGTCGGCTGATTCGACGATGGTCGGCCCCGGGGCCGCTCACGACTCCCACCGGATGTCGTAACAATACAACGACTTGCGCTGCTCGGGACCGTCGGCGCCAGCGGGCATTACGACTCCCGTCATTACGGCGCCGGGTGTACGCTTGCGGCCATGCGCACCAGACCCGCGAACTGGATGATTGCAGCGTCGTTGATGCTGCAGCTCGCCATCGGTTTGCAATGGCAGCTGGCCCATGCAGCCGTGGTGCCGGCGCAGCGGCAGGTGAACGGGACGGACGCCGGGCACTGTCCTGGCCACGCTGGAAGATTGACCAGCGCGCCGTCTTCGCACGTCAATCCTGCCGGCAAACACGACTGTTGCCGTTCCCAGGGCTGCCAGTGCCATTCCGCGCAAAGCCCGGTCCTGCTCGACTTAGCGTGGACGCGGGCTGATTCCGCTTTGCCTCCGCTGCCCGTCGTCGATGCGCGGCGTGCTGTTGCGCGAACGACTGAGTTCTTTCGACCTCCCATCGCCTGAGTTCCGGGCGTGAGCGCCGCGAAAGGTCGCACCCTTTCAGCGCTGATATCGATTAACACGGCTACCTGGGCTACCGCACTGCATGCGTCGACACATGGTGTGCGGCGCACGTGGTCCTGATCGCTTGGGTTGGTATGAAGGAATCACAATGATTGGATCTCGCCATATCCCGCTGGCTTTGAATAATTCGCGGCGGCGTTTTGTGCAGGGGCTCGCGGGCGGAGCATTGGTGGTCGCCGGTGCGCATCGCTTTGGCTGGGCAGCAACACCTGATTCGCTAACGCCGGATAACACTGGCGCGGTGCTGTCCGGAACGACATTCAATTTAGAGATTGGCGCGCTGCCCGTGAATCTTACCGGTCAGCCGGGAATCGCCACTGCGGTGAACGGACGACTGCCTGCACCGCTGTTGCGGTGCCGCGAAGGCGATACCATCACGCTGCGGGTATCCAATCGATTGCCAGCACCGACTTCGATTCATTGGCATGGGCTCATTGTTCCTGCCGACATGGACGGCGTACCAGGGTTGAGTTTCAACGGCATCGGACCGGGCGAGAGCTACGTCTATCGCTTCAAGGTCAACCAATCGGGCACGTACTGGTATCACAGCCATTCCCGATTCCAGGAGCAAACCGGGCTCTATGGCCCCATCGTGATCGAGCCGCGGCGCGGCGAACGCCACCAGGCAGATCGCGAACACGTGGTGTTGTTATCGGAATGGACGGATCTCGATCCCGAACATATTTACCGAACCCTCAAACGCCAAAGTAACTACTTCAACTTTCACCAGCGCACCGTGGGCGACTTGGTCCGCGATGCGCGCCAGCAAGGCCTGCAGAGGATGCTGACGGATCGGGGCATGTGGGGGGAAATGCGGATGGACCCCACGGATCTCGCCGATGTATCCGGCTACGCCTATACGTATCTGATGAACGGGGCTACGCCGGCGGGCAACTGGACCGGGCTGTTCCGGCGCGGAGAGAAGGTACGCCTGCGCTTTATCAATGGCTCCTCAATGAGTTTCTTCGATGTGCGCATTCCGGGTCTCAAGCTGACGATCGTGGCTGCTGATGGACAGGACGTCGAACCGGTCACGATCGATGAGTTTCGTATCGGAACCGCGGAAGTGTATGACGTCATCGTGGAACCAAATGACGATCGCGCCTACACGATCTTCGCTCAGTCGCTCGACCGCTCGGGCTACGCGCGCGGCACATTGGCACCCCAACGGGACATGCAGGCAGAAGTGCCGCGGCTTGATCCCCGGCCGCTGCTCACCATGCTTGACATGGGGATGAGTCACGACATGAGTCACGACATGAGCCACATGCCGGGCATGGACCATGGTGCGATGGACGAGGCCATGCACGCGGCGCCGCATCACGCGCCGCCCGAGTACGGCCCGAATGTCGATTCACTGGCGATGCAACCGCACAGCCGCCTGGATGATCCTGGCGTGGGTCTGCGAAACAACGGCCGTCGCGTGCTCACCTACGCGGATTTGCATACGCTGGGCGGTCCGATCGATCAGCGCCACGCTGGGCGCGATATCGAGCTGCACCTCACCGGCCACATGCAACGCTTCGTCTGGTCCTTCAATGGCCAGAAGTTTTCAGACAGCGAGCCACTGCGATTCAACTATGGCGAACGCCTGCGCCTGGTGCTGGTGAACGACAGCATGATGCATCACCCCATTCACCTGCATGGCATGTGGAGTGAGGTGGAGTCGGAGCAAGGAGAATTCCTGGTCCGCAAGCACACCATTACGGTGCAACCTGGACAGCGCCTCGCGTATTGGGTGACCGCCGATGCCCTCGGCCGCTGGGCGTATCACTGCCATCTCCTGTATCACATGGAAGCCGGCATGTTTCGCGAGGTGCATGTCGAGCGCCCCGTCAAACAAGGAGCGCCATCATGACGGCGCGCGCACCGCGTACTCTGCTCTCCGGCGCCCTCGGGCTCATGGCCGCATCGTTCGCGCTCGGTCAGGAGTCCCAGGACTCGCACGTGCCGCCCGATCCACCGCAGCATTCGATGAGTGACATGCCGTACCAGGAGATGTCGGGGATGATGCAGATGGACGACACTGCGCCTACGGCAAAAGTACTCTTCGATCAGCTCGAGTGGCGCAACAGCGCCGAAGGCAACGCGGCGGCGTGGGATGCAGAGGCGTGGTATGGCGGCGACTACAACAAGATCTGGTTGAGATCGGAAGGAGAGCGCGTCGGCGGCACAACGCAGAACGCCCGGGCCGATCTGCTGTGGGACCGCACGTTCGCGCGCTGGTGGAGTGTGCAGGCGGGGGGACGCCAGGATTTCGGCGCAGGCCCGGGCCGCACCTGGGCGGCAATCGGTATTCAAGGACTGGCGCCCTATTGGTTCGATACTGAGGTGACGATGTATGTTGGTGGGCAAGGACGCACGGCCTTGAGGCTCAAGACCGAATACGACCTGCTCATCACACAACGGCTGATTTTGCAGCCGGAAGGCGAAGCCAACCTGTACGGCGAACCAGATCCCGCGCGTCAACTGGGCTCGGGCTTGTCCGATCTTCAGATCGGCCTGCGTCTTCGTTACGAGCTACGCCGAGAGCTCGCTCCCTACATTGGGGCCGTTTGGGCGCGCCAATTTGGGGCGACCGCAGATCGCGTGCGGGAATTCGGCGGGGACCCGAGCAATGTGCAGTTCGTCGCGGGCATCCGCGCATGGCTTTAGCGAAACTCATGTTGTGCCGGCATCATTCAAGCAATTCGGAGATTGAACATGAAGATCTCATCCCTCCTGTCCGGCGTTGCCCTGATGATGTTTGCCGTCACGGCCGACGCCCACGCTCAGCTGCAGAAGTCCAGTCCGGCGGATAACAGCGTAATTACGACGTCGCCGCCCAACCTGGTGCTGAATTTCTCGGAGGCCGCGCGACTGACTGCCCTGTCGATTCAGAAAGGCAATGAGCCCGAGCAGAAGCTGAAACCACTGCCCAGCATCGCTGCGGCGCAGATCTCCGTGCCCCTGCCCCAATTGACGCCCGGCGCCTACATGGTCTCGTGGCATGTGTTGAGCGAGGACGGCCATGTGATGTCCGGTGCGTTGCACTTTACGCTCTCCGCCGACCATGCGGCCGAGCGCCCCGGCTAGTTGCACGTGCCCGACATCCTCTCGGTAGTCCTGCGAGCGTTGAGCTTCGTCCTGCTATTCCAGGCGGCTGGCGTCGCAATCTTTATCGCACTCTTCAGCCGCCGACTCGATCGCTCGCACAGTGCGGTACGTCGCATCGGTCGAGCGACAGCGCTCGCAGGCATGGTGTTGGTCGCAGGACACTATGCCCTGGAAGCCGCGCGGATGGCCGGGGAAATGTCCGGCATCTGGGACCCGGCGCTACAGGAAATGATGTGGCATTCACCGAATCGCACGGCGTTGTTATGTCGGCTGCTCGGCCTGCTGCTCGTCGCCGTTGGGCTGCACGAGGGAAGCAATCGCTGGACGATCATGGCGCTTGGCGGAGCCGTGCTTGCCACGGGCGCATTCACGCTGATCGGACACACCTTCGTTAATGTGCATCGTGCGGCGTTAGCGACGCTGTTGATGGTGCATCTGCTAATCGTTGCATTTTGGTTCGGCGCGTTGGGGCCGCTGTATTTGGCGAGCTTGAGGGAAACGCCGGCACGGGTTTCCGAGCTCATCGAGCGGTTCACCGCCGTAGCCACCTGGCTCGTGCCGGTGATCTTGTTGGCCGGCGTGGCCATGGCCGAGCTCTTGATTCCGAACGTGGCTGCGTTACGCGAGCCCTACGGCAGATTGCTGATCGCCAAGGTCATTGGCTTTGCGTTGCTGATGGGAATTGCGGCCGCCAACAGGTGGCGGCTCGGGCCGGCCTTGTCTGAGGGGACGATTCGGAGCGAGCGGCAGTTTCGCCGGGCGGTCGCCGCCGAGTATGTGCTGATCGCGGCGATACTTACAATTACGGCGGTTATGACGTCTTTCTTCTCACCGGAAGCGTGAGGGCGCAACAGCCGTCGGGGTTTGGAATGCGTATTGCCTGAAACCGGCTCCTCAGGGCATCCTCGCCTGGCGTGCCCGGGTGCCGGTTGGACAGTTGCGGAGACTGCTATGCGTGAACTGATGTTCGTTACATGTTTGATGATTGCAACGGTCTCCCAGGCGGCCCCGCCAGCGGAGAAGCAACAGGTACTCTGGGACCAATTGCGCACGACGATAGGCGACGTTGAGCGCCGACTCGATGGGGTGCTCGGCGTTGCGATCCTTGATCTGACGAGCGGGCAGCAGCTGCTGATTCGCCCGGACGAGGTGTTTCCGCAGGCGAGTTCGATCAAGATTACCGTGCTCGCTGAGCTCTACCGGCAAGCCGAGCAGTCCGCGCGTGGCACGAGCGGCAATGTCGCTCTGACCGATCAGTACGTCGTGCGCAGCGAAGACTTGGTCGCCGAAAGCGACATCATGGGCGGGCTCACCCCTGGGACTACGCAGCTGACGCTCAAGGACCTGGCCACGATGATGGTCGCGGTCAGCGACAACTCAGCCACCAATGTGCTCATTGATCGCGTCGGCATGGCAAACGTCGAAGCCTTCCTGGATCGACAGGGCCTACGCCAGACGCACCTGCGGCGCAAGATGATGGACCTGCAGGCCGCCGTGGAGGGTCGCGAAAACGTGTCGACCCCACGCGAAATGATGACGTTACTCGAGCGCTTGTATCGAGGGCGTGTCATGTCGGAGCCGTGGCGAGCTAGCTTCTTTCAAATGCTGTCGACGCACAAAACAGGCTACCTGACGCATGATCTGCCCGACGATCTGCGGGTGGCGAACAAGCCCGGTTGGCTTGAGGGCGTGCGAAACGACTCTGGCGTCGTCTTTTTGGAGCGCCGACCGTACGTCATCTGCGTGATGACCACGTACCTTGCCAATGAGCGCCGTGGCGAGGAAGCCGTCGCGAGCATCTCGCTGGCCACCTATCAGATGTTCGACCGGCTCGCGCGAGCATCCGAGTACGGACGAGTGATCGCTCCCTCGAACAGTGGCCCGCACTGAACATCTGACTCATCAATAAATCTGGTACGCCACTACCTGAGCAGAGCCACCGGGCCGCAATGAGGCACAGCGGCCGGGTCAGTTGCGCAACAGCGGCCGATGCTTTTCCAGGCAGGCTTTCAGTGTTCGCAGCAACCGGGCGATCTCCTCATCGGTAACGGCGAGCGAGAGCGCAATCAGCCCGCGTGCCGCCATGTAGATACCGGAGCCGAGCAGGTCAAAGAACAACAGTTTGCGTAGGTCTGCAACCGTCGCCGGCGGTCCCAGGGGATGAATATTCATGATCGATCCTAAGCCAGTGACCGTGAATGGCACAGCCAAGGTCTCGAATAGCGAGAGTATGGACTGGCGTAAGCGCTCGCCTCGCTCGTTGAGGCGATCGAGGTTCTCAGCGGTCAGCGCGCGCAGGGCCGCCGCGCCCGCAGCCATTGTGAGGGTATTGTTGTTAAACGTCCCGGAATGCGATAGGGCATTGGGCCTGCGGGGATCAAACAACTGCATGATGTCGCGGCGGCCGCCAAAGCAACCGAACGCCAACCCGCCCCCGAAAAACTTGCCAATCGTGGTCAGATCGGGGGATAGGCCGAGCAGCTGTTGCCGTCCGCCGAAGGACAGTCGCGCGGTCTGAATCTCATCGAAAATGAGCACGACGCCGGTCTCGTCGGCACTGCGGCGCAACGAATGCAGGAACTCCGATGTTCCCGGAATACAGCCTCCGGCACCGAGCATCGGCTCGACCAGAATGGCCGCCAGCGTGCCCCTGTGCGCCTCAATCAATGCCCGGGTCCGCGCCTCGTCGTTGTATGGTGCAATGACAAACTCGTCGGTTCGACGTCGGTGACTGGTCGGTCCAAAGGCGAGCCCGCATCCGTGATAGGCCCCCTCGAACACCAGCGTCTGCGTGCGCCCGGTAAAGGCGGTCGCGGCTTCCAGCGCCATAAGGTTCGCTTCTGTCCCGGAATTGGTGAAGCGCAGCAGCTGCATCGAGGGGAATCGTGCGCCGATCATCGCGGCCAGGTGGCTCTCGCGGTGATTGTGCGCCGAGAGGTTCAATCCGTCCTGCAGAGCCGACACGATTGCCTGCTTCGCTACCGGCGACGAATGGCCATAAATTCCCGCGGTGAATTCACCGAGAAAGTCGACATACTCATGGCCATCCGCATCAACGAGATGACTGCCCTCGCCGCGCACCATGCACAAAGGAAAAGGGTCATACCAGAGTGAACTGCGGGTGGTGCCTCCGGGCAGGTATATGGCGGCCGCGGCCGCCATCTCGGCGCTGCGAGGATTGCGACGCACGTACTCAGCCTGCTCAAAGGCGAGCGCAGCCTGCAGCGACGCCGGGTTCATAGAGACTCGCGAATTCATGCGGATCATTCCTATCGGCGAATCCAGTATGACACCCAGGCCGTCTTCAAAAGCGCGCCAGGCTGAAGTCATCGACCATGGGTTGCCTTTCCCCCACTATTTCTGCAGCGGCCAGTTCGGCGCTGCCGCACGCCAAAGTCCAGCCCAGCATGCCGTGCCCGCAGTTGAGAAATAGATTCGCAATCGCTGTGGGACCAATGATTGGACGCGAGTCAGGTGTCATGGGTCGTAGGCCCGTCCAGGACTGCGGATCAGCGCTCCAGTCGGCCGCGCCTGGCAAGCACACCTGGGCGGCCGCCATCAGCAGATCGATCCGCTCGCGCTGGATGATGCGATTAGGTCGCCCGAGGTCGGCCATGCCGGCGATGCGAACATGTTTTCCCAGTCGGCAGAAGACAATCCTGCCACGGGCATCAGTGATGCTGATGAGGGGTGCGTCAGCTGCTGCGGGTAATGTGACGCTATACCCCTTCAAGGGGTAGATCGGCAGGCCGATTTCCACCGTCCGCGCGAGCGCAGGCGCATCGGTCCCCGCCGTCAGCACGAACAAGTCAGCCTCGACCAGCCCGCGCGGAGTTTCCACAGCGCGAATCCTTTGGCCCTCCACGATGAAGCGCTCCACCGCCATGCCAGTCAGGATGCTCAAGCCGTATTCACGCACGGCAATCGCGGCCAGCGATTGCGTGAACCCATGGGGGTCCCCGGCCTCATCGATGGGAGAATGGATGGCTCCCGCGATGTGTCTCCCCCAGCTGGCCACCGCAGGTTCGATGGCAACGGCTTGGCTGACTGTCAATGCGCGCTGATCGCACCCAAACCTGTTCTTGAATGCCATCCCTTCTTTGGCCGCCTCGAATTTACCGGCATCGTCATACAGGTGAAGCTTGCCTGGATTGCTGTGGTCAAAGTTCAGATCGGGGTGCCGGGCTCTTAGCGCGGCGAGGGCCGAGCGCGAGCGCAGCGCCAGACGAAGAACGGCCAATGTGTTTGCGCTGAATCGAGCGGAGGCACAGTTCGCCAGGAAACGTCCCACCCAGATCAAGAAACCCGGGTCCAGGGTCACATGAATCCGAAAGCCCGGATCGAGACCGCAAAGCAGCCGCGGCAGATCAAACAGCACGCCATGCGAGCCGAGCGCATCCGCATAGCTGTACGAAAGCTGCCCACCGTTGCGGGCGGTCGCGCCGGCGCCGAGTGTCCCCGATCGCTCCAGCAACGTCACTGTCAGGCCGCGACGCGCAAGCTCAGCGGCCGTGGTTACGCCGATAACCCCGCCGCCGATGACCACGATCCGCGTCATCTTCCGCTGCGGCCAGGCGGCGCCACCGCCAACGATCCGGCGTATGTCGATTACACGGCGGCGGCGGGGGGGGGCGGGGGGGGGCACGGTGAGGGGTCGATTGACCAGATAGCGCACGTATGCCGGGATCTGCAGGACGATCTGCGGCTCCGGATCGAGCAGCACTTCCTTATTCGTGAAGTTGTTCACGAACAGGTTAGCAGACCACGACTCGCCGGCTGTGCCGACGCGAAAGTTGGCAATGGCATACCCAGGCAGATGCACCAGGTATGAATTGATGTTACCGAGTGTGAGGGTCTCACCGTACGGCGCATCGGTGCGCGCGCCGACGTAGTCGGCCTCGAGCGCCGCGGTCAATGCGAGGTTGTTCGCTATCGGGTGCCTCCAGCGCAGAGTCCCCGCCGCCGTGACCTCCGGGATGTCAGGAACCTTATAGCCGCTGGGGTATCCCGATATGGCGCTGGCCTGGGTGAACTGCGCATTCGTATAGCCGAAGTTCACGCCGAGATTCCATTCCCGCGTGAGCAGCGCCTGCATCTCCGCTTCCACTCCCACGATACGCGCAGTACCGCCGTTGACGGTGAGGCCGTATCCCGACAGGTTGGTCGCGATCTGGGGATTGGTCCACCGCTCGTAGTAGGCGGACACGTTGGCGATCAGCCGGTGGTCGAGAAAGGCTGACTTCTCGCCGATCTCGTAATTCCAGACCGAATCAGACGAGAAAGTAGCGGGGGCCTGCAGCAGGGTGGTGGCACTGCAGGGTGCAGCTGGATTATATGGATTGAGGACTTTCGACTGCAGAGCGCACTCGTTGGCCACCAGCACGCCATTGGGATTGCCGGGCGCTGCCGTCGGAATCGGCTGGTTCGCGCCACCGAGACGAAAGCCTTTGGCGGCCGTCGCATAGAGCAGGATGTCCTTATCGAGGTTGTAGCTCAGATCGACCTTCGGATCGGTGCCGCTGGCGCTGCTTGAGGCCGCGGTGTTGAACGGCACGGTGTCTCCCTGCGCGCTATACACGGTGAACACGCCGTATTCCAGGTTCGTCTGGGCGAGGGTGTATCGGTAGTGGCGCAGGCCGACCGTGGCCTTGAAGTCCGGGGTGAATTGCCAGGATGCCTCGCCGAACACCGAGTTCTGAACGATGGTCTGGGGCTGATAGTCCACGTACAGTTGGGTGCCGCCCAGTGTCGGCGTGGCCTGCGGTGCGATGGACCACTCGTCCCATTCGGAATACAGGTCCTGATAGAAGTAGCCGAGGATCCACTGGAACGGGCCCGTATCGGTGGATGTGACGCGCAGCTCCTCGCTGATCTGCCGCGTGAAGTCTTTCTCAGTCGTGGCCGGTCCATTGGGCGCCGGGCCTGTCGGACCGATGCCCGCGGGCGCATCGTAAACTGCAATGCCGATGGCTCCGGAGTTCTCCTCTGAGGAGTCCTGCGACACCAGCGTGTTGCGGTTCCAGTCACCGGTGGCCGAAGTGACCAGGAAGTGCTCAAGCTGATACTCGATCTTCAGGCTCACGAGCGTGAAGCGGTCGCGCTGCGGCTCCGGGGAATCGTAGATCTCCCAGTGAGCATTCTCGGCAGGCACTGTCGGATGAGTCGAATATCCGTTCACGTCCACGGCGTCCGGCCCGGCCTGCTGCGTCAGCTGCCACATGACCGCTGGCGTAATCGAGAGGTTATCGATCGGCTTCCACAGCGCCGACATGCGCACCGTATCCAGGGTCGTGGAATTCGCGCCGTCAATTTCCTCTTGCAGTGGTGCAGTGTAGAAGCCGGCCGGGCGCGTCAGCGGATTAGCCGGATTGCCATATTGGCCCGGATCGACGCCGACTGCTCCGTCCTGAATGACCAGGCGCTTGATCCAGCCGCTGTCGGAGGTCTCGCTGCCCACGAGGCGCACCGCCAGGGTGTCTCCGATCGGCAGGTTCACCATGCCGTTGATCTTGTGGTTGATGCCGCCGCCGGACGCTGTGTCAGAGACGACGTCTTCACCCGACGCCGAGAACTTGCCGAGTTCGGGGGGATTGGGTACCAGTTTGACGGTGCCACCCATGGAGCTAGCGCCGTACAGCGTGCCCTGGGGCCCGCGCAGCACCTCAACACGGCCGAGATCGTAAAGGCTCGGATCGATCTCCTCCTTGCCCAGCTGCGCCGAGGCGGGTGAGGACAACGGCGTCTCGTCCAGGTAGAAGCCGACCATGGAAGTGTTGCCGCCCGCTGAATTCAGACCCCGCATTTCGAATTCGGTCTGACCCGGGCCGGAGGTGCGCATGGCAATGCCGGGAACCGACTGGGCGAGCGAATTGAAGTCAACGAGGCCGCGGTCGGCGATGTCTGTGCCTGATACCGCCGTGATACTCGCGGACGTCTCCTGCACGGTGGTCTCACGCTTGGTCGCAGTGACGATCACTTCGGCAAGCTGGTCCCCGGACTCGCTCACGGCATCGGCATAGACGGTTGCGGCAAACGCCGACCCGACTGCCAGCGCTACGACCCACGTGAGCTGACGCGCTGCACTTCTTGAGATCATGTGTCAATGCTCCCTGTTTGATGTGTTTTGGATACATGCCCGAGCCGTGCGGGCGATCTTTCTAGATTATACATATAACTGCGGGCGATTCGCGCGGTGACATTTGTTGTAAGTTTGCTACAGGTGAGGTGTCGCCTTTGAACTCCCGCCCCACTTGAAACGACGACTTTATTCAACTGGACGTGCCACGACAGTGCACCTGGTGCACCGAAATAGGCCTGCGTGGGAGACCAGCAGCGCCCAACCGTGTCGATCCGGGAGCCCGCTGACAAGATGTTCCCTACAGCAACTCACGCAGAGCGCCTAGCTCGCCGCGAAAATGCTCGGCGTGGCCCGGAAGCGAGGCGACGAAGCGAAAGCCTGAATACTCGAATCCCGGTCCGACGCTGCAGCCAACGAGCGAGTAATCACCCTGGGTGCGCGCTGCCTGCCAGACAGTTGCCGGAACGACCCCGACCGGCTCACCGCCCTCACCCGCGGCCGTCAATTGGCTGTGCACGAGCTGTCCAGACGCGGGATCGTAGGCGAACAGATCAAGTGGCGCGCCGCCATAGAAATGCCACACCTCGTCGGCATCGACCACGTGCCAGCGGCTGAGCTGCTGGCGCTCGAGCAGGTAATAGATGGATGTCAGGGCGGACCGCGCCGCACCTGATGTGAGCACCTCGCGGCCAGAGCGATACAGCTCGCGATACCAACCGCCTTCCGGATGCGGTTGCAGCCGCAATTGTCTGACGATGTCCTGTGCTTGCATGAGCGTCCCGAACGCCGAGTGATTCGCCGGCGCGCTGTGCGAGTGTGCTTCAACCCGCGCGTGGCTCAAAGCGTGGTGCGATCTTTGTGCCAATGCTGGCGCCGCCGCGGGTGATATCTTAAGAGCCAGATGACTCGCATTTTGCATCGACAAATTGGCTCACAGCTACCTGTTGTTGTCGGTGGCAGAGGGGTCGAACTGCAGGATGCCGCCGGCCGAACCTATATTGACGCCTCCGGAGGTGCCGCCGTCTCCTGCCTGGGTCACGGCCATCCCGATGTCATTGCCGCTCTGCATGCTCAACTTGATCAGATCGCTTACGCGCATACGAGCTTCTTCACGTCCGTAGCCGCAGAACGCCTGGCCGATCGGCTGATTGCCGACGCACCGGGGAATCTCGATCATGTCTATCTCATCAGCGGTGGCTCAGAGGCGATCGAAGCGGCGCTGAAGATGGCGCGCCAGTACTTCGTTGAGAAGGGCGAGCCCCAGCGTCGGCATATCATTGCGCGCCGCCAGAGCTATCACGGCAACACTCTCGGGGCGCTCGCCGTGGGCGGGAACGAATGGCGCAGGCGTCAGTTCCAACCCCTGCTCATCGAAACCCACCATATTGACCCCTGTTACGCCTACCGCTTCCAACTGCCCAATGAGAGCGATGGCGCGTACGCAGCCCGCACCGCGCAAGCGCTCGAGGATCAGATTCTGGCTTTGGGTGGGGATTCAGTCATTGCCTTTGTTGCAGAGACTATAGTCGGAGCCACTGCGGGCGCAGTGCCCCCGGTTGCAGATTATCTGAAGCGCGTGCGCCGGATCTGTGATCGCTACGGCGTGCTTCTGATCCTGGACGAAGTGATGTGTGGCATGGGGCGCACCGGCACGCTCCACGCGTGCGAGCAAGAGGGCGTGGTTCCCGACCTGCTGGTTATCGCCAAGGGCCTGGGCGGAGGCTACCAGCCGATAGGGGCGGTATTGCTGGGGGCCCACGTTTTCGAGGCCTTTCGCGACGGTTCCGGCTCCTTTCAGCACGGGCATACCTACATGGGCCATCCGATGGCGGCGGCGGCCGCATTGGCGGTACAGGAGGTCATTCGACGCGACGGGTTGCTCACCAATGTGGTCGCAATGGGTGAGCTGCTGGATCTTCGATTGAAGGAGCGGCTCGGTCAACATACCCACGTCGGCGATATCCGCGGGCGTGGGCTGCTTCGGGCAGTGGAGTTCGTGGCCGATCGAGACACCAAAGCACCGTTTGATCCGGCGCGCAAATTGCACGCCCGTATCAAGGCGCAGGCCATGTCGCGCGGGCTGATGGTCTATCCGATGGGCGGAGCGATCGACGGTGTAAACGGCGACCACATCCTTCTTGCCCCTCCATTCATCGTGGAGCACAGGCATATCGAAACTATTGTTGATCGTCTCGGGGACGCCATCGATGCGGCACTCGCTGACTGACACGCTGACCGCACCGACAGAACTCGCAC
>Ga0302181_10001837_pt1 | contig 15430 bp, 15 predicted proteins | sample I_Palsa_E3_3_FD_198786 | JGI IMG/M metagenome (GOLD analysis project Ga0302181, IMG submission 198786) | Peat permafrost microbial communities from Stordalen Mire near Abisko, Sweden - I_Palsa_E3_3 | ecosystem: Environmental > Terrestrial > Soil > Palsa > Peat permafrost | place: Sweden...
ACAATCCGTAACACAGCGCGAACCCGCAGAACAACCAGCCAACCGCCAGTCGGGGCCGGCGGCGGGCGACCAGCATCCCGAACGGCGCGAACGTCGCGGCCATCCACCCATTGGTGACCGCATAACTGGTCAGCAGCAGTTGCCAGGGCAGCCCGCACGCCACGAGCGCCCATCCCGCGACCCCCACACAGGCCTCAGTGATGATCAGGGTTCCCCAGGCTCCCAGCCGCGCCACCGCCGATGCCGCTTCGGAGATCCCGGCCTCCGCAGCCTCGGTCGAGTCGTCATCGTGGCGCACGGAGCCATCATGCCCCCCAAATCGACCGGGGAGCTACCAGGAAGAACTCCCAATTCCCGGGAAAGTCTCCCGACTTTGACCCGGGAAGCTTGCCCTTCTATCCGGGATGCGGCCCGGCTTAGCCTGACGCCCAGTTAGGCAAGATCCATATGCCGACAAGGAGGCAGACGTGAGATTCACCAAAACCATGACCGGCGCCGCACTAATCGCAGCTCTTACGTGCGCGGCTTGCGGAGGTGGCGCAGCGCACGCCACGGACACCGCCAGTACATCCACCAGCGGGCCGATAAAATTCTTCGTGAACACCTTCAGCAACGGCACGGGAAACATCATCGTCACCGGCGCGATTGGCGATTACGGGACCACCGCGGCCAGCGGCAACTATCTCAAGGTCACCTTGCACCATGGCGCCTTCGAGCTGAATGTCGCCAAGCTCATAGCCACAGAGAGCGGGTCGGCTCCGGCGCTGGACCCGGCGACCTGCTCTGGGGTGTCCTCGGTAACTGCCCCAGCTCCGGTGCTAGACGGCAAGGGTACCTATCGAGGAATCACAGGAACGGTGAACATCACAGAGACCATCGCCTTCATCACGCCCCGCTATACCAGCGGACGGCATATTAACCAATGCGACGACAACACCCAGCCAATTGACGCTTACTCGCCAATTACCGGATCGGGCAAGATCAAGTTCTAGTTATCCAGGCTGACATGGGCTGCCGAGCTCGCGACCTATCAAATATTCGCCGCGGCTACATCACGGAGCGTCGTGGAAGAGGATGCCGAGGGTATAACGCGCACCTGACCGCACGATGGAGACGCCGTGACGCACCGGCGCCGCCGTGAAGCCTCGCTGGGAACGGATCGGGCGGTCTCGGGTCGTGAAAACCAGTCCCCGTCCCTGGGGAAGCGCGGTGGCCGTACCTCGTGACTGGGCGCGGGGACGCTGCTCGACGAGGAGGAACTCACCTCCCGTGTGGTCGGTGCCGGGTTCGGTCAGGTTGATGACCACCTGGAGGGGGAAGACGAGGTCACCGTAGAGGTCGCGGTGCAGCGCGTTCCAGTCGCCTGGGCCGTACTTCAGGATCAGCGGCGTGGGCTGGGTCTGGCCCGCCTCGTGGCACAGCTGAAGCCACTCGTCGAGGGCATCGGGCCACGGCGCGGGCCGCCCGAGCTTGGTGTACCAGTCGCGGGCGATCGGCAGCAGGTGCGGGTAGAGGGCGTGGCGGAGCTCATCGACCGCCTCGGGGAGCGGGTTGGCCAGGTAGCGGTACTCGCCCTCGCCGAAGCGGTGCCGACCCATCGTGACGGTGGAGCGGAACGCGTCATCGCGGTCGTAGAGCCGGACCAGCGTGGCCGCGTCGGCCGCGGTGAGAAGCCTCGGCGTGAGGGCGCAGCCGAGGTCGGCGAGGTCGGCGGTGATCGCCGTCCAGTCGGCGCCGTCAACTCGCCGCTGGTAGGCCGTGGAAGCTCCGGTGCGGGCGGCGGGAGCTTCGGTGCGGGCGGGGGGAGCTTCGGTGCGGGGCGGGGTGGTCGTGGTCATGCGGAGGCCTCCATGTCCAGGAGCTGGTGCTTGATCTCGGGTCCGCCTAGGTAGGCGCCCATCTGTCCGTCGGCTCGGATGACCCGGTGGCAGGGAATGACGAGCGGGAGCGGGTTGGTGGCGCACGCCGTGCCGACGGCCCGGACGGCCCGGGGGTTGTTCACTGCGGCCGCGACCGACTGGTAGCTGGCGGTGTGGCCGTAGCCGATGGCCGGCAGGTAGGACAGCACGGAGCGGCGGAACCCCGAGGCGAGGGCCAGGTCGAGGGGCAGGTCGAAGCGCTGACGGTGCCCGGCGAAGTACTCCTCGAGCTGGCGGGCGGCGCCGTCGAGGCGCTGCGGGGCGTTGAGGATCCGGGGGCTGAGCTTGCTGGCCAGGCGTTCGAGCGCGGTGTCGATGCCTTCGCGTTCGTAGGCCACGCGGACCAGCCCGGCTTGTGTCGCGGCCAGCAGCAGTGTTCCGACTGGGGTGTCGAGGGTGCGGTAGGCGATGTCGAGCAGGCCGGCTGCTTCCGCTTTGGCGGTCAGGCTGGCGTGCAGGGCGGCCATGACCTCATCAGGCGGCGGCGGGCCGAGCAGGTCGGCGAGGGGCTGGTCTGGGTCTTGGGTGGTCATGCTCATCGAACCGTTCCCTGGGCTTTGCGGAGATTGGCGATACCGTCGGCCGCGGCGCGGCGCACGGCGTCGGCGGTGCCGCCGATGATGGCGGCTACCTCGGCGTAGGGCAGCCCGCCGAGATAGTGGTAGGTGACGGCGAACCGCTGCCGTTCGGGCAGCCGGGCCAGCGACCTGGGCAGGTCTAGGTCCCGGCCGTCGGGACTGTCGGAGGTGGCGACCGCGGCCGCGGCGGGTACGTCGGCGACGGGCACGGCGGCCCGGCTGGTCCGGCGGATAATGTCGATTGCCTTGCGGTGCGCGATCGTCACCAGCCACGCCTCGACGTTGGCGTCCGCCGGGAGCTGCGGGTAGGCCTGCAGGGCGGACAGGAACGTCTCGGACCAGGCATCGTCGGCGTCGATGGGTTCCAGCACGGCCCGGCAGACGCGAAGGACAGCCGGGCCGTGCTCGGATACCAGCTGCTCGAATGGCTGCTTACCGGTCACCTTAGGTAGACGCTGGAGCAGTGGGGAATGTGAGATCCCATCTCAGAAAAGCCGGCTCGAGGGTCGAGCCACGTTTCGTTCCGTATCGAGAAGAAAACGCTTACGCCCCAGGCCGCCGGCAAAGCCGGTCAGCTTGCCGCCCGCCCCGACTACCCGGTGGCAGGGGATAAGGATGCATACCGGGTTGCGGCCTACGGCGGCGCCGACCTGCTGGGCGGTGGTGCCGTCGGCCAGGTTCCGGGCCAGCTCGCCGTAGGTGGCGGTTTCGCCGTAGGGGATCTGGCTGACCAGATCCCAGACCCGCTGCTGGAACTCGTCGCCGTGGGCGCAGACCGGCAGGTCGAAGCGGCGGCGGTCGCCGGCCAGGTACTCGCTGAGCTGCTCCCGGACATCGTTGAACCCGGCGTCGTTCCCCGCCCCGAAACTGGCCCGGTCCGGCAGGTACCAATGATGCGGGAAGTACAAGCCGGTAACGGCGCCAGCCCGGGCCACGACGGTCAGATCGCCCAGCCGGGACGCGATCGTCGTGTGCGTCGCCGTCGCGGTGGGTACCGGCGCCTGCCTCATCGTCACCATGGTCATCTCCTCACGATCTGCCTGTACCAGGTAGACGCTGCGGCCGGTCAGATCGTGAGGCCGGCGGCCGGGTTAGTCAGCTCCGGTGGCGTAGCTGGACTCCGGCTTGCTCCTCGAGCATCGCCACGGGCAGGAGCTCGCCGTCGGCCGGCCCGTAGCGGGCCAGGGCCCGCTGGTAGATCTGTTGTACCTGCTCGGACAACTCGAACGGCACGCCGTCGCGCCGGGCCAGGGCGGTGATGGCGCTGAGTTCCTCACAGCACCGATCGAGCCCGAACGACGTGAGGTAGTCGCCGTCGAAGAGGGCACCGAGATCGTCGCGAATGAAACTGCTGCTGGCGGCGCTTCCGGCTAGGGCCCGCTGCATGAGGCCCAGGTCGATGCCCTCACGGCGAGCCAGGAGCAGCGCTTCAGCCGTGGCGATAGCCTGCCCGAACCACAGCAGGTTGACCAGGTGCTTGGTGGTGTACCCGGCACCGTGGCTGCCCATCCGGATGATCCGGCCGGGGTCGGCGAGCACTTCCAGCACCGGACGATGCCGCTCGAGCAGCCCGGCGTCTCCGCCGATAAAAAGGTGCAGGCTCCCGGCGGCAGCGGCCTGGACCCCGCCGCCGACCGGCGCCTCCAGCATCGCGATTCCCCGGGCGCGGGCGGCGCTGGCCAGCTCCCGTCCGATGGCGGGGGACGTGCTGGTCATATCGATCCAGGTGGCTGTCTGCGGCAAGGCCGACAGCACGCCATCGGGTGCGAGCATCAGATGGCGCAGTTCCGGGCCGCCGGGCAGCATGGTAATCAGGACATCCGCGGCGGCCGCGACCGCAGGTCCCGGGCCGCCCCAGCGGGCACCGCGCGCGATGACGGCGGCCTGGAGTTCTCCGCGCACGTCTCCGGCCATGACGTCGTAACCGGCCCGGACCAGGTTCGCGCACATCGGCAACCCCATTCGGCCCACGCCGATAAAGCCAACTCGCGTGCTGGCCGTCGGCCGACTCATCTGGGTGCGCTCCCTCCCGCTGGGGGATCCGGCCGGACGACAGGTCTTCCGGTCTCCTGACCAGCTTATTTATGCAGCCTGGTTAAGAGGTCGGCGCGGGGGCGGGCGGCTGCGGGTAAGCCTGAGCGACCGTGGCCCGGTCGAAGACGCGCCAGGTGGCCGCCGAGACGAGGACCGCGACCACGAAGCCGATCCAGTACGGCGCGGTCAGGCCGAAGTTCGACGCGATCACGCCACCGAGCACGGCGCCCACGCAGTTCCCGCCGGCCGCGATGAACAGGCCCGTGCTCCCGACCCGGCCGAGCATCTCCGGCGGTGTCAGCCGCTGGCGCAGCGAACTGCCCACGATGGTCCACAGCGAGCTGTGCACGCCGAAGGCGAACAAGATGAACCCGACCAGGTACGCGTCGCGCGAGGTCGCGAGGACGAGATGCGTCCCGGCCTCGACCAGCAGGCCGATCCGGATCGTCCAGGTCGCGGTGACCCACCCGATGAGCCGGTCGCCGATGACCGCGCCGAGGATGCCGCCGGCCGCGATGCAGGTGAACAGCAGGCCGTAGCCGACCGAGCCGAGTCCGAGCCGCTCCCTGGCCAGCAGCACCAGCACCGCGGTGGCCGCGGTGAGCGTGACGTTCAGCAGCCCGATCAAGATCGACATCGTGCGGAGCAGGCGCTGGCCCATCAGCCAGCCGAACCCCTCGGCGATATCCGCCCGGACCGACCGCAAGCCGCGGACCGCGCCCGCCGCGCCTGCCGCGCCCGCGGCGCTCGCCGCGCTTGGGCTGGAGGTGGCCGCCGCCGGGCGCAGCGACGACCGGTACGTCCCCGCGACCAGGCCGATCAGGACGGCGCTGGCCAGATACGTGCCCGCGTTCACGAAGAACGGGATCCACACCGCCACCGCGAACAAGAAGCCCGCCAGCGGCCCGGCCAGCATTCCCTGGGTGAGCGTGGTGCCGCCGGTCAGCCAGCCGTTCGCGCGCTCGAGCCGGGCCCGGGGCACGACCGCCGGGATCATTGCCTGGCTCGCCGAGCGGAACACGATCTCGCCCGTGTTGATGACGAACAACACCGCATATAGCAGCGCGATGCTGCCGTGCCCGGTGGCGATCGCGGTGGCCAGGACGGCCATCGCGGCGACCCGGGTCCAGTCGATCATGACCATCAGGCGCCGCCGGTCGACCCGGTCGACCAGGACGCCGCCGGGCAGAGCGAACAGCAGCCACGGCAGCCAGGCCACGCCGGTGGCTCCGGATACGATCAGCGGGCTGGATGTCCGCGAGGCGACGTACAGCGGCGCCGCGATGAGGGCCAGCCCGCTGCCGAGGGCCGATGTCGTGCTCGCGGCCCAGAGCTTGGCGAACCGCGCGCCGAGACGGTCCGCCGAGTCCCCACCCCCACCTCTGCCCCCGTTCTCGGCCATGTTGACCGAAGCTAGCAAAGGCAACAGGCCGGGGCCAGGCGGTTTTGGTGCGACGCCGTTGGCCGAAGAGCGCAGTGCATACCGTCGGTGGCAGAGGCGACGCGGTCGGTGAGATCTGGCAGGTAGAGAAGGTACCATGGGGACCTGCAGGTCAGGTTCCTGCTGACGTCGGGGTCGGGAGCACATCCGGGGGGTGTCGGCGGACTCGAGCGGCGGCTCCTTTTTGGGCGCAAATGTTGCCGTCTGCGGAACCGATCGGCGGCGGGAAGCGTCCCATCACATGGCCGGGCCGTCGTACCCGCCAGGACGGCCCGGCCCCATCGGGAGTGCGATACCCGCGGAACGGAACCGGGCTCCCGGGCATGCATAACTGCACCTGCAACCGGATATGAGTACTCAGTACCAATCCACCGCCTAGTTGACTCCGAACACATGAAGAACGCACCGTGACCGTGACGAGCAGTCCAGACAGGGCAATCTAATATGCGTTTGGCGCACGTACGAGCAACGACGCTCAGCTTGCTGGCTGGCGGCTTCCTGATCGTGAGCATGCTGGCGGCCTGGTCAGGCATCGCCCAGGCGGGCTCGGTCAGCTATGCCACCGCGACCGCTTCCGCCAGCCCGGGCACGGCGACGGCTTCGGCTAGCCCGGGCACCACGACGGTTTCCGCCAATACGGACACCACGTGCCAGCTGCTGCCGTCGTCCAGCACGCCGTCACCGTCGCCCTCGCCGACTCCTTCCCCGTCGCCATCGCCATCGCCATCGCCATCGCCATCGCCGTCCCCGTCGCCTTCCCCGTCACCGCCGGGGTCCGGGCCGGCGAGCAGCTCAGGCTCGGCGGCCGACCCGAGCGGCGATCCCAGTGCCTCCTCCACCGGCGGTCCGAGCGGGACCGCCTCGGCCGACCCGTCGCCGTCGGGGTCGTCCTCGGTCTCGGGATCACCTTCGCTATCGGGGTCCGCTGCCCCGTCATCCGCTGCCCCGTCATCCGCCGCCCCGTCATCCGCCGCTCCGTCATCCGCCGCTCCGTCATCCGCCGCTCCGTCATCCGCCGCTCCGTCGTCGTCCGCGAGTTCATCGTCGGCCAGGGCCACGGCCTCCGCGTCACTCGACGACTCCCTCGCGACGAGCCCGAGCCCGAGCGCGACGGCAACCGCGAGCTCGAGCGCGACGGCGAGCGCGAGCGCTAGCTCAAGTGCAAGCGCAAGCCCGAGCGCGACGGCAACCGGGCCAGAACTGTGCGTGAGCGTCCAGCGCGGGCAATCCAGCATCAAGCGCGGGCAGGACGCCGCGTTCGTGGTGGAGGTCTCGACCAAGGACGGGCCGGCTTCTGATGTGTCCGTGACGCTCTCGTCCAAGCCGACTAGCCAGAAGCCCGCGTTTACCAGCGGCTGCGCCAAGGGAGACAAGACCGCGAGCTGCACCGTCAGTTCGGTGTCCGATAAGCAGCCCGTCAGCTTGCACGCCCAGATCCCGGTCGCGTCCGGCGCCGGCTCGGTCAGCTCGGTCACCCTGACCGCCGCGGCCAGCGTCGTCACCTCGGCGACGTGGTCACCGCCCGCGGCCGACGAGACTGTCGCGGTCACCGCCGCGGCGCCTGCCCCGGCTAAGCCGTCGGCCACCGCATCACCCGAGACGCCGCTGCCGCTCGGCCCCGTCCCGGCTCTCAACGGCGTGTCGAGTTCGCTCATCGGCGCGGGCAACGCGGCGGGCTTGTTCCCGGCGATCGTCCCTTCCAGCACGGCCCCGACGAGCTCTCCCCGGACTCACCCTCAGGGAACCCGGCGCAACGCCGCGACGGCCGCCGATTCCTCCGCTCTCGCCCCGGTGCTTACCGCCCAGGTGGCCGGGCTCATCGCACTCGCACTCGCGCTCATCCTCACGGTCACCCGGCTGTCCTTGACCAAACGGCTCAGCTTCAAGAAGCGGCGCAGCTAGAAGGGGCTACTACTTCTTGACGACGGTCTCGACAGCTGACCGGACGGTGAGCATCTGTTGGGCCAGGACCGCGGAGTTCATCGTGGGCGAGACGATCTCACCGAAGCTGTCGTTATCGAACCAGGCGCACATGGACACGCTGTCCGAGCCGCTGCCCTCTTCGACGCACGCGGCCTTGCCGCCCAGTGGCCCGGCGCTGACCACCTCGGCACCAGCGAACTTCTGCGTGAAGCTGGCGACCGACGTGGCCGGAGCGGCGTTCGCCAGATGGCCGCCGATGAACATGATGATCTGCTCGTCGTTCCCGGCGGCCGAGTTTCCTGACTCGTACACGGCCGAGACCACGCGGCTGGCATGGCCCGAGCTCATCGTGATGACCTCGTCGCGCAGCTGGGCCACGTTCGTCTGACGTTCCAGGTCCACCGTGCGGACGTAGGTCCCGATCGCGGCCGGGGTCCCCATGATGTGGGCGGGACCGCCGTGCGACGGGAACTCGAACTTGATGATCCCGGTGATCGCGGCCGCGGCTACGACCACCACCCCGCCCAGCGCCAGCCAGAGCCGGTGATCATTACTGCGACCGCGACGGCGGCCGATGCGGCGCTTGGCGCGCGTGCCGTCACCATCCGGATCGACCACCCGGTCCCCGAACAGGCCCGCGTAATCGTCGTCCTGATCGTCTTCCCGCCAGAACTCGGCAAACGACTCAATCTGGTCAACCTGCGGCGCAACAGGCCAGGAAGACGTGATCTCCGGGCCGTCCAGACCGTGCCCGGGGCGTACCGCGGTGGAGCGGCCCGGCGCGGCCGCACGACCCTCGCCGGGCGGAGCCAGGAACGGGCTGGCCAGCTGCGGACCGCTTTCCGGCGGAGCGACTACCTGACTGCCAGCAGGCGGGGTCAGCACGTCGACCTGCGCGGTCGGCGCGCCCAGGAAGCCGCTTTCCTTTCCGGCCAGAGCGTGCGGGTAGGCGGAGCCTGGCTGGCGCGCGGCGCCGGCTCCGGTCCCCTTCCGCAGTCCGCTCCCGGCCTCGGGCTGACCGCCGGGTCGCGGGCCCGCGCTGGTCGCGCGCCCGGCGCTCAGCTGGGGAGCCGAACCGCCACGGTCTCCCCGGTCGGCGCGACCGGGCCCCTTGCCGGTAAACCAGTCATTCGCGGGCGCCTGCGGGTAGCCGGGCTGCGGACCTGACCCGGCAAGCGGACCTGACCCGGGAAGCGGACCTGACCCGGGAACCCCGGCCTCGGTCCAGGACGCGGGACCGGTCGGGAAGGACTGGTCACCGGGCGTCTGCGGGTAGGCGGGAGCACTGCGACGCAGATCCTCCAACCATGACTCATCGTCAAAGGAGCCGTCGAAGCCGCGCCCGTCAGCGGACGGCTCGTCAGCGGAAGGCTCGTCGTAGCGCAACTCGTCGTAACGCATGCCCGCAAGGCGCGGGTCACCGGAACGCCCGTCAGCGGGACGCGGGTCAGCGGGACGCGGGTCAGCGGGACGCGCGTCGACGGGACGCGGATCGGCCGGACGTGATCCGTCCAGAGCCCGGTCGCCCCGGACATCGTCACCGAGAACGCGGTCGTCCAGGCGCGGATGGCCATACCACTGCTCCGGGTACGCCGAACTGCCGGTCGCGGCCGGCCCGGAATCACGGAAGTCGGGAACCTGGTAGCCGGGTACCGCGGGCCCAGGCGGAGGGTAACCGGGCCATCCGGAAGCCGTCGGACGGGCTGGCGTCCTGGGTCCGGTTTCGCCGCGGAACGCGGGACCGGGGTGCGGAGCCTTCGGGCCGTCATAGGAGGGATCCGCGTAGCCGGGATCGCCGTAGCCGTAGTCGTCGATGGCTGGCTGCTGATAGATAGGTCCGGTGCCGTACGCGGACTCGAGCACGTCCCGGGACGCAGTGTCAAGCTGCCGGAAACCTTGAGGCCAGGAGATCTCGGGACCGAACGGCACCTCGCGCCGTCCGCCGGGGCCTTCGCGCGGGTCGCTTCGTGGCCCAGGTCCGTGCTGGACTGGACCGCTCGTGGCCTCATCCGGGTACGGACGCTGCGCGGATGGCCAGTCACGGCCATCTGGAGCCGGCGAACCACTCCTCATATACCGGGTCACTCCCCTGTCTGTCGTACAGCAGGTCAATGATCACTAGCATCATTGCGACGAACGAGACACTCTGCTACCTACTTGGACGATTTCTGCCGCAGAAGGTCACGATTGAAGACACACGCTACTGCCCTGCCGCGCTCCGCACCGTGCATTCCGGGCTTTACGGCAAGTCGCACCGCCACTCATTAGCCGAGGGTAAGAGGAATATTGCACTAAGTGACCGAACCCGTGAGCGGTGTACCGAGGGGCGGATATATATAACCCCGGCCACGCCGACGGCCGTCAGGATTCCCGGGGGCGGTGATAGGCGGCCCGGGTCCGCTCGGTGTGCTTGCGGGCGAGCGACTCGGCGCGTTCGGCGTCGTGCTGCTCGATCGCGTCGATCAGCGCGCCGTGCTCCGTCCACGAGCCGTGCCCGCGCTCCGGGGCCACCAGCCGGTAGTACCACTGCACCCGGCGGCCCACGATATCGGCCAGTTCGGCCAGCACCGTATTACCCCCGATGGCCGCGATCTCGGCGTGGAAGAGGCTGTTCACCGTCACGGCCTCGCTCAAGTCGTCCGCGTCGGCCGCCGCCTGCCCCTCGCGGCAGATCTCCCTCAGCCTGGCCACCTGAGCCGGACTCGGCGCGCGGGCGGCCAGCCGGGCCGCCTCGGCCTCGAGCAGCGCGCGCGTGTGGAGCAGATCGTCCACCTCGGAGTCGGTCGGCACATGGACGAAGGCACCCTGACTCGGCCGCAGGTCCACCCATCCCTCGGCCTCCATGCGGTGCAGCGCCTCGCGGATCGGCTGCCTGCTGACCCCGAGCTGACGGGCGAGGTCGGTCTCTACCATGTGCTGGCCGGGCGGCAGATCACCACCGACGATCAGGTCGATGAGCGCGTCGTAGACCGACTGGCGCAGCGGCACCGGCCGCGGCAGGGGACGCATCATCACCGTCATCGTCACCCCCCAAGGTGATCTCGCTCTACAACTGGCAGTTCAGAGGTTATCGGCGACTGTATGCAAAGTGCGATCCCCGGATTCGGGGACGAGGACCGCGCATGGCGAGCCCAAACGCGGATAGCCTCAGCGCTATGCGCTATCTCGTGCGGGAGCGGCTGTTCTCCATCACCGACGACTTCTGGGTCACCGACGAGCAGGGCAACAAGGTCTTCCTCGTGGACGGCAAGGCGCTTAGGCTCCGCGAGACCTTCGAGCTCAAGGACGCCGCGGGGCAGAAGCTCGCGACCATCCACAAGAGGTTCCTCACCTTCACCGACGCGATGGAGATCGAGCACGACGGGGCGGTGGTGGCCACGGTGCACAAGGCGGTGATCTCACCGCTGCACCACCGCTCGTTCATCGACATCCCGGGCGGCGGCCGGCTCGAGGCGGTCGGGAACCTCATCGACAAGGACTTCGAGATCCGCGACGGCGGGCAGGTAGTCGCCCAGATCTCCCGGTCGTGGTTCCGGGTCCGCGACACCTACGGCGTCGACGTCGCCCCGGGCGAGAACGACGCTCTCATCATCTGCATCGCGATCTGCCTGGACCGCATACACCACGCCGAAGAACGCCAGCACTGAGGCCCGCGTGAGCGGAGGAGCTGGCGCTCGGGCGGGGGAACCGCCCCGGGCGCTAGGCCTGGGGGACTTGCGCGTCGGGGAGGGCGAACTCGCCGCCCAGGTAGCGCAGCACCGGGTCGGTGTCCGGGTCCGGCCGGGGCGCCTCACCGTACTCCGCGATGATCTGGGCGGCGTAGGCCTCCGCGTCGTCTTCGGGCTGGTAGCCGAGGGCCTTGGCCTCGGCCAGCGAGACCCAGCCGCCCCGGGTGTTGGCGGACACCCCGAAGATGACGCGGTACCCGGGCCTATCCGCGGTCAGGCACGCCTCGAAGAGCCTGCCCGCGTCGTCGGGCGACAGCCAGGTGGACAGCATGCGCACGTTCCGCGGCTCCGGGAAGCAGGACAGGATCCGCACGCAGATCGCGTCCATCCCGTACCGGTAGTGGTACATCGCGGCCAGCGCCTCGGTGCTGGCCTTGGAGACGCCGTAGTAGGTGTCGGGCGCGGGAAACGCGTAGTCGGGGACGGGGAACGCCGACCGCGGGATGAAACCCACCGCGTGGTTGGAGGAAGCGAAGATCACCCGGGGCGTCCCGGCCCGGCGGGCCGCCTCGAACACCACGTAGCTGCCGTTGATATTCACCTCGAGGATGCGCGGCCACGGCGCCTCGCCCGGGATCCCGGCCAGGTGGATGACCGCGTCCGCTCCCTGGCAGGCGGCGGTCATGATGTCAATGTCGGCCACCGACGCCTGGATCGCTTCCTCGCCCGGCCCGGCCACCAGCGGGGCGATGTCGAGGACGCGCAGCGTCCGGCCCGGCCGGGCCAGCCTGGTCCGCAGCATGGACCCGACGAGGCCGGCGGCCCCGGTGATGACGATGACCGACACCGTCAGCCCCCTTTGCTTCTTCGAACGTCCGGCAGGTTGCCTTGTCCCGGCCTGGTTGCGGACCGGTTCCAGCTCGTATACGCACTCTTTTTATCAGCCTGTCCGGATCGTAGGCTGCTGTGCTGATGGGCTTGACACGGGGTGCACTGACACGGGGTTCACTGACCCTGTCCCGGATGAACGCCCACCGCCTGGTCATCATCGCGGCGGCCCTCACCATCGTCGTGGCGGCGGCCCTGGCCTCGGTGCTGGCGACCTTCAGCGGGCAGGCCGAACTCGGCGATATCACCGCGCACGCGACCCTGGTCTCCGGCCGGTGGCCGGGCCGGCCGGCCAGCGGGCAGCCCATTCCGGCGGCGCTGCACGGCGCCGTGGCGGTCTGCGCCGTCGCCCTGCCGCACCTGGTCGGGCTCGTCTGTCGACCTGTCCGCCTTTTACCGGGACCGGCGCCCCGGTCCAGCTCTCACCTGATGCTCTCGAGCTCGGCCTGCCCGCCGCCGCGATCTTCGTCCTGGCCCTGGCCACGCTGCTCGCGCAGACTTCGGTGCTGCGCCGACGCGGCGTTACCGGCCTGCTCAGGGCAAACTAAGAGGTAAGGAAGTGATGCACATGGCCGCTACGCCCCTGCAGGAGGGCTCGTCTGCCCAGGAGAGCATCGCCGAGCTGGGCGCCGAGGCGGCGCGGCAGCACCGCGACTTCGGCGCGGGCTCGCTGATCGTCTGCGACCGGCTGGTGCGGATCTACCTCGCCGCGGGAATCGAGGTCCAGGCGCTGCAGGGTCTTGACCTGCTGGTGGAGCAGGGCGAGATCGTGGCGCTGGTCGGGGCGTCGGGCAGCGGCAAGTCCACGCTGATGAACATCCTGGCCGGCCTGGACACGCCCACGGCGGGTTCGGTGCGGGTGGCGGGCCACGACCTGGCCGCGATGGCCTCGCGCCAGCGGCTGGCCTACCGGCGGCGGGTCGTCGGCTTCATCTGGCAGCAGACCTCTCGCAACCTGCTGCCGTACCTGACCGCGCAGCAGAACGTGGAGCTGCCGATGCGGCTGGCCGGGAGCCGGGCCGCCAGCCGCCGGGCGCGCGCGGCTGAACTGCTCGACCTGCTGGGCCTGGGCGACGGCGCGGGCCGCAGGCCCGATCAGATGTCCGGCGGCGAACAGCAGCGGGCCGCCATCGCGGTGGCCCTGGTCAACGAGCCCAAGGTGCTGCTCGCGGACGAGCCCACCGGCGAACTCGACACGGCCACCGCGGCCGAGGTGTTCGCCGCGCTGCAGACGGCGAACCGCGAGCTCGGCGTGACCGTGCTGATCGTCACCCACGACCCGGCCGTGTCCTCGGTGGTGCGCCGGGTCGTCGCGATCAGGGACGGCCGGACCAGCACCGAGATCCACCGGCTGGCCAGCACCGTCGACGACGGCGAGATGGCCCAGCACGCGGTGGAGTACGCGGTGCTCGACCGGGCCGGCCGGCTGCAGCTGCCCAGGGAAATGACCGAACCGCTGGGCATGCGGGACCTGGTCCGCCTCGAAGGCGAACCCGACCACATCGGCGTCTGGCCCGACCAGCGAGACAAGTCGTGACTGCGGTGCTGGCGACGGACATGCTGGCGGTCGAGGGGGTCACGCGGACGTTCGGCAGCGGGCGCACGGCTACCCATGCGCTGCGGGGCGTGTCGTTCACGGTCGGGTCCGGCCAGCTGGTGGCCTTGCGCGGCCGGTCCGGATCGGGGAAGACCACGCTGCTCAACGTGGTCGGCGGCCTGGACCAGCCGGACGGCGGCCGGGTCCAGGTGGCCGGCCAGGACGTGACCGCCATGTCCTCCCGCGAGCGGATGGCGATGCGGCGCACCTCGGTGGCGTTCGTGTTCCAGTCGTTCGGCCTCATCCCGATCTTGTCGGCGGCGGAGAACGTCGGCGTGCCGCTGCGGATCGCCGGCCTGGCCCCGAAGGAACGCGAGCAGCGGGTCCGGCTGATGCTGGACATCGTCGGCCTCAGCGATCACGCCAGGCAACGGCCGGGCGAACTGTCCGGCGGCCAGCAGCAGCGGGTCGCGATCGCCCGGGCGCTGGCGGGCAGCCCGCAGGTGCTGCTGGCGGACGAGCCCACCGGCCAGCTCGACTCCGAGACCGGCAAGCAGATCATGCGGCTGCTCCGCACCGTGGTGCAATCCGAGGGCGTGACCGCGCTGGTCGCCACCCACGACCCGGACCTCATCGGCATCGCCGATTCCGTCCTGGAGCTCGAAGACGGAAAAATCAAAGACAACTGACGAAACAGATTCCGCCCCCGCGCCTCACAAGCCCCACCAGTCTCCCTGCTCCCAGGAGCCGAGCGCAGGTACTGGCGATCTGAACACCCGGTCGCGGGGTCAGACGACGGGGGTACCGGTGGCAGCGGTTAGGTCGGCGAACAGCTCCGTCAGGCGTTTGGTGACCGGCCCTGGGGTGCCGTCGCCGATGGTCCGGCCGTCGACGCGGACGACGGGGGCCAGGCCGCCCATGGTGCCGGTCACGAAGGCCTCCTCGGCCGTGTAGAGCTGCGGCAGTGTGTAGTCGCCTTCCTGGGCGCGCAGGCCGGCCGAGGCGGCCAGGTCCAGGACCGCGGCCCGGGTGATGCCCTCCGGGCAGGACGCGGTGGTGGGGGTGGCCAGCGTGCCGCGGATCACCATGAAGAGGTGGGTGGCGTTGGTTTCGGCGATGAAGCCCCGCGGGTCGAGCATGACCGCGTCGTCGGCGCCGGCCACGTTCGCCTCGATCTTGGCCATGATCGACGGCAGCAGGTTGTTGTGGTGGATCTTCGGATCCAGGCAATCCGGCGCGGGGCGGCGCACGCTCGCGGTGATCAGCGTGATGCCGGCCGAGTCGTAAACCGGGGCCTTGAACTCGGCCAGCACGATCAGCGTCGGCCCGGAGGTGTTCAGCCGGGGATCCATGCCGGAGGTGAGCTTGACCCCGCGGGTCAGCGTGAGCCTGATGTGGACGCCGTCCCGCATGCCGTTCGCGGCCAGGGTGCGCCGGATCTG
>Ga0302181_10001840_pt1 | contig 15424 bp, 14 predicted proteins | sample I_Palsa_E3_3_FD_198786 | JGI IMG/M metagenome (GOLD analysis project Ga0302181, IMG submission 198786) | Peat permafrost microbial communities from Stordalen Mire near Abisko, Sweden - I_Palsa_E3_3 | ecosystem: Environmental > Terrestrial > Soil > Palsa > Peat permafrost | place: Sweden...
CGCGTCGTTGAGCTGGGTCGACGTGCCATGCGCGTTCACGTAGGAGATCGCTGCCGGGGTCAACCCCGCATCCGCCAGCGCCAGGGTGATGGCGCGCGACGCTGGTCGCCCCGTCGGTTCCGGCGCGGTCAGGTGATGGGCGTCGGCCGTGGAGCCGTAGCCGGCGACTTCGCCGAGGATCGTGGCGCCGCGCGCCCGTGCTGCCGACTCCTCCTCGAGCACGACGACGCCCCCGCCCTCGCCCATCACGAAGCCGTCGCGGCGCGCGTCGAACGGGCGCGAGACGCCGGTCTCCGACAGCGCCTGTAGCGCGTTGAAGCAGGCGAACCCGAACTCCGTCAGCGTTGCCTCGGCGCCTCCGGCGACGACCGCGTCCGCGTCCCCATACTGGATCATCCGCAGCGCCGAGCCGATCGCGTGAGCCCCGCCCGAGCAGGCTGACACGACTCCGTACATCTGGCCCTGCAGCTTGTGGCGCATCGACACCGCAGCCGCCGGCGCGTTGGGCATGTACATCGGGATCCCGAGGGGCGACACCATCGACGCCCCGCGCTCCCGCATCACGTCGTGGTTGGACTCGACGGTCGAGATCCCGCCGATCCCGGTTGCGATCACGCAGCCAATGCGCATCGGGTCATACGGCAGCTCGTCGGCCCAGCCCGCCTGCCTGACAGCCTCGTCGGCCGCCACCACCGCGAACTGTGCGACTCGATCCAGCCTGCGCATCTCCTTGACCGACAGGAAGTCCCGCGGCTCAAACGAGCTGCAACGGCCGGCGCCATCCTCGATCGCGCAGACTCCCGCCGCCCACTCCAGATGGAGCGGACGGGCGCCGACCCCGAGTGGGGTGACGGCTCCGATCCCCGTGATGACGACTCGCCGCTTGTCCGGCATCACGGCTACCCGGCGCGGGAGGTGATCAACTCGACGGCGTCGCCGACTGTCTTGAGCTCCTTCATGTCCTCGCCCTTGAGGACGACGCCATACTCGTCCTCGACGATCTGCGCGAGCTCGACGAGGTCGAGCGAGTCGACATCAAGCTCCTCGAACGTCGCCTCCTGCGTGATCGCGCTCGCGTCGGGGCCGAAGCTGGCCAGCACCTCGACGACCCGCTCCTGCACCTGCTCCTTCGTGACTGTGGCCATGTGATGCACTCCTCTAGTCGGTTAGCTCTGAAAAGGAAGTCTGTCCGAAAGCCCGGTCAGGCAGCCAGACCGCCGTCGACGGTCAGAACCGCGCCGGTAACGTAGCTAGCTGCCGGCGACACGAGGAACCTGACGCACGCGGCGACCTCCTCCGGGGTGCCGGCCCGCCTGGCCGGGACGGCGTCGAGCAGCTCGGTCGAGACCCCGGCGGTCATGTCGGTCTCGATCCAGCCCGGCGCGACCGCGTTGATCGTGATCCCCCGCCTGGCAACCTCGACCGCCGCCGTTCGCGTCAGCGCGATCAGCCCCGCCTTCGCCGCTGCATAGTTCGCCTGCCCCGGGTTCGCCCGCAGACCGACGACGGATGAGATGTTGACGATCCGCCCGGTCCGCGCCCGCATCATCGCCTTGAGCGCCCGGCGGATCAGCCTGAACGCCGCCGTCAGGTTCGTGTCGATCACGGCCGCCCACTGCTCGTCCGCCAATCTCGGCACGAGCTCGTCGCGGCTGATTCCGGCGTTGTTGACGAGCGCCAGCACGGGCACCCCGAACTCGTCCTCGAGCGCCGCGAACAGCTCGTCGGGCGCGTCCGGCGCGGCGACGTCGGCCCGCAGCGCAACGGCGCGGCCACCGGCGGCGGCGATCTCGGCGACCACCTGCTCGGCCGCCTCCCGCGAGGACGCGTAGTTGACGCCGACGGGCCAGCCGTCGGCGGCCAGTCCGCGCGCGATCGCCGCCCCGATCCCTCGCGAGGCGCCGGTGACCAGCGCGCAGCCGTCCGGGCGCTCAGCGCCCTCAGGCATCGAGTTGGTCCCCGCCCCATTCGATCACGCCGCCGCCCCAGGTGAAGCCGGCGCCGAACGCGCTCAGCAGGACGCGAGCGCCGGGGCGCAGGCGTCCGTCGCGCTCGGCCTCGGCGAGCGCGAGCGGCAGCGTCGCGGCCGACGAGTTGCCGAGCGATTCGATGCAGTCGACCATTCGACCGGGGGCGACCCCGAGCCGTTCGGAGAGCGCCCGCGTGATCCGAGCGTTCGCCTGGTGGTAGACGAACAGGTCGATGTCCTCGAGCTCGAGGCCCGCGCGCGCGACCGCCGCCAGCGTCACGTCGCGCATCCGCGCGACCGCGTTGCGGAATACCTCGGGTCCGTCGAGGTGGAGCTTGCGTTCCTCGTGGGTGGCGATGATCGTCTCGCCGTGGCTGCCGTCGGACCCGAGCACGACCGGCCCGATCTGACCGCCGCCGGCGGTGCCGTCGCCGAGCACGACCGCGCCGGCGCCATCGGCGAACAGTGGTGCCGAGCGCACGTCGTCGTAGTCGGTGATCCGGGTGATGAAGTCCGCGCCGACGAGCAGCACGCGCCGCGCCCGCCGGCTCTCGATCTGGGCTGCGCCGAGCGACAGCCCGGTCAGGAACCCCGTGCAGGCGGCGCCCACATCGAACGCCCCGGCGCCCTGCGCCCCGAGCGCGTGCGCGACCAGCGGCGCCGTGTTCGGCGTCAGCTCGTCCGGCGTCATCGTCGCGACGATCACGAGGTCGAGCTCGGCCGCGGCGACCCCGGCTCGCTCGAGCGCCAGCGCTCCCGCGCGCGCCGCGTAGTCGGCAAGCCGCTCATCGGCGCCCGCACGCGGCCGCTCGCGGATGCCGGTGCGCGACAGGATCCACTCGTCGGTCACCCCGAACCGCTGCGCGAGTTCCGCCGTCGTCAGGCGCCCGGCGGGCAGCGCCGTACCGACCGACATGATCGTCGCGCCGGGCGCGACCGAGTCCTCGCCCTCCCAGCGCGCGCCGGTCAGCGGCCGCGCGTCAACCGACCTAAGCATTGACCAGCTCCACGTCTCGGAGGGTCCGCTTGGCCAGACCGGTGAGCACGCGACCAGGCCCGACCTCGACGAACCGCTCGGCCCCCCGCGCGCACAGGCTCAACATCACCTCGCGCCAGCGCACGGGTGAGGTCAGCGCCTCGACGAGCTGCCGGCGGACGTCGACGAACGGCTCCGCTGTGACTGCCGAGATCACGATCGAGCCGCCCCCCGGCTCGCCGACCTCGACATCCGCGAGCGCCAGCGCGAACGGCTCGACGGCGGAGCCCATCATCGGCGAGTGAAAGGCGCCGGTGACCGGCAGGATCATCGCCCGCAGCCCGAGCTCGAACGCGTCCTCGACGGCGTCCGGGAGCAGCTCGCGCGGACCCGACAGGACGACCTGTTGCGGTGAGTTGTCGTTGGCGACGGCGAGGCCGTGGGCGGCCGCCAGATCGCCCGCCCGCTCGGCCGCATCGGCGCCGACGAGCACAAGCATGCCGCCGTCGCCGGCGTGAGCGCCGGCCTCCTGCATCAGCCGCCCGCGCAGCGCGACCAGCTCGAACCCGTCACGCTCGGCGATGCACCCTGCGGCCACCAGCGCGCCGAGTTCGCCGAGCGAGTGTCCCGCGAAGAACTCGGCCTGCGGGCGCCCGAGCGCGCTCCAGCCGGCCAGGCTTGAGCAGAAGATCGCCGGCTGCGCGTACGCGGTTCCCTCCTCGACGCGCGCGAACGGATCCTCGCCGAGCAGGTCGAGCGCGAGCTCGAGCAGGTCGGGCCGCTCGCGGGCGACGTGATCGCGCATGCCCGCCGTCTGCGAGCCCTGCCCAGGGAACAGCATCGCGGTGACCATCTCCGCAAGTTACGCGGGCTCGAGCAGGCCGATACCCGCTCTGGACCGACTTCCCCCCGTTCGGGGGGCGAGGCGATGAGACGCGCGCCACCTCCGTGCCGGCGTACATATTGCCGGCCCTAACATCCGCTGCGATGTCGATGCCCGACGACGCCCCGCGCCGGTTCGAGGCGCTGCTCGAGGTCGTCGCCAGGCTCGCCGGCGCGACGCCGACCGGCCGGATCGTGATGGCCAAGGGAGCGCGGCTCGCGGGTCAGCTCGCAGCGGTCACGGCGCCGTTGCCGCCGGCCACCGTGGAGACGATCCTGCGCGAGGCGTGGGGGTGCGATCCCGGTGAGGAGCTCGACTCGTTCGAGCCCGAGCCGGTCGCCTGCACCCCCACCTCACAGATCCACCGCGCGATGCTCGACGGCGCGCCGGTCGCGGTCAAGGTGCTGAGGCCCGGCCTCGCGACGGCCGTGCGGCAGGACCTCGTCGTGCTCGACCGGCTGCTCGCGCCGCTGTCCGCCGCCCTCCCCCGGCTCGATGGTCCGGCGCTGCTGTCTGAGGCCCGCGAGCGGATCCTCGACGAGCTCGACCTCGAGCACGAGGCCGAGCAGCAGCGGCGTGTGATGCGGATGCTGCGCGGGCATCCGGGGCTGACGGTCCCGCCACCGGTCACGCGCCTGGCGAGCGAGAACGTGCTCGTCAGCGCCTGGGTCGACGGCACGCCGGTGCTCGAGCTGACCGACCCGGACGAGCGAGACCGCGCGGCCGCGCGCCTCGTCGTGTTCGTGCTCGGCGGGCTGCGTGCCGGGATCGTGCACGCCGACGCGGACCCGGCCGACATCCTGCTGGCGCCCGATGGCCGGCTCGCGATCCTCGACTTCGGCTCTGCCTACACGGTCGAGCCGGCGCGCGCCGATCTCGCGCTGGCGGCGGTCGAGGCGTTCGCTCGCGAGGACGGCGCCGGCCTCGGGATCGCGCTCGAGGCGCTCGGCGTGCTGCCGGCCGGTCACGGGCCCGCCGCGCTCGAGCTCGCCGCGTACACGCTGGGCGAGCTCGGCGGCGGGGACGCCGCGCGGCTCGACGCGCAGGCGCTCGGGGCCGCGGGGTACCGGCTGGCCCGCCGTCGCGAGCAGGCGCTCGAGCTGCTGCTCGCCGCGAACCTGCCGCCGCGCGACCTGTGGCCGCTACGCGCGATCGCCCAGCTCGCCGGGACGCTCGCCCGCCTCGGCGCGACCGCGGACTGGCGCGAGCTGGTCGCAGCGGCGCTGCGAGATGGCTGGGACGCCGCCCGGTGATCTGGCGCGATGGCGGCGCTCGAGCCGGCGCGAGAGCCAGTCGAGCGCGACCGGGGTGCCCGCGACAGCACCGCTGATGTGGTCGACGCCACCGCGGGTGACGTACAGACGCGCGTCGGCGCCTAGCTCCTGCCAGTCGCCGAGCAGACGGCGGCTGTGCTCGAACGAGACGATCTGGTCGCGGCGGGCGTGGTGCAGGAGCACAGGCGCGTGCGGCACGAGCTCGCCGAGCCGGTTCTCGCGCATTCGCGCCTTCCACTCCGGCAGCTCCAGAACGTTCGGATCGGTCAGCTCGTGCGCGCGCACGAACCGCGGCCCGTACGTGGCGGCCTGGAGCACGCTGGAGCGCCGCAGCCACGCGATTCCGGCGCGGGCGCGCGGGGTCAGGTGGCGGTCGAGCTCGAGCTCGGGGTAGGCGGCGGCGTAGCCGATCCCGCCGTAGGCGAGGAAGAACGAGAAGAAGCTCCCGTCGAGGCTCGGGCCGGCCAGCTCGAGGTCGGCGGCGGCCGCCCCGGCGGCGACGCCGGCGAGCGTCACCTCGGGCGCGTAGCTCGGCTGCAGCTGCGCGGCCCAGGCGGCGGCGGCGCCGCCTTCGGAGTAGCCGATCACGGCGGCGGGCCCGTCCGGCGGAAGCTGATCGGGATCGAGCGCGCGCGCCGCGCGGATCGCGTCGAGCACGTTCATGCCGAGCACGCGCCCGACCATATAGGCGTGATCGCCGGGGGTCCCGAGTCCCTGGTAGTCGGTGATCGCGAGTGCGTAGCCGCGCGCCAGCGCCATGCACATCAGGCCCGCCTCCCATTCGAGACCGAGCGACAGCAGCCGTGACGGCGCCCACGCGTCGCCGATCCCGTGGGTGCCGATCGCGAAGCCGAGCAGCGGCCGGCGGCGCCGGTGCGAGCCAAGCGGGATGAGCACCGTCCCAGACACGGCGGTCGGCTCACCGACGGCGCCTGTCGAGCGGTACAGGACGCGCCAGGCGCGGGTGCGCAGGCGCACCCCAGGCGCCAGGTAGGCGTCCATCGGCTCGGCCCGCAGCAGGCCGCCGGGCGGCGCGTCGGGAAGCGGATCAGGTGGGTCGTAGAAGCCCGGCGCGGCGCGGCTTGGCCGCCGCGGCGGCGAGATCAGCCGCACCTGCGCGGTCGCGTGCCGCGCAGCACCCCCGATACTTGTGATCACTGCCACAAACTACCAACGTGGATTCCCCCTTGGAACGTACGCCAAACCGGCGCACCTTTTAAGCGAGTAATCCGATGCGCTGGGCGAGCTGGACCGCCTCGGCCCGGTTGCGCGCGCCGAGCTTGCGGTACAGCGCGCTGGTGTGCTCCTTGACGGTGTGCGGCGACAGGTAGAGCCGCTGAGCGATCTCGCGGTTGGTCGAGCCGGCGCCGATCAGCTCGAGCACCTCACGCTCGCGCTCGCTCAGAAGCGGCGCGGGCTGCTCGGCCTTCGGGGGGAACAGCGTCATCCCCTGCCCGACCATCCGCACTGCCCTGGCGACCTCGGCGGCGTCGAGATCCTTGGAGACGAATCCGCTCGCGCCGGCTGCCCGGGCCGCGGCGGGCGACATCCTCCCGGCGCCCGAGATCAGCAGCACACGCGTGCCGGGTGACTGCCTGACGATCGCCGCGCACACGTCGGTGCCCGACTCGCCGGCGAGGAACAGGTCGACGAGGGCGACGTGCGGCTCCCAGCGACGCGCCAGTTCGAGCGCCTCGGCGCCGGTGCGGGCGGCCAGGCAGCGCTCGACCCACGGCTGCTGGCCGAGCAGCACGCGAAAGCCCCAATGGACGACGTCGTGGTCGTCGACGACGAGCACCCTCATCGCGGGAGCACGAGGCGCGCCCGCCAGCCGCCTCCCTCATACTCTCCGAACTCGACCGTGCCGCCCTGCTGGAGCGCCTCAAACGCGGCCAGTCGCAACCCCATGCCGGCGCCGCGGCTGGTGTTCGAGACGCCGTCGTTGCGGACCTCGAGGCAGACGGTGTCGAGGTCGCCGTCGAGCTCGACGTCGATCCTGGTCGCGCTCGCGTGCTTGGCGACGTTGCGCAGCGCCTCGGCCAGGAACGACTGCGCCGGCGCCTCGAGCTCGGGTGGCAGCTCGAGGCCCGCCTGCCAGCTGACGTGGATCGGCACGTCGACTCGAGCGCCGCCGACCCGGCGGCGCTCGAGCTCCTCGGCGAGCGTCGTCCCGGTCTCGACCGGCTCCGGCGCGAGCGGCCGCTCGAGCGCGGCGCGGAGGTCGGCGATCGCCGACTGAAGCTCTGCGCGGCAGCGCTCGGTCTCGTCGTCGTCGAGGCCTTTGGCGCTCAGCGCGAGCGAGACGCCGAACAGCCGCTGCAGCACGCGCTCGTGGATCTCGCGCGCGAGCCCGAGCCGCTCGGCGAGGCGTTCTGCCTGCTCCTGCTGGCGGGTCGCGTTGCGGGCGGTGGCGACGAGTGCCGCGGTCTTGCCCAGCGTCCACAGCAGGTGACGCTCGCCGTCGTTCAGCTCGAAGCGTCCCCCACCCCGGTCGGCGCAGATCACGCCGTAGGCGCGGCCGGCGGCGGACATCGGCGTGCACACGAGCGTCGTGATGCCGAGCAGCGCGGCGTACTCGCGGGGGACCGCCTCATCGATCCGCTCGGATACGACGATCACCTGGTCGGTGAGCAGCGCCTTCTGCGCGACCGGCGTGTCGAGCAACGTCGGGCGCAGCGCCGCCAGCGGCTCGAACGGCGTGCCGTGGGCCCCGACCGCCCGCACTCGCCGGCCCTTGCCGTCGGACATGAAGATCGCCGCGCGGCGCATCGTCGTCAGGCGGCAGATCGCCTCGCAGATGCGGTCGTAGAACTGCGTCGGGTTGGTGTCGGTGTCCAGCTCGGCGAGCAGCTCGACGAACACCTCGAGCGGCTCGACGCCGGCGAACAGCGCAGTCGTTCTATTCAACGTCGTAGCTGCGCCGCAGCTCGTACAGCGTCGTGCGCTCCGCGGCCGGCCGGCCGGCGCGGTGGGCGGCGGCGATCAGATCCTCGGGGTCGAGCTTGACGCCGTGGTAGCTGCCGGCCATCCGGCTGATCGACTCCTCCATCAACGTCCCGCCAAGATCGTTGACCCCCCAACGCAGCGCCTCCGTCGCGGCCTCCAGCCCCATCTTCACCCAGCTCGCCTGCAGGTTGGTGACGGTCCGGCCGAGCGCGAGCCGGAAGGCCGCGGTGTGCTTGAGATTCTCTTCTGAGGAGATCTCCTCGATCCCGTGGGTGCGGCCGAGCAGCGTCTGGAACGGGATGAAGGAGAGCGGCACGAACTCCGTGAACCCGCCCGTCCGCTCCTGCAGGGCGCGGATCACCCGCATGTGCTCGGCCAGCTCCCACGGCTCCTCGATGTGGCCGAACATCACGGTCGCGGTAGAGCGCAGGCCAACCGCGTGGCTTGCCTCGATGATCTCGATCCAGCGCGCGACCGGCAGCTTGTTCGGGCTGATCCGCTCGCGGACGCCGTCGTCCAGCACCTCGGCGGCGGTCCCCGGGGTCGAGCCGAGGCCGGCCTCCCGGAGCATCATGAAGACCTCCGTCGCAGGCAGGCCTGAGACGTCGCACATATGCGCGACCTCCATCGGCGAGTAGGCGTGCAGATGCAGCTGCGGGGCCTGCTGCTTGGCGAAAACGAGCCAGTGGAGGTAGTCGTCGAGGCCCCAGTCGGGGTGGATCCCCGACTGGATGCACAGCTCGGTCGCGCCGAACTCGACGGCCGCCGCGATCCGCTCGGCGAACTCCTCCTCGGAGTGCTCGTAGGCGTCCGGCGAGCGGCGTCCCTGGCCGAACCCGCAGAACGCGCAGCCGACGACGCAGACGTTCGAGACGTTGATGTTGCGGTTGACGACGAACGTGACCGTGTCGCCCGCGAGCTCCGAGCGCAGCCCGTCGGCGGCCTGGCGCAGCTCTTCGATCACCTCGGGCCGGGTCTCGGCGAACAGCGCGGTCAGCTCCTCCGCGCTCAGCGGCTCGCCGGCGGCGCCCTTGCCGATCGCGCGGCCGGCGAGTTCCGGCGCGATGCTGACCCCACCGCGGCGACCCGAGCCCCGGCGCGGGATGAACGACCAGTAGTCGCGCTTGATCACGTCGAGGACGCCCTGTGAGATCCACTCGGGATCGATGAACTCGGAGTAGACGCACAGGCGCTCGGACAGCGCATAGCCATCCGCGGCGAGGCGCTTCCGCACCTGCGCCGGCGCGGGGAACGGATGCTCGGGCGAGATGTGGTCGCCGTTGGCCGACAGGCCGCCGAGGTCGCTGGCGCCGGCGGCAACCAGCTCCGGCCACCACTCGCTCAGGTTCGGGGGCACCTGGATCCCGACGCCCGGCAGCAGCCGGCGGGTCTCGGCGACGAGCGCCTTGAGGTGATCGATGGTGACGGGGGTCGCCCATTTCGGTGCCTGAAGTTCAGGACCGTGGGAGATCCCGGTACGCCAGTACTCGTCGGCGGCCGCGCCGGCGATCTCGGCCGGCTCCTGGCCGTAGTAGCTTTGGTGCGGGACGAAGTTCTGGAGGATCACCTCCTGGATGTGGCCGTATTCGGCGTGCACCGCGGCGAGCGTCTCGAGCGCCTGGACGCGCTCCTCGAGCGACTCGCCGATCCCGACGAGGATCCCGCTCGTGAACGGGATCCGCAGCTCGCCGGCGGCGCGGATCGCCTGGAGGCGAACCGCGGGGCGCTTGGTCGGCGAGCCCTGGTGGGCGACGAGGTCGGGGTTGACCGACTCGAGCATCAGGCCCTGCGAGGCGGTCACCTCGCGCAACCGCGCGAGATCGTCGCGGCTGACGACGCCGAGGTTCGTGTGCGGCAGCAGGCCGCGCTCGAGCGCCCGTTCGCAAACCCACACGACATACGCGACGAAGTCCTCGAACCCGAGGTCTGCGAGCCTCTGGCGGACGCCGTCGTTGACCTCCGGTCGCTCGCCTGTCAGCACCAGGAGCTCCTTGACCCGATGGCGCTTGACCGCCCTGTCGAGGATCACCAGCACCTCTTCGGGCTCATGCAGATGAGCCTTGTGCGTGGCGAACGCGCAGTACTTGCAGTAGCAGCGACACGTCCGCGACAGCGACAGCGTGAGGTTGCGAGAGAACGTGACCCGGCGGCGCATTCGCACGAGTCATGTTAAACAGACAGCCGCTTCGGCTCCCCGGGGAGTAGTCTCGCTTCACAATCTGCCCTGGGAGAGTCCATGCTGAAGAGCTTTAGCCTGCGAGTCGCGGAGCTCGCAGCAATCGCCTCGGCGGGCTTGTCGTTGCTGCCGGCCGCAGCATCGGCGAGCTCGTTGGGGACGCCATTCCCGATCGATTCACCTGGCAACGGCAACCCGCCGCTGATCGCCTACGACGCGCGGGACCAGGTCACCTACGTCGCCTGGACGGCGCCCAGCGACGGCGGCATCGAGGTGTGCGTGCTGCCCTCGGACGCGACTTCCTGCGCGGGCGGCGGACCCGTCGTGCTGACCGATGTGCCCGATGGCCTCACGGGCGACGCGGCGCCGCAGATCGCCGGGCTCGTGGTGGAGCCCGGTGCCTCGGGTGAGGTCGTCGTGCTCGGCTCCACGGCGAAGGCGGCGGTCGGCACGATCGCGTGGGCCTCGGCCGAGGGGGGCGGCGGCTTCGCCCTCCAGAACGGAGGCGCCCCGATCAGCCCGGTGTCGCTCTACTACACGACGAACAACGCAGTCGGTCTGAGCAGCAGCGACGTCGGCCTGTTCGACAGCTACGACCACGGCAACCCCGGCGGCTTCTTCAGCGACTCGCCCGCTGCCGGTCCGGAGTCGCCTGCGATCGCCAGCTCGAATGCCAACAACGGCGACCAGTTCGGCGACGAGGGGTTCGAGCGGGGCGGTGTGCTCGCGGCCGAGCCGGCGCCGGCGCCGGCGCCCGCCGGAACCGAGATCGTCGTCGGCGCCGGGCAGAACACGAGCACGTTGCAGCACACCCAGGCCGGCTGTGCCAACTACGCGGCGACCGGCTACGGCGTCACGGTCGGCGCCGTCAACGGCACTTCCGATGCTTCGGGGACGCTCAACGGCGACGGGCTGCAATCGAGTGGCTTCGGGCTGCTGGCGTGCTCGGCCGAGTCCCCTGTGCTCGCCTCGGGCGGCCAGGGCGGGATCGGGGTGTTCGAGCAGGAGGGAACGGGCGTGTCGGGCGCCGGCACTGATTACACGCTCGACTACCGGCCGTTCATCGCCAACGTCAGCGGCGGCAGCTTCGGGTCGGCGGTCGCGCTCCAGGACGACACGAGCCACACGCTCGACGGCGCGATCGACCTCGACGCCGCCGAGGACTCGGGCACCGGCGTCTACGTCAGCTGGGAGGACGAGCAGGGCCTCGTGCTCGACTACAGCGCCAACAGCGGCGCCGCATGGGCCCCGCTGGTCGTCGTCCCCAGCCTGTCCAACGACGCCACCCAGAACGACCCGGTGATCGCGGGAGTCGCCGGCGGCAACGCGCTGGTCGCCTACGACAACACCCTCGGGACCGGCGACCAGGTGTTCGTGCAGCCGATGAACCTGGCCCCACCCCAGCCGACGACGCTGACCACGTCGCAGTCCTCCGGGAAGGTCTCGGGAGCGAACATCTCAATCGCCGCCGGCACGATCGGGGAGAGCGACAAGGCCACGATCGCCGGCGCGAACGCTTCGATCGCGACCGGGACGGTCGTCTACAACCTGTACGAAAGCAAGTCGTGCACGGGTACCGTGGTCGCGACCAGCACCGAGGGCGTCGCCGCCGGCAAGCCCGCCGCGTCGACCCCGGTCACGGGCGGGCTCGCCCCCGGGACGTACTACTGGGTGGCGTCCTACAGCGGCGACACGGCCAACGACCCCAGCACAAGCGCGTGCGGCTCGGAGATCCTGACGGTCACGGCGCCGTCCGTCATCTCGGGCAGCGGCTCGGCGACGACCACAACGATCACGCTCACGATCAGCTGTGGGACGCTGCCATGCACGGTCACCGTGACGATCACGATCGACCCGCCGGCTGTCGCAGCGCGCGCGGGTGACCGCAAGAAGAAGGCGAAGATCATTACCCTCGCCAAGGGCACGGAGAAGATCAGGAAGAAGGGCGGACACAAGCTCACGCTGAAGCTGACCGGGAGCGGCAAGAGCTACCTGGCGAGCCACTCCGGCAAGCTCAAGACCACGCTCCAGATCTCGACCAAGACTGCCCATGGCACCTTCAAGGCGACCGGGAAGCTGAAGATCACCAAGCGCACCTAATGGGCCAGCGGCGAGCCAGAGCCACGACGCCTGCCGCCGCGGCTCTGGCCGCCGCCGTGCTGGCGGGCGCTGCAACGGTGCTGGCCGCCTGTGGCTCACAGGCCACAGGCGGCGCGAGTCGGGCTCGCGTGCAGAGCGCCTCGCTGGTGCTCGACTTCACCCCGAACGCGATCCACACGGGCATCTACGAGGCGCTCGCGCGCGGCTTTCTGCGGGATGACGGCGTCGACCTGCACGTGCTCGTGCCCGGGGCAAGCACCGACGCGATCAGCCTGCTGGCCGCGCGCAAGGTCGATTTCGCGATCCTCGACATCCACGACCTCGCGATCGCCGACGAGCAGGGACGCAAGCTGGTCGGGGTCATGGCGCTCGTCGAGCGGCCGCTCGCGTCGGTGATCGCGCGCCCGCAATTCGCCTCGCCGCGCGACCTCGCGGCCCCCGGGCGGCTCGTCGGGGTCACCGGCGACCCGAGCGATCTGGCCGTCCTGCGCTCGATCGTCGCGGGCTCAGGCGGCGATCCGGCCCGCCTGAAGACGATCACGATCGGCTACGACGCGGTCCCCGACCTGCTCGCGGGGCGAGTCGCGGCGGCCACCGCGTTCTGGAACGACGAGGGCGTCCAGCTCGAGCACGACGCGCGCGGCTTCCATGTGTTCCGGGTAGAGGACTACGGCGCGCCGCCCTACCCGGAGCTCGTCGTCACCGCCACCGCGGCGTTGCTGCGAAGCGACCCGCGGCTCGTGCGCGGGCTGGTCCACGGGCTGGTCCGCGGCTACCAGGCGGTGCTCGCCGACCCCAGCGCGGGCGAGCGCGCGCTCGAGTCGCAGGTCAGCGGCCTGTCGCGGACCGCAGTCGCCGACCAGCTCGCCGCCGAGCTCCCCGCCTTCCGCCCAGCCGGGGGCGGATCTCCCGGGGCGTTGCGGACGTCGACGCTGGACGCCTGGGCCGGCTGGGAGGTCAGGTTCGGAATCGTCCGCCGCAGACCCGACGTCTCGGCGCTGTTCGACACCGCGTTCCTTCCCTGAACTGGGCGCTAGAGCGAGTTCAGCGTGCGGAACTCGCGGCGGACCGATTCGGTGCGGCCCCACATCTGCACGACCTCGGCGCGGCCGGTCCTGACCTCGCGGACCGCCAGCTCGCCGACGAGGCCGTCGTCGTCGAGCAGCTTCAGCGCGGTGTGGACGGCCGGGACCGAGGCCGCGTGGCCGAACCGATGGGCGCAGATGATCCGCCAGTGCCAGTCGTACTTCGAGTAGGGCTGAGCGTTGCAGGTGACGAGCAGCACGGCCGCCTCGACGTAGCGGCGCTCCTCGAAGATCCGCAGGTCGAGCTCGAGGTCGGTCCAGTCGTCGGGGAGCGACTCGACGATCGCGGTGAAGGTGTCTGCCAGCGCCATCGCGGAGCGGAACCTTACCGGGCCGGCGCGCCGGGCTCAGGCTACCTGCACCACGAACGTGTAGACGACCATGGCCGTCAGCGCGATCGCGAAGATGCGGAGCGCCCAGAGGCCGATCTGGGCACCGCGGCTGAGCCGTGCACGGGGGAGCGGGTTCACGAGATCACGTGCACCGTCTGGAGGAACGAGTCGATCGCGTAAGCCGCACCGCAGATCGAGATGAACCCGACGATCGCGACGCCGACCCAGTTCGTCAGGCGCCCGTTGACCCACTGCCCCATCAGCTCGCGGTCGCGCGCCAGCATGATCATGAACACGAGCGCGACGGGCAGCAGCACGGTCGCCAGCACATTGGCGTTGAGGGCGATCGACAGCAGCGGCGCGCCGGGGACCAGGATGATCGCGGCGGCGATCGCGGCGGCGCCGATGTTGGCGCCATAGAAGACGAGCGAGCCGCGCCCCGAGCCGTTGAAGCTGTGTGGCACACCGATGCACTCACCGACCGCGTAGCCGGTGCTCGCCGAGATCGTCAGCACCGCGACCGCTCCCGCCTCGATCAGACCGAGCGCGAACACGGTGGCGACGCCGCCCCCCGCGATCCGGGACAGCGCGCCCGGGAAGCCGGCTCCCGCCAGCCCGTTGATGTTCGAACCGCCGTGCGTGAACAGCGCTGCGCCGACGATCAGCGCTCCACAGCCGAACACGGCGGCCAGCGCGGCGCCGACGACGGTGTCAAAGCGGCCGTGCCGGACGTCGTCCTTGGTCATGCCCTTATCGGCCGAGGCGCTCTGCTGGAAGAAGATCATCCACGGCGTCACCGTCGCCCCGATCGTCGACGCGATCAGCAGCAGCAGCGTGTTGAAGCTCCCGCCCGGGAACGGTGAGCCGGTCAGGAAGGCGTGGCCGACGTGGGACCAGTTCGGTCGGACCATCACGGCCGCGACCAGGAAGAGTCCGTTGAAGATCGCCATCCCGAGCACCACCCGCTCCCAGCTGCGATAGCGCCTGCCGCTGATCGTCACGAGCACGAGCCCGAGGCCGAGCACCGCTGCCCAGCCGGGTCCGATCCCGAAGTACGCGAGCCCGATCCGGATCGCGACGAACTCGGCGATCAGCGTGACGAGGTTGGTGAAGACGAGGTCGCCAGCCGCAAACCAGCCCCACAGCGGCCCGTAGCGCTCGAGCACGAGCTGCCCGTACCCGCGGTGCGTGACCGACCCGACCCGCATGCACATCTCCTGTACGACGGCCGCCATCGCGAACGTCACGACGATGAACGGCAGGAACATTCCGAGCCCGTAGGTGGCGCCCGTGGCCGCGTAGGAGATCATGCTCGGCCCGTCGTTCTCGCCCAGCATCGCGAGGATCCCCGGCCCGACCAGCAACCACATCAGGTACCAGCGACGCCCGTGGCGCCGCGCATCCTGCACCCTTCTGCGGTCGCGCGAGCGGATCAGCTCCTCGGCGCTCGGTGCCAGCGCGACGGCGCCGTCCACGACCTCGAGCGGCGGCGCGCCGAGTTGGAGTGGCGGCGTCACGCCCGCACCTCAACGCGCATCGCCTTCGCGAGCGAGCCGCCGAGGACGTGCACCTGATCGCCGAACCGGACGAACAGCGGGCCGTCGAACGGCTGCTTGTCGATCACCTCGAAGCTGTCGCCGGGCGCGATCCCGCGTTCGGCCAGGAAGCGGAGCATGTCCGGAT
>Ga0302181_10001843_pt1 | contig 15418 bp, 10 predicted proteins | sample I_Palsa_E3_3_FD_198786 | JGI IMG/M metagenome (GOLD analysis project Ga0302181, IMG submission 198786) | Peat permafrost microbial communities from Stordalen Mire near Abisko, Sweden - I_Palsa_E3_3 | ecosystem: Environmental > Terrestrial > Soil > Palsa > Peat permafrost | place: Sweden...
GCTCGGCCACGAAGCGCCGCCCGTAACCGGCGCTCTCCCCCGCTCGATATCCCTTCACCTCGGCCACATACGAGCTCAGCTGCAGCGCCGGCTCCAGGCCCCGCGCCGCAGGATCCTCGCCGAACGGGTCCATTCCGTAGACGGCGATCCCGCAGCGCACCATGTCGAAGTGCGCCGATTGCTCGCGCAGCACCGCGGCGCTGTTGGCGGCGTGCAGGATCAGCTCCGGCTGCTCGGTCTTCAGCGCCTGCGCCCACTCCGTGAATGCTTCGATCTGCGCCGCGAAGAACCCTTCGTCGTCGAGGTCGTCGGCGGTCGCGAAATGGGTCATCAGTCCAACCAACTGCACCTCCTCGGCGTCCCGCGCGGCTGCCACGGCACGCGATGCCTGCGCCGGATCACGCGTGCCGAGCCGTCCCATGCCCGAATCGAGCTTCACGTGCACGCGCCCACCGCCGGCGGCGCGGACTGCCTCCACCTGCTGCTCGCTCCACACGACCACGTCCCCATCCGCCGCAAGCGCTTCCTCCAGCTCCACCCCGCTCAGCGCCCCCATCACGAGCACGCGCACCTCGCGCAGACCGGCCTCACGCAGCTCTCTCGCCTCGGCCGCCCCGGCGACCGCCAGCCAGCTCGCGCCGCCGGCGAGCGCCGCGCGCGCGCTTTGCACCGCGCCATGACCGTATCCGTCGGCCTTCACGACCACGCACAGCTCCGCGCCTCCTTTCAACTCGCCGCGCAGGCGAGCGCAATTGCGCTCTATCGCGGCCACGTTCACCCGGGCCTGCACGCGGCGCTCCGTCATTCGCCACCTGTCCGCACCACATCGTGAGCCCCACTCACGAGGCGCCCATCGCCGTGAGCGCGACCGTGATGCTCACTGCCAGCGCCTCCCCGAGCGGCAGGCAACGCAGCGATCACGTCCGAGGCGAGGACGCCCTCATTCGCCCCCTGCCTGCGCGCCGCCTCCCGGCCTGCTTCGGCGTGCAACCACACGCCCGCTGCCGCGCCGGTGAACGGATCCAGCCCCGCGGCGAGCAGCGCGACGATCACCCCAGTCAGCACGTCACCTGTTCCGGCGGTTGCCAGCGCGGCAGATCCGCCCGGGTTGACAGCCACCCGGCCGGAGGGCTCGGCGATCAGCGTGTCATCGCCCTTCAACACGACGACCGCCTGCGCTTGCTCGGCCGCCGCGCGTACGTGGCGCAAACGCTCGCGTTCGATCTCCTCGCTGCTCACCTCCAGCAGCCGCCCCAGCTCACCCGCGTGCGGGGTCAACACGGTTGGGGCAGTTCGCGCTGCCAGCTCGCTCAGGCGCCCCGCGTGCGCGTTCAGCCCGTCGGCGTCGAGCACCAGCGCGACCTTCGCCTCGTGTGCGAGCTCGCGGGCGAACTGGACGGCCCCGTCGCTTCGCCCCAGCCCGGGGCCCAGTGCCAGCGCACCGCCACGCCTGCTGGCGTCGAGCATGTCCTGCACCCCGTCAGCCGTCAGCCCACCGTCTTCGTCGGGTAGCCCCCACGTCATCAGCTCCGGCGGCCCGGCGGTCGCAAGGATCGCCTGCAAGGACGCGGGTACGTAGGCCGTCACATACCCGGCCCCGGCGCGCATCGCCGCCTCTGCGGCCATCCGCGGCGCGCCGGTCAGCCCGCGCGAACCGCCGGCGAGGAGCACATGGCCGCTCACGAACTTCGTTGAGGACGCCCCTCTGCTCGGAAGCCGATCGAGCACCGACGCCTCAATAAGCCCAATCTTTGTGTCATCAGGCGAGCCACGCGGAATCCCGATATCGATCGTGTGCACCTCGCCTGCATGCGCCTTGCCCGGCGCGATCCACAAGCCCGGCTTTCCGGCGTGGAAGCTCACCGTGGCGGCCGCTCGCACCGCGGCGCCCGACGCGACTCCGGTGGAGGCGTCCACGCCGCTCGGTACATCCACGCTCACGACCGAGGCCCTCGCCGCGTTCACGGCCTCGATCGCCTCGCCAACCGCGCCGCGGGGCTCTCCCTGGAAGCCAGTGCCGAGCAGCGCGTCCACAATCACGGTCGCCTCCGCGAGCGTCCGCTCCGTTCGCTCGCGATCTTCGGTCAGCTCGAACGGCGCCTCGCCGGGCAGTCGCTCCAGGTTCACGCGCGCGTCGCCGGTGAAGTCGCCGAGCGGCGCCGCGCATACCACGGTCACGCTCCTGGCCGCCTCGCGCAGCAGACGCGCGACCACCAGTCCGTCGCCGCCGTTGTTCCCCTTCCCGCACACCACCGCCACCAGCCCATCCGGAGCCAGTCGCTCGACTGCCCGCGTCACCCCGGCCCCGGCGCGCTCCATCAACTCGAGCGGCGGCACGTCGCGAACGTCGATCGCCCAGCGGTCGACCGCGCGCATCGTCTCAGCGTCGAGCAGGGGGGTCAGCCAGTCGGGGAGCGTGTCCACGACCAGCGATGCTAGATGACTACTCGACGGTGACGGTCTTCGCCAGGTTGCGCGGCTGGTCCACGTTCAACCCCCGCTTGCGTGCAATCTCGTACGCGAGCATCTGCAACGGGATCACCGCGAGCATCGGCTGCAGCATCCAGTCCATCGCCGGCACCTCGATCACCGAGTCGGCGTGCTTTGCGATCTGCTCGTTGCCCGCGGTGCTCACCGCGACCACATGCGCCCCGCGGGCGCGCACCTCGGCCATGTTGGAGGCCATCTTCTCGAGCACGGGCGAGTCGGTCGCCACGCACACCACCGGCGTGGTCTCGTCGAGTAGCGCGATCGGGCCGTGCTTCATCTCTCCCGCGGGGTATGCGTCGGTGGCTATATAGGAGATCTCCTTCAGCTTCAACGCGCCCTCCAGCGCCACTGGCAGGCCGACGTGGCGGCCGATGTACAGGAAGAACGCGCTCTGCCAGTAGGCGTCGGCCACACGCGCGACCGGCTCGCCCATGCCGGCGAGCACCTGCTCGATGCCGTGCGGCAGGCGCTTGACCTCGCCGACCAACTCCTCCAGCCGCGCGGGCTCGAGCGTGCCGCGCAGCTCGGCCAGGCGCAGCGCGAGCAGATAGACGACCGCCACCTGGCAGAGGAACGTCTTCGTCGCCGCCACGCCGATCTCCAGGCCCGCGCGGGTGAACAGCACCCCGTCGGCGTCGCGCGTCGCCTGCGAGCCCATCACGTTCGTGATCGCCAGCACCGCCGCGCCCCGTTCCTTTGCCTTGCGCATCGCCGCGAGCGTGTCGGCGGTCTCCCCCGACTGGGAGATTCCGATCACGAGATCTCCCGGCCCGACCACGGGGTTGCGATAGCGGTACTCCGAGGCGACGTCCACCTCGACCGGCACGCGCGCCCACTCCTCGATTGCATAGCGCCCGATCAAGCCCGCGTGGTAGGAGGTGCCACAGGCGACCACGACGATGCGCTTCACGTCCGCCAAGATCGACTCGTCCAGGACGCCCTGCTCGCCCAGATCGACACCGCTCCCCCGCGCGGTACGGTCGGCGATCGTCTCGGCGACGGCGTCGGCCTGTTCGTGGATCTCCTTCAGCATGAACGTCTCGTATCCGCCCTTCTCGGCGGTGTCCTCATCCCAATCGACCGTCTCCACCGCGCGCTCCACTCGATCGCCGCCCGGCGTCGTGATCGTCACGCCATCGGGGGTCAACACGACGATCTCGCCGTTGTCCACGTACTGCACCTCGCGCGTCTGCGCCAGGAACGCGGGCACCGCCGAGGCCACGAACTGCTCGCCGTCGCCACGGCCAACGATCAACGGGCACTCCCGCCGCGCCCCCACCAGCGTCTCCGGCTCCTGGAGGCACATCGCGACGAACGCGTAGTGACCCTCGAGCTCGCCGTAAGCGCCTCGCACCGCGTCGGCCAGGTCGCCGTCGTAGTGCTCGGCGATCAGGTGCGCGATCACCTCGGCGTCGGTCTCTGAGGTGAACACGCTCCCCGCCGCCAGCAGACGCTCCTTGAGCGTCATGTAGTTCTCGACGATCCCGTTCACGACCACGTGAAAGTGGTCCGCCGAGTCGTAATGCGGATGGGCGTTCTCCTCCGTCACCCGCCCGTGTGTCGCCCAGCGCGTGTGGCCGATGCCGGTCGTGGCAGGACGCACGGCTACCGCCACAGCTCCCTCGGCGGCCTCCTCCTCGCTTTGCGCCTGGGCCAGGCCGTCGAGCTTTGCCTGCAGCGCGTCGAGGTTGCCCACGGCCCGTACCGTCTCGATCCGGTCCTCGCCGATCACCGAGATCCCCGCGGAGTCATACCCGCGATACTCGAGCTTCTTCAACCCGTCGAGTAGCAGCTCACGGACGGGGCGCTTGCCGACGTAGCCAACGATGCCGCACACCCCGTCGAAGATATCAGCGTGATTCAGCCCAGCTCGCGCTGCACCAGTGCTGCTAACCGCCCGCAGACCTCATCGGTCTCATCCTGAGTCGGCGCCTCGACCATCACCCGCACGAGCGGCTCGGTCCCGCTCGGACGCACCAGCACGCGCCCGCGACCCTCCAATGCCTTCCCCGCGGCACTCACCGCCTCGTTGACCTCGGCGGCCGACTCCAACGCGCCGCGCTCGCGCACGCCTATGTTCACCAGCCGCTGCGGCAGTTTCTGCATCGCGTCGCGCTCTGCCAGGTCGCGACCCGCCAGCGCCTCCAACGTCAGCAGCGCGCCGGCGATCCCGTCGCCCGTGCGGTTGAAGCTCATGTCGATGATGTGGCCGGACTGCTCGCCACCGAGCACCCACCCCCGTGCGCGCATCTCCTCCAGCACATATCGATCCCCCACCTGCGTGATCGCCACCTCCACGCTCGCCCGCTCCATCGCGACATGAAAGCCGTAGTTGGTCATCACCGTCACCACGATGCCGCCGCCGTTCAGGCGATTCCGCTTGCTCAGGTGTAGCGCCGCGAGCGCCATCAGCTCGTCGCCGTCGACGACCGCCCCGGTCCGGTCCACCGCGAGCACCCGGTCGCCGTCGCCGTCGAACGCGAAGCCCACCCCATGCCCTCCCTCGCGGACCCTCACGCCCAGCTGCTCGACGTGGGTGGAACCGCAGCCGGCGTTGATGTTGCGCCCGTCTGGTCGATCGGCGATCACGGTCACCTTCGCGCCCAGTCGTCTGAAGATCTCGGGTGCGACGTGGTAGGTGGCGCCGTTCGCGCAGTCCAGAAGTATGTCCAATCCGCTCAGGTCGAGGTCGGCGAAGTGGCTGTGCAGCTCGCGCAGATAATCCTCGCTCGCGCCTCTCAGCTCGCGCACGTGGCCGATGTGCGCCGGAGGGACCTGTGCCTCTGTCCGCTCCAGATCGCGCTCGATCGCCAGCTCGTTCTCGTCAGATAGCTTGTATCCGTCGCCGGCAAAGAACTTGATCCCGTTGTCCTCGTAGGGATTGTGCGAGGCGGACAGGACCACCGCCAGGTCGAAGCCGTAGCGGCCGATCAACAGGGGCGCCGCCGGCGTCGGCAACACGCCACCCAGTAGCGCGTCACCACCCGCGGCGCTCACGCCGGCCGCGACGGCGGCCTGGAGCATCTCGCCCGACTCGCGGGTGTCGCGCACGATCAGCACCTGCGGGCGCTCGACGCCCGTCTTGCGCGTCGCCGCCTGCGCAAGACCGAGCGCCAGCTCGGCCGTGAGCAGCCCCCCGGCCACGCCCCTCACGCCGTCAGTTCCAAACAGCTTGCGGGTCATTTCGCTACGTATGACGACATCCGACCTCCAGGAATGGAACGTAACGGATCGCAGCCGATTACATCAGCTGAGCAGGGCGGACATTCTCATCCGGCCGGGTGGGCGGGTCCGATTCCCGGGCTTTACGGCCGGATGAGAATGCCGTTCTGTTACCGCTTGGAGAACTGCGGCTTCTTACGGGCCTTCTTCAACCCGGCCTTCTTGCGCTCCTTCGCGCGCGAGTCGCGCGTCAAAAAGCCGCGGCGCTTGAGCTCGCCACGCAGGTTCGGGTCGGCCTCCAGCAACGCGCGCGAGACGCCGTGACGCAGCGCCCCAGCCTGGGCGGAGATACCACCACCGTGCAACCGGGCGACCACGTCCATCCGCTCCTGGTACCCCACCGTCTCCAGCGGCTGGCGGATGTTCCGCTGCTGGGTTATCCGTGGGAAGTGCTCCTCGAGCGTGCGCCCGTTCACAAGGTAGGAGCCGCTCCCGGGTCGCAACGTCACCCGCGCGACCGCCGTCTTGCGCTTGCCCGTCGCGCGGTATCGCGCACCTGAGGCAAGATCGATCGCGGCCGTGGAGATCGGCTTGCTCAGGACCTCCTCCTGGTCCTCCTGCTGACTGTCCGCCTCGCCCTCGGGCTCCTCGCCCTCGATCGCATACGGATCCTCATAAGCCTCGCCTCGGCCCAGCGGGTCGACGCCCTCGGGGACGATGTCCACTTCCAGGTGCGCTCCCGGCACTGCGGGCTTCACACGCGGGGTGGCCTCCTCCTCTTCCTCGATCTCTTCCTCCAGCTCGGCCTCGGTCTCCGCGACGAGCACCTCGGCAATCTCCTCTGCCACGGCCTCCTCGATCGCCTCCTCGACTACAGCCTCGGCCACGATCTCCTCAGCAATCTCCTCTGCAACCGCCTCCTCAAGGACCTCCTCGGCCACAGCCTCTGCGACTACCTCCTCGACGAGCTCCGCCTCGGCGCGCTCCTGCGCTGCCTCCAGCGGCGCGTCCTCGGCCGAGCCGGCGATCTCAGTCGCCTCCTCACTGGGGACGGCGTTGCCTGGGATCGGCTCGAACCGCTCGGACTCTGCCGACTCCGACTCGGCCTGAGGGTGCTCCCGGGACTCCTGTAGCGCCTCCAGCGCCGCGTCCTCGGCGGACCCAGCGATCTCGGTCGCCTCCTCGGTCGGGACGGCGTGCTCGGGGGTCTCCGCGTCGGGGGTCTCCTGCGTGTCCTCGTCGTCCGCCATCATCAGGCCTCGATCTCCAAAGGTTGGGGGTTCTGGGCCACATGCGGATGCTCGGGGCCGGCGTAGATCTTCAGCTTCGTGATCTGTTTCCGCGCCAGACGGTTACGCGGCATCATGCCTTTCACGGCCAGCCGGATGATCTCCTCGGGGCGCCGGGCCTGCATCTCCTCGAACGTCCTCGAACGCAACCCGCCCGGGTAGCCGGAGTGTCGGTAGTAGCGCTTGTCTTTGCGCTTGTTCCCCGTCACGGCGATCTTCTCCGCGTTTACCACCACGACGAAGTCGCCCGTGTCGATGTGCGGGGTGTACTCGGGCTTGCGCTTGCCCCGCAGCAGATCCGCGATCTGCGTTGCCAGCCGGCCCAGTGTCTTGCCGTTCGCGTCGACCACGAGCCAGTTGCGCTCGCGCTCGGTCGGCTTGGCCACATATGTGCGGGCCGAAGGTGTAGATGTAGAGGGCGTCATAGCGTAAAAAAGGCCACGCGATAGCGCGCGGCGCAGCCCTGCATGATAGTCACTCCCACTCGATCGTGCCCGGAGGCTTGCTCGTGATGTCGAGCACCACCCGGTTGACCTCGCGCAGCTCGTTGATCATCCGCGAGGCGATCGTCTCCAGCAGGTCGTACGGCAGCCTCGCCCAGTCGGCGGTCATCGCATCGTCGCTTGTCACCGCGCGCACCACGACCACATAGCCATACGTTCGCTCATCGCCCTGGACACCCACAGTGCGAACGTCCGGCAGCACGCAGAACGACTGCCACAGCTCGCGGTACAGCCCCGCCTTGCGGATCTCCTCCTGCAGGATGCTGTCGGCCTCGCGCAGCACGTCTAGCCGCTCCTTCGTCGCCTCGCCGCCGACGATCCTGATCGCAAGGCCGGGCCCCGGGAACGGCTGGCGCCAGACCAAGCGCTCGGGCAGGCCCAGCTCGGCACCGACAGCGCGCACCTCGTCCTTGAACAGCGCTCTCAGCGGCTCCACCAGCTCAAATTTGAGATCGTCCGGCAGGCCGCCTACGTTGTGGTGGGACTTGATCGTCCCTCCGGCGAGCTTCGCGGCCTCCTCCTCGAACACCCTGATGAACTCCGCGCCGATCGCCTTGCGCTTGGCCTCCGGCTCGCTCACGCCTTTCAGCTTCTCCAGGAACCTTTCCTCAGCGTCGACGGCCACGATCGGGACCTTGAAGGTGTCCCTGAACGCACTCACCACCTGCTCGCCCTCGTCCTTTCGCATCAGGCCGTGGTCGACGAACACGCACGTCAGCTGGTCACCGACCGCGCGGTGCACGAGCAATGCCGCCACCGAGGAGTCGACGCCGCCCGAGAGCCCGCAGATCACCTGCCCATCGCCCACCTGCCGGCGTATTCGCGCGATCTGATCCTCGACGATCCCCGCCGCCGACCACGTCCGCTCGCAGCCGCACACCTCCGTCAGGAACCTCGTCAGGATCTCCTGCCCGTAGGGCGTGTGCACGACCTCCGGGTGGAACTGGATCCCGTAGATGCCTCGCTGCGCATCCTCCACCGCGGCCACCGGCGAGACGCTCGACGACGCCAGCGCGGTGAACCCCGGGGGCGGCTCGATCACCGTGTCGCGGTGGCTCATCCAGCACGTCTGCTCCTTCGGCATTCCCCTCAGCAGCGTTCCCTGCTCAATCACCATCAGATCCGAGCGGCCGAACTCTCCCACCTCGGCCTCCTCAACCTTCCCCCCGAGCTCGTGCACAAGCAGCTGCATTCCGTAACAGATGCCCATCACCGGCACCCCCAGCTCCAGCAGGCCGCGCTCCAGGCGCGGCGCGCCCTCGGCATATACCGACGCGGGACCGCCCGAGAGGATGATCCCCCGAGGTTTCCGTCGCTCGATCTCCTCCAGCGGAGTGTGACTCGGCAGCAGCTCTGAGAACACACCGCAGTCACGCACCCTGCGCGCGATCAGCTGTGAGTATTGGCCCCCGTAGTCGAGGACGATGATCTCTTCGTTGACTCCGGGTATCTCGGTCGGCTCATCGCCGGCGGGAACGGGCGTAACGAGCACTGAGTCAGTCATTGACCAAGACTACGGCGGCTGCCTTCCCGTTAGAGCCCATACCCACGCCTTGGTCGCGCTGCAACGCCTTGCCCTCGGTCTGCAGCGCCGGCGCAATCACGACCTCGGCGCGATTGAACTCCGCGAGGTCCTTGTGCCCGCAGGTCGCCATTGAAGTCCTCAGGCCGCCGAACAGATTGAAAGTACCGTCATTCTCGCGCGCTGGGCCGACGAGGATCTCCTCGAGCGTCCCATTCTGCGTCGTCGCCACCCTTGCGCCGCGTGGCAGGCTGGGGTGGAACGTCGCCATACCCCAATGAAAACCCCTTCCTGGCGCCTCGTACGCGCGCGCCAAAGGTGAGCCGATCATCACCGCGTCGGCGCCGAGCGCGATCGCCTTCGAAACGTCGCCGCCATTGCGCATCCCGCCGTCTGCGATCACCTGGCAGTACTCGCCCGTCTCCAGCATGTGTGTCGACCGTGCGTGCGCCACGTCCGCTATCGCCGTCGCCTGCGGCACGCCGATTCCCAGCACGCCGCGAGTCGTGCAAGCCGCACCAGGGCCCACACCGACGAGCACCCCGGCGGCGCCCGTGCGCATCAGGTGCAAACCCGTGTGGTAGGAGGCACAGCCACCGACGACGACCGGCACCTCGAGCGTCGGGATGAACTCCTTCAGGTTCAGCGGCGTCGACACGGTCGAGACGTGCTCCCCGGAGACGACCGTCCCCTGGATCACCAGCACATCGAGCCCGGCCTCCAACGCGAGCTCGTGGTACTTCAACACCCGCTGCGGGGTCAGCGACGCCGCTACGACGACCTTCTGCTCCTTGATTTCCCTGATCCTTTGGGTGATCAGCTCGGGCTTCACGGGCTCCGCGTAGATCTCCTGCATCTCGCGCGTGGCCTGCTCCTTCGGCAGCTCAGAGATCCGCTCGAGCTGCTCCTCGGCGTCCTCGTAGCGGGTGAAGATGCCCTCGAGGTTCAGCACCGCCAGCCCACCGAGGTTGCCGACGATCCCGGCGGTGCGCGGCGAGACGACGCCGTCCATCGCCGAGGCCATCAGCGGCAGCTCGAACTGGTAGGGGCCGAGCTTCCACGAAAGATCGATGTCGTCGGGGTCGCGTGTCCGCCTGGAGGGCACGATCGCGATGTCGTCGAATCCGTATGCCTGGCGCGCCTTCTTGCCGCGTCCGATCTCTATCTCCATCGCTTCATCCTCGCATTCGGGACGGACAGTTTGCGCCCACAGGCCTGGTGATTCGAGCATAGCAATGGGCCCTGCCGGTACTTATCCCCTCGCGCCGGTCCTTATGCCCTGGGATATGCTCGATTGACATGCCTGACCAGCTCCCAAAGCGCTATGACCCGCAGACGATCGAGGCCCGCCGGCAGGATGCCTGGCGTGCGCGAGACGCGTTCCGTACCCCCGCCCTGACCGAGGGGCAGCCGCGCAAGTACATCAAGCCCTCCGCCCCCTTCACTTCGGGCAACATCCATATCGGCCACGTCCGCTCCTATTCGATCGGCGACGCCTACGCGCGTTTCTCGCGCGCGCGGGGCGACGCAGTGCTGTTTTCCTTCGGCTTCGACGCGTTCGGCCTGCCCGCCGAGCTCGGCGCGATCGCGAGCGGCGAGTCGCCGAGCGACTGGGTCAGCCGTTGCGCCTCGCACATGCAGGGGCAGTTGGAGCGCCTCGGCTTCTCGTTCGACTGGGGACGGACGTTCATGAGCTCAGACTCGATCATGTACCGCTGGTCGCAGTGGCTGTTCCTGACGCTGCTCGAGGCGGGGCTCGTATATCGGGGCACGGGAAACGTCGACTGGTGCGACACATGCCAGACAACGCTCGCGACGATCCAAGTCGAGGACGGCCTCTGCTGGCGCTGCCACAACCCGGTCCGCCTGATCGAGCGTCCGACGTGGTTCCTACGCGTAAGCGCCTACACGCAGGAGAACGACCGCCGGCTCGACGAGCTCGCGGCCAGCGGCAAATGGGACGAGGTCGCACTGTCCAGCCAACGCTTCGTGCTCGGCCGCGTCGACGGAGTCGAGGTCGAGCTGAGCGCGGCCGACGGAGCGCGCTTGACCGTGTTCACGCCGCATGCAGACGCGCTCGCGCAGGCGCAGTTCGTGCTGATCTCACCGAAGCACCCGGAGATCGACACGTGGGTGTCCGATGCGGAGGTCCGTGAGCGCCTCGAGGAGCTCCGCTCGGGCGGCCTGGAGCGCAGCTCGCGCGATGCGCGCACATTCGCGCTGGTCGATACCGGCCGCACGCTGCCGGCGCCCGCGGGCGGCTCTCCCCTGCCGGTGCTGATCTCGCCCGGCGTCGACGGGCGTTTCGGCACGACCGCCGTGTTCGGGATTCCCGAGCGCGACCGCACCGACGAGGTGATCGCCGAGCGCCTGCCTGCGCTCCTCGGCTCCTCGCGGGCGAGTGACGCGCAGGCGCCTGATAAGGCGACGCCTGCCGGCGAGACCTCGGCACCGCGACAGGCGGTCCGTTACAAGGCCGACGACTTCTCGATCTCGCGCCAGCGCTCGTGGGGCACGCCGATCCCGATCGTCTACTGCGCGACGCACGGCGCGGTGCCGGTCGCCAAGGAGCAGCTGCCGGTGCTGCTACCGCTCGACATCACCCCGACGGGCACCGGCAACCCGCTCGCGGAGCTCGAGGAGTTCGTGCAGAGCACGTGTCCGCTATGCGGCGGCCCGGCCGAGCGCGAGACGGACACGCTCGACTGCCACTTCGACGCGCTGTGGCTGTGGGTGCCGGTGTGCGTGCCCCCGGAGTCGCGCGAGGAGTCGCTCGAGCAGATCCTTGCGCTCGGCGACCTGCGCCACTGGCTTCCGTCCGAGCGCGTCGTGGCGGGCTCGGACAGCGGCAACTTCGTGTTCGACCAGCGGATCGTAACCAAGGCGCTACGCGAGATCGGACCGCTCGCGTTTCTCGAGGACGGCGAGCCGTTCGCCGGATGCCTGTTCCACGAGATGGTCATCAGCGACGGGCGCAAGATGAGCAAGCACCTCGGCAATGTGGTCGACCCTGACGCGCTCGTCGAGCGCTATGGAGCGGACACCGTGAGGCTGGCGGTGCTGTATGCCGCGCGCCCGCAGAAGACGCTCAACTGGAGTGACTCGGCGGTGCTGCGCGCCCACCGGTTCCTCAACCAGGTCTGGACGTTCTCGCAGGCCTACCTCGCGAGAGCAGGAGAGCTTGCGGCGACGGCGGAGCCGGCGACGATCGACGACGGCAGCGAGTCCGAGCCCGTCAGAGACATGACCGAGCACCTGCGGCGCAAACTCGCCCAGTGGTGTGAGAAGGCCGTCGAGAAGACGACCGAGGAGATGGAGAGCCTCGAGACTCACAGCGCCGTGCGCAACGTGATGCTCTTGTTCGACCGCCTCAAGGACTTCGAGAAGCGCGTGCTCGCACGCCAAGACGAGCTGAGCCCAGCCGACCGCGAGGCGCTGATCGAGGCGCTGGGGGTTCTCATCCAGCTGCTCGGTCCGTTCGCGCCGCACCTCTCCGAGGAGCTGTGGATCGCGTTCGGTCACGAGGCTGACACACAAACGCCGTGGCCAGGCGTATCGTCTCTTGAACCGGCATGAGCCCTTCCAGCACAGCCTCGCCCCAGGGGACCCACCAGCGGACGCGCTCGTGCGCGACGGAGCTCGTCTGCCATCGCTGCGACCATCGCTACCCGCTCACCGACACGGTGTTCGCGTGCCCCGACTGCGGCAAGGGGTTGGACATCGTCTACGACTACGAGCTCGCGGCCAGCCACTTCCGGGACTTCCCGTCCTCCGAGCGTCCGCAGAACATCTGGCACTTCGAGGAGCTGCTGCCGATCCTCGACGCGAGCGCGCAGGCGCGCGTGGGACAGCACTCCGGCTACACGCCTTTGATCCGCGCCGACCGGCTCGGCGCCGAGCTCGGCTTGAACAACCTGTATCTGAAGGACGACTCCAGCAACCGGCCGAGCCTCTCCTACAAGGACCGCGTCGTCTCGATGTCGGTCGCACGGCTGCTCGAGCGCGGCAAGGGAGAGATCGGCTGCGTCTCGACCGGCAACGTCGGCACGGCCGTCGCCTCGATGGCCGCCAAGGCGGGCGTCGACGCTTTCATCTTCTATCCCAACCGCCTTGAGGAGACGAAGGCGCGTGTGTGCATGGCGCTCGGCGCGAAGGTCGTGCAGGTCGAGGGTAACTACGACGAAGTCAACCGCCGCTGTCGCGAGGTCGCAGCGGAAACGGGGATGGACTTCGCGAACATCACGCTGCGCCCGTTCTACGCCGAGGGCGCGAAGACCGCCGCGTTTGAGATCGTCGAGCAGCTGCAGTGGGCCTCGCCCGACCACATCGTCTCGCCCGCCGCTGGCGGCACGCTCTCCTCGCGGATGCACAAGGGGTTGGGCGAGCTGCAGCTGCTCGGCCTATCCGAGACCGATGGGACGCAGATCCACATCGCCCAGCCGAGCGGCTGCAACCCGATCGCCTCGGCGATCCTCGCCGAGGAGGCCGAGGTCCATCCGGTGATGCCCGAGACCGCCGCGCACTCGCTCGCGATCGGCGCGCCCGGCGACGGCTACCTCGTGATCGACGCCGTGCATAAACGCGGCGGCACGGCCGCATTCGCCTCGGACCCCGAGATCTTCGCCGGCATCGACCTGCTCGCGGCCACCGAGGGCCTCTTGACCGAGCCCGCTGGCGGCACGACGATCGCCGTGCTCGAGAAGCTCGCCGCGGCCGGGCGCTTCGCGCCCGATGACACGGTCGTCGCGCTGATCACCGGCAACGGGCTGAAGACGCTCGATGAGCACCCACCGAAGGAGTGGCCGGCAAAGATCGACTGCGAGCTTCAGCCGATGCTCGAGGCGCTCAGCGAGCTCAAGGGCACGCCGACGCTGATGCAGACGGCCCACGAGCAGCTGCGGGCATAGAAAAGCCCCGCCGGAGCGGGGCCTTTCCGTAGCAAGTCGATAAGCCGGATCCTGTCGTTGAGCAGCCATCCATCTGAGCGGCCTACCTGGACCTTGGCGGGCTACCTGCAAACGGTCCTGTCTGGCCTTGCATCGGGTGGGGTTTGCCCAGCCGCCGCGTCACCACGGCGCTGGTGCGCTCTTACCGCACCATTTCACCCTTGCCTGTGGGCCGTTCACGTGGGACGGCCCCATCGGCGGTTTGTTTCTGTGGCACTTTCCCGCGGGTTTCCCCGGGTCGATATCTCGACCACCTTGCCCTGTGATGTCCGGACTTTCCTCGAAGGCTCTCTAGCCTCCGCGGCTGCCTGGCTTGCTCAGACAACGTTAGCCCCTCAGACGCTCCTAAGCAAGCCCACCACGCGCCCAAGCACCTTGACCTCTTTGCTGCGGATCGGCTCCATCGTCTCGTTCTCCGGCTGCAGCCGTACGTGATCGGCTTCTTTGAAAAAGCGCTTCACGGTCGCCTCCTCGCCCAGCAGCGCGACCACGATATCGCCGTCCTGTGCGGTGTCCTGGGAGTGCACGACCACATAGTCGCCGTCGAGGATGCCCGCGTCCTTCATCGATTCGCCACTGATCTTCAGCAGGTACTCGCCGTCCCCGCCGCCGGCTACCGCGGGCACCGACACGTAGTCTTCGATGTTCTCCTCGGCGAGCATCGGCGCGCCCGCGGCCACCGAGCCCAGCAGGGGCAGGCTGTCGGCCCGCACGATCCCGCGCACACTCTCCACGGCGGTGCCCATCGCCCGGTCGAGCAGCTCGATCGCGCGCGGCTTGGAAGGATCGCGCCTGAGCAGGCCGATCTTCTCCAGGTTGGCCAGGTGGGCGTGCACGGTCGAGGAGGACGCGAGTCCCACAGCCTTGCCGATGTCGCGCACTGTGGGCGGATAGCCGTACTTGGCCGAGTACTTGTGGATGAAGTCGAATATCTCTTGCTGGCGTTTAGTCAGATCCATGTCTACTTGGCTCCCTTTTCGGGTTCGCTGTGGCCTAGAACGAACATGTGTTCGTAGACTAGCGCCGCGTGTGGACGGATGCAAGCGCCGCCGATCACTAGGGCCATCCGGAGGTGGCGACCCGGGGCTATACTCGCCAGCTCTGCGCTCGTGGCGGAATTGGTAGACGCGCAAGGTTGAGGGCCTTGTGGAGAATTTTCTCCGTGGTGGTTCGAGTCCACTCGGGCGCATTGGCTTTGCCTTACAACCGCGATGGCGCCGCGAGCAGACACGCGGCGCCCCCCCTGCCAAATCTCGACCGACCCGCCGCGATCCTTGCCAGATCGCCGCAGAGAGCTACCAATCGGAGATCGCCCAGCGCTCAGCTCAGCGCTCGTGCACGTCCACGACGTTCGAGGCGCCATCCAGGAACGGGAAGTCCGCCTCGTATGGCGAGAGAACACGGAAGCGGTAGGTCACTGGGCCGGGAAACTTGAAGCGGTAAGACGCGCGGTAGCGGCCCTTCGCGCCAGTGCTAATCGTGTCGAACTGGATCCATTCCCCACCC
>Ga0302181_10001847_pt1 | contig 15397 bp, 14 predicted proteins | sample I_Palsa_E3_3_FD_198786 | JGI IMG/M metagenome (GOLD analysis project Ga0302181, IMG submission 198786) | Peat permafrost microbial communities from Stordalen Mire near Abisko, Sweden - I_Palsa_E3_3 | ecosystem: Environmental > Terrestrial > Soil > Palsa > Peat permafrost | place: Sweden...
CCCGCCGTCCCGGCTCGCGCTGCTGTCCCTGGCCGCGCTGGCCATCGCGGCCGCCGGGGCGCTGCTGCCCGCGGGCTGGGCGGCCCGGGCCCGCCCGGCTACCGCGCTGCGCGCCGAGTGACGAGCCGATGGTGAAGCGGCACCCACCGCGCGGCACCGACCGCGGCACCGACCGCGGCACCGACCGCGGCATCCCGGTGGCATAGCGTGGGTCCCGTGACGAGCGAGCCGGGGCCGGCCAGCCCGGCCCCACCGGGCCGGCCGGGGACGGCCGGCGCTTCGGGGCCGGGCCGCCCCCCGGTCGTCTCAGACCTGCCCCCGGTCGTCTCGGGCCGCCCCCGGGTGGTGATCGCCGAGGACTCGGTGCTGCTGCTGGCCGGCCTGACCAAGCTGCTCGAGAGCGCCGGGTTCGAGGTCGCGGCCACCGCGGGCGAAGCCTCCGGGCTGCTGGCCGCGGTGGAGCGGGAACGGCCCGACGTGGTGATCGCCGACGTCCGGATGCCGCCCAGCCACACCGACGAGGGCATCCGCGCCGCGCTGGTGATCCGCAGCCAGTGGCCGGACATCGCGATCCTGGTGCTGTCGCAGTACGTGGAGGAGCGGTACGCCGCCGACCTGCTGTCGGCCAACACCCGCGGCGTCGGCTACCTGCTGAAGGACCGGGTGGCCGACGTGGCCGAGTTCCTCGACGCGCTGCGCCGGGTCGCGGCGGGCGGGACCGCGCTTGACCCGGAGGTGGTGGCCCAGCTGCTGGTGCGGCGGGGCGGTGATCCCCTGGACGACCTGACGCAGCGGGAACGTGACGTGCTGGCCATGATGGCGGAGGGCCGTTCCAACGCGGAGATCGGCTCCGCCCTGGTGATCACCGAAAGCGCGGTGAGCAAGCACATCAACTCGATCTTCGCCAAGCTAGGCCTGCACCCGGGCGACGTCGGCCACCGGCGGGTTCTCGCGGTGCTGCGTTACCTCGGCGCGGGCCCGGCCGGATCGGCCACCTGACCTCGCCGGGAACGGGCCTTTTAAGACATAACGTTAGCCAGTGGTTATTTTACTCAAAGTGTCCCAGGTGAGATCGCAGAACTGCTCCTGGGTGATTTCGCTGGCTCCATACATGTCAAAATGAGGCGACATCGCCCCGCAGTCGATGGCCGACCAGCGACCGTCATCACAAACCGCATCGACGAGCGCTCCAAGCGCAAGAGTACCGGCATTGCTCTCTCGGTGGAACATGCTCATTATGCCGAACACGCGGCCGACCCCGATTCCCCACAAGCCGCCCACGAGCTGACCATCGCGATATGTTCCAACGGTCCTTACGAAACCCAGCTGATGCACCTCCCTGTAAACGTCGATCAGGGCAGGCGTGATCCAGATCCAGCCAGTGTGACCCCGCTGGCAAGCATGAATTATTGCTTCGAAATCTTGATCAAAACGTACCTCCAGGTCTCCGCGGTGTCGAATCTGCCGGAGTGTCTTGGGTATCTTTGCCGTGTCTGCGGCGATGACTGCCCTCGTCGGGAACGAACGCCACTCGAAGATGGCCCGGCGAGCATCGGAGCGGCCGAACAAGACCCAGCCGCGCGTGTAATTAGCCACGACTTCTGACGCCCTGGGGGTTGACCCAGAATAACTAATCCGTAGTTTAGCAGCCGGCAATTGCATCGCCATGATGGCAGGCACGGAAATAGTCTTCACGCCGCGCCTGACGGGCCTCGGCATAAGCTCTTTGAGAGCATGAGGCGTTATGGCCTCCAGGGTTCGACGGGAGCCTTGTTGCGCGCTGTCTCGAAGTGGGTTAAGCATGCAATCCTAGCCACGGAAAGTAGTTAAAGAACGAGCGTGGCCACATCATACCGGTCCCTCAAAACTCAGTGCCTAGGTTTTGATCAGGACTCCGGCATGTTCCGTGAATGTCCCATTTACCCCTGCTGGTGGGCCAGGGCGGTAATTCCTGGCCGAATAGGCTGACGCCGGATTGCGGCGGCAATGTCCTCGTCCTGCCTAGCGTCCGCTCCAGGAACTGATCTCCGTCCCGTCCTCGACGGGGAAGGCGACGGTCACGTATCCGTTAGCCGGGTCCCGGACGTAGTTGAGGTAGGGTATTGGTCATGTCTCTAGACTAGACGGTGCGTTGCGTCTATGCAAGCGGCCGGTATCCTGATCAGATGGCGGGCGGCGACCGGAGTGCGCGAGACGGCGAACTCGGGTCGGCCGCGTCCCGCGCGAGTGGCGCGGGTCAGGCGCGGCACCATGGCAACAGGCACGGGCGAAGCGAGGAAGCCCGGATGGCCGTCCTGGAGGCGGCTGATGACCTGCTGGTCGAGCGCGGATTCGCCGGCGTGACAATCGAGGGCATAGCCGCCCGGGCCGGGGTAGCCAAGCAGACCATCTATCGCTGGTGGACTTCCAAGATAGACATCTTGTTCGATTCGCTCGCCACCGACGCGGCCGAGTATTTCACCATGGCCGACCACGGGGACCTCGGTGCCGACCTGCGTGACCAGCTGAGCCAGCTCGCCGCGTTCTTGACTAAGACAGACGAAGGTGCCGTCTTCCGCGCCCTGGCCGGCCAGGCGCAGCACGACCCGGCTGCCGCGGCCCGTTTCGAGTCCGAGTTCGTCGCCCGTCAGCGCGAGCGCGACCGTGCGGCTTTCCTCCGGGCCCGCGAGCGCGGTCAGTTGCCTGAGGACACGGACATCGACCTCGCGATCGACCAGCTGGTCGGCCCCGTTTACTACCGGGTTCTCGTCACCAGGCAGAGCGTCCCTCCCCGGTTCACCGACGCTCTCGTGAAAAGCTGCCTCGCCCGGACCGCAACCCAGCCAGGCCATGACGGGCAACGTGCCTGAGAGCTGCAAGGATGGTCCGGCGGCATACGGTGCCGCAGGGGAGGCAGGGCTATGAGCGACGCAAGGGCCCGCAAGATCGACCCGGCGGAAATGGGACCGGCCTTCCCGCGCACGCACCACGTGCTCTGGCTTGAGTTCGGGAACCGTCAGGACTTCGACGACCCGAGCCAGGAATGGCGGCGGCTGTTCTCGGAGCTGCTGGGCACCTTCGCGCTGGTGCTGGTCGCCGCGGGCGGAGGGCTCATCCATGCGAAGGGGCAGATCAGCCTCGCCGCGGCGGTCGTCGCCCCGGGACTGATGGTGACGGCGATCATCTTGTTCATGGGCGCGGTCTCCGGCGCGCACCTGAACCCGGCCGTGTCGCTGGCCTTCGCGCTGCGCAGGGACTTCCCGTGGAAGCGTGTCCCGGGCTACATCGTCATCCAGCTCATCGGCGCGACGCTGGCCTGCCTGTTCCTGCGCCTGGTGTTCGGGAACACGCGGCACCTGGGGGCGACGCTACCGGGCCCGGGGTACGCGAGCTGGCAGGCCCTGCTCATGGAGATCGTGCTCACCGCGCTGCTGGTCAGCGTGATCCTGGGCACCGCATCGGCCGCCCAGAACGTCGGCGCGATCGCCGCGCTCGGCGTCGGCGGCTACATCGCACTGGCCGGCCTGTGGGCGGCCCCGGTCAGCGGCGTCTCCATGAACCCCGCCCGCTCCTTTGGTCCCGCCCTGGTCAGCGGGGACTGGACCAGCTATTGGGTGTATGTCGCGGGGCCGATCGCCGGTGCGCTCATCGCCGTCGGCTGTGCTCTGGCGCTGCGCGGCCGCGGCGGCGATGTCATCTCGCGGGCGGCGGGCTCCGGCGAGCTGGACGAAGGGTCTGAGGCCGCCAAGGCGAAACTGTCGGAGGAGATTGACCAAGGCAGCATCGTCCCCCCGGGGATTTCCGGCACCGATGCGCACCAGAGCGGCCAATAACCTGCGCCACGACACCGACTAGCTCGGCTGGCCGGACTGTCGGAGCACGAAGCCTAGCGCCTGCCGCGCGGCAACCCGATCTCCTGCTACCACCCGGCTCGCTACGGCATCACCCCTTGACACCGGCGCCAGCGACTTCTCCCGCACCCACCCGTCTATCGAAAAAAGATCCGTCAAAGACTCGAACAAAACCCGAAAGATGGTATTCTTGTTCCCAAGCCCCCTTCCCCTCTTTCTCCCGAACGAGAGGTGGTTCATGCCCCCGGCCCCGTCCCCCGACCCCGACCCGGACACCCCCGACCCCTCCCAGGCCCCCGACCCCTCCCAGACCCCGGAACCCCCGTGGGCCGGGGACGAGGAAGAGGACAGCGCGGACTACCTCGCGGAGCTGATGGCCGCCGCGGCCGCGGGGGAGGAGCTGACCACGGCGGATATCGCCGGGGCCGGGTTCGGGCAGGACGGCACCGCGCACCAGATGCACCCCGGCCCGGTCCTGGCCACCCTCGTGCACGCCGCCACCACCGATGAGAAGATCCTGGCCACGCTGTCCGATGATGACCTGGCCGGCGTCATCGTGGCGGTCCGGCGGATCGGGTCGTTCGCGGCCTGGGCCGAGCTGACCGCGATCCGGGAGTACGCCACCCGCCCCGACCCCCGCCGCGCCGCCCCCGCTACCACTTGCGGGGGCGTTCCTGGTGCGACCCCCGGTGGCCGTGTCCGGGGTGTGGATTCCCGTGATCCCAATGCGGGGGTGGCGGGGCTGCCGAGAGTGCGGGAGTTCGCGGCCGAGGAGCTGGCCCCGGATCTGCACCTGAGCGGGCAGAGCGCGGCCGGGCAGATCGCCTACGCGTGCACGGTGGCGGCGCGGCTGCCGGTCACCTTCGCGGCACTGCGGGCCGGGCAGATCCACCCCGTCCACCTGCGCATCGCCGACGACGAAACCGCCTACCTGGACGAGAAGTACCTGGCCGAGGCCGATGAGAAGATCGCCGCGGCGGCCCAGTCCAAGACGTGGGGGAACTGCGGTACTACGCGCACCGCCTGGTCCTCAAGCTCGACCCGGACTCCGCCTTGCGGCGCAAGAACCAGGCCCGCAAGGACGCGCACGTGCGGCCGTTCCGGGAAGCCTCCGGCAACGCCGGGATGTCCGCCCGCGAACTCCCTCCCGATGAGGTCCTCGCGTCCTGGCAGCACGTCGACCAGCGGGCCCGGGACCTGCGCGCGGCCGGCCTCCCCGGCACCCTCCAAGAACTCCGCGTGATCGCTTACCTGGACTTGTTGCAAGAGCGCGACACCCGCACCGGCCCACCCGGCCCCGGCCAAGGCACCCACCCCGACACCACCGGCGAGACCGGCGAGAGCGATGACCCCGGCGACACTGGTGACACCGGCGGTCCCGGCGAGAGCGGTGGCCCGGGCGGGAACGGCGGCCCGGGCGGCGGCTCCGGTCGCGGTCCCCGCAACGGCCCCGGCGGGACCGGCGGCCCCGGTTCCGGCAGGCGGGCCGGGAAGAGCGGGCCGAGCCTGTCGGCTCAGGTGACCCTCACCATCCCGTGGGGGACCTGGCAGGGCAGCTCGGGCACCCCCGGCGAGGCCGGCGGGTTCGGCCCGCTGGACCCCGAGACCGCCCGGGACCTGACCGCCGCCGCGGCCCGGCACCCGGACACCCGGTGGTGCTACACCGTGCTGCACCCGGACGGGACCGCCGCCGCGCACGCCTGCGCCCCCGGCTCGCACCCCGGCGGCCCCCCCGACCCCCGCACCCTGAAGTTCAACCAGGTCATCCGCGGCCCCTGCGACCACGCCCAGGCCCACGCCGGCTACCGGCCCGGCCGCAAACTCCGGCACCTGATCGCCGCCCGGAACGCGACGTGCACGGCGCCGGGTTGCGGGCAGCCCGCGGCGCGGTGCGACTTGGATCACACGGTTCCCTGGCATCTCGGGGGCCTCACCTGTCCCTGTAATATCGGTCCGTTGTGCCGTCATCATCACCGGTGTAAGCAGGCCCAGGGGTGGTGGCTCGATCAAAGTGAGCCGGGTGTGCTGCGATGGCGGACCCCGGCCGGCCGCACCCACACCACCACCCCGACCGTCTACCCGGCGTAGATCGCGGGCCCTCGGTAACGAACGCAGCGAGGCGGCACATCAACTCGATCTTCGCCAAGTAACCCACGGCAGTTGCGACAGCAGTTGTTACGGGTTCTTTGCTGCAAGCTGCTCAGGTCACGAAGGAGCAGAGAGTCCGGGCGAGGTCTGCCATTCCGGCCCAGTACGGCGATGCCTCGACGGACCGGGCAAAGAGCCAGAGCAGGATCCGGTTGAGATCGAGATCGAGCAGGTGCGCCATCCGGGCGGCGAGGACATCGACACTGGCTCCCTCGAGGAACACCCCGTTGAAGATATGCTGGGTCACGTCGTAGGCGGGGTCTCCGACGTAGGGCTTAGGGTCGATGGCGAGCCACGCCTCGCGCTCCGCGGCGAGAACATTCCCGGCGTGGAGATCGGTATGAAGGAGCACGGCATCGCCGCTCCGCGGCAGCTCACGGAGCAGACGGATGCCTTCCTGCGCTAGCGGCGCCGTGAGGCAGCTCCGTTCGGCCGGGCTCCGCTCCTGGTACCGGCTGGCCCAGTAGTCGCACATAACCGAGAGTGGCCTGAAGCCGTGGCCGGGAGGCGGCTTCATCCACAGGCGCCGCAGCAGGCCGGCGATCACGAGATCGTGCTCCTCGGCAGGCCAGGCCCGCAGCTGTGTCCCCGGCCGGCACCGCTCCAGGAGAAGCACCGTCGCCTCCGCCAGCGCGCTTACCTGGCAGAGACGTATTGCCCCGGCTCCGTCCCATGTCCGAAGGCCGTCGGCCTCATGTGCGGCCTCGGGGTGCGGCCAGCCGACCTTGAGCACGAAGTCGTTGCCCGCATCATCGCGGGCCGGGGCCACCCAGGCGGTCGCGCCACCGGGAAGGAAGGGGTTGCCAACCTCGATCCGCCAGTCGGCGGCGATCCGCGCGACCAGGGCCGGCAGCCCGGCGAGCCAGTCGTCGCGTCCCTCCCTGGCAGCCGCCCGCGCTAGGTCATCGGGGATCACGAAGCGTTCAGCCACGTCGGCCATTCTCCTGCCTGGAAGCGGCCTGATGGCCGCTATCAGCGTCGGCCACCGGAGGGTTCTCACGGTACCGCGCTACTTCGGCGCGGGCCCGGCCCTATCGGCCACCTGACCTGCGCCCTCCGCCCACCCCGGTCGTCTGGACCAGGTTTGCGGCACAATGGCCTGGTGGATGCCGATGTGGTGGTGATCGGGGCCGGTGCGCTTGGTCTGAGTACCGCCTTGCATTGCGCAATGGCTGGCCGGTCGGTTGTGGTGGTGGAACGCCTTACGGCCGGCTCACAGGCCTCCGGCCGGGCGGCGGGCCTGTTCAAGTCGGTCCAGGCGGACGAGCTGCGCACCCGGCTCGCCCGGCGCAGCATCGACCGGGCGATCAGCTTCGCCGACTGGGCGGAGACGCCGCTGGCGGTGGCCCGCTCAGGCAGTTTCCTGATCGCCAGGACCGCCCAGCATCGCCAGTTCCTGGGCCGGGAACTGGCCCAGTCGCGGAGCTGGGGCGCCGACGTCCGCGAGGCCATCCCGGCGCAGCTCGCCGACCAGCTCAGCTACTACAAGCCTGCCAGCGACGACTTCGCCCTGTGGTGCCCGGAGGACATCTACATCGACGAACCGGCCAGTCTCATCCGGGCCTGCCTAGCGGCCTGCCTGCGACACGGGGCCGTGGTGACCGAAAACGAGCCGGTCACAGGGATCTCTCTGACGGCTGGCCACGTCACCGGTGTCGAGACCGGCCGCCGGTCGATCACGGCGCCGGTAGTGGTGGACGCGGCAGGCGGCTGGGTCCGCCAGATCGCCGGCCTGGCCGGGGCCTGGGTGCCGGTGACCACGGTCCGCCACCAGCTGCTGATAACCACGCCCGTGGCTGAAGTCGACCCGGACGACCCGATCGCCAGAGTGGTCGATGCCGCCGTCTACCTGCGCCCGGCCCGCGGCGGGCTCATGGTCGGCGGGTTTGAACCGGACCCGCTACCGGTTGACCCAGAGCACGGGCCAGCCTCGTTCAGTACCGATGACATGCCTCTTGACCTGGGCGTACTGCGGAAGCTTGCGGCCCAGATCACGGCCGAGGTCCCCGCCGCGAGCGACGCCGAGGTCGCCGAGCACCGGGGCGGGATGTTCACGATGAGCCCCGACGGCCGGTTCGTGGCCGGCCCGGTGCCGGACCTGCCCGGCCTGTGGGTGGCCAGCGGGTGCAACGGCTCAGGGTTTTCCTCTTCCCTGGCGATCGGCGAAGCCCTGGCCACCTGGATCACCGGCGACGCCCCGCCACCAGGCATGACCGCGCTGTCGCCGGGCCGGTTCGGCCCGCTGCCAGACGCCGCCCTGCTAACTCGCGGGCTCTGGCAGTACGCCCACTACTACGACCCAGTTACTGATGCCCCCAGCGCCCGGCCAGTCACCGGCACCGCCGACCCTACTACGGGCCGGCGGCAGCCGGTGCGCTGAACCCGCGTCGCAGCGCCAGCGCAAGGTGGAGTCGATGCGACCACCGGGTACTTCTGACCACCGGGCACCCGATGGCACCGGCGGGCCGGCGCCGATGGCACCGGCGGCCCGGCGGCTTTATCCTGAAGGCCCTACCTAGGATGAGTGGTCTGGCATGCGCATCGCAGTGCTGGGGGCTGGTTCGTGGGGGACGACGGTGGCGTCCCTGCTGGCTGGCCGGCACGATTGCACCATCTGGTCCCGGGATCCGGAACTGGCCAGGGAAATCTACGAGCGCGACGCTAACTCGCGCTACCTGCCCGGCTTCACGCTGCCGCCGGGGCTGAAGGCCACGGCGGACCTGGAGAAGGCCGTTCATGACGCCGACCTGATGGTGGTCGGCGTGCCGACGCACGGCTTCCGGGCCATCCTGGCCGACGCCCGCCCGTACCTGCGGCCCTGGATCCCGGTCGTCAGCCTGGCCAAGGGGTTCGAGCGAGATTCGCTGCTGCGCATGACCCAGCTCATCGCCGCCGAACTGCCCGGCCATCCCGCCGCCGCCCTGACCGGGCCCAACCTGGCTAAGGAGATCATGGCCGGGCAGGCGGCGGCCAGCGTGACCGGCATCGCGCAGGGACTTGGCGTCGGCGACAACACCAGGGCGGCGGTGGTCTGCCGTGGCCTGGCCGAGGTCACCCGGCTTGGCGTGGCCATGGGCGGTGAGGCCGCCACGTTCTCCGGCCTGGCCGGCGTGGGCGACCTCATGGCCACCTGCATGAGCCCGCTGAGCCGTAACCGGACGCTCGGCGAGCAGCTCGGCGCCGGCCGGGCGCTGGCGGAGGTGCTCGGCGCGACCAGGACCGTGGCGGAGGGCGTCGGCACCGCCTTCACCGTGCATGAGCTGGCCGAGCGCTACGGTGTAGAGATGCCCGTCTGCCAGGAGGTGTACCGGGTCCTAGCCGGGGAGATCCCGGCGTCCGAGGCCTACCGCGGCCTGAGCAGGCAGAAGCAAGCCGGTCACGAGCGGGAGCCCGGCTGATGGCCGGCGGCGGGAACCCGGCTGGTGGCCATGGCTGAGTGGTGGCCCTTCGACCGTTCCCGGGCCGATGAGTTCAAGCGGAACTGGACCGACCTCCTCAACATGACCTCGGCCGCGAGCGCGTCGATCGGCCTGCCGCTGCCGAAGTCACTGCCCGGTGATCCGTTCGCCGCGATCGTGGAGGCCGCCCGGGCCTGGCTCATCGGGAAGAAGCGAACGTTCCCGTTCGCCGGGCACGACCTGACCCTGGTGGTGGAGGACATTTCCATCCAGGGGGTGGACCTGGCCCGGGTCGTGGGCCAGTACGGCCAGGTCCGGATGACCGCCCGGGACGCCCAGTGGAACGGCTATGACCTCGAGCGAGTGGAGGTACAGGCCAGGAACGTCCATCTGCGGCCCGGCGTGCGGCCGACGCTGGTCGCCGCGCCGGTGCTGATCGAGGGGTTCGTCTCGGCCTCGGCCGCGTCCCGGCGGCTCGCCGCCACCTCCGAACTGCTCGAGCTGACCCTGCCGGACGGCGTGCCGCAGATCGCCCTGGCGGGCGTGCCGTGGGTGCGGCTTGAAGTGCGGCCGGGGGCCGAAGGGCGATCCCTCCTGGTCCGGCCGCGTGCCCTGTACCTGGGCGAGTGGCGGCTGCCGCTGCCATCCCTCGCCTTTTACCTGCCCGTTCCCAACCTGCCCGGCGAAATGCTGCTCACCTCCGTCGAACCGGCGCCGGGAGGTTTCGTCGTGCGGGGCACGATCGGCGAGTGGCGGCGGTCCCTGTCCCGTGACGACATCGAGCGCCTCCTGGCCGCGATGCGGGCCGGCCCGGACCGGCTAGACCTGTGAAAACGGCTGTCTCCGGGTAAGAGCGCCAGAAACGCACCAAATATCGTGCCGCCAAAGACGACCGACCAACGCAAAGGCAGGGATATGAGCACGCCGGGACCAGCTGGGGAACGAACTCGCCGCGGGCCGCTGGCCGGTGTGCGGGTGCTTGAGCTCGCGAGCCTGGGACCCGGGCCGTTCTGCGCCATGATGCTGGCCGACCAAGGCGCGACGGTGCTGCGCATCGACCGGCCCGGACCGGCCGGGGCCCGGCCGGAACGGGATCTGATGCACCGCGGTCGCCGCTCGGCCGTCCTTGACCTGAAGCACCCTCGCGCGGTCGATGCGCTGCTCCGGCTGGCCGAGGGCGCCGATGTCCTGCTCGAGGGCTTCCGGCCGGGAGTGACCGAGCGCATCGGGGTGGGACCCGAAGTCTGCCTGCGCCGCAATCCGCGGCTGATCTACGCCCGGATGACCGGGTGGGGGCAGACCGGGCCGCTGGCCCCGACGGTGGGGCACGACATCGACTACCTCGCCCGGACCGGTGCCCTGCACGCCCTGGGCCAGGCCGGCGGCCCGCCTCAGTTTCCCGCGAACCTGCTCGGCGACTTCGGCGGCGGCGGGATGCTCATGGCCTACGGCATCTGCGCGGCCCTGGTCGAGCGGGCCACCTCGGGGCAGGGACAGGTCGTCGACGCGGCCATCGTGGACGGGGTGGCGTCCCTGCTCGCGATGCCGTGGATGCTGATGGCCCAGGACAGGTGGCGCGACGAGCGCGGGGTGAACCTGCTCGACGGCGGCGTGCCCTGGTACAACGTGTACGAGGCGGCGGACGGCAAGTGGCTAGCCGTCGGCGCGCTGGAGCCCCGGTTCTACGCCGCGCTGCTAGCCGGGCTCGGCCTGACCGACGTGCCCGACCGCGAGGACCCACAGCACTGGCCGGAGCTGCGCGCGCTGTTCTCGGCGCGGTTCAAGGACCAGACCAGGGACGAGTGGGCCGCGGCCTTCGCCGGCAGCGAGGCGTGCGTGGAACCGGTCCTGTCCCTGCACGAAGCCGCCGCCGACCCGCACCTGACCGCGCGGCAGGCCTACGTCGCCCCCGGCGGCCTGACCCAGCCGTCCCCGTCACCTCGTTTTTCCCGCACCCCCGGCCAGCTGTCCGACCCGCCGCCCGCGCCCGGCCAGCACACCACCGAGGCCCTCACCGAGTGGGGCCTGACCGACGCGGCCGACCTAATCGCCTGCGGCGCCGCCGTCCAGGCCTGACCGCGTCCAGGCCTGACCGCGTCCAGGTTGCAAACTGTTCCAGTTGAAGTGTGTATTAGATAGCGTACGTACGTTCTATTTAGTAGCTGGACGTGTGAATCTGACCGAGTGGGCGCATGCGCAGGGCGTTCATGTGCAGACCGCTTACCGCTGGTACCGGGAGGGAACGCTGCCGGTGCCGGCGCGGAAGGTGGGACGTCTGATCCTGGTGTCCCCGCAGGCCGCCGCCGAAGCGGCCCCGAAGGCCGAAGGCGCTGGCCTGTACGCGCGGGTATCCTCGCACGACCAGAAGTCCGACCTGGACAGGCAGGTAGCACGGCTGTCCGCGTGGGCAGCGGAAGCCGGGCTGCCGGCGGTGCGGGTGGAGGCCGAAGTCGGCTCCGGGGTGAACGGGTCACGGGCCAAGGTGCGCCGGCTGCTGGCGGACCCGGCGGTGACCGTCGTGGTGGTCGAGCACCGGGACCGGCTCGGGCGGGTGAACACCGAACTGGTGGAGGCCGCCCTGTCCGCGCACAACCGCCGCCTGGTGGTACTCGACGACTCCGAAGTCACCGGCGACCTGGTGGGTGACATGGTGGAGGTGCTGACCTGGTTCTGCGCCAGGCTCTACGGACGCCGGTCGGCGCGGAACCGGGCGTTGAAGGCTCTGGGCTGCGCCCAGCAGGACATCGGGCCCCAGGTCGTGAAGCTCCAGAGCTCCGGCGGTGCCGGGTGAGCGCGCTGCGGGAGATCGCCGGGCCGTTTGCGGTCGCGCCGCCGGCAGGCGCACGGGTCCGGACCCGGCTGCGGGTATCCGGCGACGACGCTGCGGTGCTGCGCGAGGTAGGGGAGTACCTGGGTTCGCTGGCCTCAGCCGACCTGGCGGCCCGGTGCGCGGAAGGCAGGCTCGACGGGAAGCAGCGGGCGCGGTCGCGGCAGGCGCGGAAGCAGGAGCTGACCGCGAAGTCGTCCTCCCGCTGGGCCGGGGCGCTGACCCGCACGAGCGAGGACGCCTACCAGCTCGCCTACCGCAACCTGCTGGCCGAACGCCGCTCCCTGCTGGCCCGCATCACGCGGATCCAGACCCGGCTGGTGGTGGCGGCGGGGACGCGGGCCGGGCGGGTACGCGGGTACCCGACCGCCGCCGAACGTCACGCCAAGACCATCCGCATCCAGGCGTTCCGTACCAGGCTGGCCGACGTCGAACAGCAGCTGGAGTCCGGGCGGGTGAGCGTGTGCCGGGGCGGCAAAGCCCTGGCGCGCAAGCGGCACAACCTCACCGACGCCGGCCTGACCGAAGGCCAGTGGCGGGAGCAGTGGGACGCGGCCCGGATGTTTATCACTGCCGACGGGGAGAAAGACAAGACCTGGGGCAACGAAACGATCCGCTGGAACCCCGACCAGGACTGGCTGGAGATCAGGCTCCCGCCCCGCTGGCGCACCTGGCGAACCGACCGTACGGGCGTTACCGGTTCACCTGTCCCGTCGGGTTCACCTATCGGGGCGGCGAGGTCGCCGCGCAGGCCGCGACCGGCGCGGTCCGCTACGACATCTCCCTGGACCTCGCGCGAGGCCGCTGGTACCTCGACGCATCATGGAAGACCCCGGCAGCCGAGCCCATCACGCTGGGCCAGGCCCGGCAGGACCCAGTCGTCGCCGTGGACGTGAACGCCGGGCACCTCGCGGTGGCGGTGCTGGACCCCGGACGGCAGCCAGATCGGTGTCCCGTACACCATCGGCCTGCCGCTGACGGGCCTGCCGGCGGGCACCAGGGACGGGCGGCTGCGGGCCGCGATCACCCGCATCCTTTCCACCGCCCGCGAGCACCGGGCCAGCGCCGTGGTGATCGAGAACCTCGACTTCGCCGACGCACGCCACCAGGGACGCGAACGCGCCGGCAGCCGGCCCTCCCACGGACGCCGGGGCCGGGCGTTCCGGCACCAGGTCACCGGCATCCCCACCGCCCGGTTCCGGGACCGGCTCACCCACATGGCATACAACACCGGCATCGCCGTCATCGCGGTCGACCCGGCCTACACCACCCGATGGGCGGCGCAGCACTGGCTCGCCCCCATGCAACGCCACCACCCCGAGCTCACCGGCCACCACGCGGCAGCGTTCGTGATCGGCAGACGCGGACTCGGCCTCCGGGCCCGGCGGCGTGCGTCAGGGAACCTGCCCGCACCAGAGGATGCGGCACGGTCAACCCAGGCACGCTCCGAGACCCACCCGAAGACCGGGACCCAAACCAGGAGACCCGCCACCCGGACGGACCCACGGCAGCCACCAGGCACCAAGACCGCAAGGCCCCGACGGAGCACGGCAGGCGACCAGGCGACCCAAGACCGTTCGGGGCCGCCGCCAGGCAGGACTCGCTCCTGCTAGGTGACTAGGAACGGTAGGGAAAACCTCAGGACACGACGGGTGCAAACCGCATTCCGCTGGCCTGCCCGAGGTCCGTACCGTTGGTGCAGGAGCTGACGGAACGTTCGGAGGGCACGATGGCCACAGATAGCCAGGCTGAGATCGCTGCCTCGGTGGCCGCCCTGCGGGACCTTGGCCCGGGCTATGACCAGGCCCTGGCCGAGGGTCTGGTGGAGCGCATCGGCGCCGACATCGACAAGCGGATCGCGGCCGCGATCGACAGCCGGGTCGCGGCGGAGGTGGACAGCCGCCTGCTGACCCAGCTGGACCGGTACGCGGGATGCAGGCACCAGCGCCGCCGGGCCAGACGCATGATCCGGGCCGAACGCCGCACGATCCGGGCCGAGCAGGCCGACCACTCCGCCCGGCAGTCCCTCATGGTGGCCCTCGGGTCCATGCTGATTGCCCTGCCGGTGACCGCGATCGTGCTCAAGGGGTCCCCGGGCGTCGCCGCCCTCATGCTCATGGCCCTGATCTGGGTCATCGTCGGCGTCATCAACGTGGCCTACGTCACCCGCAAGCACCCGCGGCCGCCCAGCTAGTCCTCCCGGACGGCGTAGCAGCTAGTCCTCCCGGACGGCGTCGCGGATGTAGCGCCTGATGGCGAGGTCCTCGATCCGGTCCAGCCGTTTCAGCAGTTCACGAAGCTCGGCCAGAAAAACGGCGCGTCGTTCCGCCATATCGGAACCGCCCTCGAGCAGCCCCCGGTTCCTCATCAGCGCCAGGGCCGTCTGGAACAACAGCACCGAGACCGACTCCGAGCTGCGCAGCCGCCGCTGCGCCACGTACTGCCGCCCGAGCCCGAGCGCCCGCCGGATCACCTCGGCTTCATAAGCCGAGGCGTCATCGGCCGAGGCACCGTGATCCAGGACGTCGTGCGCGAGCACGTCGGCGACCAGCCGGTACGCCTCGACGAACGGCCGCACCAGCAGGTGGGACACCAGCGGCCGCATCCGCGCGAGCAGCGCGTCCGCCCCGCCGGGCCCAGCCCGCAAGAGCTCTTCCCAGTCGGGGTCGTGCCGGTTCATATCCTCCCGCACCTGGCGCCGGTGCTCATCGCGGTCCTTGAAGTAGAACTCGAACTTCAGCAGGTCGCGGAGCCACCCGATCTCGGTCCAGAAGGCCTCCACCGGGTCGGTGCCAGCACCGAGACCCGCAAAAACCCGAAGCACCGCCAGCTCGCACAGCGCCGTGTCGAGCATGAAATGGATCAGCGAGTTCCGGTAGAAGGTGGCGGCCAGCTGATGGTCGGGCCCGATCAGCCAGACCGGCTCCCGGCCGTCCGCGACGCAGGTGACCAGCCCGCCCGCCACCAGTGCGTCCAGCGTCGCGTGCACCGGGTCCGCCGCGGCCAGCGCCGGGACGCTCGCCGTCTGCGGGATGGCCCGGCTCGCCAGGTAGTCGAGCGCATCGGCCAGGGCCAGCCTGATCTGGTCGAAGGTCAGGGCGGCCCCGTGCATGGCCAGCAGGATGGTGGTGATCAGCGCGGTCGCCGTGACCGGCATGCCCTGGTTGATCCGCCAGGCGACCTCGAAGGCGATC
>Ga0302181_10001858_pt1 | contig 15366 bp, 10 predicted proteins | sample I_Palsa_E3_3_FD_198786 | JGI IMG/M metagenome (GOLD analysis project Ga0302181, IMG submission 198786) | Peat permafrost microbial communities from Stordalen Mire near Abisko, Sweden - I_Palsa_E3_3 | ecosystem: Environmental > Terrestrial > Soil > Palsa > Peat permafrost | place: Sweden...
TCTGGGGCGGCACCGGGCGCGGTGGCGGGGTGGCGGAGATCGGGACGCGTGGCGTACTCGCGGATCGCGGTCATCTCGGCCCAGGCCGCGAACGACCCGATCCGCCGGACCGCGGTGATGACCCCGGCCAGGTCGTCGTCGGACAGGGTGGCCAGGATCTTGCCGTCGGTGGTGGCGGCGTGCACGAGGGTGGCCAGGACCGGGCCGGGGTGCAGCTGGTGAGCGGTGCCGTCCTGGCTGAACCCGGCCTGCGAGATGTCCTCGGCGGTGAGTTCCTCGCCCGCGGCCGCGGCGGCCATCAGCTCCCCCAGGTAGGCCGCGCTGTCCTCCTCATCGGACCAGGAGGGCTCGGGGGCACCGTCGTTCCCGCCGTCCGGGACGGGCTGCGAGCCGGAGGGCTCGGGGGCGTCCGGGTCGGGGCCGGGGGACGTGGGTGAGGACATGCACCACCTCTCGTTCGGAAGGAAAGAAGGAAGGAAGGGGGCTTGGGAACAAGAATACCATCTTTCGAGTCTACGTTTGAGTATATGACGAACCTTTTTTCGAGCAAATCTTAGGTGCGGCGGCTAGTGATTCCAGATTCTGGTGGCGCCGTCGCCGAGGGCGGCCGGGCGAGCAGGTATGGTCCGCTCGGCGCAGCGGTCCCCGAGTCCGCCTGTCCCCGGGGCTCATGCTGCGGGCAGCTAGGACGAGTGGCTCGCCACCCGCGGTTACCTGCGAATCTGACGTGCACCCGACTCCCGGCTAGGGCGAACGGGGATGACCGCTCGTCGACGTCGCTAGGCTTGACGGGTGCGAGTGCACTTCTGCGGGGTCCGCGGATCGACCCCAGCGACCGGCGCGGAGTTCGTCCGGTACGGCGGCAACACTTCGTGCGTGGCCGTAGCCCATGACAACGGAGCGCCGCCAGCGCTCATCCTCGACGCCGGCACGGGAATCCGCCGGGTCACCGCGCTGCTGGCCGGCCAGCCGTTCACCGGCACGATCCTGCTCACCCTCCTGCACTGGGATCATGTCCAGGGGCTGCCCTTCTTTCGCGCCGGTGACCGCGACGACGCTACGGTCAGGCTGCTCCTGCCGGATCAGCAGGACGGCGCCAGCGCGGAATCGGTCCTTGGCCGGGCGATGTCACCGCCGCATTTCCCGATCGGCCCCGGCCAGCTTCGCGGCCGCTGGGAATTCGGCACCCTGGAACCGGGCCAGTTCGAGGCGGGCGGGTTCAACGTCGAGGCTCGCGAGATCCCGCACAAGGGAGGCAGGACGCTCGGGTACCGGGTTAGCGACGGGCGATCAGTGATCGCCTACGTCACCGATCACTGCCCCACCGCGCTGGGCCCCGGACCAGACGGATGGGGCGAGTACCATGCCGCCGCCGTTGAGCTGGCCGCGGGAGCAGACGTGCTGATCCACGACGCCCAGCTGCTGGCAGAGGAAGTCCCGGCCATGGCGGCGTTCGGCCATGCCGCCGACTACGTGGTGGCCCTGGCTGAGCGCGCCGGGGCCCGCCACGTGGTGCTCTTCCATCATCAGCCAGACCGAACGGACGATGGGCTCGACCAGCTGGCTCATCGGTTCGTGACGTCACCGGTTCCCGTCACCGTGGCCGCCGAGGGCACGACGCTCGATGCGTGAAGAGCTTTAGCGGCTCTCGGCGTCGCGGACGCGCTGCACCATCATTTCGAGCAGGGCCCAGGCGACCTCGGGGTGTTCCAAAGCGAAAGGACGGAAGACCCACGCGGTGAACATCAGGCAGCGCAACTCGGTTTCAGCGGTGATCCTCGCCGAACGGAACGAATGATCGATCAGCGCCATCTCACCGAAATAGTCACCGGGGCCAAGAGTGCGGGTAGGAGTTCCGTGCACGGTCACCGCGGCCCGGCCGTCCACGATGACGCCGAAAGTAGCGCCGGTTTCGGCCTCGTCGGTCAGCACCGCGCCGGCGGGAAAGGACCGCTCGTGCGCATTGCGCGCCAGGCTGGCCAATTCCTTTTTGGAAAGCATCGAGAACAGCGGGACCTTAGCGAGGACCTCTTGAGGCGTTGTCATGGGGCCGATGCTACAGCGCGAAGGGGCGGATGAGATGACTCTCCGCCCCTTCGCGCCGTAGTCGCTAGCGCCGCCAGTGGCCTTCGGTGTCATCGTCTTTGCCGTCGTCTTCGCCGTCGTCGTCGCGGTGCTTGAAGCCGTGGCCCTCAACGTCGTCGCTGTCGTCGCGGTGCCGGAAGCCGTGGCCCTCGGTGTCGTCTTCGGTCGTGACGTCGGGGGTCTGGTTCTGCTCGGTCATGGTTCCCCACCTCTTAGGTTGCCGGGTCGGTTGAACATCTGTGGTTAGCATCTCTGATCGCGGGCTGGCTGTCAGTCGGGCGGCTGACACGACAACTGTCAGCTTGCCGACAATTCGGTGCGAGCGAATCGGCCCAGGGCGGCTGCCTGCTTCACCGTGATGATCCGGTCGCGGGAATCGATCCAGCCGCGCCGCTCGAAATCACGCAACGCGGCGTTGACGCTTTGCCGGGTACCGCCGACCTGATGGGCCAGTTCCTCCTGGCTGATCTTCAGCCGGATCGCGCCGTCGTCGCCGCTGGGCTGGCTGAGCAGCATCTTCGCCACCCGGCGGGGAAGATCAAGGAAGATCAGGTCGGCCGCCGCGTCCGTCAGCCGCCGCAGGGTAGCCGCGATGGAAGCCGTCAGGGCCTGCGCCGCGGACGGCACCCGCGCGCAGATCTCTTGGATCCCCTCGCGCGGGACCAGGAGCAGCTGGCATTCGTCCAGGGTCTGGGCGTCGCTGGACCGGGGACCGCCGTCGGCGACGCCGAGCTCGCCGAACACGCCGCCCGGACCGATGATCGCCAGCGTGAGCGCGCCGCCGTCCGCCGAGCGGACCACTACCTTGACCCGGCCGGAAACGACCACGATCACGCTGTCGCCCGGGTCGCCCCTGGTGAACACCACCTGGCCGCGCCCGAAGGTGCGCTGCCGGGAGACGGCGGCGAGGGCGCTGAGATCCTCGGCCGGAACCGAGCGAAGCAGGTTGGTCTTGCTCAAGATGCCCGTCACGTCAGGTGTCATCGCTGGCTCCAGCGACCGCCGCGTTGCTGGCCACGGCCCGTAGCACGGTCTTGACTTCGTACGGCGTCAGCTGCGGGTGCTTGCTGAGCAGCCGGGCCACCAGGCCCGCGACGTGGGGCGCGGCGAAGGAGTTGCCGGTCGAGACGATGGTGGAGCCGGACAGCCACGGCACCCGGACGTCGATGCCGGGTGCGCCGAAGTCGGTGGGCGGCGCCGGGTTGGCGTCGAGGGCGAACGGATCCTGCCCGTCGTGAGCGGCGACGGAAATGACCGAGGAGAACTGGGCCGGATAGGTGGGCGCCGGGACATTGTTGGCCGCGCAGACCAGGACCGCGCCGGCGAACGCCGCCTCGTCGGCGATCTCGTGGAACAGCCCGAAGTAGTCCTCGCGGCCCGTGCTCAGTGACAGGTTGACCACCCGTGCCCCTTCCTTGATCGCCCAGCGAAGGCCGGCCGCGAAGACGACCCCCTTGCCCGTCAGCCGGCTGCCCAGGACGCGCACGGACCAGATGGTCGCCTCGGGCGCGGCGCGCCGGATTATCCCGGCACACGCGGTGCCGTGACCGAACAGGTCCTCGTGCGGACCCTCGGCGCTGACGACTTCCTCGGTGTCCCGGTCCCACTGCAGGGCAATGGCGCGGCCGACGGTACCGACGTCCGGGTGGGTGGCGTCGACCCCGCTGTCGACCACAGCCACGGTCACCCCGGCGCCCGACGCCCCGCCCCAGGCCCAGTCCTTGTCGATGGGCAGATCGATCCGTGGCACCGGCCGCAGCGCCGCCGGGGCGAAGGCATCGCTCCAGGCCGGTCTCAGCGCGACCGTGACGGCCGCCTTTCCGCGTAGTCCCCGATATCTCGCAGCACCGCCAGGGCGAGCCGGCGCTCCGCGGCCCCGCGGCGCGCCAGGGTCGCGAAGGTGGCGGCGCCGAACAGGCGGCGCGCGGTCTCGGTCAGGGAGCGCAGCAGTTCGTCGGAGCCGGCCGGGCGCACGGCCGGGCCTAGCGCCGTGGCCAGCTCGCCGAGTTCGGTCAGCAGGGCATCAGGGTTCATCGGTACCCTTCCGGGTGGGCGCCGGGCGCGGATGTGTCGGCGGAAACGGCCTGCGGCCTGACGCTACGCCCGGGGGTGCGGGCCATCCTGATGCCCGCGACCGCCAGCAGCGACGGGCTCGCCCGGCCAGCTTCCAGGGCGTCCAGGAAGTCCGGCCCGCCGATCCGCAGCAGCACGGATTCCTCGCTGGTCCGCACCGTGGCGGTGCGCGGGATGCCATGCAGCAGCCCGAGCTCTCCGACATACCCGGGCGCGGTCACCACCGCCAGCGCGCGCGGCCCGGGACCGTCGCCGGTGACGGATACCGACAGTTCGCCCCGGGCCAGGATCCACAGCGCGTCGGCCTCGTCACCCTCACGGATCACGACCTCGCCGGGAGGCATCACGATCTCCTGCGCCGCCGCCGCCAGCCGCTCGAGCGTGCGGCGGTCCGCGCCTTCCAGCAGGTCCAGTCGGGCCAGCAGCTGCACCCGCGGGCGCAGCCGCTGCGCCACCGCGGCCGAGGTGCGGTCGGCCCGCAGCAGGGCAGGCAGGCCGACCAGGCCGAGGGCCGGGATCCCGGCGCCCACCGCGACCAGCGCGACGTTGACGTCGGCGTGCGCGAGCAGGATGCCGGTGGCCAGGCTGGCCAGCAGGATGCCGGCCAGCAGGACGGTGTCGAAGATCCCCAGGACGCGGCCGAGCGTCTCCCTGGGCAGATCGCGCTGCAGGCTGGTGAGCGCGAGCACGTCCACGATGACCATCCCGACCCCGGAGGCGACCTGCAGGACGGCGGCTAGCGCGGGTGCGTCCACCGCGACCGTGACCAGGAACGGCAGCGCCTGCAGGCAGATGCTCCCCATGATGACCGGGGCCAGCCGGGACCCGCCGCTGAGCCGGTTAGCCAGGCCCACGCCGAGCACCCCGCCGAGCGCGGCCCCGGCCAGCAGGTAGCTGTAGCCGTTGGGTCCGGTGCCGAGCCGGACCGACAGCGGCACGTATAGCACGGTTGAGGCGCCGTAGACGGCGGAGTCCAGCGCGCAGAACAACACGACGGCCACCGCGACGGGCTGAGCGGCCAGCGCGCTGAGTCCGGCCTTCCACTGTTGCACCGCGCTGTCTTCTGAGTCCGCGCCGCCGCGGGAGCGGACCCGCAGCCGGCTGATCACGGCGGCCGCTACGGCGAAGCTGGCCGCGTTGATCGCGACCCCGATGGCGGGCCTGCCGGTCAGCAGCAGCAGGCCGCCGAAGCCAGGCCCGAGGACCACGACCAGGTTCTCCAGCGCGGAGAACAGAGAGTTCGCGGCGGCCAGGTCCTTCTCGCCGACGACCTCGGGTGTCAGCGCGCCCGCGGCGGGCTGGTAGGGCGCGAGCGCCACGGCCGACGCGGCCGCCAGGACCAGGATCAGGCCGGGCGGGGCGTTGGTCGCCACTACCACCGCCATCGCGGCCATGACGGCCGCGCTGGCCAGCGCGGAGACGATGAGGATGGTGACCCTCTGATAGCGGTCGGCGATCACGCCTCCGTAGCCGGCCAGCAGCAGACCAGGCCCCCAGCGGCAGATGCCCAGGGCCGCCAGCCACTGGGTGGAATGGGTCCGGTCGAACAGGTAGACCGAGATCACCACGAGGTAGGACCAGCTGCCGATCTGGTCCACCAGGAACGCGCCGATCAGCAGGCGCAGGTCACGGTGGCGTAGTGCGTCGCGCAAGCGCCCGGACGACGTGGCCATCTAGGCCGTCGTCCGGGGGGTGAGCGAGATCGCGGCCGTCGCCGGGTCCAGATTCGCGGCGCGGTCAAGCAGCGGCTGGCAGCGCAGGCGATCGCCGATATCGCGGGCTTCTTCGATGGCCAGCGCCCCGGCGTCGGCGTCACCATGGGCCAGCAGGTGCTGGGCGTGGTCGAGCAGGCCGTGAGCGAGATGATAGGGAGTGCTGCGCTCGCGCAGGCTGGCGATCGCGGCAGTGAAGGCGGCCGCGACGCCCGTGTCGGCGACGCCCGGGTCGGCGGCGCCCGGGTCGGCGGCCAGGCGGGCGCGAGCCAGGTCGCGTTCGGCCCGCAGCATCGGGGCGAGGCGCCCGGGCTGGTAGGCGTCGAGCAGGGCAAGCAACTCGCCGACGGCGGCGGTGTCACGCAGCTCGAATGCGGCGCGGGCGGCCAGTGGCCACAACCAGCGCAGGGACTCGTGACTGATTCCCAGGGCGCCTGCGTAAGCAAGCGTCGCGCGGGCATGACGCAGCGCATCCTGCGGCTGACCGCGGGCGGCGGCGGTGAAGGCTTCGGCGAGGCTGATCGAGGCCTGGTCCTGGAGGTCTTCACTGGCGGGCAGGTCCCGCAATCCCGCCAGCATGGTCGCGGCGGTCCCGGTGTCGCCGCGCATCGCTGCTAGCAAGCCCCGCTGGCAGGCGATGTAGTCGATGTCGGCCAGCCCTTCGGTGTCTGTGGCCTGGGTGACTTCGGCCTCGGCGGCGTCCCAGTCGCCGAGCATCAGCAACGCCTGGGCCAGGTTCATGATGGCAAACGCCAGGTAGTCCCGGGCGCCGGCCCGGCGCAGGTGCACGGCGGCGGTGCGCGCTGCCTCCGCTGCGGCGGCGGGATCGGTGGCGGCCAGAGCGTCCGCCAGGTTGAGCAGTGCACGTCCGATATGAATGTTGTCGCCGGTCTGGGTGGCGAGCCGTGCGCACTCGCGGTAGTAGGCGACCGCCTGACGGTGCCTACCCGCGCCTTTGAGGTAGAACGCGCGGGTGAGGAAAAGGCCGTCGAGCTGGCCAGTGCTAACGTCGAGGGCCTCGCCGAGGGTGAGCGCCTCGGCCGAGAGCCGGTCGGCGTCGGGCGATCCGGCGAACACCTCCACGACCGCGAGTTGCTGCAGGGCGCGAACCGTGTCGGTGTCGGGTTCTGTCCGCAGCACTTCCAGCGCGGCGGTGAGCTGGTCGCGAGCTTCGCCAGAGCGGCCCCACTTGAGCAGCGCTTCCCCGGCGATGACCTGAGCCCGGGCGGCCGCCCGGTTCTGGCCGCGTCCGAGGTGGTGATCGCGGGCACGGCCGCCTTGCGCGACCGCCGTGGCCCAGTCGGCGCTGGTGACCGCGGCCTGCGCGGCGCGTTCCCACAGCTCACCCGCGGTTCGCTGGTCATCTGGGGTGTCTGGCAAGGTCAGTTCGGCGGCGGTGGCGTAGCTGGCGGCGGCGCGAGCGGGGGCACCGGTGCGCTCGGCCCGCTCGCCCGCCCGGACCAGTACGGTGATGGCCCGGCCGCGGATCTGGCCGGTGTCGGCGTCATCGGGCACGGCTTCCAGGGCGTCCAGGTAGTGGCGCGCGATCACGTCGATGACTTCCTCGCCGTCGCCGGGGAACGCGGCCCGCAGGTGCGCGGCCACCTTCAGGTGACGGGCCTTGCGGTCCCGGCGGGATAGCGTGTCGTAGGCGACCTGCCGGAGCATGCCCTGGGCGAACTGGTAGCTGCCCCGCTCCGGCGACAGCGGATCCGCGGACACGGACAGCACCTCGCGGCGGACCAGGTCGGCCAGCGCGGCCCGCACCGCGTCTTCGTCCTGCCCGGACACCGCGATCAGCGCCTCGGCCGGGAACGTGCTGCCCAGCACCGCGGCGTCGGCGACCAGCCGCCGCGCATCCGGATCGAGCGCATCGAGCCGGGCCGCCAGCAGTGCGTGCAGGCTGTCCGGCACCGACAGCTCTCCCATGTCGCCGGCCAGCCGGTACACCCCCTCGACCGGCTGCACGATGTCCCGGTCGATCAGCGACCGCACCGTCTCCACCGCGAATAGCGGGATGCCCTGCGCCTGGCTGGTGATCTTCGCCCGCGCGCCCGGCGGCATGCCGGGCACCAGCGCGTCCACCAGCCGGTCCATCGACCCCGGATCCAGCGGGTCCAGCGTCAGCGTGATCCGGTTCCGCCCGGCGCCGAACCCGGGCCGGGCCTGCCCCAGTTCCGGCCGGGCGAACACCAGCACGTAGACGGGCAGGTCCCGGGACCAGTCGATCAGGTGATCCAGGAAGTCAAGCAGGCCGCTGTCGGCGTACTGCGCGTCCTCGATCAGCAGCACCACGGGCTGTGTCGCCGCCAGCCGCTCGAAGAACAGCCGCCAGCCCGCGAACAGCTCCTCCCGCGACAGCGCGGCCACGCCGTCGGCGCCGAAGCCGACGCCCAGCAGCCGGCCCAGCCGCGCCCCGGCATAGGCCCGCTCCCCCGGATCGGCGATGAACCGGTCAAGCCCGGCGGCCAGCTTGCCGGCGGCGACCTCGGCGGGGTCTTCCTCGGCAATGCCCAGCCGCTGCCGGACGATCTCGGCCAGCGCCCAAAACGCCACCCCTTCCCCGTAGGACAGGCACCGGCCCCGGTGCCACCACAGCTCAGCCGCCAGGCCGTCGGCGTACTTCTCGAACTCCCAGCCCAGCCGGGACTTGCCCACCCCGGCCGGACCCGAGACCAGCACCAGCCGCGGCACCCGCCGGTCCGCCGCCGCATGAAACAGCTCCCTGACCGTCCGCAGCTCCGCATCCCGCCCGGTCAGCGGCGCCTCAAGACCGTCCACCCGCTGGACACCACCGACCGCCGACAGCACCCGGGTCGCCCGCCACAGCCGCTGCGGCTCGGCCTTGCCCTTCAATTGGTGATCCCGCGCATCGGCGAAGCCGATCGCGCTGCCCGCCAGCCGCTGGGTTGGGGCGTCGGCCAGCACCGAGCCAGGCTCGGCCGCCGACTGAACCCGGGCCGCGGTGTTCACCGCGTCCCCGGCCACCATGCCCTCGCCGGCCGCGCCCAGGTTCACCGCCACCTCGCCGGTCACGACCCCGGCCCGCGCCGCCAGGCCGGGTACCCCCGCTTCACCGCCAAGCTCGGCCACCGCGTTCACGAGGTCCAGCGCGGCGCGCACCGCACGCTCCGCATCGCCCTCGGTCGCGGCCGGCGTTCCCCAGACCGCCATGACGGCATCTCCGATGAACTTCTCCACCACTCCGCCGTACCGGCCGATGATCGTCCGGGCCATCGCGAAGTAGCGGGACAGCAGCTCACGGACCTCCTCGGGATCCCGGGACTCCGCCAGCGGGGTGAAGCCGACCACGTCGCAGAACAGCACCGAGCACACCCGGCGCTCGGCGGCCGGCTCCCGGCCTGGCCCGGGATCCGCGGCCGTGGTCAGCGCTGCCGCTGCTGGCGCGGGTGCGACATCGAACAGATCGGTACCGCAGACACGACAAAATCGCTTGCCGGGAGTCAACGGCCCGCCGCACGACGGGCACCCGCCCGCCGGAGCACCGCAATCCGCGCAGAATCGGTCGCCCTCGACCAGGGACGCATCGCACCGCCCGCACCTCACCGCACCCTCCCCACGCTCAGCACAGCAGCCCTGTCAGGCACTCGGGTCCGCACCGGCATCATCAGCTAGGTCCGGATCTGGGATGGCGCGGGCTCGAGGTCGTCGGCGCGGTCGAGCAGCGGCTGGCAGCGCAGGCGGCGGCCGATGACACGGGCCTCGTCGACGGCCAGCGCAGCGGCGTCGCGGTCGCCGCGGCGGGTCAGATAGCCGGCCTGGTCGAGCAGGCCGTGGGCGAGATGGTAGGGGGTGCTCTGCTCGCGCAGGTAGGTGATCGCGGCGGCAAAGGCCGCTGCGGCGGCCGCGTCGCCTTCGCTGGCGGCCAGGCGGGCGCGGACCAGGTCACGCTCCGCCCGCAGCATGGCGGCGAGGTGCCCGGGCTGGTAGGAGTCGAGCAGGGTCAGCAGCTCGCGGATGGCGACGATGTCCTGCAGCTCGAAGGCGGTGCGCGCGGCCAGTGGCCAAGCCCAGCGCAGGGACTCGAAGCTGATCCCGAGGGCGTCCGCATACCTCAGGGCCGCACGGGCACGGCGCAGCGCGTCGGCGGGCTGGCGGCGGGCCGCGGCGGTGAAGGCTTCCACGGTGCTGATCAACGATTTGTCCTGGAGATCCTCGCTGGCGCGCAGGTCACGCAGGGCCGCCAGCATGGCCTCGGCGGTGTCGGCGTCGCCGCGCAAGGCCTCAAGCAAGCCCCTGACGCAGGTGAGATATTCGTCGCCGGCCAGTTCGCCGGAGTCCATCGCATGGGTGATCTCGGCGTCGGCGCCGTCCCAGTCCCCGAGTTGGAGCAGGGCCTGGACCAGGTTCATGATGGCCACGGCCAGGTGGTCACGGACGCCGGCCCGGCGCAGAATCCCGGTGGCCGAGCGGGCGGCATCCACTGCGGCGGCGGGATCGGTAACCGTCAGGGCATCGGCCATGTTCAGCAGCGCGCGTCCCACCATCATGTCGTCGCCGGCCTGGGTGGCGAGCCGTGCGCCCTCGCGGAAGTAGGCGGCCCCCTCGGGGCGCCGGTTCACCATGCACAGGTAGATCCCGCGGGTCAGGAACAGCCCTGCCAGCTGGCCACTGCCGACGCCGAGAGCCTGGCCGAGGATAAGCGCCTCGGCCGTGAGCCGGTCGGCGTCCGGCGAGCCGGTGAACATCTCCACGATCGCCAGTTCCTCCAGAACGCGAACCGTGTCGTTATCGGGATCGGCGCGCAGGACCTCCGCCGCCGCAGTGAGACGCTCACGGGCTCCGGCGTGACGGCCCCAGGTGCGCAGGGCACGCCCGGCGATGGCCTGCGCGCGGGCGGCCGCGCGATCCTGGCCGCGCCGCAGGTAATAATCGCGAGCACGGTCGGCGTGCTGGACGGCCGCGGCGTAGTCAGCGGTGTCGATAACGGCTCGCGCGGCGCGTTCCCATAGCGTCCCGGCATCGGGTGGCTGGCCCGCCGGCGGTCCGGCGGCACCGGCCGGAGTGGCCGGGATCAGGTCGGCCGCGGCGGCGTAGCTTGCCGCCGCCGGGCCAGGGGCTCCGGTCCGTTCTGAGCGTTCCGCGGCCCGGATCAGGGCGGCGATGGCCTGGCCGCGGATCTGGTCCGTATCGGGATCGTCGGGAATGGCGTGCAGCGCGTCCAGGTAGTGCCGCGCGATCACGTCGGCCATCTCTTCGCCGCCGCCAGCGAAGGTGGCGCGCAGGTGCGCCGCGACCGCGAGGTGGCCGGTCTTGCGGTCCCGCCTGGACAACGTGTCGTAGGCGACCTGCCGCAGCATCTCCTGAGCGAACTGGTAGTTACCTCGCTCCGGCGACAGCGGATCCGCGGACACCCGCAGCACCTCACGGCGCACCAGGTCGGCCAGCGCCGACCGCACCGACGGCTCGTCCCGGCCGGACACCGCGATCAGGGCCTCGACGGGGAAGGTGGTGCCGAGCACCGCGGCGTCGGCGATCAGGCGCCGCACCTCCGGATCCAGCGCGTCCAGCCGGGCCGCGAGCAGCGCGTGCAGGCTGTCCGGCACCGCCAGCTCGCCGATGTCGCCGACGAGCCGGTACACCCCCTCGACCGGCCGGACGATGTCCCGGTCGATCAGCGACCGCACCGTCTCCACCGCGAACAACGGCACGCCCTGCGCCTGGCTGCTGACCGCCGCCCGCGCCGCGGCAGGCATCCCCGGCACCAGCGCGTCCACCAGCCGGTCCATCGACACCGGGTCGAGCGGATCCAGGGTCAGCATGATCCGGTTCCGGCCGGCTCCGAACCCGGGCCGCGCCTGGCCGAGTTCCGGACGCGCGAACACCAGAACGTACACCGGCAGATCCCGGGTCCAGTCGATGAGGTGATCAAGGAAATCAAGCAGCCCCGCGTCGGCGTAATGGGCGTCCTCGATCAGCAGCACCACCGGCTGTGTCGCCGCCAGCCGCTCGAAGAACAACCGCCAGCCCGCGAACAGCTCCTCCCGCGACAACGCGGCCCCGCCGTCCCCGGCCGACGCGACGCCCAGCAGCCGGCCCAGCCGCAGGCCGGCATAGGCCCGCTCAGCCGGATCGGGAACGAACTGGTCCAGGCCCTCGGCCAGCTTGGCCGCCGCCACCTCGGCCGGGTCTTCCTCGGCGATACCCAGCCGCTGCCTGACGATCTCGGCCAGCGCCCAGAACGCCACCCCCTCGCCGTAGGACAGGCACCGGCCCCGGTGCCACCACACCTCCGCCGCCAGCCCGTCCACGTACTTCTCGAACTCCCAGCCCAGCCGGGACTTGCCCACCCCGGCCGGAGCCGACACCAGCACCAGCCGCGGCACCCGCCGGTCCGCCGTCGCGTGGAACAGGTCCTTGACCGTGCGCAGCTCCACGTCCCGGCCGGTCAGCGGCGCTTCCAGGCCGTCGACCCGCTGAGCGACGCCCACCCAGGACAGCACCCGGGTCGCCCGCCAGAGCGGCTGGGGCTCGGTCTTGCCCTTCAGCCGGTGCTCTCCGGCGTCGGCGAACCCGATCGCGCTGCCCGCCAGCCGCTGCGTCGCCACATCGGTCAGCACCTGGCCCGGCTCGGCCGCGGCCTGGACCCGGGCCGCGGTATTGACCGCATCCCCGGCCACCATGCCCTCGCCCACCGCGCCGACCGTGACCGCGACCTCGCCGGTCACGACACCGGCCCGCGCCGCCAGCCCAGGCACTCCTGCCTCGTCACCCAGTTCCGCCACCGCGGCCACCAGATCCAGCGCGGCCCGGACCGCCCGTTCCGCGTCCCCCTCGGTGGCGGCCGGAGTACCCCAGACCGCCATCACGGCGTCGCCGATGAACTTCTCCACCACGCCGCCGTAGCGGCCCACCACCGTCCGGGCCACCCCGAAATACTCAGAAAGCAGCTCGCGGACCGCCTCGGGATCCCGCGACTCCGACAACGGGGTAAACCCGACGACATCGCAGAACAGCACCGAGCACACCCGCCGCTCGGCCACCGGCACCGCGGCGCGTCCCGACGCGGAAGCTCCCGGTGCGGCGGCGGCCACTGCCGGCCGAGCGGAACCGGCGTCGGGCACCGCCGTGCCGCACGCGCGGCAAAAGCGCTTGCCGGGGGCGAGCGGTTCACCGCAGGACGGGCAACCTCCCGCCGGAGCACCGCAATCCCCGCAGAAGCGGTCGCCCTCTCCCAAAGGCGCACCGCACTGCCCGCACTTCAACCAGCCCTCCCTACGTCCAGCGCCTTAACGGTGTGCGGCCCCGCATGCTCCAGCCAGCAGTTTTCCATCGAGCAGACAAGCCGCTTGAAGAAACACCGAAGACGCCCAACCGGTCCGGTACCGGTTATGCCCACTCACAGTCTCGTCTCGACGAGAGCAAATGATGACGACACGGTATCAGCCTTAAGCGGGCATTTACATCTGCCAGAAATCGCCGGCCGGATAGCCAGGGCCGCCGGGAACGACACCGAAGGCAGGCGGTCTGAGCTGGCTAGGAGCAAGTACCACGCCTCGTTCGGAATCAAAAGAAGTGTCGGCCCGGGGGCGGTGAAGCGGGGACGGTCAGGCGGTCCAGGCGACCGGGAGCCGTTTGACGCCGCGCTGGAAGTTCGACCGCAAATAGGACGGCGGGCCGGCGTAGGTCAGCGACGACGTGCGGGCCAGCACCTCGTCGAACAGCGCGCGCAGCTGGGTGCGGGCCAGGTGGGCGCCCAGGCAGAAGTGCGGACCGTAACCGAAGACCAGGTGCGGGTTGGGGTGGCGGCGGATGTCGAAGCGGTCCGGATCGGCGAAAACGGCTTCGTCGCGGTTGGCCGAGGTGAACGAGACGACGACCTTGTCCCCGGCACGGATGCGCTGGCCGCCGAGGTCGCATTCCGCCGTCGCGGTCCGCCGGAACGTCATGACCGGCGTCCACCAGCGCAGCATCTCATCGGCCGCTACACCCATCAGGGCGGGCTCGGCGCGCAGCTGGTCCTGCGCGTCCTGATGCTCAAGCAGCGCGATGCACGCGCCCGGCAGGCCGTTGCGCAACGTCTCGTTCCCGGCCACGGCGAACAGCCAGAACATGTTCTCGAACTCGGCCGCCGAGACCTGGCCGGCACCCTCGTCCGTCTGCCCAAGCAGGATCGACATCACGTCATCGGTGGGGTGGCGGCGTTTTTCTGCCGCCAGCAGGTGGGCGTAGGCGTACAGGTCGGGCATGCCCTCGCGGGTACGCGGATCGGGCATCCGGCCGTTCCGGTCCGGCACCGGCCGCACCGCGAGCGCCTCGGCGGCCATCGAGGTGCCCGCCGCCGGGTCGAACTCGGCCGAGGTGGCGTAGTCGGGGTCCTGGTAGCCGATGACCCGGTTCGACCAGTCGAAGAGCAGCCAGCGGTCCTGTTCGGGTACGCCGAGCACGTCGGCCAGAGTCAGCAGCGGCAGGTCCGCGGCCACGTCCTTGGCGAAGTCGCATTCACCGTTCCGGCTGACCAAGACGCGATCGCAGATGCCCCGGGCATGACCGCGGATGCGGTCCTCGAGCTTGGCGACCGCCCGCGGCGTGAACGACCGGCTCAGCAGCCGCCGCAGCCGGGAGTGCTCAGGCGGGTCCATGTTGAGCATCATCCGCCGGACGTAGCCCAGGGCCTGCGGCGTGGCCGGATCACGGATCTGGGTGGCGCCCAGGGACGAAGAGAACAGCCTCGGCCTGGTCAGGACCGACTCGACCTCCGCGTGCCTGAGCACGAGCCAGAACCCGGGGCCCTCCGGCCAGCCCAGCACGGGAATCTCCGGCACCCAGGCGACCGGGGTGTCGCGGCGCAGCCGGGTCAGCGCGCCGAAAGGCACTCCGTCGACGTAGCTGGCGGGGTCGAAGACGACCTCGGTGTCCGGCCGGGACGTCCCGTCGGGTCCCTCGGTCACTGCTGCCCCAGAAACTCCTCGATGGAGGTCGCGAGCACCACCGGACACTCGAACATCGGGTAGTGCCCGGCGTCGGGCAGGATGGTCAGCTCGGCCTCGGGGAAGAAGACCGCCCAGGTCTGCTCCATCACGTCGGCGGACAGCGCCGGGTCGTTGACCCCGACGATCAGCTTGACCGGGGTGGTGGTGTCGGCCTTGACCTGATCGGAAAAATCATCCTGGGCCCACGATCGCAGGTACGCGGCGAACGCCTCGACGTCCGAGTGCTCGACAGAATGCTGCACAACCTGGTTGATAAAGGTCTTCGTCAGTTTGTTTCCGGTGGTGAAGTCGATGATCGCGGCCCGGTTAGCCGGGTTCGCGGCCGCGCCGGAGAACAACGCCCAGCCCTGCTCGTCCATGGGCACCGCGGTGGCCGGCACCGCGTTAAGGCCGACCAGCCTCCGGACCCGGCCCGGCGCCTGCAGCAGGATCTGGTGGGCCGCTTTGGCGCCCATCGAGTGGCCGATCACCGAGAACCGGTCCCAGCCGAGCTCATCGGCCAGGGCGAGCGCGTCGGCCGCCGCCTCCGCCATGGTGAAATC
>Ga0302181_10001861_pt1 | contig 15356 bp, 15 predicted proteins | sample I_Palsa_E3_3_FD_198786 | JGI IMG/M metagenome (GOLD analysis project Ga0302181, IMG submission 198786) | Peat permafrost microbial communities from Stordalen Mire near Abisko, Sweden - I_Palsa_E3_3 | ecosystem: Environmental > Terrestrial > Soil > Palsa > Peat permafrost | place: Sweden...
ACCGCGCCGCCCGCGGTCTGGTCCGGACCCGGCGCGACCGAACGATAGCAGGCGTCCTATTCGTGGACCTGGACGACTTCAAGATCGTGAACGACACGATGGGCCATAGCGTCGGCGACGAACTGCTCGTGGCGGCCGGGACCCGGCTTTCCTCGGTCGTGCGAGACTCCGATATGGCGGCGCGGCTGGGCGGCGACGAGTTCGCGGTACTCGTCGAGAACGTCACGGATTCTGCCGCGGTGGATGCGTTCGCTGAGCGCATTGTCGAGGCGTTCGGCGAGCCGTTCGCGCTGGCCGAGGGGTCGGTGCTGTCCACGGCCACGGTCGGGGTGGCGACTACGCAGGACAGTGCTGACACCGATGAGCTGCTGCGGCACGCGGACCTGGCCCTGTACGCGGCCAAGTCGGCCGGCAAGCGGCAGTGGCGCCGGTACCAGCCGATCTTGTCTGCTGGGATGGTCCGGCGCCGCGAGGTGCGGGCGGCGCTGGAAGACGCGGTGAAGAACTCCGAGTTCAGCCTGGTCTACCAGCCGATCGTGGACCTGACCAGCGGGCAGGTGGCCGGGTTTGAGTCGCTGGTGCGGTGGCGTCATGCCCAGTGGGGCATGATGCAGCCCGGCCAGTTCATCGAGCTGGCCGAGGAGACTGGTCATATTGTCCCGCTCGGCTCCTGGGTGCTCGCCCAGGCGGCCGCGGATGTGGCCCAGTGGGTGCGCCGGATCGCGCGGCCGGCGCCGCTGTACGTCAGCGTGAACGTCTCGGCCCGCCAGTTCCGCGATCCCGGCTTCGTCGACGGCGTGCGGCGGGTCCTGGCCGAGTCGGGCCTGGCGCCCTCGGCGCTGATGCTCGAGCTCACCGAGAGCGTGCTGATCCGCCGGGACGAGCGGATCCACTCCGATCTGGCCGAACTCAAGGCCATCGGCGTCAGGCTCGCCATCGACGACTTCGGCACCGGCTACTCTTCCCTGAGCTACCTGCGGGAACTGCCGTTCGACGTGCTCAAGATCGACAAGTCCTTCATCGACGGGATCAGCACCTCCGAACAGGGTCTGGCGCTGGTCGAGGGCATCAACCGGATCGCCGGGACGCTGCACCTGTCCGTCATCGCCGAAGGGATCGAGGCCGAGGTGCAGCGGGATCTACTGGTCTCGATGGGCTGTCAGTTCGGCCAGGGATACCTGCTCGCCATGCCGGTAGAAGCCGACCACGCCGAAGCGCTGGTCCGGGTCGGGCGCAGCCTGGTACCCGAGCTGCCCCGCATCAGCGTCTAAGCACCGGGGAACCTTCATCACCAGGGCGACGGTGTCATCGCTGCGGCGGCCGTCGCCGAAACTCAACGTGGCCCGCTGGATGGCCTCCGCCATGGCGACCGCGGTCAGGTCATCGAGCCCGGCGACCAGACGGCGGAGCCGCTCATCGCCGTACAGCTCACGGTCGGCGCCGCGACGAGCCTCGGTGACACCATCGGAAAACAGGATCAGGCTGTCGCCGGACCGCAGCAGCCGCTGCGAATCGTGCAGCTCCGGCTGGGCCAGCACTCCGAGCAGGTCGCCTGGCCGGCCGAACTCGTGCACCCGGCCGTTCGCGGTCCGCACCAGCGCCAGCGGGTGACCCGCGGAGCTGATCCGTACCATGGTCCCGCCGGGGACAAGCCGCACTGCGGCGTAGATCGCGGTCAGGAACCGCGGGTCATCGGTCGGCCAGTCAAGCAGCACCTGATTCAGGCCGGCCAGAAGCAGGCTCGGCCGGGTCTGCCTGCGGGCCACGGCCCGGAGGGCGTAGCGGGCCAGCGCGGTGCGTTTGGCGGCGGCCGGACCCTTGCCGCACACGTCGCCGACCACGATTCCCCATGTCCGGTTCGCCGCTGGGAACACGTCACAGAAATCCCCGAGGACCTCCGCCCCCGTCCCGCCCGCGGCATAACGCGCCACCCCGGTCCCGCCGGCGGCATAATGTCCCGCCCCGGTCCCGCCCGCGGCATAACGCGCCGCCCCCGTCCCAGCCGCGGCACAACGCGCCGCCACCTGCAGGCCGGGGATGCACGGCAGCCGCGGCGGCAGCAGGCTCTCTTCGAGAGTCCGCGCCAGGGCGACTCGTCGGGCGCTGTGCGCCAACGCGGCTCGCAGCGAAACCTCGCTCCAGGCGAGGCGGGCCAGGGTCTCCAGCACCGTGACGTCGCTGGCACTCCACTGCCGTGCGACCTGGTCGGCGACCCAGAGCACCCCCGTGACATGGTCGTCCTCGTCATGGATCGGGACCCCAGCCCAGGCCAGCATGCTCGCCGGATCGGGCCGGCTATTGCCGCTCACGCGGCTGTCCACCCGGACGTCACTGATGATCAGCTTGTCTTGCGACCGAACGACATCCGTGCACAGCCCTTGTTCAAACGAGCTCAGCTGCCCGTCGATACGCGCGGCGCCGTTCGTTCCCGGAGTTAAATATGTACCAGCGAACATGATGGACGCACGCGGCGCGCTCAGCGCCGTGCCCGCCAGCATCGCCAGCCGGCCGAGCGACTCCGTCAGCCCGTCCGCCAGCAGATCCGCTGATCCGGTCGAGGCCAGCCCGGTCGATCCTGCCGGGTCCATCGGGGTGGGCTCGCTCACGATATCGGCCCGGCCGACAATGGAGCCCGATTCGCGCTCGGTAACTGGCATTTGACCCTGCTTTCGCCGCCTATAGTGACATTACGCGCCAATATGGGCGAGGCGGGGTCTCGACCTCGATGGGCCAAGTCTAACCAAAGAAAGATTGGTAGAGATGCCGTATTGGCGAGAATTTAAAGCGGGAAATTTCAAGTCCGCAACTGCTTAATTTATAATTGAATAACTCGATTATCGGCACTTTTGCTGCACCATGCCGATATGCAGCGGAATGCACATATTAAAGGGACCTGCCCGCCCCCGCGGCCCGCTTCGGCGCTCCGGCTGGCAGATCGGTAACCGTTGTGTTACGTTAGCTTGATTGTTACCAATGTCGGAACGGGAGGAGAGCCGGAGCAGATGATCGAGGCACGCGCTTCCGGGGATCCGTTCGAGGCGCTCGGCGACCCGAACCGGCGGGATATCCTGCGCCTGCTCAGCGACGGCGACAAGCCGGTGCGGGAGATCGCCGCGGCGCTGCCGATCAGCCGTCCGGCCGTCTCCAGGCACCTGCGCCTGCTGAAAGAGGCCGGCCTGGTGGCGGAGCAGGCCCACGGCACCCGCCGGATCTACCACCTGCAAGAACAGGGGATGCACGCGGTCCAGGCCTATCTCGAGCGCGTGTGGGGAGACGCGGCCCGCCGATTCCGGCTGCTGGCCGAGAACACCGAGGACACCGGGAACGCCGGGAACAAGCCGCGGAATGACTGACCCACTGCGGCTGTCCTTTGACGTGGCCTGCTCAGCCGGGCACGCATTCAGCGTCTGGACCTCGGGGATCGGCACCTGGTGGCCGCCCGATCACACCGTGACCGGGCAGCCCGCGCTGGTCGTCCTGACCAGTGGCGTGGGCGGCCGGATCTACGAACGAACCCCTGATGGCGCCGAGCATGAGTGGGGCGAGGTGACAGTGTGGCAGCCCCCCGCCAGGCTGGCCTACCGGTGGTACCTCGGCACGGATCGCGCCCATGCCACCGACGTGGAGATCCGTTTCCTCCCCCAGGGCGCTGCCACCACCCGGATAGAGATCGAGCACCAGGGCTGGGAACGGCTGGGAACTTCAGCCGGTCAGTGGCGTGACCGCAATCGCGCTGGCTGGCAGACGCTGCTGCCGCACTTCGCGGCGGCCATCGAGAAAGGGGACACCTGATGGCAGCTGGTACCAAGGACGATCCGTGGGAACTCAAGACCCCGCCGGGTACCTCCAGCTACACCATGTATAAGGACGAGCACGCTGATCCGCCGGCGCTGGTCTGCCAGGTCGGTTCCACCACCCTTAAGTACCGGCTCAGCGCCGTGAACGACCTGCACGTCTGGCTGGTCAAGCAGGACGACTGGGTGCCGCTCGGCGCGGCCGACGAGAAGAAGCCCGCCGCCGAGGGCACGGTCGAGGCATGGGGGCGATCAGCCGACAATCCCGTCGGCGGCTGGTACGGCCTGCGCAACGGCTACCGCGGCCGCTTCGGGATGTATCTTCCCCCGCTGCTTGAGGCGCTCGGTCTCGCCGAGGTCACCCACGACCCTCGCAACAACCGGATGCGAGCGATCTGAGCCATGCCAAACCAGGAGATGACGTTATGGGAGTCGGTAAGATCATTCGCTACACGACCAAGCCGGAATGTGCGGACGAGAACGAGCGCCTTATTCGTGCCGTCTTCGCCGAGTTGGCGGAACACGATCCGGGGGGATTGCGGTACGCCGCGTTCCGGCTGGAGGACAAGGTCAGTTTCGTCCACGTCGCCGTGCTCGAAGGCGCCAGCAACCCCCTGGCTGACTCCGCCGCGTTCGCGGAGTTTCAGCGTGGCGTCAAGGATCGGTGTGCCGACGGCCCGGTAGCCGCTGACGCGGACATCATCGGCTCGTACCGGCTGCCGTTGGCCGGCTCCTAGCCCCGCCTCGGGTCGTCCTCGACGACGTGGGGCAGCTGAACCAGGTCGAGCACGACCTGAGCTGAGCTGCCGGGTGCGGTGAGCAGGGTCATGTCCTGCTGATGGACCGTCAGCCGGTCCCTGACCTGGTACAGCGCGCGCACCCCCGCGCTGGCCAGCTGGGTGACGCCGGTCAGGTCGGCGACGAGAGGGACCGTGCCACCCCGGCTGGCGGAAAGGAGCCGCCGGGCCATCTGGTCGGCGGTGACGATGTCCACCGCACCGGTCACCCGCGCTCGGGCCAGGCCGGTTTCCTCGATTGAGGTGTCCACGGTGAACTGCGGCTCAGGCGGGTAGGCGGCGGCGCGGGCGCTTTCGTCGCGCCAGGCCAGGAACGGGGGCCTACGCAGCCTGAGCCGCAGCGACACAACTGTGCCCCGGGTACCTGGCGAGCCGTCCGCTAGGCCCTGGGGCCCCGGCGGATGGCTCACCAGCATGCTGTCGACTACGTGCCCGGCCACCATGAGCCCGTGACCGCGGTCGGCGTCCGAGGTATCGGGCCGGCGCCAGTTTCCGTGGTCCGTGATCCGGCACTCCACGTTCCCGTCGTCGGCTAGCGTCGCGTCCAGGGCCACGATCCCGGCCTCGCCCGGCGGGTAGGCGTGCTCGATGGCGTTAGTGACTATCTCCACCATGGCCAGGTGCAGCGCTTCGGTGTCCTCGGCGGTGGCGCCGAGTGAGTTCAGCCAGTCCATGAAGGCATCCCTCGCCACGGTGAGGCTGGCCCTTTCGCTGGGCAATTCCAGGTGCAGGGCCGGGGCCGGATCGGCCAGCCGCTCGACCGCCAGGGTGGTGACGTCATCGGTGTAGCCGGTACGAGTCAGTAGTTCCACCGTGAGCTGGCACACTCGTTCGGCCGCGGTGGGAGCCGCGCCGGCGCTCAGCGTCCGGTTAGCGGCGGCATCAGCGGCGACCTTCGCCAGTTCGGCCAGCCCTTGGTCGATGGTCCGGTTCGGCCGTTCGATGAGGCCGTCGCTGTAAAGCAGCATCAGCTCGCCTGGGCCGAATGCGCCGACCGCCAGGTGCGGTGATGAGCCCGTGCCCAGCGGTCCGGTCCCAGTGCCCGGCAGGAACCTGACCGTCCCATCGGTGCCGACCACCAGGGGCGGGGGATGGCCGCAGGTGGTGTAGCACAGCGTCCCGTCAGCGGGATCGAAGACCGCCAGGGTCAATGTCGCGGCTCGCAGTGCCGGGGTCCGGGCGGCGTAGGCATCAGCCCGCTCAAGGACCCGGGCGAGGTCGGGCTCGGCGGCGAGCAGCTCGGCCAGCACGGCCCGCATTTGCCCCATCGCGGCCGAGGCCTCCAATCCGTGCCCGACCACGTCCCCGACGACGAGCGCGACACTTCCGCCACCGAGCGGAATCGCGTCGAACCAGTCGCCACCGGCCGTCTGCTCGTTCCCGGCAACCAGATAGCGCGCCGCGATCCGTACCTGCGGCAGCACCGGCAGCGCGGTCGGCAGCAGCGCCCGCTGCAGTTCGGCTACCACCTCGCGGGCCGCCTCGTATCCGTCCTCCGCCGCCTTCGCCCGCTGCCGTGCCGCCCGCCGCTCCGCCACGTGCTCGGTGACGTCGGAACCGATGACCAGAAGGCCGTTTACCGTCCCGTCCGCCGCCCGCCGCGGCGCCACGGTGAAATCGCCGTAGACCTCCTGGATCCCGCCGGGATCACGGTCGATCTGCGCCCGCCACTCCTTCCCCGTCTCCGGCAGCCCGGTGGCGTATACCCGGTCAAGCAGTTCATAGACCTGCTGCCCCTCAATCTCGGGGAAGGCTTCCCGGTACGACAGGCCGATCACATCCGACCTGCCGGTGAACGCCCGGTAGGCCGCGTTCGTCGCCACGATGCGATGGTCCGGGCCCGCCAGCGCCAGCAAGACCACGGGCATCTGCTCAAAAGCATCCCGTACGGTATCCGCGTCGCCGCCCAGCCGCCCTGGCACGTCGTCGCCGGCCAGCCGCCCTGGCACGTCGTCGCCGGCCAGCCGCCCTGGCACGTCGTCGCCGGCCAGCCGCCCTGGCACGTCGTCGCCGGCCAGCGGGCCAGGCACGTCGCCGTGCGGAGCACTAGCCAACGCGACCTCCTCCCTTCCTCGCGTGAATGCATCTACCCCGGCACCGTCCGGCAAACGGGTACCACCAGCAGCAATGTCGCACCCGGCTCACAATCTGGTCAGAACCTGCAGAAACCCGGCAAAAGACGCAGAGCCCGGCAAAAAACCGGCCACGGGGCGTTATGAACGCCGTCCCGGGGGCAGTGAGGGGCGGACAAACAAGTCTTCGATGGAAAGGAACGGCCATGAGCGCAGCTGACAAGGCAAACAACAAGGCCGAAGAGGTTAAGGGCAAGGTCAAGGAGACGACGGGCCAGGCTGTCGGTAACGAGCGGCTCGAGGCCGAAGGCGCCGCCGATCAGACGAAGGGCAACGTCAAGCAGGCCGGCGAGAAGATCAAGGACGCGGGCAAGGCCCTGAAGCCGTAACCGACGGAAGCTTCCCGGCTATCAGCTTATTTCTGTACCGGCTCTGCTGGTGTGGATCGCTGATAGCCGGGTACTCGGTTCCCGTCCTGGGCGGCCATATAGAAAGAAGGAACCCACTCATGGCCCTAATCTTGATTGTTCTTCTGCTCGCCCTCCTTCTCGGCGGGCTCGGATTCGCCATCCACATCCTGTGGTGGATCGCCCTGATCGTCTTGGTGATTTGGCTACTCGGCTTCCTCTTCCGGATGGGCGAAGGCACATCACGAGGCCGCTGGTACCGCTGGTTACCGGGCCACCGTCGCTAAACGGCGGTGGCGTCTGGCCCGGCTGACCCGCTGGCGCCGCCCTTCGCGGCGTCGTCGCCCGAGTCAGCCCGGGCGGCGGTAAGGGCCTCGTCGACGTTGTCGTACATCGGCAGCCGATCGGCGAGGCCCGTGATCCACAGGGCCTTGGTGTAGCGATAACGGGCGCCGGCGAGCAGGAATATGCCGTCAGCCTCTACCTGGCGCCGCCAGTGACCGACGATAACGGCCAGCGCGCTCGTGTCCATGAAGTCCACGCCCGACAGGTCGAGGATCATCCGGCCGCTGATGCTGCCGGCTTCGGACAAGCACTCGTCAAACTGCTGGCTGGACGTAACGTCAAGCTCGCCCGCAGCGGTCACCACCACGCAAGCTTCTACAGACTCCATCGAAAAGCGGGGCTCTGGCACCCTGCGCTCCAACATGTCGGCTTGGACGGGACGGTCACTCGAATCGTATGCCCGATCCCGGATCGGATGCCTGCCTACCGCGGCAGTCCGTACCGCCCTCCCCGTACCGCCCTCATGGCCGACCCCGCACCGCACCTGCCGCGGGGCCCGCTCCGCCAGCGCGGCAAATGGTGGCGCCCGGGTGATGAAGCGAGGCGTGCAGGCCATCTGCGCAGATGTACTGTTGGCGCGTACGGGGGGAGTACCAATCGGCAAGCGATGCATAGGAATGCGTACTCATGGATGTTGACGGTAGCCAGGCGCGGATGGCCGCCTTTCTGCGCGACCATCAGGACAAGATCGTCGGGCGCTGGAGTGAGCTGGTCGTAGCGGGTGTCCGCGGCCGGAGCTCGGTGGTCGAAGCGCGGCGTGAGCTCGAGGACATCTACTCACTGGTCGTCGCGGTATTGTCTGGCCCGGGTGAGTCTGGCCCGGACGAGCAAGCCCGGGTGGAACTGCGGGCCGTCCTGACCGAGTTCTCTCGGTCCCGGGCCAGGGGCGGGTTCACGCCGAGCGAAACGGCACTCGGATTGTTCTCGCTCAAGGAGGCCGTCTATGAGCAGATCGCGGATTCGGCTGAGCTCATGCCCGAGTTCCTCGCCTTCTCCCGCCTGATCGACGACCTCGGCCTGTACACCTTCGAGAGCTACGCGACGGCCCGGGAGCGGATCATCACCGACCAGGCCACGAGCATGCTCGAGCTGTCGACCCCGGTGGTCCGGCTGTGGGACGGCATCATCGCGGTACCTCTGGTCGGCACGCTTGACTCGGCCCGGACCCAGCTGGTCATGGAGAAGCTGCTTGAGACGCTGGTCGCGACCGGGGCGGACCACGCGGTGCTCGACATCACCGGCGTGCCGACGGTGGACACCGAGGTGGCGCAGCATCTGCTCAAGACGGTTAACGCCGCGCGCCTGCTCGGGGCGGAGTGCACCGTCAGCGGTATCCGGCCGCAGGTAGCGCAGACGATCGTGTCGCTCGGCATCGAGTTCGGCGATATCGCGACCAAGGCGACGCTCGCCGACGCGCTGGCGCACGCCCTGGCCCGTGCGGGCCTGAAGGTCGGACCGGCCTGATGGAGCGAGTGCCGATCCTGAAGATCGGGTCGACGCTGTTTGTCTCCATCCAGATCGACCTGCAGGACGAGACGGTCATCCGGCTCCAGGAGGACCTGGCCGAGGAACTGGTCGCGACCCATGCGACCGGCGTGATCATCGACATCACCGCGGTGGAGATCGTCGACTCCTTCATCGGCCGGATGCTGACCATGATCGGGTCTATCTCCCGGTTGTTCGACGCCGAGACCGTCCTGGTCGGCATGCGCCCGGCGGTGGCGATCACCCTGACCGAGCTGGGACTGTCCCTACGGGGGGTGCGCACCGCGCTGAACGCGGAGAAGGGCCTGCAGCTCTTGAACGGCAGCTCTTGATGGATGAGCTGCCGATCCAGTCGGGAGACGACGTCGTCCGCGTTCGGCAGCACGTCCGGGTGCTGGCCGCCAAAAGCGGGCTTTCCCTGGTCGACCAGACCAAGGTCGTGACCGCCGCCAGCGAGCTCGCCCGCAACGCCCTGGTGTACGGCGGCGGCGGGAAAGCCCGTATCGAGGTGGTCACCTCGGGCACCGGCAGGAACGGCGTCCGGATCGACTTCACCGATGATGGCCCGGGCATCCCGGACGTCGACCTGGCCCTGACCGACGGCTGGACCTCAGGCGGAGGCCTGGGCCTGGGCTTGTCCGGGGCGCGGCGGCTGGTCGATGAGTTCGAGCTGACGTCCAAGGCCGGGGCAGGCACCAGCGTCGTGGTTGTCAAGTGGTCGCGCTGAACTGGCCGTTGCAGGCCCCGCCGCCCCAGGACATGCGCTGGCTCGCGGTGGAGGACGCCAGCGCGGTCGTGGCCTGCCGCAATGCCGGGCTGACGATGGCGAGCAGGCTGCAGTTCCCGGCCGCCCGCGCCGACTCCGTCGCCCTGGCCGTGACCGAAGCGGCCTCGAACCTGCACAAGCACGCTCGCCAGGGAGCGCTGCTGCTGGCCGTCAACCGGGATGCCGACGCGCCGGGGATCGACCTCGTCACCATAGATTCCGGCCCTGGGCTGCGAGATGTCGGTGCGGCCATGCAAGACGGCCACTCCACCACGGGCACGCTGGGCATCGGCCTGGGCGCGATCAGGCGGCTGGCTGATTTCTGCGACCTGTACTCCGTGCCGGGCCACGGGACGGCGCTGGTCGCCCGGTTCTGGCCCGTGTCCCGCGAGCCTGTGTCCCGCAAGCCTGCCATCCGCTGCGCCGGGCTGATCAGGCCCATCACCGGCGAAACTGAATGCGGCGACGCCTTCGGGGTGCTCCGGACCGATGACACGGTGACCGCCGTCTTCTGCGACGGCCTGGGTCATGGCCCGATGGCCGCGGCGGCGGCCGCGGCCGCGCTGGCCGCGGTCCTCGGCGAGCCGACCACGGGACCGGCCACCTGGCCGGCCAGCGCGAGTGGGTCAGCCAGCGGGCGCGAGGGCGCGCCCGTCAGCGAGCCCGTCGCGTTGCTTGAGCGGGCGCACCGGCGGATGAGCGGCACCCGGGGCGGAGCGGTCGCCGTCGTGCAGGTGTCCGGGCAGCGGGCGCGGTTCGCCGGGCTCGGCAACGTGGCGGCGTTCATCTTGTCTGCGGGGAGCCGCAAGGGCATGCTGTCCGTACCGGGAATCGCCGGCTACCAGGCGCGCGCTTTCCGGCAGTTCGAATACGAGGTGCCGCCGGGTGCGGCCGTCATCCTGCACTCTGACGGCATAAGCAGCCGCTGGGAGGTCGCCGCCGTGCCGGGCGTGGAGACCAAGGATCCCTTGCTGATAGCGGCCGTGCTGCTGGCCGAGGCGGGAATCCACCGCGATGACGCCGGCGTTCTGGTGCTCGCGTCATGATCAGCGAACTCGCGCGCCTCGACGTCCGGGATCTGGCCGGCGTCTACGCGGCGCGTCAGCTCAGCCGCACCCTGGCCGCCCGCCTGGACCTGGAACCCCAGGATCAGATCCGGGTGGCCACCGCGGTCAGCGAGATCGGCCGCAGTGCGGTGACGGCCGGCCAGGGCGCCGTGCTCGCGTTCGGGATAGACGACTTCGACCTGCTGCTGACGGCCACGTTCGACGGTGCGCCGCCGGACGAGGGCGTCGCCGCGGCCGGCCGGCTGATGGACAAGGTGGTGACCGACGGGAAGGTTGTCCGGATGACCAAGCGGCGGCCGCCGGATATGCAGCTCGATATGCGCCTGGTCAAGGAGCAACTGGCCGCGGTGCTCCCGCAGTCGGCGACCGATGAGCTGAGGCGCCAGAACCAGGATCTGATCTCCGCGCTCGACGATCTCAAGCGGCAGCAGGAGCAGCTGCTTGCGCTCAACTCCGAGCTGCAGGACACCAATCGCGGCGTCATGGCCCTGTACAGCGAGCTGTCCGAGGAACTCGAGCAGACCAACCGCGGCGTGGTGGCCCTGTACGCGGAGCTTGACGAGAAGTCCGAGCGACTGCGGGCCGCCTCGGAATCCAAGGACAGGTTCTGGGCTAACGTCAGCCATGAGCTGCGGACGCCGCTGAATTCCATCATCGGGCTGACCAAGCTGCTGGTCGAGCCCACCGCCGAAGGCGCTCTGGACGCCGAGCGGCTATACCAGGTGGACCTGATCAAGAACTCAGGCGCCGTCCTGCTCGCCTTGGTCAACGACCTCCTGGATGTAGCCAAGGCCGAGTCGGGGCAGCTTCACATCGACCCGGCCCGCGTTAACCTGCACGCGCTGTTCGGCAGGCTCAGCGCGCTGGTGCGCCCGATGGCGGAAGGCAAGCCGGTCGCGATCGTCGTCAGCGAGGACGGCGCCCCGGAGACCATCTTGACCGACGAGGTCGCCCTGACCAGCATCCTGCGTAACCTGCTGTCCAACGCCATCAAGTACACCGACCGCGGCGAGGTCCGGCTCAGCGCGCACGTCACCGGACCGAGCCTGGTCATCACCGTCTCGGACACCGGCATCGGCATCCCCGCGAGCCTGCACAGCCACGTCTTCGAGGAGTTCTACCAGGTGCCGGGCATCCGCCGGGGCGGCACCGGACTTGGCCTGCCCTACGCCAGCCGGCTCGCCCGGATCCTGGGCGGGAACCTGGAATTGACCAGCGAGCCCGGCTCCGGAACGACGGTGGTGCTCGACCTGCCGCACGGGACTCCGGCCATCGGTACCGTCCTGGTCGCCGACGACGACGCCAGCTTCCGGCAGGTACTCAAGGGAATGCTCGCCCCCATGACGGAGCGCCTGATAGAAGCCGAGGATGGCCGTCAGGCCCTCGCCCTCCTCGCCGCGAGCCCCAGCCCCGTCGATCTTGTCCTGGCCGACATGCGGATGCCCGGCCTGGACGGCACCGGCCTGCTGGCCGGGCTGCCCGCATCGGTACCCGCGATCATCATCACCGGCGCTGACGTGCCGGTGCCGCCGCGCGCCGCCGCGTTGCTGCGCAAGGACGAGCTCACCCCGGACCGGCTGGAATTCACCATCCGCGGTGTCCTGCGCGAGGCCCGCGGGTCCAGCCGGGCGGCCCGGTGAGCAGCCCGATGATGAACGATGCCCCGGCCACGCTGCTCGTCGTGGACGATGACGAGGCCAAGCGCTACATCCTGACCACCTGGCTGCGTCGGGCCGGCCATACCGTGATCCAGGCCACCACCGGCAGCGAGGCCCTGGAAAAGGTCGGCCTGGCCGAGCTCGTCGTGCTCGACATCAACATGCCCGACATGAGCGGCTACGAAGTCTGCCAGCGGATCAAACGCGATCCGCGCACGGCGGCGATCCCGGTGATCCAGGTCTCGGCGACCGCCATCACGGTCTCCGATCGCGCCCATGGGCTGACCCAGGGCGCCGACGCTTACCTGACCGAACCGACCGAACCCGAGGAACTGCTCGCCGTCGTCGTGGCCGCGCTGCGTTATTCCCGCGCCCGGCAGCGCGCGGAGCGGACCGCTTCCCTGCTGGCCGCGCTGACCTCCTCGACGCTGGGAATCAACGCCGCCGAGACCTTCGACGGGCTGGCCCGGGCCGCGGCCGCCGGGGCCGCGCGGATCTTCGCCGCGCAGGCCGTCGTCATCCTGGAGATGCCCGACGGTCAGGTCCGCCGGATGTCGGCCTCCCCGCAGCATCCCGAGGCCGCGCAGCGCGGCGGGCCGCTCGGCCTGGCCGACCAGGTGGCCGGGCACGTGCTCGGCGCCGGGCAGGCCAACGCGGCGACGATGGTCGCGCGCGAGGACTGGCTGCGGCTGGTCCCGGACAGCACGCTGCGGTGCGACGTCTGCCTGGCGGCCGCCAGGGTCAAGCCAGACCGGCCGCCGGTCGCCATCGCCGTCGAACGCGACGGCGTACCCGGCGAGGAGGAGCAGCAGATCCTCCGCCAGCTCGTGCAGTCGGTGGCGCTCGCGGTCGCGGCCCTGCGCTCCTACGCCGAGGAGCACCTGGTCGCCCTGACGCTGCAGCGAAGTTTCCTGCCCGCGACGCTGCCCGAGGTACCGGGCCTGGCCATGTCGTACCGCTATATCCCGGCCAGCGATCAAGCCGAGGTCGGCGGCGATTTCTACGAGGCGCTGCACTGGCGGAACAAGATGCTCGTCGCGATCGGCGACGTGCAGGGGCACTCGCTGCACGCGGCGACCGTGATGGGTGAACTCAGGCACGCGCTGCGCGCCTTCGCCATCGAAGAGCACTCGCCGCTGGCCATCACCGGCCTGGTCAACGAGGTCCTGATGCGTTACCACCCGGGCATCATCGCGACGCTGTGCCTGGCCCTGGTCGATCCCGCCTCGGGTGAACTGCAGATCGTGAACTGCGGGCACATCCCCCTGCTTTTGGTCGACGGCACCAGCGCGACCTACCTTGGGGAGGGGGGTCTCCTACTGGGGGTGCCTATGCACGAGCCGCACGTCGAAACGGCGTTCCTCCCGGTGGGAGGGACCGTGCTGCTGATGACCGACGGCCTGGTCGAGGAGCGGAACGTCTTCCTCGACGTGAACCTGGAGAAGCTGCGCGTCGCCGCTCAGGAGGTAAGCGGGGCCGACGTCGAGGCTTTCAGCAACCATCTGATGTCCATCTTCGGCCCCCGGGAGGACGACGTCGCGATGATCGCGCTGCGCCGGACCCCTATGCCGAGGGAGGGAAGGACCTTTTGATGGACCGAACGGCACGGCCTGGCGCGAACGCCCAGCTCACCGAGCTGGAGGCGCGGTACGCCGCGCTGCGGCAAGCGGCCGGGTCGCCGGGCGCCGAACCCGGCGACGTGCTCGATGCCGCGTTCACCGAGCTTGAAGGCGCCATCGATCTGCTCAGGGCAGGCGGGGCCGCGCCCAGCGGCCCGGCCGCTGCCGCGCAAGATCAGCACCCGGGCGCCGGCGGCAGCGACAGCGCCGAGCGCAGCCTGCTGCGGGCAACGTTCCAGGACACACCCGTCCCGCTGTTCTTGCTCACCCGCGACGGCACCGTGCAGCGGGTCAACAAGGCGGCGGGCGACCTGATCGGAGCCAAACCCGGATACGCCACCGGCCGGCCGTTCACCGCCTTCGTCAACCTGCCGTCCCGGGCCGCGGTCAACTCCCAGCTCACCGCGGTGGCCAGGACCGGCAAGCCGCGCGGCATCCGGTGCAGCCTGCTGGCGGCGGACGGCCTGATACCCAGCGAGCTGATCATCGGCACGGTGGCCGTCCGCGGCGAGGCTGATCCCCTGATAGTCGCCGTCCGCGACACCGCCGACCGCCCCCCGAAGGCCGCCGACCGCCCGTCCAAGTCCGCCGGCCGCCCGTCCAAAGCAGCCCGCGACGAGGCGGATGACGCGGACGGGCCGGGCGGCGATGGTGGCCGGCTGGGCGCCGTTCAGGCCATCACTCGGCGGCTTGACCTGGTCACCGCGGTGGCCAGGCTGCTGCTCGAGAATCAGGGCTTCAGCGAATCCAGGACCCTGCAGCGATGCGCCCGCCTGATCGCCGCCGAGCTCACCGCCTGGGTGATCGTCGACCTCGAGCGCAGGCACCGGGTCCGGCGGCAGTTCGTGCTCGGGCCGGACGACGCCGGGCTGGCCGAGCTGACCAGCGCCATCGCCGCCGTCGACCCGCCGCCCGGATCCGTTCCGTGCACCGTGCATGAATCAGGGCGTCCGGCCCTGATCGCCCATGCCGAGGACACCGGCGTCCTGGGCGATGGCTTTGACGGCGAGCCGCTGCTGGTCAAGATGGACGCCACCTCCGTCCTGTCCGTGCCGTTGGCGGACGGCGAGAACCGGTACGGCGTGCTGACCCTGGTCCGGCGGGCCGCGGACGGGCATTTCAAGGTGGCCGACCTCGCGCTGGTAGAAGAGCTCGGCGAGCAGATGGCGCTGGCGATCCGGGTGGACCGGACGTTCCGGCGCCGGTCCGATACCGCCGACGCGCTGCACGCCAGCCTGCTGCCGCGGCGAATGCCGGAGATCCCCGGCCTGAAGATCGCGGCGACCTATATCGCCGCGGCCGAGGATCCGGAGGTCGGCGGTGACTTCTACGACGTGTACCAGACC
>Ga0302181_10001866_pt1 | contig 15350 bp, 15 predicted proteins | sample I_Palsa_E3_3_FD_198786 | JGI IMG/M metagenome (GOLD analysis project Ga0302181, IMG submission 198786) | Peat permafrost microbial communities from Stordalen Mire near Abisko, Sweden - I_Palsa_E3_3 | ecosystem: Environmental > Terrestrial > Soil > Palsa > Peat permafrost | place: Sweden...
CCCGTCCCAGATGGCCCTGGAGGACCTGGCCATGCTGCGCGCGGTCCACGGCTCCACCGTCCTGTACCCCAGCGACGCGACCAGCACCGCCGCCCTCGTCCAGGCCATGGCCGACCTGGCCGGAATCGCGTACATGCGGACCACCCGCGGCGCCTATCCGGTGCTCTACGACGCCACCGAGGACTTCCCGGTCGGCGGGTCCAAGGTGCTGCGCCAGGCCGACGATGATCAGGTGACGCTGATCGGGGCCGGGGTGACCCTGCACGCCTGCCTGACCGCGGCGGACCAGCTCAAGGAGGAGGGCATCAGCGCGCGGGTCATCGACCTTTACTCGGTCAAGCCGGTCGACACCGCGACCCTCACCGCCGCCGCGGCGGCCACCGGGGGACGGCTGGTGCTCGTCGAGGACCACCACCCCGAGGGCGGCCTCGGGTCCGCCGTCATCGACGCCCTGACCGGCGCCGGGCGGACCGACCTGGCCGTCGCCCACCTCGCCGTCCGCGAAATGCCCGGCTCCGGTACCGGCACCGAACTGCTCGATGCCGCCGGGATCAGCGCCGACCACATCGCGGCCGCCGCCCGGCAGCTGCTCCGATAGCCCACCCGGGTCGAGCCTGCGGCCCCCGGTCAGGAGCTGCCGACCAGGCCCCAGCGGCGGCGGATGGCACGGTCGGCCATAGGGCTAAGCCGGCCGAATCAGTTGCCTTCATCGCTTGAGTCTTGAAGCGTGACTCCCGCCACCGCGGGGAACTTGGCCAGGCACTTTTCCAGCATCGCCACGTCCGCGTCGCTGGCGTGGTTGACCTGGTAGGTCAGCTGCTCAAGGGCATAGGGGGAATGAAGGTCCGATGGGAGTGGCTGCGCGGTCACGGCCGGTACCTTCGCACAGGTCGAGCGTACGACCAGTTTGGCGGAGACGGGCGTGTTGTCGCGGAAGGAAACGATCGCCTGCCGCTGCCCGAGGGCGGCGTCGAACTGCGCGCATCCCGCCACCGCCGCCAGTGCAGCAAGCGCCATTCCCGCGCCCAGCAGCCGACGCGCCCTCCAGCGGCCCACTACGCCGGGTAGTACGCGCATGGTCCCAGCCTAACGGCAACCGGCGCCTAGTACGGTATCGGCAGGGGATATCCAACCAGGAGGACACGTGGCCGGGCGGATCGAAGACTACGCCATCGTCGGTGACATGCAATCGGTCGCGCTCATCGGCACGGACGGTTCGGTCGACTGGCTGTGCCTGCCGCGGTTCGACTCAGCGGCATCATTCGCGGCCTTGCTGGGCACGCAGGACCATGGGCACTGGCGGATCGCGCCGGCCGTGCCGGGAACGTCCGCGCCGACCCGCCGCTATGCCGGTGACACGCTGATCCTGGAGACCCAGTGGGAAACCCGGGACGGCGTCGTCCGGGTCACCGACTTCATGCCGCCGCGCGACGACGAGCCGCCCGCCCTGGTGCGGCTGGTGACGGGGGTCAGCGGGACCGTTGACATGAGCCTGGAGCTGAGGATCCGCTTCGGCTATGGATCGATCCTGCCCTGGACGGTCAGGAGCGGGGACTCCATCGCGGCGACCGCGGGCCCGGACTCGCTCTGGTTGCGCACGCCGGTCTCGCTGACCGGGCGGGACCAGGCACACACGGCGACGTTTCGCGTCGCCGCGGGCGACAGCGTCCCCTTCGTGCTCACTTACCTGCCCTCGCACCGGGGCGAGCCCGCCCCGCTTGACCCGTTCAGCGCCCTCGATCAGACCAGGAAGTTCTGGGACGGCTGGGTCTCCCGCTGTACCTACCAGGGGCCGTACCGCGATGCCGTGATCCGGTCCCTGATCACCCTGAAGGCGCTGACCTACCAGCCCACCGGCGGTATCGTCGCGGCCGCCACCACCTCGCTCCCGGAGGACATCGGTGGCGTGCGCAACTGGGACTACAGGTACTGCTGGCTGCGTGACGCCACCATTACCCTGGAGGCGCTACTGCGCACCGGCTACACCGACGAGGCCAAGGCATGGCGGCTGTGGCTGGGCCGCGCTATCGCCGGGAGCCCGCAAGACATCCAGATCATGTACGGCGTGGCGGGCGAACGCCGGCTCGCTGAATGGGAGGCGGACTGGCTACCGGGATACGAAGGATCGGCGCCAGTGCGGATCGGCAACGCGGCGGCCGGGCAGCTTCAGCTCGACGTGTACGGCGAGGTGATCGACGCGCTCCAGCTCAGCTGCAAGTCCGGGCTGCACGACGACAAGCACACCTGGTCGCTGCAGCGCTCGCTGGTCGGGTTCCTCGAAGAGCACTGGCAAGAGCCAGACGAGGGGCTATGGGAGGTCCGCGGGCCGCGGCGCCATTTCGTCCACTCCAAGGTCATGGCCTGGGTCGCGTTCGACCGCGCCGCGGGCTACGCCGAACAGGCGGGCGAGACGGACCTGGCGGCCCGCTGGCGGGGCACCCGCGACAAGATCAAGGCCGAGGTCTGCGAGAAAGGCTACAACTCCGAGCGGGGGGCCTTCACCCAGTACTACGGTGCGACCGAGCTCGACGCCTCCGTCCTGCTCATCTCAGACGTGGGTTTCCTGGACCCCGACGATCCCCGGATCGTGTCCACGATGAAGGTCTTGCAGCGGGACCTGATGAAGGACGGTTTGCTGCGCCGGTACGAGCTGCCGCCTGGCGGAACGTCGGCGGTGGACGGGCTGGCCGGTTCGGAAGGCGCCTTCCTCGCCTGCAGTTTCTGGCTGGCGAACGCGCTGGAACTGAGCGGCCGACACGAGGAGTCGATCGAGTTGTTCGAGCGGCTGCTTGCCCTGCGTAACGACGTAGGCTTGCTGAGCGAAGAGTACGATCCCCGTTACGGTCGGCTGGTGGGTAACATGCCGCAGGCGTTCAGTCACGTCCCGCTGGTACAGACGGCTCTCAACCTGAGCGGCCACGCCGAAGAATGCCGGCGGGGAGTGGCCCGGGATGAGCGCCGGATCGTGCCAGGCTAAGGAGAACCAGCACCGGCAGGCCGTAGATGATCCCGACCGTCAGGCGATTATGCCCTCAGCTCGTCACATTCTCATCGTCAACTCCCGCAGCGTGCACCAGCCGGTCTTCGTGATCGGCGCGCCGCACTCCGGAGCGGACCTGATCGGCCGTGCCGTGAAGGCCTCCGGCGGTTTCCATATCACGATCGGCCAGCCCAGCGTGCTGCGCGTGGTGTACGCCTTCGCCCGGCGGCCGTCCATGCATCAGGGCCGGCCGCAAGCCGCCGCCACCGTGATCCGGGACGCCTTCGCGCAGGCCTGGCAGGTCAGCGCGCACAGCTGCCTTGACTGCACGCGGGAATGCCGCGCCGCGGCCGGGCTCGGCGCCGATGCCGTCGGGTCGTGCGTGGAGCTCAGGGGGCTGGAAACGTACGGGGACGCGAGCCCCGACCTCATCTACTGCGCGGAGGCGCTCAGCTACGCGTTTCCCGACGCGCGGATCGTCCAGGTCGTCAGGGACGGCCGGGACGTGGTGGCCGCCATGCTGGCCGACCCGGTCGTGATGTCCTGGTTCCGGCCCAGTTTCGTGAACATAGACACCGAGTTCCCCAACCCGTTCTTCGGCATCGAAACCGAGGAGGACCGGGAGCTCTGGCCGCGGTTGTCCCCGGCCGGGCGATGCGCGCTGCGCTGGCGCTGGTCCGTGCGGCTAGCCGCGCAACTGCACCACAGCGTGGCCGCCGCCCAGCTCAAGACGATCCGCTTCGAGCACCTGATGGGCAAGCCGGATGAGGTCCTGGCCGACCTGTCCCGCTTCACAGGGACGACCGTGCAGGCGGCCGAGATCCGCAGCGCGGCCCGCGCGGCCCGTGGCCGCGGGCGGTCCCGCCGCTCACCGGGGTACGAGGGATCGCTGAGCGCCGACGACATCGCGGAGGTTGAGAAGATCGCCGGCGACGAGCTCCGCCGTCTCGGCTACGCCCTCCCTTAGGGGTCTTTAGGGCCGCATGCCACGCAGGACGGTCTGCAGGGCCAGGCGGCTGAGCGGCGTCGAGCCTGGCGGCCTGCCAATCGTTACCCCGCGGCGGCCGGCGAACAGGACCGCGTAATGCAGGATGACCGCCAGCGACTCGGCCGGCTCGTCCGAGCGGATCTCCCCGCGCAGCTGGCCCTGGGCGATCACCGCGGTCGTCGCCGCTACTGGCGGGGCCACGTCCTCGCCGAGGAACTCGGTCAGGCGGCCCGGGTGACTGAGCACGTAGAGCAGCATCCTGCCGCGCAGGGCATTGGTCGCGGCGATCTCGGCCGCGATCCTCGACATCGCGGCAAATGCCGACGCGAGGACGGTTTCGGTGTCCTGGCCCGCCTCCAGTCCCGCCCGGACGGCCTCGTCGTAGGCCCGGCAGACCTCCGCGGCGGCGTCAAGAAGCACGTCCTCCTTGGCCGGGAAATAATGGAAGAACGTCCCCCAGCTCACTCCGGCGGCGGCCACGATGTCCTCCACCCGGGCGGCATCCAGTCCCACCTTCGCGTACTCGGCCATGGCCGCCTCGTACAGCCGCCGCCGGGTCGCGACGGCACGACGCTGGCGGGGAGCCGGCCGGGGCCTGGCTGGGTCGCGGCCTGGCTGAGCCGAGGGAAAATTCACTTCACCCGCGCCCGGCCAGGCCTCCGACACCGGGCAGCCCGCGCCGTCCGAGCTGGCGGACGGCATCAGCTTCGATCACGTCAGCTTCACCTACCCGGGCCAGGACACCCCGGTCCTGGCCGACATCTGCCTGCAGCTGCGGGCCGGTACCACCGTCGCCGTCGTCGGCGAGAATGGCGCGGGCAAGTCAACCCTGATCAAGCTCCTGGCCGGCATGTACCGCCCGACCTCGGGCCGGATCACGGTCGACGGGCAGGATCTGGCCGACATCAGCCCGCGGCACTGGCGCGCGGCCACCACCGGCGCGTTCCAGGACTTCGTCCGGTTCGCCATGTCGCTGGGCGACGGCGTAGGCGCGGGCGACCTGCCCCGCATCGACGACCGCGACGCCGTGCTCAGCGCGATCCACCGGGCCAGCGCGGGTGATCTGGTGGGGGCGGACGGTCACGGCGGCGGTGACCTGCCGGACGGGCTCGACACCCTGCTAGGCCCCTACGTGGGCGGCCGGGCCCTGTCCGGTGGGCAGTGGCAGCGGCTGGCCCTGGCGCGCGGGATGATGCGAGACCGCCCGCTGCTCACCGTCCTGGACGAGCCGACCGCGAGCCTGGATGCGCCGAGCGAAGCCGCGCTGTTCGCCAGCTACCGCGACGCCGCGCGACGGCAGGGAAGCCAGGAGGGAAGACGGGCGGGGATCACCGTGCTCGTCTCGCACCGGTTCGGAACCGTCCACATGGCCGACCAGATCGTCGTGCTGGACGCCGGGCGGATCGCGGAGTCAGGCGATCACCAGTCCCTGATCAGGCAGGGCGGCATCTACGCCGAGCTGTTCACCCTGCAGGCCGCCGGGTACCAGCCATTATGGGGGTCTAGGCCACCTGGCTGGCGAACTGGGTGTGGTACAGGTCGGCATACAGGCCGCCCGCGGCCAGCAGCTCCTCGTGCGTGCCGCGCTGGGTAATGCGGCCGGCGTCGACCACCAGGATCTGGTTCGCTTCCCTGATCGTGGAGAGCCGGTGCGCGATGACCAGTGAGGTCCGTCCCGCCAGGGCGGTCTTCAGCGCGCGCTGCACGGCGGCCTCGGATTCGGAGTCCAGGTGAGCGGTCGCCTCGTCGAGTACGACGACGGAGGGCGCCTTGAGCAGCAGCCGGGCCACCGCGACGCGCTGTTTCTCCCCGCCGGACAGCCGGTAGCCGCGGTCGCCCACCACGGTGTCCAGCCCGTCGGGCAGGCCTGCGATCAGGTCCCAGATCTGGGCGGCCTCGCAGGCTTCGATGAGCTCCAGCTCGTTGGCCGCGGGCTTGGCGTAGGTCAGGTTGGCCCGGATCGTGTCGTGGAACAGGTGTGCGTCCTGGGTGACCACGCCCACCACGTCGTGCAGCGACTCCAGGGTGACATCCCTGACGTCGTACCCGCCAATCCGCACGGTGCCGTCGTCCGGGTCGTACAAGCGCGCGGCCAGGGCGGTGATCGTGGTCTTGCCCGCGCCCGACGGGCCAACCAGGGCGGTCAGCTGGCCGGACGGCGCGCGGAAGCTCACCCCGTGCAGCACCCCGGCCCCGGCGCCGGGCCGCTCGGGAGAGCGCAGCGCGATCGACTCCAGCGAGGCGAGAGACACCTCGCTAGCCGTCGGGTAACGGAACGACACGTCGTCGAACTCGATCTCCGGCGCCAGGAGTTGCGGTGCCCCCTCCGGACCCTCCGGGCTGCTGCCAGCCGGGATCCCGCCAGCCGAGACCGCTCCAGCCGGGATCCTGGCAGGCAGGACCGCCGCGCCGGGCCGCTCCGCGATCAGCGGCTTGAGGTCGAGTACCTCGAAGACCCGGTCGAAACTGACCAGAGCGGTCATCACGCTGATCTGGACGTTGGATAGCTGCGCGATCGGTCCGTACACCCGGACCAGAAGCTGGGACAGCGCGACCAGCGTGCCGACCTGCAGGGCACCGCGGATGACCAGGCTGCCGCCGACCCCGTAGACCACCGCGGTCGCCAGCGCGGCGAGCAGTGTCAGCGAGCTGAAGAACACCTGACCGTACATCGACTGGGTGACGCCGATGTCGCGAACCCGTCCGGCCCTTTCCGCGAATAGCTCAGACTCCTCGCGGGGACGCCCGAAGAGCTTGACCAGCATCGCGCCCGCCACGTTGAACCGCTCGGTCATGGTCGAGCCCATCGCGGCGTCAAGCTGCATGGATTCGCGGGTAAGTCGCTGCAGCCTGCGGCCGACCCGCCGCGCGGGTAGCAGGAAGAGCGGGATCAGCACCAGCGCGATGAGGCTGATCTGCCAGGAGAGCAGGAACATCGTGACCAGGATGGCGCCCACGGTCAGGATGTTGGAGACCACCGAGGACATCGTGGAGGTGATCGCCTGCTGCGCGCCGATCACGTCGCTGTTGAGCCGGGAGACCAGGGATCCGGTCTGCGCCCTGGTGAAGAACGCGATGGGCTGCTGTTGCACGTGGCTGAACACCTGGGTGCGCAGGTCGTAGATGAGGCCCTCGCCGATCCGCGCGGAGTACCAGCGGATGGCGAAGCCGAGGAAGGCGTCGAACAGCGCGACCGCGGCGACCGCCGCCGCGATGGCGATCACTAGTGCTTCGTGGTGACCGAGGATGCCCTTGTCGATGATCGCCCGCAGCAGCAGCGGATTCACCACGGTGATGAGGGAGTCCAGGATGGTAACGACCAGGAAGAGCGAGAGCCAGAGCTTGTACGGCTTGGCGTAGGTGATGATCCGGCGGACAGTGCCGGGCTTCAGCTTCTGCTGGGTGACCGACGGGTCCTGCCGGAAGGACCTCATCATGCTGATGTTCGGCCGCCCGTACATAACCAGGGAAACCTTCCGGACGCAGTGATTCGTTCCCGTACCGGCGGGAATGGGAGTCAGCTAGCAGCGAACTCCCAGGAGGCAGTCCGGGCGGGGTCCCGGCGACGTGCGCCAGGCCGGCGCCACCTGGGGGTAGGTTTTTAGTGGTTCACTTTAGGCTTGCCACCACGGGTTGCGCCGCCACGCCCGCGCAGCCTCACTCCGGTCTCGGTCAGGATCCTGTGGACGAAGCCGTAGGACCTTCCCGTCGAGGCAGCCAGCGAGCGAATGCTTTCGCCGGAGTCGTATCTCCGGCTCAGGCTCGTCGCCAGCTTGGTGCGATCTACCCCAGTGACCCGCGTTCCTTTCTTGAGACTCTCGGCCATATGACCTCCTGTTAGCTGATGTCATCAGGGAGCTACACACCCCCTGGTAATGATCAGGCATAACCGCAAGATTGGCCACCCACATGGCACCAAATGATCACTATATTTTATGAGGTTATGGCGAAATCGTAGCCTTAGCGGAGCAACACCGGCCGACGCGGCCTTACGCAAGCGCGACCAGATCTGCGAAATCCTCGCTCCACGCATCTTCCACACCGTCAGGCAGTACGATTACGCGTTCCGGCGAAAGCGCCTCAACCGCACCTTCATCATGAGTCACAAGGACGATCGCGCCGCGGAAGCCTCGCAACGCGCCTAGAACCTCTTCCCGGCTCGCGGGATCCAGGTTGTTCGTGGGCTCGTCGAGTAGTAGTACGTTGGCTCCTGATACAACTAGAAGAGCCAGGGCCAACCTTGTCTTCTCGCCACCGGAAAGCACGCCTGCTGGCTTATCCACGTCATCACCTGAGAAAAGGAATGACCCGAGAACTTTTCGCTGCTGCGATTCGGTAAGGTCCGGTGCGGCCGAGCGCATGTGCGATAGGACCGTTCGTTCGGTTTCCAGGGTTTCATGCTCCTGGGCGTAATATCCCAGGCTGAGTCCGTGTCCTGGAGTGACTTTTCCTGTATCAGGAGTTTCCAGGCCGGCCAGCAGCCGGAGCAGCGTGGTCTTCCCCGCTCCGTTAAGCCCGAGCACCACGACCCGGCTTCCCCGGTCAACGGCGACGTCCACTCCGGTGAACACTTCGGCCGACCCGTAGGACTTCGACAGGCCAACGGCGACCAGGGGCGTCCGGCCGCAGGGTGCGGGTACCGGGAAGCGGAGCTTGGCCACCTTGTCCGTGGCACGCTCCGCCTCGACCCCGGCCAGCATCCGCTCGGCCCGGCGCTGCATGTTTTGCGCGGCCCGGGCCTTGGTGGCCTTGGCGCGCATCTTGTCCGCCTGGGCCATCAGGGTGCTGGCCTGCCGGCCCGCGTTCACCCGCTCGCGCCTGCGGCGGCGTTCGTCGGTCTCGCGCTGCTGCAGGTAGGAACGCCAGCCCAGGTTGTACATATCCAGGCAGGCGCGCTGCGCGTCGAGATAGAACACCTTGTTCACCACATCGGCGAGCAGCGCGACATCGTGGCTGATCACGATCAGCCCGCCACGGTAGCTCTTGAGGTGGTCGCGAAGCCAGGCCACCGAGTCGGCGTCTAGGTGGTTGGTCGGCTCGTCCAGCAGCATGGTCTCGGAATCGGAGAACAGGATCCTGGCGAGCTCGACCCGGCGGCGCTGACCGCCGGACAGGGTCTGCAACGGCTGGTGCAGCACCCGGTCAGGCAGGCCGAGGCTGGCGGTGATCGACGCGGCCTGCGACTCGGCCGCGTACCCGCCGAGCACCGCCAGGCGTTCTTCGAGCTTGCCGTACCGGTTGATGGCATCGGCGGCGGCCGCTGAGTCCGGGTCGGCCATCCCCGCTTCCGCCGTACGTAGTTCGGCCCGCAGCTGATCGAGCCCGCGGGCCGAGAGCACCCGGTCGATGGCCAGCATGTCCAGGTTCCCGGTGCGCGGGTCCTGCGGCAGGTATCCCACCGTGCCGGACCGCCTGACGGCACCCGCGGCCGGCTGGGCTTGTCCGGCCAGCACCTTGGCCAGCGTCGTTTTCCCCGCGCCGTTCCGGCCGACCAGACCAATCCGGTCCCCGGCACCGACCTGGAACGACGCGCCTTCCAGCAGCAGGCGCGCACCAGCCCGGAGTTCGATTTCGCTTGCCACGATCATGATTAAGCTGCTCCTGCACATAACGGACGGAAAACGGACAGACCTCTCCCCTGGGGCGTGTCGTTAGTCCGTTGTTGGCAGCACGCCTTTCAGTTTACCTGGTGGTTGCGCGTCGGGGCCATCCAGTTGTGGCTCGGTCAGCCGGATGCGGATGGCGAGGAAATCGCGCGGAATGTCCTTGAGCACGGCTAGCCGCGGGTCAGGCACGGTGAGGAACCGGTCCACGGCACGGTCCAGGTAGGGCACCAGCCGCGGGTCGCCGCGGAGCCCGGCCACGGAGCGCTTATCCCCGCCGAGCACCACGGCATCAAGGCCGTCCGCGCCGTATGGGCCGAATATCCCGGCCACGGCGTCGGCGGCCGCGCGCAGCGCGGTCGTGACCTGGTTCTGCCTGCGCCGGGCGAAACGGTGCTGGGACCAGCCGCCCGCCGCACTCCGCCCGTGTACGGGCCTGCTTCCGGTCTTCGAACTCACCAGCCGAGGCGGAGAACCCTCGAACACACCGGCCGCGTAGCCTCCCAGGCGCACCAGCAGGACCCCCACGGTACGTTTCGCGATGGCATGCGCCACCATCGCCTCAGCCGCCCCGTCCATACCGGACCCGCCGACCGTCCGCATAGGCGGGAAGGGCAGATGGCATTCCGCGATCGCGCCATCGGCCGCCGTGAAGGTCACGGTTCCGCCGCCCTCACCGTCTGCCACGAAGCCGATCCCGTCGTGCCGACGTCCAAACGCAGCAATCCAGAACACCAGGCGCTCTGGCGGAACCGCTACCCAACGACCGCCGCCTGCAGCAGGATTCTTCATCGCGCAGGAGGCGATCCGGAGGTCAGATGTTGAAGCCGAGGGCGCGAAGCTGCTCGCGTCCGTCGTCGGTGATGCTCTCCGGACCCCACGGCGGCATCCACACCCAGTTGATGCGGAAGTCGGTCACCACGCCCTCAAGCGCCTCGCGGGCCTGGTCCTCGATGACGTCCGTCAGCGGGCATGCGGCGCTGGTCAGGGTCATGTCGATGGTCGCGATCCGCTCGGCATCGACGTCGACACCATAGATCAGGCCAAGGTCCACCACATTGATCCCGAGCTCGGGATCGACCACGTCACGCAGCGCCTCGAGCACGTCCTCCTGCTCCGCCGTAAGCTTCGCGGGAACGCCTGCACCTTCCGCCGCCGCCGCCGCTGACACCTCCGGGGCGTCCGGGTCGGCGTCTATGCTGACCGCGGGATCCGCGGTCGTGTTCTCTATCAATGCCCTACCTCCATGGCCTTCGCGGTCGCGTGTTTCCATGCCATCCAGCCCAGCAGGGCACACTTGACCCTGGCCGGGTACTGCGAGACGCCGGCGAACGCCACTGCGTCCTCGAGCACGTCTTCGTCAGGTTCTCCCGCTCCCTTGGAGTGCATGAGTTCCAGGAACGCCTCGCTGATGGCCATGGCCTCACCCACCGGCTTGCCGATGACGAGATCGCTCATCATCGACGCGCTCGCCTGGCTGATGAAGCAGCCCTCCGCGTCGTACGACACATCCTCGACCACCGGCTCCCCGTCGACGTCCTTGAGCAACACCCGCAGGGTCACCTCGTCGCCGCAGACCGGGTTGTCGTGGTGAACTTCGGCGTCGAAAGGATCCCGCAGGCCCTTGTGATGGGGGTTGCGGGAGTGATCCAGGATGAGCTCCTGGTACATCGACTTGAGCTCCGTCAACTGTCCTGCGCCCCCTTACTGCCGGACGCCGAAGAAGCGCTGGGCGTAACGGATTCCGTCCGCCATCTCATCCACCTCGGCGTGGGTGTTGTACACGTAGAACGTCGCCCGCGTGCTGGCCCGCACGCCCAGGGCCCGGTGCAGCGGCCAGGCACAGTGGTGGCCGGTTCTTACCGCGATACCCAGGTCGTCGAGCACCTGGCCCACGTCGTGCGGGTGGACGCCGTCGACTTCAAACGCCACCGCGCCGCCGCGGTCCTTAGTGGTGTCCGGGCCGAGGACGCGCACGCCGTTGATATCGCGCAGCGCGTCGAGCGCGTGCGCGGTGAGCGACTCCTCGTGCGCCGCCACGTTATCCATGCCGAGCGCGGACAGGTAGTCGATCGCGGCGGCCAGGCCGGCGGCCTCCGGAGCTGGCGGCACGCCCGGCTCGAACCGGGCCGGCGGCGGCTGGAACGTGGAGCCTTCCATCCGCACCACCTCGATCATGTCCCCGCCGCCCAGGAACGGCGGGAGCGCCGCGAGCCGTGCCGCTTTCCCGTAGAGCACGCCGAGCCCGAGCGGTCCGAGCATCTTGTGCCCGGAGAACGCGAGGAAGTCCACGTCCAGGGCGGTCACGTCCACCGGGTGATGCGGCACGAGCTGCGCACCGTCGGCGAGCACCGGCACGCCGGCCTCGTGGGCCAGCCGGGCGATCTCGGTGACCGGGGGAATCACCCCGGTCACGTTCGACTGCCCGGTCACCGCGACGATCTTGGTCCGTTCGGTGATCAGCGCCGGGTCCAGGTCGAGCCGCCCGTCGGGCATGACCGTGAACCAGCGCAGCGTCGCGCCGGTCCGCTCGGCGAGCAGCTGCCACGGCACCAGGTTGGCGTGATGCTCCATCTCGGTGATGAGGATCTCGTCGCCGGGCTTGACCGACGAGGTGAGCGTGTAGGCCACCAGGTTGATCGACTCGGTCGCGTTCTTGGTGAACACGATCTCGCCCGGGTCCGCGCCGAGGAACGCGGCGACCTTCGCCCGCGCGCCCTCGTAGATCTCGGTGCCCTCTTCGCTGAGCAGGTGAGCACCGCGGTGCGCGGCGCCGTTGTGCAGCTCGTAGAACGAGCGCTCGGCGTCGAGCACCTGGCGTGGCTTCTGCGAGGTGGCGCCGGAGTCCAGGTAGACCAGTGGCTTGTCGTTACGGACGGTCCGGCTCAGGATGGGGAAGTCGGCGCGGATCGCCTCGACGTCGAGATGCTGGGGGAAAGTACTCACGCCGGAACCCCCAGGAACTTCTCGTAGCCCTCCCGCTCCAGCTGATCGGCCAGCTCGGGGCCGCCCTCGGCGACCATCCGGCCGGCCACGAACACGTGCACGAAGTCCGGCTTCACGTAATCCAGGATCCGGGTGTAGTGGGTGATCAGCAGCATCGCGTGTCCCGGCCGCCCGCGGAACCGGTTGACGCCCTCGGAAACGACCTTGAGCGCGTCGATGTCCAGGCCGGAGTCGGTCTCGTCCAGGATCGCGAACTTGGGGTTGAGCAGCTCGAGCTGCAAGATCTCGTGCCGCTTCTTCTCCCCGCCGGAGAATCCCTCGTTCAGGTTGCGCTCGGCGAAGGCCGGGTCGATGGACAGCGCGGCCATCGCGGCGCGCTGCTCCTTGATGAAGTCACGCAGCTTCGGCGCCTCGCCCCGGACCGCCGTGACCGCGGTGCGCAGGAAGTTCGACACCGACACGCCCGGTACCTCGACCGGGTACTGCATGGCCAGGAACAGCCCGGCGCGAGCGCGCGCGTCCACGGTCATGGCCAGCACGTCTTCACCGTCGAGCGTGACGCTGCCCCGGGTGACCAGGTATTTCGGATGACCGGCGATGGCGTAGGCCAGGGTGGACTTCCCTGAACCGTTCGGACCCATGACCGCGTGCGTTTCGCCGTCACGGACGATCAGGTCCACGCCGCGCAGGATCTCCCGGTGCACCCCTACGCTCTCTTCCACGCTGACGTGCAGGTCGCGGATCTCGAGGGTGGCCACTATGACTCCTTGTTGCTTATGGTGAGCGCGACGTACACGTCGTCGCCTTCGATCTTGACTGGATAGACGGGGACCGGCTCGGTGGCCGGGTACCCGGTGGGCTTGCCGGTGCGCAGGTCGAAGCAAGACCCGTGCAGCCAGCATTCGATCGTGTGGTCGTAGACCTCGCCCTCGGACAAGGGCACCTCGGCGTGCGAGCACACATCGCGGATCGCGTAGACCTCGCCCTCGGCGCGGACGACGGCGACCGGCTCCCCCGCCACCTCGACGCCGATCACGCCCTCGGCGGGAACCTCCGACAGGGCGCAGGCCCGGCTGTACTCCGGGGTCGCGGTCATCGCTGGACCCCGGGCAGCGACTTGGTCAGCTCCCCCTCGATGGCCCTGGCGATCCGGTCCCGCAGCTCAGGCACCTCGATGGTGTCGATGAGCAGGCCAAAGAACCCGCGGATGACCAGCCTGCGGGCCTCGGTGAACGGAATCCCGCGTGCCATCAGGTAGAACAGGTGCTCGTCCTCAAGCCTGCCGCTAGCGCTCGCATGCCCGGCGCCGACTATCTCCCCGGTGAGGATCTCCAGGTTCGGCACCGAATCCACCCGGGTGCCGTCGGTCAGCACCAGGTTCCTGTTGTACTCGTAGGTATCGGTGCCGGTCGCCTCGGGCCTGATCAGCACGTCGCCGATCCAGACCGCGTGCGCCTGCTCGCCCTGCAGCGCGCCCTTGTAGCTGACCCGGCTGCGGCAGTTCGGCACGTCGTGGTCGACGAACAGCCGGTGCTCAAGGTGCTGGCCGGCGTCGGCGAAGTACAGCCCGGTCAGCTCGGCGTCGCCGCCTGGACCGTCGTAGCGGATCGAAGGGGCCAGCCGGACCACGGCCCCGCCCAGCGTGACCGCGGTGTGCCTCAGCTTGGCGTCCCGGCCGAGGGTGGCGTAGTGCTGGGAGAGGTGGACGGTGTCATCCGCCCAGTCCTGCAGGCTGACCACCGACAGCGCGGCGCCGTCGCCCACGACGATCTCGACGTTGTCCGCGTAAGTGGCGCTGCCGCGGTAATCGAGCACGATCACGGCCCGGGAGTTCGGTTCGGCCTGCAGCAGCAGGTGCCCGAACGCCGCGCCGTCGGTGCCCTGGCCGGTCACCGTGACGATGGTCGGCCGTGACGCCTCGGCCTGGGCCGGCACGACGATCACGGTCGCCTCGTCGAAGGCGGCGTAGGCGCGGGCGCTCACCCGGTCCGCAGGGATAAAGGTACGCCCGAGCTGACCGCTGGCCCGTTCCGCAGAAAAGGTATTAACCTCCGGGGCCGGGTCTACCTCCACGGTGACCTTCGCGGAAGGCAGCGGAGCTTCGCCGTGCAGCCCGCGCAGCCGGCGCAGCGGGGTGAACCGCCACTCTTCCTCCCGGCCTGTGGGCACCGCGAAGTCCGCCGGATCATACGACCTGTGCTCGTGCAGCCTTGTCACGGGAGCGGATTCAATCGCCCCCTGAAGTCCCGCCGACATCAGCCGACCGCCCCCTCCATCTGCAGTTCGATCAGCCGGTTCAGTTCCAGCGCGTACTCCATCGGCAGCTCGCGAGCGATCGGTTCGACGAATCCGCGGACGATGGTGGCCATCGCCTCGTCCTCGGTCATGCCGCGGCTCATCAGGTAGAACAGTTGATCCTCGGAAATCTTGGACACGGTGGCCTCGTGGGCCATCTCCACGTCGTCCTCGCGGACGTCCACGTACGGGTAGGTGTCACTGCGGCTGATCGTGTCAATCAGCAGCGCGTCGCACTTGACGTTGGACTTGGAGTGCTCGGCGCCTTCCTGCACGTTGACCAGGCCGCGGTAGGAGGTCCGGCCGCCCCCGCGGGCCACCGACTTGGAGATGATGGAAGAAGAGGTGTTCGGCGCGCAGTGCACCATCTTGGCGCCCGCGTCCTGGTGCTGGCCCTCGCCGGCGAAAGCCACGGAAAGCGTCTCGCCCCGCGCGTGCTCGCCCATCAGGTAAACCGCCGGGTACTTCATCGTCACCTTGGAGCCGATGTTGCCGTCAATCCACTCCATCGTCGCGCCCTGCTGGGCGATGGCCCGCT
>Ga0302181_10001867_pt1 | contig 15342 bp, 12 predicted proteins | sample I_Palsa_E3_3_FD_198786 | JGI IMG/M metagenome (GOLD analysis project Ga0302181, IMG submission 198786) | Peat permafrost microbial communities from Stordalen Mire near Abisko, Sweden - I_Palsa_E3_3 | ecosystem: Environmental > Terrestrial > Soil > Palsa > Peat permafrost | place: Sweden...
AACTCCTTCGCCAAGCTGCGCCTGTTCAAGATCACCGAGTTCGCGGCGGGCGCCTTCCTGCTCGCCGTGCTCGGGGTGTTCACGCTGTACCTGGGGGGTGGGTGATGAGCGGGGTCCAGGCGCCCGGCGTCTACGAGGGCGCGGCCAACGTCATCGCCGCGGGGATGCTGCTGCTTGAGTTCGGCATGCTGCGCCAGGCGCTGGTCCGGGATCAGGTCCGGTTGTACATGGCACAGTCCGCGCTGATTTCGGTGCTGGCGATCGTGATCGCCGCGGACAGGAACCTGCCCGACCTGTACGCGCTGGCGGCGCTGTCCGCGGCACTGAAGGTGGTGGCCGTCCCGTTGGTGCTGCGCCGCCTGCTGCGCCGGGTCGGTTTTGACGAGGAGGAAACCGTCGGGGTGGCAGGCAGCCATACGCTGAGCCCGGCCACCGCCGTGCTGGCCGGGATCGTGCTGGCCGCGTTCGGGTTCTTCTGCTTCGGGGCGCTGGGCATCCACGGGTCGGCCGCCCCGGCGCTCGCGCTCGCGCTGGCGGCCGCCATGGTGCTGGTCTCGTTCGGGCTGATGATCGTGCGCCGCGACGTCGCGTCCCAGGCCATCGGGTTCTTCTCGCTGGAGAACGCGATCTCGCTGGCGGCGCTGGTGGTGGCGTCCGGGTTGCCGTTCATCCTGGAGACCGGGTTCCTTTTCGACCTGCTGGTGGCGGTGGTGGTGTTCGGGATGCTGATCCGGGCGCATCACTCCCGGGCCGAGTCGCTGTCCACCGCCGATCTGACCAAGCTGCAAGGGTGAGCCGATGATTGCCGTCATACTCGCCCTGCTGATCGTCCCGCTGGCGGTGGCGATAGCCTGTGCCGTGCTGCCTGCGAGGCTGGCGCCGGTGATCACGCCGGTCTCGGGCGTGGCGTGCTTCGGGCTCGTCCTCGCGCTGATCCCCGCCGCCGGGCACCGGGACCTCAACTACCTGTCCTACCTGCGGGTCGACGCGTTGAGCGAGATCTTCCTGCTGGCCACGGGCTTCCTGTACGGCGCCGTCGCGGTCTACGCGGTCGGCTACACGAAGCACCATAACAAAGACCAGGATCAGCAGCACCGGGACCGCTACGCCAGGCGCTTCTACGCCGGCCTCAACCTGTTCGGCTGGGCGATGCTGGCCGCGCCGATCATGGGCAGCCTGGCGCTGCTGTGGATCGCGGTGGAAATCACCACGATCGTCTCAGCGCTGCTGGTCGCGATCGAGGACACCGACGGCGCCGCCGAGGCGGCCTGGAAGTACGTGCTGATCGCGAGCGCGGGACTCGGACTGGCCCTGCTGGCCACGGTGTTCGCCTACTTCGCCGGGTCCCAGCTTCTCGGCGAGCACTACAACCTGGCCATCAGCCCGCTCATTGAGGTCAGCAAGAACCTGCCGCACACCCCGGTGCGGCTCGCCTTCATGCTGGCCGTGCTCGGCTACGGCACCAAGGTCGGATTCTTCCCGGTGCACACCTGGCTGCCGGACGCGCATTCGGAGGCACCCACGCCGGTCTCCGCGCTGCTGTCCGGGGCGCTGCTGGCGACCAGCTTCTACGCGATCCTGCGCTATTACCAGGTGGCCTCGGGCAACCTGGGCAGCGGGTTCCCGCGGGACACGCTGCTGGCCTTCGGGGTGGCCTCGCTGCTGCTCGCCGCACTGTACGTGTTCGGCCAGCAGGACATCAAGCGCCTGCTCGCCTACTCCAGCGTGGAACACATGGGCATCCTGGCCATCGGAGTGAGTTTCGGTGCCCCGGTGGCGCTGGCCGGGGTCCTACTGCACGTGCTGGCCCACGCGGCCGCCAAGGGCAACGCGTTCATGGGCGCGGGCGTGTTCACGGTCAAATTCGGCACTAAGAAGATCTCCGCGCTGCGTGGCGGGCTTGACGTGCTGCCGTGGAGCGGCCCGTTGTTCCTGATCGCCGTGTTCGCGCTGTCCGCGATGCCGCCGTCGGGTATTTTCCGCAGCGAGTTCCAGATCGTCTACGGAGGCCTGAGCTCGGGCAGTTACGCCGCGGCGGCGGTCCTGGTCGCGGGCATCACCGTGGTGTTCTTCGGCCTGACCGCCTCGACCACCCGGATGCTGTTCACCCCGGCCCCCGCGCAGCGCGCACTGACCCGCAGCGAGCCCAGTGCCTGGATGGTGGTCCCGGTGCTGGCCGGCGTCGTGGTCCTGCTCATCCTCGGCTTGCATCCCCCTGGCGAGCTCACCGGCCTGATCGCCCGCGCCGTCACCCAGCTAGGGGCGACGCGATGATGACGCTGGGCGTAAAGGCGCTGGGGGACGAAATTGAATCCCGGGTCGACGTGGGGGACAGGTTCGCCGGCCTGTTCGCCACCAGGCCGACCCAGGCCGCCGGGTCCGTCGGGGTGTTCGGGTCCACCCCGATCACGCTGTCCGCGCACGTGGCGACGCCAGGCGGCATCGACACGCTCGAAGCGTCACTGCCGCCGGGCGCGGAAAGCTATCCCGCGCTCACCCCGCGGCTGGGCGCCGCGTTCTGGTACGAGCGCGAGATCCACGACACGTTCGGCGTCGTGCCCGAAGGCCATCCGCGTCTGGCGCCGCTGGTCCGGCCTGGCTCACCCGAAACCCCCGGGGACCGGGCCCTGCCCAGGCACGTCACCGGCTACGGCATGTTCACGATCCCGCACGGCCCGGTCCGCTCCGGGGTGCTTGAATCCATCGAGTACCTGGTCGAGACGCCTGGCGAGGCCATCCCGCACCTGAACATGCGGGTGTTCTACAAGCACCGGGGCGTGCAGAACCGCTTCGCCGGAATGATCGCAGCCGACGCCGTGCTGCTGGCCGAGCGCACCGAAGGCATCGCGTCGGTCGCCCACGCCCTGGCCTTCAGCCACGCGATCGAGCAGATCGCCGACTGCGAGCCGCCCGCGACCGGGCAGCTGATCCGGGTCCTGTACGCCGAGCTCGAACGGATCGCGAACCACCTCGACGTCGCGGTCAGGCTCGCCGACGCGGCCGGCCTCGCGGTGGCCACGGCCCGGCTCGCCCTGCACAAGGAACGGGTGATGCGGCTGGTCAGCAGGCTGTGCGGCAGCCGGTTCGGCCGCGGCGTGGTAGTGCCGGGCGGGGTCAGCGCGGCGCCGCTGCTGCCGCCCGCCCAGCTCCGGACCGAGCTCGACCGCCTGGCCAAGCCGATCGCCGACGACGCCGCCGCGCTGATGGCGACCTCCTCGTTCCTGGACCGGCTGCGCGGCACCGGCCCGCTGACCCCCGCGCGCGCCCGCCAGCACGGGGCTCTCGGCCCGGTCGGCAAGGCCGCCGGGTTCGCCGACGACGCCCGCCTGGCCCGCCCCTACGACGCGTACCGGGCGCTCGCCATGCCACCGGCCAAGCCGCACGTCGCCGGCGACGCGCTGGCCCGGCTGCGGGTGCGGTGGGAGGAAGCGGACCAGTCTTTCCGTCTGCTCAGGCAGGTCGCCGATGATCTATCGGAACGGGCCCCGGATCTGTGCTCGGTCACCTGCGAGCCCTCCAGCGGCCGCGCGGTCGGCTGGGCCGAGGCCCCGCAAGGCGAGGTCCTCTACGACGTGAGCATCGAGGCCGGCCGCATCACCCGCTGCCACCCCAGGTCCGCCTCGTTCCACAACCTGGTGCTGATGCACGAGGTCTTCACCGGCGACATCCTGACCGACTTCCCGTTCATCGAAGCCAGCTTCGGCCTATCGGTCGCGGGGGTGGCGCTTTGATTCCCGGGAAGGCGGAACTGTGAGTATCTGGGTCCTCCGCGGTCTCCGCGACGGCGTCGTCACCACCCGCTGGCCGGCCCGCCCCGATGACTACGCCGACGCCTGGCGCGGTCCCGCGCGTCCGCTAGCCGTCGCCGCTCTCACTCCCAACCCCGCTGATCGTGAGTCTCTCATGAGCATCGAGGCGCTCTGCCCGACCGGCGCGATCGCCGCCGAGCGCGGCGGAAATGTGCGCGTCGACCAGGGCAGATGCATCCTGTGCGGTCATTGCGTAGCCGCACGGCCCGACCTCTTCGCCTGGTCCCAGGGCGCGACCGGTCCCGGCGCGGCCGCACTGACCAGGAACCAGCTGATCGTCCCCGAACTCCCGGAGACCGACGAGGCGGTCGAGGCCGCCCGCGCCCGGCTGCGGGAACGGACCGCGGCGCTGCGCCGCAGCGTGCACATCCGCCATGTGGACGCCGGCTCGGACGGGAGCGAGGAGTGGGAGATCCAGGCCCTGCTCGGCCCGGTATACGACATCCACCGGCTGGGCGTCTTCGTCACCGCGAGCCCGCGCCACGCCGACGTGCTGCTCGTCACCGGGGCGGGGGCGCGCGGCATGACCGTCCCACTGCGCACCACCTACGACGCGATGCCGGACCCGAAGATCGTCATTGCGACCGGCACCGACGCCGTCAGCGGCGGCCTGCTCAGCGAGAGCGACATGACCACCGGCGGTATCGCCACCACGGTACCCGTTGACATCTGGCTCGCGGGCTCGCCGCCGTCCCCGTTCGGAATCATCAATGCGCTCCTGGTCGCGGTCGGAAAGCTGTCCCGCGACCCCAACCCCGCCCGCCTGACAACAGGGCCGCGCGGCGGGAGGCGGTCGCGGTGAGCGGGCTGTTCGCCGCCGGGCTGATCCTGCTGGCCGTGGCCGCCGCCGCGGACCTGGCCGGCGGCCGGATCGCGCGGTTCATGGGCTCCGGGCCGCTCTACCTGCTCGGCGCCGCGGGCTCGGCGTGCCTGGCCGTGCTCGGCGGGTTCGCCCTGACCGGGCGGTCCGTCCAGCTCGCCGTGGGCGGCTGGCTCGGCCAGGCGGTGCCCGGCCAGCCGACGGCGGGCCTGGCCGCCGACCGGCTGTCCGGCATGTTCCTGGCTCTAGCGTTCGGCGCCGCCGTCCCGGTCTCGGTCGCCTTCGCCAGCTGGGCCCGCTCCCCGCGCGAAAAACGACGCGGGCTGGGCGCCAGCTACGCGCTGGCCCTCGGCTCGGTCGCGGTGATAGTGACGGCGCGGGACGCGTTCACCTTTCTGTTCGGCTGGGAGGGGCTAACGCTCGCCTTCTACCTGCTGGCCGGGTCGGACCGGCACAAGCGGGGACGAGGTGCCGCGGCCCAGGTCACCTTCGCGTTCGGCAAGCTCAGCGGGGCCACGCTGCTGATCGGGCTGCTGCTCCTGGCGACCAGTTCGCACTCGATCATGCTGTCGTCGTTCGCCCACATTCCCGGCGGCGCGGCCCGGACCACCGCCCAGGTCCTGCTGCTGGCCGGCTTCGCGATCAAGGCCGGGCTGGTGCCGTTCCAGATCTGGCTGCCGCGTGGCTACTCCGCCGCGCCGGGCCCGGCCCGCGCGATCATGGCCGGAGTCTGCGTCAACGTCGCCTTCTACGGCATGTGGCGCACGCTGGCCCTGCTCGGCCGGGTCCCGGGCTGGCTGGTAGGGGCGGTGCTCGTGCTCGGCGCGCTGTCGGCGCTGCTCGGCATCGCCCATGCGGCGGTGCAGAACCGGCTGTCCCGGGTGATCGCCTACTCCAGCATCGAGAACAGCGGGCTCATCGTGACCGGCTTCGGCATCGCGCTGACCGGCGCGGCCGTCGGTGACCGCCGCCTGATCGCGGCCGGGCTGCTGGCCGCCACGCTGCAGATGGTGGCGCACACCACGGCCAAGTCACTGTTGTTCACCTCGGTCGCCGGTATCGAGGCCGCGGCAGGCAGCGACGATCTCGAGGACCTGCGCACTCGAGACCTGCGCAGTCGGGACCTGCCCGGGCGAGACGTGGATGGGAGTGAAGAGGGAAGGGGGGGTGGGTGGGGCACCCCGTGGAGCGGCTTCGGCCTGGCCGTCGGCTCGGTGACCCTGGCCGGCCTGCCGCCGACCGCGGGCTTCGTGTCCGAGTGGTTCCTGCTGGAATCGCTGATGCAGCAGTTCCGGGTACCCGGCCTCGGCTACCGGCTGGTCCTGGCCCTGGCCGGCGCCGCGGTCGCGCTGACCGCCGGCTTCGCCGGCGTCACCTTCGTGCGCCTCGTCGGGCTCATCGTCCTAGGCCGCCCGGGGGGGCACGGGGGGGCGGGCAGCCCCCCCGTACGCGGGGGGATCCCGGGGGGTCGTCCCCCCGGGGCCAGCACAGATTATGGCTGGGCCGGGCGGGTGGCGGTGGTCGTGCTCGCGGTGTGCTGCTTTGCGATCGCAGCGGTGACCCCGCTGGAGGTCCGGGTGATCGCGGCCGGTCTGTCGCCGGACGTGCCGAGCGCGCTGACCATGGGCGCGCTGAAGTCCCCGTGGGTTCTGCAGCCGGTGTTCGCCGGCTTCTCGATCCTGTCGCCGTCATGGCTGTGTCTCGAGATGCCCGTGATGCTGCTGCTGGTGGTGCTGTTCACCCGGGCCGTGTCCGGCCGGCGGCTGCTGCGGGTGCGGCGGGTCCCGCCCTGGCGCTCGGCCACGATCGGCGTCGAGGGCGCCGACTCCTACACCGCCTTCGGCTACGCCAACCCGACCCGCCGGGTACTCGCAGGCGTCCTGGACACCCGCTCCGAAGTACGGCAGATCATGCTGGAGGAAAACGGCAGCGACGACGGCGCTGGCCCCCCGGACCGGCCCGACCCGGAGGAGACCGGACAAGCCGCGCACCTGCAGTACGCCTCCGACGTCATCGAGGTAGTGGAGGCCTACCTGTACCGCCCCGCGCTCCGGGCGTTCATGTCGGTCGTGGCGGTCGCGAAACGGCTCCAGTCCGGCCGCCTCGACGCCTACCTGCTGTACATGCTCATCGCCCTGATCGCCGTCATCGCCGTGGTCACGGCCCTGGCCTGAGCGGACGGAGGGCCGGGACTTGAAACCACGAAAATGGGCAGCGCTCCGGGCATCCCGCAGCGGGCCTGGCCGTTGGTACATTCGCGGTGCCGATGCTTCACTAAATAGAGCGATGAGGCTCGCTTACCGCGGGTTTGCCGCTGATGGCCTCTACCCGACCGGAACGGTGCGGATGGAGGCTGGGCATGCGTAGCGAGCCATCGATTGAGTTGATTGAGGAGTGGGAGCAGACCCTAGGTGCGGATCTGCTTCACCATCTGATCCCCGCCGCGCGGCTTCCCGGGATGCGGCAACCTCCTGATGTGAACGAGCTTCCGGCGGGCGCGCAGGCGACCCTGGCCGACGGCATCGGACGTCACGGCCTGGAGGACTTGCTGATTGTGCCTCCTGCCGAGCGGACCTACGGTTGGCAGCGGCGCCGCTGCATTTACGCTCCGCCGTGCGTTCTAGGGCTAGGTGAGCGGGCCGTGGCACTGTGGGTGCAGGCCTTGCCTGCGCCGGGCATCCGTGCCCTGGTGCCGCTCAACGAGATTGCCGCGATCGCCCAGCAGGCCAGCGGAACACGGCGACGGCTCCTGGTCACAGGCCGCACAGGCCGGCTGCCGGTACGGTATGACGCGGCGAACGACCTCTTCATGGACGCCTGGACACGCCGCTTGCGCAGGGGTGCCGCAGGGGAGCCAGCGCCAGTTCCAGCCGATTATCCCGGTATCCGCGACGATCGATGGCGTACCTTTGAGCCGGCCACCTTGGGGCTAGATCCGGACGACGACGTGGTGATAGCAGGGCGGCCTGGGCGCAGGGCATGCTTGCTCGCCGTCACCCCGCGCGAGCTCGTCATCCTGCGTTCCGCGCCCTCGGCGAATCCGCCCGGTCGCCGCGCCGAGTCGCTGTATGTCCCGCGCCGCGCCATCGAGAATGCCCGCATCCGGTCGGGGTCGCTCCTGCTGCGCAGTGCCGGGGTGGACCTCCGCATAGGGCTGAGATCCAGGAAAGCCGTCGCGGCCGCCTCGGCATGGCTGGAGCAGGTGCTCAACGATGATGACCGCAGCGACACGGGGCAGCTGTAGCAGGCTGAGGTGGGTTCAGTCGGGTAGCGTTCTGGGGAGCCCGAAGATGCCCAGCGCGCTGTTGTCGGGGAACCCGGTCACGACGCTGATCTGGCTGCCGGCGAGGGTGAGCACGAGTATCCCGCTGGCGTGAGCGATCCGGGCCTGCGGGTCGCGGATGTAGAGGCCGAATGCGGGCTGGCCGTTGGCCCGGGTCGGCACGAGGCGGGCCGAGCGGCCGGGCCGGAATGCGGTTGCGGCCCAGAACCGGGCGGCCAGCTCGCGGCCCTGATACCGCAGCGGTACGGGCGGCATGATCAGCCAGGCGTCCTCGGTGAGCAAGGCGACGATCTCATGCACGTCACCTGCTTCGTAGGCTTGGGTGAACTGCTGCACGAGCGCCCGCTCCCGCGCAGAACCAGGCGGCGGCGGTTCAGTGTCGGCTGACCGTGTGCGCCGGTACTGTAGGGCGGCCCGGGCGCGCTTGAGGGCACTGGTCACCGACTCCTCGGTGCAGTCCAGGATGCCCGCGGCCTCGCTCGCCCGGAAGCCCAGGACGTCCCGCAAGATCAGCGCGGCGCGCTGCCGTGGCGGCAGCAGCTGCAGGGCCGTGACAAAGGCCACCGAAATCGCTTCGCTGGCTTCGTACCGCGCCTCGGGGCCGGGCGCGGTGTCGGCGAGGCCCTCCAGCAGGACGTCGGGGTAGGGCTCCAGCCAGGCCACCTCGCCGAGCCGGGTGGGCTCGGGCAGCTCGACCCCGGGCGGCGGCCAGTCCATCGGCGGTCGCCTGCTCGCCGAGCGCAGCGCGTTCAGGCAGCGCCTGGTGGCGATCTGGAACAGCCAGACACGTACCGAGGATCGGCCCTCGAACCCGGCCAGGCCCCGCCAGGCCGCCAGCAGGGTCTCCTGGAGCGCGTCCTCCGCGTCGAGGGCCGAGCCGAGGATCCGGTAACAGTGCACCTGCAGCTCGCGCCGGTGGGGACCGACGAGTTCGCCGAACGCCTGCTCGTCGCCGACCCGGGCCCGGTCAATCAGGTCCGTGCTCACCGAACCACTCCTTTACAGCTTCGCCCACTGTTTCTCCCACAGCTCCTAGTAGTACCGACACCGCCCTGCCCCGAAACTGGGCGGCGCCGGCAGCCGCCAACTCCGGCTGGCAGCCGGTGTCTACATCACTAGCAGCACAACACCAACACGAACAGAAGGGGCTGGCCTTGTCAGACAACATCGAGATCATCACCCGCTTCGAGCACGCGTTTCGCGCGGCCGACCAGGCGACGATCGACGAGCTCTGCGACCCGGACCTGGTGAACCATAATCCAGCGCCCGGCGAAGATCCGACGCTGGCCGGCTTCAAGCAGAAGGTCGCGGGCTTCAAGGCGAGCTTCCCTGACCTGAAGGAGGACCTGCAGGACATCATGGCCAGCGGGGACACCGTCGCCACCCGGTGGGTCGTGACCGGTTCTCAGCAGCAGGAGCTGATGGGGATCCCCGCCTCCGGCCAGACGATCAGGGTCGAGGGCATGAACTTCTACCGCCTCAAGGACGGTCGCGTGACCGACATCTGGACGCAGTTCGACGGCGTCGCCCTGATGCAGCAACTCGGCGCCATCCCGGCCTGACGCTCGGCTCAGCTCCCAGGCGTACCGAACGCGCCGGGAGGGCGCCGGGTGCCCGCGAAACGGACACGCCGATGATGTCCGTCTGAAACATTGAGGAAGGACGCGAATGGCCGTCAACAACCCGGAGACCACTCATGCCGTCAGGCCGCAACTTGGCTGGGTTCTTGGCCTGACCTCGACCGCCTATTTCATGGTCGTTCTCGACTCGGTCGTAGTTATCACGGCGCTGCCCCGAATGCAGCGCGACCTTCACGTCGGCCTCGCGTCGCTCCAATGGACGCTCACCGCGTACAACATCGCCTTCGCCGCCGGCATCACCACCGCGGCCGCTGTCGGTGACCGCTTCGGCCGCCGCCGGATCTTCAATATCGGCCTGGCTCTGTTCACCGTCGCTTCGGCGGTGTGCGCGCTCGCTCCGAACGCCTCCGAGCTGATCGCCGCCCGCACCGTGCAGGGCCTGGGCGGCGCGATCGTCCTCCCTCTCAGCCTCACGATCCTGACGACGGCTTTCCCCGCCGAGCGACGAGGGATGATCGTCGGCATCTACGGCGGACTCGCCGGTCTGGCCGTCGCCATGGGGCCGATCGTCGGCGGCGCGGTCACCCAGGGCATCGACTGGCACTGGATCTTCTGGATCAACGTGCCGATCGGAGCCGTCGCCCTGCCCCTCGCGATGCGACTGCTGCCCGACAGCTACGGCGCCCCGGAGCGGCTCGACCTGCTTGGCGTCACACTCCTAACCGGCGGTGTCGTGGCCGTTGTCTGGGCCTTGGTTCGGGTGAACCAGTCGGGCTGGGAGAGCGCCGAGATCGTCAGCTGCCTAGTTTCCGGCGCCGTCCTGCTGCTCGCCTTTGCCTTCTGGGAACAGCGCGTCAGCGAACCGATGGTGCCACTGCGCCTGTTTCGCAGCCGCGCGTTCGCGATTGGCAACGCGACGACCTTCCTCATGACGGGCGCGATCTTCGCCGCCGGCTTCCTCGTCACCCAGGAGTTCCAGCTCGCCCGCGGCTACTCACCAGTCTCGGCCGGTGTACGCCTGCTCCCCTTCTTCGCCACACCGATGTTCATCTCACCGATCGCGGGCGCCGTCTCCGACCGCATCGGCCGCCGGCCCGTCATGGTGACCGGGCTCTTCTTGCAGGGCGCCGGGTTTGTCTGGGTCGCCCTCAGGGGCTCGCTTTCGACGAACTGGGTCGAGCTGGACATCGCCCTCCTGATCGCAGGCGTCGGCGTCTCGATGGCGCTGCCCACCGTGCCCACCGCCGTGCTGAACGCCGTCGCCCCGCACGAGCTGGGCAAAGCATCAGGAATCAACTACATGATGCAGCGCTTCGGAGCCGTCTTCGCGATCGCCGTCGCCAGCGCGGTGTTTGCCGCCCACGGACACCTCGGCACGCCCGCAGGCGTTACCGACGGCTTTAAGCCTGCGCTCGCCGTCTGTGCCGGCTTCGCGCTACTGGCCGCGCTCAGCGCGCTCACCATCACACCGCCAAGAACACAGCACGCCCCCGCCCTCGACCCCGCCGGCGGACCGCGGATCCGAAAGGAGCAAGGCGCCCGCGGGTCAACCTCTGCCGACACAAGCCACGATCAGCCTGTGATCGCTCGCGCCGACGGTGGTACCGGTTCGCCATCCTTGACATCAGTCCCGTTGGCTGATCCATAGCGATACGTGGGCGGGTTCCAGGGCCTGACGCACGACACCGGCCAGGTCATGACGGACCGAGTCCAGATCGACCGTGTCTTGCAGCCGGGCCGCGAACGCGGCCACGGTATGGTCGGCGTCGTACCGGGCCCGGTTGAATCGGCGGTCTACCATCTTTTGCACCCGCCGCCGCAGCGGGTTGAACAGGGCCGCCGCCGTCAGCGTCGCGGCCGCCACCTCCACCGGCGAGGAAAACGACGCCGCCCCGGCCAGTGCCACCACTACGGCGTACACCCCGACGAGCAGCCCCGTCACGATCGCATACGCCAGGGTCCGGGAGATGATCCGGTCGATGTCATACAGCCGGTACTTCAAGATCGCGACACCCATGCTGAGCGGCAGCGCGAGAACCGCGACAGTGCCGATGCCGCCCACGATGTGCAGAACCTTGGACGGGCTGCCCGACAGCGGGACTCCGAGCCCGCCGCCGACAAGCGCCACCGCCGACCCTCCGACCAGCCATTTCAGCTGCAGCCTTCGTTCACCTGAGGAGCGCCGGTAGCTGATCGCCTGGCCCACGAAGGTTGCCAGCCAGAACACCAGCAGCACCGGGAAAAACACACGTTGCACTGCGCCCCACCAGGCCGCGGAACCCGTCGGATCGTCCAAGGCCAGGAGGTTCCCGCCGGAATCCACGTGGACGTTATGCCCGATAATGGCACCGGCCGAGATAATGACGGTCCCCGCGATCCACGCGGCAGCCACGCCGAGATAGGCCCACAGCACCCAACGCCAGTGCGGTGACGGCAGCCGGCCGTCCGGGAAAAGCAGGACAGTCAGGCCGAACAGCGCGATCGCCGGTGCCCAGCCGGGCTGCAGCAGCACTCCGACCCAGCCCAGCGGCAGGCCACCATGACGGAGCCGGTAGTCGGCCACGACGTAGGATCCGGCGTCGCCGCTGAGGACCAGGAAGGCCACCGCGCCGAGCATGACCCAGCCCAGTGGGTTGTGCGGCCGCCGCCAGGCCACGACGAAGCCCACTACCGCGAAAACCGGGCCCAGCACGAAGGTTGCGCCCCCTGCGCCAACGTTCTGGCGGGCGAGGATGCCGAACGGGACTGCGGCGGCCGTCAGCGCCAGCACCAGGCCGCCGAGCAGCGCCGCGCCGGCAGGCGATGCCAGCCGAAAGGCAAAACGGCGGCCCGCGACTTCCCCTGTCGCCGGCGCCGGCCCGCTTGCTGCCTGTCTCATCCCCACGAAGCGCAACGCTACGTCCGGACCGTTCCGTGAACGTTACGGCTCGTATAGCGGGAGCAACTATCCACGTCGACCACCGCGGCTCGCACGCGCAGAGCCCAGCCGCGCGGGCACTGTCCAGGATCCGTCGCGCAACTGCCGAGCCGCCCCGGCTTGAAGTCTCGATAGATAACCGTTATCCTTTAGCTAACCGTTAGATTGGATGGCGATGCAGCAAGAGGTCCTGCTCGCAATGCTTGCGAAAGAACCGTCATACGGCTACCAGCTGCGGGCACGCCTGGACCGCGCGCTTGGCCCCCTCGGCGAGGCTATGAATGCCGGCCAGATCTATGTCACTTTGGGCAGGCTTGAGAAGGCCGGGCTGGTGGGTTCGGAGCGGGCATCGGGACTGCCTGAGCGCCCTGATCGCAAGGTGTACTCGCTGACGGCCGCGGGCCAGAGCAGGGTGGCCGAGTGGGTTAGCGAGGTGAGCTGGCCGAAGCCTGATCTGGCGGAATTTCATCTCAAGCTGATCGCGGCGGCTGCCGCGGGGCTGGCTGATCCGATCAGCATTGTTGACGCGCAGCGGCGGGAACTACTGCGCCGCCTACGCGACGCGCAGCGCGCAGTCATGGCTGAGCCGGGCCAATCGGACTCGGCGCTGCTGCTTGAGGGCATCGTTCTTCGTCTGCAGGCAGACCTGGCCTGGCTGGAGACATGTGAACAAACCTGGACCGTTCGGAGGGGTGAATCATGAACGACACCAGCGAGCCTGTCTTGCGGGCCCGCGGGCTGTGCAAGTTTTACGGCAAGGACGAGAGCCTGGTTCGCGCTGTCGATGGGATTGACCTTGACGTCGCCGCAGGTGAGACGCTGGCTGTGATGGGCCCGAGCGGCTGCGGCAAGTCGACGCTGCTGCATCTGCTGGGCGGCCTGGACCGGCCATCGGCTGGAGAGATCCGGCTGGCCGGTGAGCGGCTCGACCAGATGGGAGAACGGGCGCTGGCTCGGCTGCGCCGTAGCGCCGTTGGTTTCGTGTTCCAGGCGTTTCACCTGATGGACGAGCTGACCGCCGCAGAGAATGTTGAGCTGCCCATGCTGCTGGACGGGCGCTCGCCCCGCGCCGCGCGTCGGCGGGCTCAGGACCTGCTGACGCAGGTTGGACTGACCGACCGGGCCACGTTCCTGCCTGCGGCGCTATCCGGGGGCCAGCGCCAGCGCGTTGCGGTAGCTCGCGCGCTGGCTAACGAACCGCTCATCGTCCTGGCCGATGAGCCCACCGGCAACCTTGACAGCGCCGCGACCTTGGAGATGCTGCGCCTGTTCGAGAGCCTGCATGCAGCGGGACAGACGCTGGTGATCGTGACTCACGACGCGCGCATCGCGGCCACCGCTGATCGGCTGATCTCAATGCGCGACGGTGCGTTCGCCGATGAGACCCGGCTGACCGGCGGCAACACTGGCCGTCTCGCCGATCTTGCCGGACTGGACGGCTGAGCGGATGGGCCAGATCCTGCTCGTGGGTCGGCTCGCGTCGCGTGACCTGCGCCGCCGACCGGCGCAGACCTTGCTCCTCCTGCTGGTGATCACGGCAGCCATGGCCACTCTTACGCTAGGCCTCGTCCTGCACGGGGTAACCAGCAAGCCCTACCAGCAGACCAGGGTGGCTACTGCCGGGCCAGACGTGGTCGCGAGCAGCGTGGGCTTTACCGGGCAGTCCAACCGGTCCTCCGCTGCCGCCAGTTTCACTGCGCTGGCTGACGCGCCTGGTGTCATTGCGCACAGCGGACCGTACCCGGTCGCCTGGCCGGTACTGCGCGCCGACGGTATCACCGCTGATGCCATGGCTGAAGGACGAGACCCGGCGAGAGCTCCAGTTGACCAGCCAGAGGTCATTCAGGGCACCTGGGTCCGTGGCGACGGGGTGGTCATGGAACGGGCTTTTGCTGCCGCCCTCGGAGTTCACGTCGGCGATCATGTCACTTTGGACGGGCGGCGATTCCCGGTAATCGGGATAGCAGTGACAGCCGCGATCCCGGTCTTCTCTCAGGTGTGCTTCTACGGCGGCTGCAGTGGCCCGCCTGGCAAGCCCCTCTCTTTCGACACCGGCCTTGTCTGGGTCACGCAGGCGACCGCGCACAGTCTGGCGTCGCCCGGTAACCCGCTGACCTACTACCTGAACCTGCGGCTCAGCGATCCGGCCGCGGCTCCGGCATTTGCGGCCGAGCATCAGCCGCCACCCGGGCCGGGCCCAGCGCCACTGACTGCGTGGCAAAGCCTTCAGGACGCCGCGGGCACGCTGGTAGCACAGGAGCAGCAGGTCCTGGTGCCCGCCAGCTGGCTGCTGGCTCTGCTCGCCGTAGCGAGCGTCGCCGTGGTTGCCGGAGGACGGATGGCTGAGCAGGAAAAACGGGTGGGTCTGTTGAAGGCGGCCGGCGGTACCCCGCCCCTGGCAGCTGCCGTCCTCCTCGCCGAGCACCTCGTTATCGCGATCGTGGCCGCTGGTGCCGGTCTCGCTGCCGGATGGCTGGCGGCTCCGCTGCTTACCAGCCCGGGAGCCTCCCTGGTTGGCAGCCCGAGCGCGCCCCCACTCACCTGGCCCAATATCGTGCTCGTGACAGCCGTCGCGATTACGGTGGCGGGCGCCTCCACGCTCGTCCCTGCCTTGCGGGCCGCGCGGATCAGCACGGTGGCCGCCCTGGCCGGAACCGCCCGGCCGCCACGCCGTCGTCAGTGGCTGATTAAGTTCTCGGCCAGGCTCCCGGTGCCCCTGCTCCTCGGCCTGCGCCTGGTAACCAGGCAGCCACGGCGTTTCCTGCTGAGCACGGCCAGCTTCACGGTCACCGCCACCACCATCGTCGCCGTCCTGATCTATCACGCGACCATCAACACAGACGCAAGACTCTCAGGGCCGTTCGCCGGAGCACCGGACCCTGGGAACGCCAGAGTAAGCGAGGTCCTGCTCGTCATAACGATCGTCATGATCA
>Ga0302181_10001871_pt1 | contig 15325 bp, 14 predicted proteins | sample I_Palsa_E3_3_FD_198786 | JGI IMG/M metagenome (GOLD analysis project Ga0302181, IMG submission 198786) | Peat permafrost microbial communities from Stordalen Mire near Abisko, Sweden - I_Palsa_E3_3 | ecosystem: Environmental > Terrestrial > Soil > Palsa > Peat permafrost | place: Sweden...
GCCCTCAGCGTGTGACCCAGGCCTCAGGGTCCTCGGCGAGCTTGTCGATCACCGAGGGAAGCTTGCCGCTCGCCACGTCGGCGATCGTTACGCGCTCGACGACCTTGCGCAGGTTCGCCCGCACCGCGATCCACACGCGCGGCAGGGCGGTCGCCGCACCGCCGTAGGACGCGTCCTCGGGTGGGCCTCCGCGGACACTGGCCAGCGGCCCTTCGACCGCTCGGATCACGTCAGCGACCGTCACCTGATCGGCGGGCTTGGCCAGCCGGAAGCCACCCTCGGCTCCGCGATGACTGCGGACGATGCCGGAATGGCGCAGCTCGCCGAGGATGTTCTCTAGGAAGTTGAGCGGGATGCCCTGGGCGGTGGCGATCCGCTCGGCCTTGACCGGCTTCTCACCCGTCGCCGCCGCCAGTTCGACCACAGCGCGGACCGCGTAGTCAGCTTTGGCCGAGATCCGCACCGGGCCGGCTCCTACGCCGCCGCGGGCTCGAACCCGTACGCCGCGGCCAGTTCCGGATCCTTGTGCGCGAGCATCTCGGCCAGCGAGACCATCACCTGGCACTGCTTCCAGGTCGCGTCGTCCTGCATCTTGCCGTCGATCATGTGCACGCCGCGGCCGTCGGGGATGGCCTCGAGCACTTTCTTGGCGAACCGGACCTCGTCAGGGTCGGGGCTGAACACCCGCTTGGCGATGCCGATCTGCACCGGATGCAGCGACCAGGCCCCGACGCAGCCGAGCAGGAAGGCGGCGCGGAACTGCGTCTCGCATCCCTCGACGTCCCTGATGTCGCCGTAGGGCCCGTAGAACGGCAGGATTCCCGACGAGGTGCAGGCGTCGACCATGCGGGCGATCGAGTAATGCCACGGATCTTGCTGGGCGGTTGGGCGGACCGCCTCCGGACGATCGGGGTCCGGGTCGCTGATCACCCGGTACCCCGGATGCCCGCCGCCCACCCGCGTCGTCTTCATGCGTCGTGACGCCGCCAGATCGGCGGGTCCGAAGCTCATGCCCTGCATCCGCGGGCTGGCGGTCGCGATCTCCTCCAGGTTGACCACGCCCAGCCCCGTTTCGAGGATCGCGTGCACGAGGATCGGACGCTCGAGTCCGGCCTTGGCCTCCAGCTGAGCCAGCAGGCGGTCGATGTAGTGGATATCCCACGGTCCCTCCACCTTCGGGACCATCACGACTTCGAGCTTGTCCCCGATCTCGGTCACCAGCGTGGTCAGGTCGTCGAGCACCCAGGGCGACTCGAGGCTGTTGACCCGTGCCCACAGTGCGGTGTCGCCGAGGTCGACCTCCCGGCCGATCTTGACCAGACCGGCGCGGGCCGGGAGCTTGCGGTCGACCGCCACCGCGTCCTCCAGATTGCCGAGCAGGATGTCCGCCTCGGCGGCCAGCGCCGGAAGCTTGGCCGCCATCTTCTCGTTACTGGGATCGAAGAAGTGGATCATCCGCGACGGCTTGAACGGGATCTCCAGGGTCGGCTCGGGCGCGCCGATGGCCAGGGGCTTTCCGAAGTCGCGGGGGTTACGCAAGGCTGGCTCTCATGGACGGTCGGGCTGAAACGCTAGCGGTACGGCGCTCTGCGCGTGCTCTGCCGACCCGCATCGGGGGTCGGCTGGCATGCTCTGGGGTTGCTGGTCAACCACCCAGGAGATTGAATGACTGACGTTGATACCGACCAGGCGGCGCGCGAAGCGAGCGGTGCGCACCCCTACGGGCGCTACCTCGAGGAGTTCGAGGTCGGCGCGGTCTATAAGCATTGGCCCGCCAAGACGGTGACCGAGGCAGACGACCATCTGTTCTGCCTGATCACGATGAACCATCATCCGCTGCACATCAACGACGTCTACGCCAAACAGTCCCAGCAGGGCCGGAACGTCGTCGTCGGACCGCTCGTGTATTCGCTCGCGCTCGGGATGAGCGTGTCGGACGTGAGTGGCAAGGCGATCGCCAACCTGGCCACCGAGGAGCTCAGGCACCCCGCGCCGGTGTTTCACGGCGACACGCTGTTTTGCGAGTCCGAGGTGCTTGAGGTGAAGGCTTCGCAGTCCAAGCCGGACCGCGGCACGGTCAGGGTGCAGACCCGCGTGTTGAACCAGGACGGGGTCCTGGTGGCGGAGTTCAAGCGACTCGTGCTGGTCCCGCGCAAGGAGCCTGGCACGCCGCTGCGCAGCGCCGAATCCAACGTCGAGTAGGCTTTCACGGAAGGCTTGGGGCACGGGCCGATCACACAACTGGCTGAACAAATGCCCGCCGGCGAGCGATGGGCGCCGTCCACTCTGTGGTCACACCATCGCGCTCGCGGGTAGGCTTGTTCGGACACCGAACGCGTCAAGGAGTCTCTAAACCGCTATGGCTCACACCGCACCGAAGCATCAGGCGACGACCAAACACCCGGGTTTGCAGGCCTGGGTAGAGGAGGTCGCCGCGCTGACCCAACCCGACGATATCCACTGGTGCGACGGGTCCGCAGAGGAGTACGACCAGCTGGCACAGACGCTCGTCGACGCGGGCGCGTTCGAGCGGCTGTCCGACGCCAAGCGACCGAACTCCTACCTCGCTCTGTCCGATCCGGCCGACGTTGCCCGGGTCGAGGATCGCACGTTCATCTGCTCGGAGACAGAGTCAGATGCCGGCCCGACGAACAACTGGCGCGAGCCCGCGCAGATGCGCGATTTCCTGGCCGGGCTGTTCGAAGGCTCGATGCGCGGTCGCACGATGTACGTGGTGCCCTTCTCGATGGGTCCATTGGGGTCGCCGTTCTCGCATATCGGCGTCCAGCTGACCGACTCGGCCTACGTGGTGGCGTCGATGCGGATCATGACCCGGATGGGGCAGGCCGCGCTCGAGGTGCTGGGCGAGGACGGCCCGTTCGTCCCGTGCGTGCACTCGGTCGGGATGCCGCTCGTCGACGGTGTGGAGGACGTCCCGTGGCCGTGCAATGCCGAGAACAAGTACATCGTTCATTTTCCTGAGACGCGCGAGATCTGGTCGTTTGGGTCAGGCTACGGCGGCAATGCCCTGCTGGGAAAGAAATGCTTCGCGCTGCGGATCGCTTCGGTGATGGCCCGTGACCAGGGGTGGCTCGCCGAGCACATGCTGATCCTGAAGCTGACCTCGCCCGAGGGTGACGCCAAGTACATCGCCGGCGCATTCCCGAGCGCGTGCGGCAAGACGAACCTGTCGATGATGATCCCGACGCTGCCCGGCTGGAAGGTGGAGACGATCGGCGATGACATCGCGTGGATGAAGTTCGGCCCCGACGGCCGGCTCTATGCGGTCAACCCCGAGGCCGGCTTCTTCGGCGTGGCGCCCGGCACCGGCGAGCGCACCAATCCCAACGCGCTCGAGACCTTTGCCCGCGATTCGGTGTTCACCAACTGCGCCCGGACCGACGCAGGCGACATCTGGTGGGAAGGGCTCACCGACGCGCCTCCACACCACCTGGTCGACTGGCGCGGCAACGACTGGACGCCGGACTCCGAGACGCCCGCGGCCCATCCGAACGCACGCTTCACGACCCCGATCGCCCAGTGCCCGTCGGTCGCGCCGGAGTGGGACGAGCCGGCCGGAGTCCCCATCGACGCGATCTTGTTTGGTGGCCGCCGCGCCACCGTGGTGCCGCTCGTGCACGAGGCCACCGATTGGGACCACGGTGTGTTCATGGGGTCGATCATGTCCTCGGAGACGACCGCGGCGCAGGCGGGCGACGTCGGCAAGCTGCGCTTCGACCCCATGGCGATGCTCCCGTTCTGCGGCTACAACATGGCCGACTACTTCACGTACTGGTTGACGCTGGGGCGCCGCCAGGACGCGAGGCTGCCGCGGATCTTCTACGTCAACTGGTTCCGTAAGGACGATGACGGGACGTTTCTGTGGCCGGGCTTTGGCGAGAACTCACGTGTTCTGGCCTGGGTCTTCCGTCGCTGCGAAGGCCGCGCCGACGCGATCGAAACGGCGATCGGGCTGGTGCCACCGGTCGGCGAGGGAGGGATCGATACGGCGGGCCTCGACGTGTCCCCCGAGGCGATGGCCAAGTTGCTCGAGGTTGATGCTGAGGCGTGGGAGCAGCAGCTTCCGCAGATGCGCCAGCACTTCGCCGGGTTCGTCGACAAACTCCCGGCCGAGCTGGCCGCGCAGCTGGAAGCGTTGGAGAAGCGGCTCGGCTCGTAATCGGGGTGCGGGCGGCTACGCCCGCCCTAATCTGGACGCGTGTCGCTCCCGTTCCTGCCTTCTGACGCCGGTCTGCTTGCCCTGCAGGCCGGGGTGGTCGCGACGCCGCGGATCGCCCCCGGCGTTTCTCGGCTGAAGCGATTGACCGGCCGGGGATGGGCATTGATCCCGATCGCCTCGATCGTGATCGTGGTGTTCGCGATCCGCTACGTGTCCGACACGGCGACTGGGCTGACCTACCTCGCGCTCGTGGCCGTGCCGCCACTCGCCGCCGGTGCGCTCGGTTGGGCCGCACGGGGGGCGAGGCCGATTGCCGCGTTCGGCGCGGTCGTGCTGTTCGTGATTGCCTGGACGTGGCGCACCTCGCTGGCCGGAGAGGCCGCGGCGGCGCTGCTCTCGGCGCTCAGCTGCGTGACGCTCGGCGTGCTGCTGGCCGCGGTCACGCCGAGCGTCTGGCTCAAGCTGGGGATCGTGCTGATGTCCGCCGCGGACGTCTGGCTCGTGGTCACCGACCTGCTCCAGGCGCCGAACGCGACTCTCGTCGCCGCGGCGCCCGGGGGCGGCCTGCCCCAACTGCAGAGCGAGCTGTTTGGCTCGGTCTCGCTCGGTTACGGCGATCTGTTCGTGGCCGCCCTGCTCGGAGCTGTGCTGGCGTCCGACCGGCGGCGCCAGTGGGGGACCGCGCTGCTCACGCTCGGGCTCGCGTCCGTGTTCGACCTGCTGTTCCTCGCCGTCAGCGAGTTGCCGGCGACGGTTCCGGTTGCCCTGGCGCTGCTGGTCGAAGAGTGCTGGTATCGCTTCTCGGCCCGCCGGTCCAGGCTGGCGGAGCAGGCCGCGGCGACGGGCTAGCTCTGCCCTGGGGCGTCAGACCACTAGTGCTGGTCGTCGCCAGTGGAGGCGGGCGGACGAGACTCCTCAGCCAGCGAGGTGATGGCCAGGGTTCCGCGGGCCGCTTCCTCCAATACCTCAGTTGCCTCCTCGGCCGAGCGTGCGTACAGCTCGACCAGCAGGTGGACGACGATCCGATCCTCGTCGTGCTTGTGAAAGCGCACATGGGTGAAGAACTCGCGCGTCCCGTGGTCGCCGAATGCGGCGTAGGAGAGGGCATCGCCGGCCTCGGGCCCCGAGCAGGTCTCGACGTCGTCGGCATCGACGGTCACGGTGCAGGAGGCGACCCAGGGGGTGCCGGCGATCATCCGCTCCCAGCGGTCTTCGATCGGCTCGACCCGACCGTTGTGGAATCCCAGATGCGGTTGATCGTGCATGCACTCCAAGCACTGCACGACGGCTTCCTGCATCTCGTCGACCACTTCACCGCGTTCGCCGCTCTCGGGATCGATCCGATGGATTCCCTCGTAATGCACCTGCACTTCGAGGTTCTGCGACCAGCAGCGGTAGCAGCGCAGCCAGCTCCGGACTTCGGTTGAGCCCTCCATGCGATTGATTCTAGGGGGAGCGGTTCGCGTCGTGATCGGGCCTTTATGCTCGCGGCGGTGAGTGAGCGCGCCAACCCAGGCTGATGGCAGCACCCCGGGAGCCGATCGGGGTCATCCTGGCCGGTGGCCGGGGGCGGCGGATCGGCGGGTCAAAGGCGGTCGTCGAGTTGTGCGGCAAGCCGCTCATCCGCTATCCGCTCGAGGCGATGGAGGCAACGGTGAGCGAGGTGAGGATCGTCGCCAAGGCGGACACCGAGCTGCCGAACCTGCCCGGCGTGACGGTGTGGATCGAGCCTGAGCATCCGCGCCATCCCCTGGTCGGAATCGTGTCGGCGCTCGGGTTGGCGGAGGGTCGCTCGGTGCTCGTATGTCCGGTCGACCTGCCGTTCATGACCACCGGGTTGCTGAGCCAGCTGGCGCGTGCCGACCCCGGGGATGCGCCGGCGGTGATCGTCGCGTACCACGGCGCTCTGCAGCCGCTGCTCGGCTGCTATCAGTCACGAGCCGGCGAGCTCCTCGCACCGGTGGCCCGGCAGGGGAAGCTGCCGGTTCGCGAGGCCGTGGCCGCGATCGCCCCGCAACTGCTCGAGCTCGAGGATCCTCACGTGCTGTTCAACGTCAACTCGCCGGACGATCTGCTCCAGGCGGCGGCGATGTTCGACCGGCGCCGCCTGCGCACGAAGCCCTGACGGACCCTCAGGAGCGACCACTTAGGTTCCTACGGCCCTTAGCCGAAGGTGAAGTCGTAGGCCGACACGCCCGGTGGCAGCTGAACCGTCACGGCGGCCTGCACGTCGGATGGGAAGGACGCGAGCGAGTACAGCCGCTGGCCGGTCACGGTCAGGACCCCGTTATGCACATCGGCCCCGGCGTCGGCGGCGGGGATCGGATGATTGTCGATCAACACGTGTCCCTGACGGGGGACGTTGCCCTTCGAGGTGAGGACGAGGTAGACGTGCTGGGCCTGCACGCCGGCCTCGATCGAGGCGCCCGGCGTGACCGGGGTGGCTGATTGCGAGGTGATGTGCCACGTGCCCTGAAGTGCGAACTCGTTGACGGCCAGGCTCGAGACGCCGGTGTAGTGGTGCACCCCCGTCTGCAGCGCCGTCGCGAATCCCTGGGCGCGCATCGGGTTCAGATACGTCTCCGGGGTTCCGAGATCCGGTGAGGGCATGATCGCCGTCGCGGTCATCGGCGGGGGCAGGTGCCGGACGCCCGCCTCGTAGAGCAGGGCCCGTACGGCCGCCTCGTCCTCCTTGTAGTTGCCCTCGCCAAACTGGGTGTGCCGAACCCTGCCGTTGGCGTCGATCAGGTACTCGGCCGGCCAGTACTGGTTCTGATAGGCGTTCCAGGTGCCGTAGTCGTTGTCCTGGACGACCGGGTAGCGGATCCCGTCGGAGGTGATCGCCTGCGCGACGTTGCTCGCCTCCTGCTCGAAGGTGAACTCGGGGGTCTCGACACCGACGATATCGAGCCCGTAGCGGTGGTATGTGGCGTAGAGGCCCTTCAGGAACGGAAGCGTGCGGATGCAGTTGATGCACGTGTAGGTCCAGAAGTCGACGATCACGACGTGTCCGCGCAGGCTCGCGAGCGTCAGTGGCTGGTCGCCTGGCGTGTTGAACCAATCCTGGTTGTCGGTGAACTTGGGCGCCGGGCCAAGATCGGGCAGCGCGGGGGTCTTGACCCCCGGGATCGCGACACCGACCGCCGTCGCCGCGACCGGCGCCGTCGCGGCCTCCTTCTGGCGAATGACAAAGCGCGACTCGGGCCGCAGCGAATCCAGGCGGCTCTGTACCGCGCCCGAGTTCTCGAGTGAGCGAGTGGGGTCGACGAGGAAGGCGAGCAGACCGGAGCCCGAGCCGCTATTGGTGGCATTGGCCAGCGCATCCTCGAAGCGGACATCGAGGTTGGTGGCGATCAGGAGTCCGGTCACGATCAGGACGAGCCCGAGCACACGCTCGACCGTGTGCCCGCCGGCACGTCGCTTGATCACCTCGATCAGGCGCCGGCCACCGGTCGCGTAGAGCAGCAGCATCGCGCTGAGACCGGCCACATAGGCGATCGCCACCGCGACGACCCGCGCCGAGGTGTCGCCCGATGCGCTGACGGAGATGACGGCCGCGAGGATCGGACCGGCGCAGGGAGCGCAGACGAATCCAAGCGCGCCGCCGACGCCGAGGCCGGACCAGAAGCCGCTGCCACGGGACTTGGGTCCGAACCGGGCCAGGCGCGACAGCGGCGCTTGCACCCGCACGGCAAGACTCGGGATCAGCATCACGAGGCCGAACGAGATCAGCACGACCACCGACAGCGTCCGGGTCGCCCCGCTGGCCAGCCCGACCCCCTTGGCGATCGTGGCCAGCGCGACGATCGCGATCGTGAACGTGATCGCCAGCCCCAGCACGATTCCGAGCGGCCGGCGCCGGCCCCCGGCCGCGCTGGCCGACAGCAGCGCGGGGAGTACCGGCAGAACGCAGGGTGTGATCGCCGTGCCGATGCCAGCAACGAACGCGAACAACAGCAGCAGGATCATGTGAGCCCTCAATCATGCCGCCCAAGGATTGCGATGGGATTAACGCCGTCGAAGAACGCCATCCCCGCGCTGGACCTCGCGGAGGCAGGCTAGTCTTCCGCCGATGCGGTTTGCTCTGGGGATCGCGGTCCTCGGCGCCGCCTGCGTACTCAGCGGCTGCGGCGCGAGTCAGCGCCAGGAGGTTCAGGCCAAGGTCGAGCAGCTGGTCACCGCAACCGCCAACAAGGATGACAAGACGCTGTGTGACGAGGTGTTGGCGCCGTCGCTGCTCGAGCACCTGCAGGGCACGGGGATCAGCTGTGAGCGCGCGATGCGGATCTTCGTGGACAGCGTCCAGGATCCGACCCTGAGCCTGTCGCGCGTCACGGTCAGCGGACGCACCGCAGTGGCGATTGCGCGCACCAGTGCCAGCCACCAGCGAGCTGCGCGGCAGGCGATCGAGTTGGTCAGGACGGCCGATGGATGGCGCGTGGCCTCGCTCGGATCCTCGCCGTCGGCCCTCACGGGCCGCGCACAGCGCGCGAGCGGAGGCGGTGATCAGGCCCCGCCCTCGTCGCGGAGCAGACCGTACGCGACCATGTCCTGACGTTCGTCGTTGCCGCGCATATACGACCGCAGCACGGTCTCGCGCGTGAACCCGGCCCGCTCCGCGACGCTCTGGGAGGTGAGGTTGCCCGTGGCCGCGAGCAGGTCGATGCGCTCAAGCGCAAGTGACCTGAATCCCCAGGAACAGATCAGGCCCACGGCGCGGGTCGCGTGTCCCTGGCCGCGCGCCTCGCGCGCCAGCCAGTACCCGACCTCGGCGCGCGCGTGCTCCCAGGCGATTCGCATCAATGAGATCGAGCCGAGCAGCGGGCCGTCGGGTGCCTGGACGATCGCGAATGGCGCGGTGGCGCCCGCGCGGACCGCGTCGTAGCGCTGGATCAGGTAGGCGCGCGCGTCGGCCTCGCCATAACGTGAGCTCACGCGCGTCCAGCGGACGATCTCACGGTCCTGGCAGGCGGCCACGAGCTGCCCGATGTCCGAGTCACGCCACGCCCGCAGCGCCGTCGGTCCGTCGAGCAGCGGTTCGCCCGGTAAGACGATCCGCGTCACGGCTGCCTCCTGCTCACGGTCACGGTCCCGATTCTGTCAAGGCCTGCTGCGCCTCCAGCGCTCGCTGCAGCGCGGGTACGTCGAGCCCGCTGTCCTGGTCCGCGAGCCACTTCTCGGCGGTTCGGCGACCCCCCAGGGCGCGCAGACCACGCTCTCCGTGCTCGGCGACGAAGTCGGCGACCGCATGCCTGCGTCGGGCCCGAAGCCGTCGCGCCGGGAGATCGAGAGCCGCTCGATGCGCATCGAGCGTGTCCACGAGCGCCTCAATCCCCGCAGCGGGGGCGAGCGCGGAGACCGCCAGGACCGGCGTGTCGGCGGCGCCGAGGGATCGGAGTGCGACCCGCAGATCGGCCAGCGCTTGCGCGGCCACGTTGCCCAGGTCCGCCTTGCTCACCACGAGCACGTCAGGGACCTCCATGATCCCCGACTTCAGGAACTGCAGCACATCTCCGGAGCCCGGCTGCACGACCACCGCCACCGTGTCGGCCACATCGGCCACCTCGGTCTCTGATTGGCCAACTCCGACCGTCTCGATCACCACAAGATCGAACGCCGCCGCCAGCGCGCCGGCCGCCGCTCGGGTGGCTGGGGCCAGCCCGCCGAGACGGTCGCCTGCCGCGGTCGAGCGGATGAACAGGTTGCGGTCACACGGATCCACCTCGATGCGCGCGCGGTCGCCGAGGAGCGCGCCACCGGATCTCCGTGAGGTCGGATCGACTGCGAGCACGGCGATCGAGCGCTCCCGCGCGCGCCACGCGGGCACGAGCCGCGAGAGCAGGGAGGACTTGCCGACCCCCGGCGGGCCGGTGATCCCGATGATGTGGGCCGGTGCCTCGCTGCCCAGCGCGGCCGGCGACACCGCAGCCAACAGGGCCTCGGTTTGCGCCCGCGAGGCCGCGTTGCGGTTCTCGACCAGGTTGAGCACCGCGGGGGCAGCGCTCAGGTCGTGCTCGCGCAACCGGGCGCCCAGCTCACGACCGTCGGCCGGGCTCCCGGTCAAGCTGGCGCGGCTGTGGACGCGCCGTGGCGCTCGGCAACCAGCCTGATGATGTCGCGCATCATCCGGTTCAGGTCCCAGTCCTTGGGTGTGTAGACGGCGGCCACGCCGGCCTCGCGCAATGCTGCCGCGTCGGCCTCCGGGATGATCCCGCCCACCACGACGGGAACGTCTCCCACTCCGGCCTCGCGCAGCGCGTCGAGTACCGAGGGGATCAGCTCGGCGTGCGAGCCTGACAGGATCGACAGGCCGACCACGTGGACGCCCTCCTGCGCGGCCGAGTTCGCGATCTGTGCCGGGGTGAGCCGGATGCCTTCGTAGACCACGTCCATCCCGGCGTCGCGCGCGCGGACGGCGATCTGCTCCGCCCCGTTTGAATGTCCATCCAGCCCTGGTTTGCCGACGAGAAACTTGAGCCGGCGTCCGAGCATCTCGCTGATGGCGTCGATCTCGTCGCGCAGGTCGGATACGTCCTCGCTCGACACCGCGGCGGCCTCACCGACGCCCGTAGGCGCCCGGTATTCGCCAAACACGTCGCGCAGCGTCTGCGCCCACTCGCCCGTGGTGGCACCGGCGCGCGCGGCGGCGATCGTTGCCGGCATGATGTTCTCCGCGTCATCGCGCGCCGCCCGCGCGAGGTCGTTCAGCGCAGCGGCGACGGCGGCCTGGTCCCGGTGGGAGCGCCAGTCCGCCAAGGCGTGGCGTTGCTCGGCTTCAACCTCCGGATCGACGACCAGAATCCCTCCGTCCGCGTCGGCGGTGAGCGGCGAGGGCTCGGTCGTCGTGAAGCGGTTCATCCCGACGATCGTCAACTCGCGCGCCTCGATCCGGCGCCAGCGTTCGCGGTGGGACTCGACCAGCCCCGCCTTCATGTAACCGACCGCACGGACGGCGCCGCCGAGCTCGGCGATCCGCTGCATCTCGGCCCGTGAACCGTCCACCAACTCCGCGACCAGCCCTTCCATCACCTTCGATCCCTCGAACACATCCGGATACTCGAGCAGGTCGGTCTCATACGCCAGTACCTGCTGCAGGCGCAGCGACCATTGCTGGTCCCATGGCCGAGGCAGCCCGAGCGCCTCGTTCCAGGCCGGGAGCTGGATCGCGCGGGCTCGGGCGCTTCGGCCCAGGGTCACGGCAAGCGCTTCGAGCGCGATCCGGTAGACGTTGTTCTCCGGCTGCGCCTCGGTCAAACCGAGCGAGTTGACCTGGACCCCATACCGGAAGCGGCGATGCTTCTCGTCCTCGACGCCATAGCGTTCCCGGCCGAGCTCCTCCCACAGCTGAGACATCGCCCGGAGCTTGGCGTGCTCTTCGATGAACCGGACACCGGCGTTGACGAAGAATGAGATCCGTCCGAACACACTGCTCATCAACGCCGGCGGGACGCGCTCGCGCACGGCGTCGAGCACGGCGATCGCATTGCTCATCGAGTAGGCGATCTCCTGCACCGGCGTCGCCCCCGCCTCTTGGAGGTGATACGAGCAGATGTTGATGGGGTTCCACCTGGGGACGTGCTCGACGGTGTAGGCGATCGTGTCGGCGATCAGCCGCAGGCTCGGTCCCGGCGGGAAGGCGTAGGTCCCGCGGCTGAGGTATTCCTTGAGGATGTCGTTCTGGGTCGTGCCCTGGAGCTTGTCCTGGGGCACCCCCTGCTCCTCCGCCGCCACGATGTAGAGCGCCAGCAGCCACGCCGCCGTGGCATTGATCGTCATCGAGGTGTTCATGTGATCGAGCGGAATGCCCGCCAGCAGCGTGCGCATGTCGCCGACATGGGCGATCGAGACGCCGACCTTCCCGACCTCGCCGCGAGCGAGCTCGTGATCAGGGTCATAGCCCGTCTGGGTCGGAAGATCGAAGGCGACCGACAGCCCCGTCTGCCCTTTCTCGAGGTTGCCCCGATAGAGCTCGTTCGAGCGCTTGGCGTCCGAGTGCCCCGCGTAGGTCCGCATCATCCAGGGCCGGTCGGGCTCGGGGAGGCGGGGCGGGTGTATTTCCGACATATGGAGCATTGTAAGAGCCGGAGCTCCGCGGATATGCTCTGCCGGTGATCTCTGTCGCGGTTGTCGGGGCGGGCTTCGGAGGCGTCGGAGCGGCAGCGCTGCTGACTCGCGCTGGCTACACAGACGTTCAGGTTTTTGAGCGCGGCGAGCGCGTCGGCGGCGTGTGGCATCACAACACCTATCCCGGTGCCGCGTGCGATGTGCCCTCTCATCTGTACGAGTTCTCGTTTGCGCCGAACCCACGGTGGTCGCGCCGCTACGCCCCTCAGGCCGAGATCCAGGCCTACCTCGAGGGAGTCGCGCGGCGCGAGGGGGTGATGGACCGGATCCGCACGAACACCGAGGTTCGGGCGGCCCGCTGGGACGACGAGCCTGGTCGATGGACGCTCGATACGAGCGCGGGCCCGCACGAGGCAGATGTGTTGATCACCGCCTGCGGGCAACTGGCGGTGCCGAGCACGCCGCCGCTCGCTGGGCTCGAGCGCTTTGCCGGTCCGGTGTTTCACACCGCCCAGTGGCGACACGACGTTGACCTGGCCGGACGGCGCGTGGCGGTGGTGGGGACCGGCTGCAGCGCGATCCAGGTCGTGCCCGCGATTGCGCCCGTCGTCGATCGCGTCGATGTGTACCAGCGTTCGCCGGGCTGGACCTTCCCCCGGATGGACTTCGCCTACAGCGAACGGGCGCAGGGAATGTTCGAGCGCTTTCCGGCGCTCCAGCGCCTTGACCGGGCAGCAAACTTTGCCTTCCACGAGTTCGCCGCTCTGGGTATGACGTCTCAACACTGGCTCCTGGGGGCGCTGAGAGCTCTGGGTCGCCATCAGATCAACCGGGCCATCAAGGATCCTGAGCTCCGCCGCCGGCTGACCCCGAGCGATGCGGCGGGATGTAAGCGGGTGATGGTCACCGATGACTGGTACCCGACGCTCGTCCTGCCGAACGTCGAACTGGTGAGCGATCGGATCGCCGAGATCACCGAGGACGGAGTCCGCACAGCGGACGGCCGCGAGCGCGGTGCCGACGTGCTCGTGCTGGCCACCGGCTTTCAGGCGCACGGCTTCGTCGCGCCGATGAAGATCTTCGGTGCGGGTGGGCGCGCGCTCGCGGACGAGTGGTCGCAGGTGCCGCGCGCCTACCTCGGATTGAGCGTTCCCGGCTTCCCGAACATGTTCCTGCTCTACGGGCCGAATACGAACGGCGGTTCCGGATCGGTCATCTACACACTCGAGGCGGGGATCGGCCACGTGATCGCGGCCCTGGACGAGCTCGAACAGGCGCAGGCGCGCACGATCGAGGTCCGCCGAGAGGCTGCGCAGGCGTTTGACCGGGAGCTGCGGGTGGCGCTGGCCGAGACCGTCTGGCACACCGGCTGCACGAGCTGGTACCTGGACGAACACGGCAACGACCCCAACCAATGGCCGTGGTTGTGGAGCACGTACCGCCGCCGGGCTGCGCATCTGACGCCGGGCGCCTACGCGTTGGCCGGGCGCCGAGCCAGGTTCACCGAGACCGGGGAGGGGCAGGAGCGGGATCCGAGTACGCCGCGTGCGACAATCACAGACGGAGGCCCCTATGCCTGACCAGAGCTCAGCCGCAACCGAGCACGCAATTCTGTCGGAGATCACCGCCCCGCTGGCGACACTGCCGGACGATCCGGTGGCGCTCCTGAACGCCGACTTCCCGCTCGCGCTGAGGGGGTACGACCGCCTTGCCGTCGACGATTACGTTCGGCAGACCAGTCAGCTGGTCGCCGAGCTTCAGGCCACCCGTTCCCCCGAGGCCGCGGTGCGCCGCGCGCTCGAGCGGGTCGGCGAGCAGATCTCCGGGATCCTCCAGCGGGCCCACGAAGCCGCCGGAGACATCACGTCGCAGTCGCGCTCGGAGGCTGAAGACCGGCTCGAGCAGTCGCGTCGCGAGGCCAGCGAGATCACAGCCGCGGCCGAGCAACGGGTCAAGGACCTCGATGCCGACACCGACCGGATCTGGTCCGAGCGCCATCGGATCGTCGACGACGCGCGCGGGTTGGCCAACGAACTGCTCGCGCTCGCGCAAGCGGCCGCCGAGCGCTTCCCGCCCGCCGATGAACCGCTTCAGGACCCGGCTGAGGAAGCGCCGGCTCTGTACGACGTCGAGTCGGCCGCCGCAGCCCGCTCCGATATGGTGCAGGAGTCTCCCGACGATCCTCCGGACTGCGAAACCCAATCCACGGTGGCGTTTCGGCCCGCTGATCCGGCGGCCGATGATGACGGCGACTCGGAGGCCGGTGGCGCCGAGGCGGACGAGCCCGACGCGGTGATCTCGCCCGCACCGCCGCCCCCGAACCGCAGCTCAGACCGGTAGTGCTCGACTCCCCGCCTGATCGAAGCGGCGGCGAGCGGCAGTAGGCCGCGCCGGACCTGCCTCCAGCGTGCGCCTCATCGATGTCATGCACCTCGGCCGCGAGCGCGTGATCGGTTGCTGGCAGGTCGGCGACGTCCTGATCGATCCCGGCCCGACGTCGTGCCTGCCCACGCTGCTGGAGGCGCTGGGCGACGAGCGCCCGCGCGCGCTGCTGTTGACGCACATTCACCTCGACCACGCGGGCGCCAGCGGCTCGCTGGTCCAGCGGTGGCCCGAGGTCGAGATCTATGTCCACGAGCGGGGTGCGCGCCACCTGGTCGACCCGACGCGGCTGGTCGAGAGTGCCCGGCGTCTGTACGGCGACGACATGGACCGACGCTGGGGGGAGATGCTCCCGGTACCGGAGCAGAACCTGAACGTGCTGCACGGCGGGGAGCGGCTGTTCGGAGGCCAGTTCGAGGTCGCCTACACCCCCGGACACGCCTGGCATCACGTCTCCTACCTGCACGACGGGACTGCGTTCGTGGGCGATGTCGGAGGGGTTCGGATCACCGCCACCTCCCCGACGATCCCGCCCACGCCGCCGCCTGACATCGACGTTGAAGCGTGGCACGAGTCGCTGGCCACGGTCGCGGCGTGGCAACCGGATCGCCTGGCCCGGACTCACTTCGGCGCCAGCGAGGACGTGATGGATCAGCTCGCGGAGCTCGGCAGCCGCCTCGATAGGTGGGCGGAGCGGGT
>Ga0302181_10001872_pt1 | contig 15304 bp, 14 predicted proteins | sample I_Palsa_E3_3_FD_198786 | JGI IMG/M metagenome (GOLD analysis project Ga0302181, IMG submission 198786) | Peat permafrost microbial communities from Stordalen Mire near Abisko, Sweden - I_Palsa_E3_3 | ecosystem: Environmental > Terrestrial > Soil > Palsa > Peat permafrost | place: Sweden...
CTGGTGTTCGTCGCTTCCTTCCACAATGCCGCCGCCAACTGGAAGATCGGTCGCCTCGACTATCTCTGTGGTGCCATGTCGTTGGCTGGCACGGCGGCGTGGTTGCTGACACAGAACGGGGTCGTCCCATCGCTGCCGCCATCGCCGCCGACTTCCTGGCCGGTATCCCGACCATGCTGAAGAGCTGGTCGCATCCTGAGAGCGAGACGATCTGGTCGTACGTCGGTGCGGTCGTCAACGCGGGCGTGCTGCTGCTGACGATCGACCGTTGGACGATCGACGTGGCCGCGTTCCCGCTCTTCATCTTCTGCATCGCTTCGGTCCAGGTCGTGCTCGTCGGGCTCAAGCCCGGCCCTCGCGTGAATCGGGTCAGGTCACGCCGTCGTGCCGTGCCGAACTCGGAGCCGGTCGCCAGCCGCTGACCGCACCCCTTGACGCAACTTGGGCATGCCCTCTCCCGAACTGCTAGGAAATCGCTCCGGAACCGTCACAACGACCAAGGGAGGCGACCGTGCCCATCGCACACGTCAACGGGATCGACATCGAGTACGTGACCAGCGGGGACTCCTTCTCGTCATGGGACTGGGCGCGCAGCTGATCGCCTGGCCGGAGGCGTTCGTCGAGCAGTTGACGGCGCGCGGGTTCTTCACCATTCGTTACGACAATCGCGACTCGGGACTCTCCACCCAGTTCGAGGGCACCCCGGATTTCACCGCCCTTTTCGGCGGAGACGCGAGTTCGGCGCCCTACAAGGTGGAGGACATGGCCGACGATGCCGCTGCGCTCCTCGCCGAGCTTGCCGTGACCCGCGCCCATGTGGTGGGCGTTTCGATGGGGGGCATGATCACCCAGGCTCTCGTCATCAACCACCCGTCACTGTTTCTCTCGGCCTGCTCCATCATGTCGACCACCGGGGACCGCAGCGTCGGTGCACCGACAGGTGAGGCCCTCACCGCCCTGCTGCGCCCGATCGCCACCAGCAGGGAGGAGGCCATCGCAGCCAGCTTGGAAGGGAGCCGGGTGATCAGCTCTCCGGGGTTCCCCTTCGATGTCGACCTGATGACCCGCCGCGCCGAGGCCGCCTACGACCGCAGCTACAGCCCCGAGGGCACGGCCCGGCAGCTCGGCGCCATCCTCGGATCGGCTGACCGGACGCCGGGGCTGGGTGCGGTCAAGATCCCGTTCCTCGTCATACACGGGGAGGCCGATCCGCTCGTCACGGTGAGCGGGGGAAAGGCGACGGCCGCCGCAGTGCCCGGGTCCAAGCTCATCTTGATTCCGGGGATGGGGCATGACCTTCCCGAAGCGGCGTGGCCCCAGATCATCGATGCCATCGTGGCCAACACGCAGCTGGCCGCCGTCTGACGGCTCAGCGGGCAGTGCGAGTGCGTCTGCGCCCGCCTCTGAGCCCGAGCGTGACGCTCCGGCCCGGTTTCAAAATGGCGATGTCCTGGCCGTCGTCGACGCCCTGGCGGCCGCACCATGATCCGACGTGGAGCGGTTGATCGAGAGCGAAGCCGCTCCGCCGCACCATGCGCGCCAACGCCCTTGGCGTATAGCCGACGGCCGCTTCGGGTTGGTCCGGGTCGTTGATACGGCAGCCATCGGGACGGGAATGGCGAAACGTGAGTACGTCAGGCGTCGACAGGGCCAAGCGGATGCTCTCTTTGCTGAGCACGAAGAATGAGGCGAACACGCGACCATCGGTGCGCAGGGCGCGGCGGAATTCGCGCAGGAAGTGCATGATGTCGGGTTCGAACATGTGGGTGAACACCGACTGCAGGATGATCAGGTCGACGGATTGACTTGCGACGGGCAAGCTGATCTCCGTAGCCGACAGCGTGCCGAGCGGGTTGTAGAACTCGCTGCGGATGTTCAGGTGGTCGAACCGGAAGTTGGCATGCCGCGGCGTGATGTTCTTCTGACACCACTCGATGCTGGGCCCACTCACGTCGACGCCGACGTACGAGCCGCCGTCGCCGAGGACCGGGGCCAGGGGTATGGCATCACGCCCGACGCCACACCCGACCTCGAGGACATCGTGACCGGCTCGCACGGGCGCATACCGCGCGTAGGCAGCCATGTGGGCGGCTGAGATCCCTTCCCACGTCTCGGCGCCTCCGCCGGTCAGAATGGCGAGGTCACGGGGAATGTCGAAGCCCTCGAAGGCAAACGTGTCGGTCACTGATCCAAAGCGTTTGCGGCCGCGATCGATGCGAGCCAGGCCGCGCTCGGTTTGGGTGTGCGGGCAAACGTGGACCGGTCGACGCCGACCAGACCGAAGCGCGGCCGGTAGCCGAGGGCCCATTCGAAGTTGTCGAGCAGTGACCAGTACGTGTAGCCCCGCACGTCGATCCCTTCGGCGATGACCTCGAGCACACCGCGCAGCGCCTGGCGCACGTAGTCGATGCGCTGGGCATCGTCGGTCGTGCCGATCCCGTTCTCTGTGACCAGCAGCGGCAGTGCCGCGCCGGTGTAGGCCGCGGCGCGCCGCAGGCAGTTGCCGAGCGACTGCGGGTAGAACTCGTAGCCCATGTCGAGCACGGGAATTCCCGGCTCGTACCCGGCCCACCCCTTGGGGCCGATGCGCATCCGGGTGTAGACCTGGACGCCCAGGAAGTCGTCGCCGGCGGTGCCGTCGAGAAAGACATCCTCGGCGTGGCCCCGAATGCGCTCGAGCTGCTCCTCACCTCCGGGCGCCGGCTGGTAGTCGGTCATCGACAGTGTCAGTCCGACCGGAATCCCCGCTGCGGCGCCACGGATGGCCTCGACCGCGGCGCGGTGCCCCGCCACAAGGTTGGCCCCGACCCGGTAGGAGAGCTCCTTGTCGGTCTTTCCGGGCGGGAACATCCCCGCGTGCCAGCCCATGGTGGCCACGATGTTCGGCTCGTTGATCGTGCAGGCCCGGGTCATCACGCCGCCGAGCTCCTTTGCCACCACACCGCAGAAGGAGGCGAACCGTTCGACGGTGCGCGCGTTCTCCCATCCACCTTGGGCCGCCAGCCATCGCGGCGTCGTGAAGTGGTGGAAGGTGATCACGGGATCGATGCCCCGGTCTCGCAGTCCCTCGCACTGACGCCGGTAGTGCGCCAAGGCGGCGCGGGATATCTCCCCTTCGTCGGGCTCGATCCGGCTCCACTCAACCGAGAACCGGTAATTGTCGAGGCCCAGGGAGGCCACGAGGTCGGCGTCCTCCTCCCAGCGGAGCCACGAGTCGCAGCCATCGCCCGACGACTCGGCACAGCCCGAATCGGGCGCGTGCTCGAACGCCCACCAGTCGTTGTTCGTGTTCCCACCTTCGATCTGGTGGGCCGCCGTGGCCGTCCCCCAGCTGAATCCCGCGGGAAAGGCCAGGCCCGCCGGTGTCGTCCCCATGGGTGTCCCGCCTCCCCGATTTCGCGCCCCGGCGTGCAATGTATCGTTAGCTGACAGTGCCGTCATACTCCTCGCCGACGCCCCTTGCCCCGACGCCCGCGCCGGGCCGGGGTGAGTTCGAGGTTTCCCCGCGCCCCGGCGACGATGGCTCGTCGGACCATGCCCCGATGGTGGAGGCCCACAACCTGGTCAAGCGGTTCGGCGACTTCGTGGCCGTCGACGGGGTCGACTTCACCATCGCCAAAGGCGAGTCGTTCGGCTTCCTGGGGCCGAACGGCGCCGGCAAGACGTCCACCATGCGGATGATCTCGTGCATCAGCCCGGTGAGCGCTGGCACGCTCCGGGTGCTGGGCATGGACCCGCAGACCCAGGGTGCCCAGATCCGGGCGCGCATGGGGCTGGTGCCCCAGGAGGACTCGCTCGACCTGGACCTGACCGTCCTCGACAACCTGATGATCTACGGCCGCTACTTCGACATGCCCAAGAAGGTCATCCGCTCCCGGGCCGACCAGCTGCTCGAGTTCGCCCAGCTGACCGAGCGGGCCCATGACCGGGTCGACCCCCTGTCGGGCGGCATGAAGCGGCGGCTCACGATCGCCCGCGCCCTCATCTCCGACCCGGACCTGCTCATCCTCGATGAGCCGACGACCGGACTCGATCCCCAAGCCCGCCACCTGCTTTGGGATCGTCTGTACCGTCTGAAGCAGCAGGGCGTGACGCTGGTGATCACCACTCACTACATGGACGAGGCGGAGCAGCTGTGCGACCGCCTCGTCGTGATGGACAAGGGTCGCTTCGCCGCCGAGGGGAGCCCGCGCCAGCTGATCGAGCAGCATGCCACCAAGGAAGTCGTCGAGTTGCGCTTCCAACCGGGGCAGCACGAGTCGATCGCGCCGACGGTGGCCGATCTCGCCGAGCGCCACGAGGTCCTGCCCGACCGCATCCTCCTCTACACCGACGACGGGGACGCCGCGTTGAGCGAGGTTGCCGCGAGGGGGCTGGCCCCGCAGAGCACGCTGGTGAGGCGCTCGACCCTGGAGGACGTCTTCCTCCGGTTGACCGGCCGCACCCTCGTCGACTGAGTCGGCCCGGCGGCCCTCGTCTCGTGACCATCACCGAACCCGCCATCTTCGAGCACGGCGAAATCGTTCCGTCCCGGCGCATCACCACCCCGATGTGGATGCGCGCTGCCCTCTATTGGGGGTATCAGTACAAGCGGACCTGGCGCAGCTCCATCTTCACCAGCTTCTTGATCCCTGTTCTGTACCTGACGTCCATGGGCGTCGCCCTGGGCTCCCTGATCGACAAGCACTCCCACGGCGTCTCGGGTGTCTCGTACGTCTCCTATCTGGCCCCCGGGCTGCTGGCTGCCACCTGCATGCAGATAGGCGCCAACGACACCATGTGGCCCGTCATGGGCGCCATCAAGTGGATGCGGACCTATCTGGCCATGCTCGCCGCGCCGCTGGACATCTACGATGTCCTGCTCGGCCACCTGGCCTGGGTGGCCACGCGTATCGCCATCGTGGTCACGATCTACCTGGGCGTCATGGCTGCCTTCGGCACCATCCATTCCGCCTGGGCGATCTTTGCCCTGCCGGCCGGGGTCCTCACCGGCATGGCGTTCGGGGCCCCGATGGCTGCCTTCTCGGCCACACAGGACAAGGACACCGCGTTCTCCACGCTGTACCGCTTCGTGGTGATCCCGCTCTTTCTCTTCTCGGGCACCTTCTTCCCGATCTCCCAGCTGCCCCGGGCCCTCCAGTACCTGGCCTACGCCACCCCGCTCTTTCACGGCGTGGCCCTGTGTCGTGACCTGACACTGGGGCAGGTCCATCTCGGGGTGGATGTCGGGCATGCGGCATACCTCGGCGTCTGGCTCGCCGCCGGTTACATCGTGGGCCGTCGTACGTTTGCCAAGCGGTTGGTCGTATGAGCTCGACCGAGCCGGCCACATACGAGCGGCCAGGGGGCGTGGTCCTCCGGATCACGCCGCTCGCCCTCCTGGGCGGCCGCAATGCCGCCCGCGTCCTGGAGCGCAACATCCTCGTGTACCGGCGCTCCTGGATCTTCATCATCTCGGGTTTCTTCGAGCCGCTCTTCTACCTCCTCTCCATCGGGATCGGCCTGAGCCACCTGGTCGGCCCCATTCCCGTGAACGGCCGGCTGGTGGCGTACACCGTCTTCGTCGCCCCGGGCCTGCTGGCTTCGTCCGCCATGAACGGCGCCATGCTCGATTCGACCTTTCTGGTGTTCATGAAGCTGAAGATCGCCAAGACCTACGACGCCATGCTCGCCACCCCGCTGGCCGTCGGCGATATCGCCCTGGGCGAGCTGAGCTGGTGCGTCTTGCGGGGCGCCCTCTACTCGGGGGCCTTTCTGTGCATCATGGCCGCCCTCGGCTATATCGCTTCACCCTGGGCCATCCTGTGCTGGCCGTGCGCCATCCTGATCAGCCTGGCCTTTGCCTCCATTGGGATGGCCGGGACCACCTTCATGCGGACGTGGCAGGACTTCGACATCGTCTCGCTGGCCTTCATCCCCCTCTTCCTGTTCTCGGCCACCTTCTACCCCCTGACGGTGTTCCCCGGTTGGCTCCAGGCCATCGTGCGCTGCACGCCTCTGTACCAAGGGGTCGTGCTCGTGCGGGCCGCCGACCTTGGTATCTTCACCTGGTCGCTCCTTGTCCACATCGCGTATCTGGCGGCGATGGCAGTCGGGGGTGTCATGATCACCAACCGCCGCCTTGGGCGGCTCCTGCTGCCGTAGGCACAGGGGTTGGGTACGTACGGACGGAGGTTCTCTGGCAATGAACATCGTGGTGAGCAACGTCAAGGGTGGCGTGGGCAAGACGACGACGGCCGTCTACCTGGCCGCCGCGGCGGCGGAGCGCGGGCGTCAAGCGGTGTATCTGATCGATGCCGACCGCCAGGCGTCCTCCGCCGACTGGTACGACCTCATGCCCATGCCGGGGGTCGAGCTGGTGGAAGCGCCCTCGGAGCGAACGGTGGCCAAAGCCATGGAACGAAGCGACGGCATAGCCGTGGTCGACACGCCGCCGGGCGACGAGCGCATCGTGCGCGCCGCGCTGAGCCGGGCCGACGCTCTCGTGATCCCGACCCGGGCCGGTGGGGTCGAGCCGAGCAGGGTCGTGGCCACACTCGAGATGACGCCCGCCAACATTCCCGCCGGGGTTGTGATCTGCTCAGCGAGGCTCGGGACCCGGGATCTCGAGGCAGCCGTCGAATGGTGGGGTGAGCTTGACGTTCCGGTATGGGGGATCATCCCCGAGAGGGTCTCGATCGCCGCCGGCCCGTCGGCCCGCCTGTCGCTCGAAGGTCTCGATCACTACGGGGAGGTCCTCACCAAGGCTCTCGGCAAGCGGCGTTGAACCCTCAGGACGGGGCGCGCTGCATCAGCTCCCGATGCGCCGCGCTCTCCAGCCAGGGAGTCGCCGTCTGCCCGCTCAGCTGTCCGATGATCTCGGCCAGGAACCAGCGGCGTACGGCAACGCTCGCCGCTGAGGCCGGCAGCGTCAGGAGCTGAGCCTCCCGTCCGAACTCGTCCGCCTCGTCGAGCATGGCGTCGAAGTACGCGCACACCTTGGCCGCTGACGCGGGCAGCCGCAGATGCCAGTCGTGCGCCTCCTCTCTGCTGTCCACGACGGCCTGCCAGGTTTCATCCACCCCGGGACCGAAGCCGTTGAAGCGCGTGCCGACTTCGGAGAGGAGAACCGAGATCCGCTCGGGTACGAAAATTGAGGAGGGCAGGTTCGAATCCGCGTGCTCCTTGATCAACCGCAGCTCACGAAAGAGCGCCTCATACTCCTCGCTGGCCTTCTGCAACACGGCAACGGGTATTCCGAGCAGGTCCAGCTCCACCCTGGGCTCGTCGTCGCCGGCTTGCGCGATCTCGGCCTTGACGAAGCCGACCAAGTCGAAGCAGAAGGTTCCGTCGGAGACCGCGGCCGGCACGACCGTGTAGTCCACCGGCAGTTCGAACCACACGATCTTTCCCCCCAGGACGGGCTGCACCCCCCAATCCGAAGCCAAGGTGTCGAACAGGGTGAGGCCCCGACCGGTGGCGGCGTCGGTCGCGTAGTCCTTGATCGAGGGGACAACCGTGCTCCCATCTGCCACGTCGATCCGGATGCGATCGGCCATGAGGTGGACCGTGACGCTGAACGGTGTAGCGGCGTGCAGCACGGCGTTCGTGGCCAGTTCAGAGGTGAGGAGAGCGGCGCATTCGGTGACCTCGGTGGGGACATCGCTCAGACGTTCGGTCACCCAACGGCGGGCCATCGGGGTGCTCTCGACAATTGGCTCAAGGTGCAGGGTCGACATCCCATCACGACCTGTACCCAGCCGGGGCCGTTCTCTATCCTCGCTCGGGGCCCCGAGATAGCGCAGGGCCAAGACGACGACGTCATCCGCCCGATCGTCGTCACCGAGCCGGGTGACAAGATCGGCTGCCGCTCGCGCCGGCCAGCCGCCGGCGACGACAGCCGTGGCCGCCTCGGCAAGTCGTTGCATGCCCTCGGTGAAGAGCTCACCGCGTCGTTCGACCAGGCCGTCGGAGTACATGACGAGGGAATCGCCCGGGCCGAGGGTGAAGTCGTGGGTCGGCCGCTCGGATCCACCCAGGCCGGCGGCAATGAGGAGCGAGCTCTGCGTGGACGGGAACGTCGCCGTGCCGTCGGAGCGGACGATCAGCGGAGGGGGATGGCCGGCGTTGGCGAGCCGAACCGCGCCCGACTTCGGATTGATGGTCCCCACCACGACGGTGACCACCCGGTCTTCCACCATGGCGTCGAAGAGGCGGTCCAAGGAGGAGAGCACTTCGGACGGCGTCTGTCCGACCACCGCGTAGGCGCGTATGGCACTACGCACCTGCCCCATCAGCGCCGCGGCCGGGGCACCCTTGCCCATGACGTCGCCCACGCTGAAGGTGACGTGCTCGTCGTCGAGCTGGAACACGTCGTACCAGTCGCCTCCCACGTAGATCCCGGCCGCGCCGGCCCGGTACTCGGCATCAAAATGCATCCCGCCCACGGCCGGAAGGAAGTCCGGCAGGACGGCGCGTTGGAGGACTTCGGCCACCACGTGCTCGCGTTGAAATCGGGTGGCGTTGGAGAGTGCCACGCCGGTGCGGCTGGCCACTTCGGCCGCCAGGGAGACGTCGTCGGGCTGGAACTGCCGGCCCGGCCCGTCGAAGAAGGTCATCACGCCGATCACCTCGCCGTTGACCGTGAAGGGAACCGCAAGGGCGGTGGAGTCACCCTTGTCGCTTTCCCCTGGCGACGCGATCGTCGCCACCTGGATCTGGCCCGTGCGGTAGGCCGCGGCTGCCGGCGCAGGCGAATCGAAGGACATGGTGTCCGGGCCGATCTTGAGCTGTGCGGCGCGTGATTCGAAGGTCGCGCTCCCGCGCACCGTGAGTCGGAGCAGGCCCCTCTCGCCGGGGACCTGCACCGCGCAGGCATCGCAGAGCTGTCCCACCACCAGGTTCATGGTGCGTTGCATGAGCCTGGTCGGGTCCAGGCTGGAGCTGAGCAGCTTGGTCACGTCAGAGAGCAGTGACAGGCGCACGCGGCCCGCCTCGGCTTCGCGCAGCGCCTGGCGTTCCTGTTCGAACAGCTGGGCGCGCTCGAGCGCCTGCGCCGTCAGACCGGCCAACGTCGACAGGAAGCGCAGCTCGGGCTCGCTCGGCTCCGGGCTGGCCACGAAGGCGAGGGTGAGCACCCCGAGCGGCCCCACGCTTCCCATGAGCGCCTCGCTCACCAGCGTGACGGGTTCGCCCAGCTCGACCATCACCTGCGGCACGATCTCGGGAGAGGGGGTGGCGTCGACGTCCACGACTCCGAGCGTGGTGACCACGGTACGGCCCGAGGTGAAGGCGGAGCCCGATGGCGTGCGGTCCAGTGGGACGAGGCCACGAGACAGGAGAGCGGGGTCCCCGCTGCTGGCCAGGCACGAGAACACCTTCTGGCCGGCGAGCGGGATCCGGCAGGCGGCCGAGTGTGCGCCCAGGGCTCGACGGGCTCCGGCGACTGCTTCGCGGGCCACATCGCCCGGTGTCGTCGCCGCCGCGAGGGCGGAGCTCAGATGGTGGAGGTGCTGGCTGCGCTCGAGGCTGCTGAATTCGGTCAGGGTGAGCCGGGCGCGCTCCACCGCCTGAGCGGCAGCACCCGTGATCGTGAACAGGAAGGTCTTGTCGGCCTCGGAGATGGTCCGACGCTTCACCCACTGCACGACGACGGCCCCGACGGCATGGTCGGAGACCACCAGTGGGATCACGGCGAGAGCGTTGAAGCGGTAGGCCCCACCGCGCCCGGCGTCGATGAGCCAGCTGAGCGGCTGCTCGTCGGCGGAGTCGGCGGAGTCGGCGAAGAGGGCGACCCGCCGGCGGAGGACGTCTCCCAGCTCACCGTCGGGCTCCATGGCCGCGAGGAGTGCAGCGTCCGATTCGATCGATTCGTACCCGAACCGTTGGTGCACGCACAGGATGCCGCGATCGTTCGTGGTGGCGAAGGCGGCCGCGTCCACCTGCAATTCGTCGCGCAGAGCGCCGAAGACGGCGTCAGCCACCTGGGCCGGATCGGCCGACGTGGTCAGCGCGCGCGCCAGCGCCTGCATGCTCTGGGCGGTCTCGGCTGCGACACGCCGCCGCCGTTCGATCCGGGTTTCCGTCCGGGCCGACCGGAGCTGTTGCGAGCGTTGGGTGCGCAAATAGGCGATCCAGGTGGCCACGCCCGAGCTCGCCACCAGCGTAAGGACGCGGAACAGATGATTGAGCTGGTCGTACTGACGCGGCGGGCTGCTGAGAATCAGCGAGAAGACGGTGGCGTAGAGGCCGACGAGCGCGGTACGCCGTGCGCCGGCAAAGGCGGCGGCAATGAACGGCCCGATGGCCAAGAACCCGATCAGGCCGAACTTCCCCCCGTACAGGGCATCAACGATGGCCACGATCGAAACCCACAGGACGCCGACGCTGGTCGAAAGGAGCTCCGTGCGGTCCGCCCTGGGGGGCGTGGTACCGGATGGCTGGTCTTCACCTCGGGATTCCGCCATGCGCATACTCCCCCCCGACGGCCGGTCGTGGGCATCGATGTCACTGGTCACGCTATTGCGTCACCCGGGCTGAGGACATGCACCGGGGGTTGTAATGAGAAGAACTACCCTCGGAGCGCCGGAGGGAAACACGCGAGGTTTACATTTGTCCGGGTTGGCAATAGCTCGTGCTGACCAATCGCCATTGCAGGGTGCCTTACTTCAGCAGGGTGCCCCTGTCACCAGAACGAGAGCAGGGTCGCCATGGAGCAAGAGTTCCGCATCGAGGACCGCATGGATGGGGGCCGTTCGGTCATCACCGTCGTGGGAGAGATCGACGTGGCCACCGCACCGCAATTGCGCGAGTCGCTGCACGGGGTGATCGCGCAGGGCCAGGCCACGGTCGTGCTCGACCTGCTCGGAGTGACCTTCCTCGACTCCACTGCCCTCGGTGTCCTCGTCGGCGGGCTCAAGCGGTGTCGCGAGCTCGGCGGCGAGTTGTACATCGTCGTGACCGATGCCCGTTTGCGGAAGATCTTCGAGATCACCGGCCTGAACAAGGTCTTCCCCATCGTCGACGCCCTGGCCGAGGTCGGTGCACCATGATCGGCGAGCCGGAGGCCGTGGGGACGGAGACCTTGGGTGACGGCGACCGGGTGGTGCTGACGTTTCCGGCCCGGGGCGACCTGGTGGTCCTGGCCCGACTCGTCGCCTCGGCGATTTCGGCCCGCGTCGGTTTCGACATCGAGGAGCTCGAAGATCTCCGTCTGGCCGTCGGCGAGCTGTGCCTCCTGGCCCTTCAGGGTAGTGATGCCCGGCACGGGGATCTCCAATTGGAGTTCACCATCTCGGGCGAAGCGCTCGACATCTCGTGCACGCTGGGGGGTGCCGCGCCCCAATCCGGGTCGCGCGATGAGGACCGGAACGCGGCCGACGAGCTCAGCGAGCAGATCTTGTACGCGCTGGTCGACGAGCACGGCCGGGAGCAAGAAGACGGTTCGGTCCGGGCCTGGTTGCGCAAGCGGAGGAAGGGGCCTTTGGCGTGACCCGGCGCGGGCACGACGTTCCCGCCGGCGAGACCACAGTGCGGACCGGTCAAGTGCCCACTCACTCCGCCCTCTCGGACGCGGCTCGGGACGCCATGATCACGGAGAACCTGGGCCTGGCGCACCAATTGGCCCGCCGGTTCCTGCATCGGGGTGAGCCCCTGGACGACCTGGTTCAGGTGGCCTCGGTCGCCCTGGTGAAATCGGTGGATCGCTTCGATGAGAGTCGCGGCGTCGACTTTGCCGCATTCGCCACGCGCACCATTATCGGCGAGCTCAAGCGGCACTTCCGCGACAAGGGATGGGCGGTCCGGGCGAGCCGGCGCGTGCAGGAGCTCTATCTCGAACTCGGCCACGCCACCTCGACGCTGGTGCAGCAGCTGGGGAGGAGCCCGACGGTGGCGGAGCTGGCTCAGGCGACGGGGTCCTCCGAGGAGGCGGTCCTCGAAGCGATCGAAGCCGGTCAGGGTTACCGGGCGGCGTCGATCGATGCTGCCGAGAACGAGGACGATCCGCTCTCCGCCCGTATGGGCGAACGGGATGCGCATTTCGACTCGGTGGAGGACCGGGCGCTCCTGGCCCCGGTTCTGGACATGTTGCCCCCGCGTGAGCGCTCCATTCTCCGTATGCGATTCGTGCAGGGCCTGACCCAGTCCGAAATCGCCGTGACGATCGGCGTCAGCCAGATGCATGTCTCGCGGTTGTTGGCTGCCAGCCTCGAGCAATTGCGTCAACACATCGGCCAGGAATCCCCGGAATGATCCCCTTTCTCGAAAGACGATTCTCTTCACATAACGAGTGATCTTTCGCGCTAATCGCCGCTCCACCGTTGCCCCGCGCCCGGGATCGGTGGCGTTGGGGAAATCGAAGGCGCAATCCTGACGTCGATTGGGTATGGTACGGGCCACCCATCACCCGAAGGAGCGTCATGACAGATTTGGCAGCCCCTGTGCAGAGCCCGGAGAGCGGCGGCGAGAAGGGCCTGAAAAGTGGGGCCCTCGGACTCATCTCCTCCGTCGTGGTGGGCGTGGCCTCGACGGCGCCGGCCTACAGCCTGGCCGCCACGCTCGGCTTCGTGGTCATTGCGATCAACGGGTTGCAGGCGCCCATCATCACGATCCTGGCCTTCGTCCCGATGCTGTTCATCTCGTATGGCTACAAGGAGATGAACTACGCCGATCCGGACTGTGGCACCACGTTCACCTGGGGTGCGCGCGCCTTCGGGCCGAAGACGGGGTGGCTGGGCGGCTGGGGCATCGTGGCGGCCGACCTTCTGGTCATGGCCAGCCTGGCCCAGATCGCCGGCCAGTACGTCTTCCTCCTCTTCAATGCCAACGGCATCGGTCACAACTCGAGCAGCGGCTGGGTCCTCCTCGTGGGAGTCATCTGGATCGTGCTGATGACGTGGATCTGCTACGTCGGGATCGAGATCTCGGCCAACTTCCAGAAGGTCCTGCTCGGCATCGAGCTGACCATGCTCCTCGTGCTCTCGATCGTGGCGTTGGTAAAGGTGGGCAACGGAACCGCCCCGGTCGGGCACCTGACGCCGAGCCTGTCGTGGTTCAACCCCTTTCACAACTTCACCTTCTCCGGCTTCATGGTGGGCTTCACCCTGATGCTGTTCATCTACTGGGGTTGGGATACCGCGGTGTCGGTGAACGAGGAGACGAAGGACTCGCAGACCACGCCGGGACGGGCGGCCGTGCTGTCCACCCTCGTCCTCCTCGCCACCTACGCCCTGGTGATTCTCGCCACCCAGTCCTACGCCGGAATCGGGACGAAGGGCATCGGGCTCCGGAACTCGGCCAACGAGGGAGACGTCCTCTCCGTGCTCGGCCACTCCATCTTCGGGCATTCCGGCTTCGCCAACGTCCTGACCCACCTCCTCCTGTTGATGGTGCTGAGCTCGGCCGCCGCCTCCACCCAGACGACAATTCTGCCCACGGCCCGCACCACGCTCTCCATGGCCGTGTACAAGGCGATTCCTTCGAGCTTTGCCCGGATCCACAAGAAGTACCTGACGCCGACGGTCTCGACCGTTGCCATGGGCGGTGTGTCGATCGTCCTCTACGTGGCGATGAACTACCTCACCTCCGGCGGTTCGGTGATCGTCGACTCGGTGTCGGCCCTGGGCGTGATGATTGCCTTCTACTACGGGCTGACCGGGTTCACCTGCGTCTGGTATTACCGGGCCACGCTGACCGAGAGTGCCCGCAGCCTCTGGCTCCGGGGCATCCTTCCGTTGCTCGGTGGCCTCATCCTGTGGTTCTGCATGTTCTGGTCGTTCTGGTACTACTGGAATGCCGCCAACAGCGACACGAGCTTCAAGATCCCCGGGACGCACCGGATCATCGGCGGCGTCTTCATTCTCGACGTCGGTGTCCTGCTGCTCGGCGTGGTGTTGATGTACCTCTACAAGGCCTTCCGACCCGCCTACTTCCGCGGCGAGGTTCTCAACCGCGACACGCCCACCCGGGTGCCCGAGGACATCGGCGTGCCGGTCGGCCTGTTCGGCATCGACCCCTTCGAACCTGATGAGGTTCCCACGTCGCATCCGTAAACGGAAGCGGCCCGGCGGTCCTGGTCCGGAGTAAGCCGGCGTCATCACGAGCGCGATGGAACGACTAGACCGGTGACCTGAGCGCGGCGTGAACGCGTCACACGACCGGTGGAGGAGCCATGACGCTGAGCCTGGAGGGAACGGTCGCGCTGGTGACCGGCGCATCGAGCGGGATCGGGGAGGCTACCGCGGTGGCCCTGGCCGAGGAGGGAGCGGCTGTCGCCCTGGCGGCGCGCCGTCGTGACCGGCTCGAGGCGCTGGCCGCACGGATCACGGGAAACGGCGGCAAGGCCCTGGTCATCGAGGCCGATGTGACAGATCGGCAGCAAGCGCAAGGGGCCGTCGAGACGACGGTGGCTGAGCTGGGACGGCTCGACACCCTGGTCAACAACGCCGGGGTCATGCTCCTCGGACCGCTCGTCGGGGCACCCGTCGAAGAGTGGGAGCAGATGGTCCACCTCAACCTGCTGGGACTCCTGTACTGCACGCACGCGGCGCTGCCCCACCTCCTCTCCGCCGCAGAAGGTCAGCCCCGCGAAGTGGCCGATGTCGTCAACGTCAGTTCGGTCGCGGGCCGGGTGGCGCGTCGCAACAGCGGGGTCTACAACGCCACCAAATTCGGCGTCGGGGCGTTCAGCGAGTCGTTGCGCCAGGAGGTGGCGACGCGCCACGTGCGCGTGACCATCATTGAGCCGGGTGCGACCGCCACCGAGTTGGCGTCGCACAACCGCCGGGAGATCCTTGAGGAGATGGCCGCGAACTTCGGCGGTATCGCCCTCATGACGGCGGGCGACATCGCCAACAGCGTGCGGTACGCCGTGACGCAGCCGCGTCACGTTGCGGTGAACGAGATCCTGATCCGCCCGACCGAGCAGGAACGTTGAGCCGCGCCGGGCAGGGAGGGGAGGGGTAGTGGATCTGCAACTCATGGGCAAGGTAATCCTCATCACCGGCGGGACCGACGGTCTCGGGCTGGCGCTGGCGCAACGGCTGGTCGAGGAAGGCGCGGCGGTAGCAGTCTGCGGCCGCGACCGGGATCGTCTGGACGCGGCGGACCGCCACTTGACATCCATGGGCGGCGACGTCCTGGCGCAGCAAGCGGACGCGGCCACTCCGACCGGCATCGAGGGATTCGTCGAGGCTGCCGTGTCGCGCTGGGGCAAGGTTGATGGGATCGTGCACAACGCCGGAAAGAGCGCGGCGGGACCGCTGGAGGCGAACGACGACGCGGCATGGGACGGCGACCTGCAGCTCAAGCTGATGGGCGCGGTCCG
>Ga0302181_10001874_pt1 | contig 15296 bp, 13 predicted proteins | sample I_Palsa_E3_3_FD_198786 | JGI IMG/M metagenome (GOLD analysis project Ga0302181, IMG submission 198786) | Peat permafrost microbial communities from Stordalen Mire near Abisko, Sweden - I_Palsa_E3_3 | ecosystem: Environmental > Terrestrial > Soil > Palsa > Peat permafrost | place: Sweden...
TGGCGTCGGCCCAGGGCCAGGCCGCGGCGATTTTCAGGCATCTTCGCCGCCCGCCGTGCACGAGGCGGCCGGCGGCGTGCAGGATCCGGTAGCGGAGCGTTTTCGGCTCGGCTTTCGCCAGGTCGCCGTCCAGGGCCAGCAGCTTCAGCCAGGCCAGCAGGATGCAGGCGATCATGGCGGCGGTCAGCCACGCCTGGTTGACCTTGTAGTCATGCGACGGGAAATGGCCCAGCCCGGTGTCCTTGCCGGTGCGGATCACGTCCTCCACCCGGGCGTGGACCCGGTGCGCCGCGTCGATGTAGGCGCACTGGCCCAGCCAGCCACGCGTGGTGGCGGGCCGGTTCGTTACCCACAGGCAGTACCGCCAGCCGTCCTCTGCCTCGAACAGGGTCAGCTGCGCGCCCGGGTGCGGGCGTTCCCGGCGGGCGAAGATCCGCATCGCCTTGGGCCAGCCCTTGAGCTGATCCCCGGCCGGCCCTTCGCGCAGCAGCCCGGTCAGCTCGATGACGTGGGCCTCCTCGATCCAGCAGGCCCGGTGCGCGCACCGGGGATTACCGCAGGCATCGTCCGCGCGGCGCTCGCGGACTTTCCCGTGCGCATCCACGGCGGCTTCCCAGGCGTCCCCGGGGACCTGGGCCAGCGCGGCCTTCTCCCGCTTGCCCAGCTCCCAGCCCACGGAGTAGATCACCTGGTAACCGGGGCGGGCCGCCAGCTTGTCCAGCTCCCTGATCAGGGCGTGGCTGGCGCCGGCCCCGTCGCAGGTGATCATCAGCCGGCGGCGGAACGCAGGCGGCAGCGCGGCGATCGCCTCGCCCAGGATCTGCAGGTGATCAGCGGCGGTGTTCGACCCGGCCGAGCCGGGGCGCAGCATCCACGCCAGCGGCTCCCGCACGTTGTCGCATTCGGCGACCAGCGGGTGATGGCCGAATCCCTTGAAATTGGGCTCCGCCAGCTCCTTATCCGAGTGCGCGGGCACCACGGTCGCGTCCAGCCGGATACACGTCACCCCCTCCAGGGTCTTGTCCGCGACCCGCACCGGCGGCAGCGTGCCGGCCCGCGCCCACGCGTGCCGCCGCGCCTTGTTCACCGCGGCGGCGAGCTTGCGCTGCGCGCGGTCGCCGCCGCCGGCGATCTCCTTCAGCGACCGCCACGCCGTCGGCACCGACGCCACCAGGCCGAACACCTCCCGCTGATCGCCCATCACCCGGAAATCACTGATCACCCGGGCGCCGTCCGCGATCGCGCACGCCAGATCGCTGACGACCCGGCCCCGGTCATGCCCCCACAGCGGCGACGGCAGCGCCCGCGACAGGCCTCCCGTCAGGCCCGTCCGGTCCGCCAGCTGCCGCAGCAGAACCAGGCCCGCATGCGACACGATCCCCGTACCGCCGCCAGTAACTTCCAGACCCCGCGACCACCCTGTACCGTTCACGTAGAAAGTGCTCCTCGAACCCGGCGCGATAAGGACCTCAACACCCCTAATCGTCCCAGTTCAGGAGCACTTTTCCATTCAGGCGCGCCAGTCAGTCCACACGGCTCGGTGAAAAGACAGGGCTAGAGTGCGGCGGCTTACCGCTCGCCAGGATCCGCTCGGCCACGCCCGGCAGGGCGGCGAAACTATGGTGGACACGCTCGCGTTTCGTACCCTCGTCCTTGCCGGGAGGTTCTGGCAGGCTCATGCCCGCCAGACATTACTCAATACTGGCGAGGCCGGACACGCCGTCGGCCCATCACGGGAACCGCCAGAAGCCCAAAAGGAACGCGAACCGTATCCGCCGCGCCTACCGTGTACTGGTGGACTTCGGGGCCCTCGTGTCATCCGCCCAGAGAGACGGCTGGGCATCAGGATCAGGCGACGTCGACTCGGTCCGTCGTCAGGCCACGTCTCTCGGCTGGGCCGAGGTTGCTACCCGCCGAGGCGATCCGCCGGTCTCCGTACTGAGGCCAGCGGAGCCGGGCGCGGCACACCCCAGATCCCTGAGCGCGCAGTACGGACTTGGCCAGCAGCCCCTCCACACGGACGGCGCCCACTTGGCCGATCCCCCAGACATCGTCGTCCTCGTCTCCTCGCACCCGAGCCCTACGCCAACACTCGTATGGACGGCCGCTGCACACGTCGGAGAGAGCCCGGGGCCGATCTGGTCTCGGCTGGCTGCGTTCGGTCACGGAATGTTCCTGGTGCACAGCGGCCGCGACAGCTTTTACGTGCCCGTCTTTTCTGACGGGCGCTACCGGTATGACCCGGGGTGCATGTCGGCATGCGACGCCAGGGCGCGCCAGGTCGAGGAATACCTCGCTAGCCAACTGGCCGATGCCGTGGCCTGTGAGTGGACCGGCCATGGGCAGGTTCTCGTCGTGGACAACCGCCGGGCCCTGCACGCCCGCGCGGCGGTCGCCGAGGGCGACACTGACCGTGAGCTGACCCGGATAGCTTTCCGCGTCAAGGCCGCGCAGTGACCGCGCCGTACGATCACCAGGCTCTCTGGTCAAAGGCGAAGGTGTTCCTTAACCGCGCTATGGACCCGGCCCCCGGAAGATCCTTCGACGAGCAAGCGCTGTGGGCCTCCGCTGCCCTGGAACTGCTCGCCAAGGCCGCGCTCGCGCGCGTGTCGCCCCTGCTGATCGCTGAGCCGACCGAGGAAGGGAAAAACATCCTCATCGCGACAGGGCTGATCAAGGACACCGCCCAGTTCACCTCGGTCAGCGCGTCGACCGTCTTCAAGCGCTGCCAGATGGCGTTCCGCCCGTTCAGCGCACCCAACGCGCTGAAGTACGCATCTGCCCGGAACGAGTACCTGCACGGCTCCAGCGTCGGATTCATGACGCTCCCGCCGCAAGCATGGTGGCCCCGCTACTGGGCCCTGGCCTTGATCCTTGTCACCGCCCAGGACCGCCAGATCGAGGATCTCGTCGGCCCCGACCGCGCCCTGACGGTCGAAACTTACCTCGCGCAGAACGCCAGGAACGTCGAGCACCGCACCGAGGCGCTGATATCCCGCGCCCAGCAGCGCCTCACCCAGTACCGGGCAGGCACGCTGCCCGCGCGGATCCAGGCAGAGTGGCGGTCCAGCCCCGACCTCACCCGCAGCCTCCCCTACTACGCGACTGAGATATGTCCGGCGTGCGGGGAAGAGGGGACGCTCGAAGGCGACGACGGCAGCGACATGCTGTCCTTCGAATACATCTACGACCAGGAAGACGGGTCACCCGTGGGCGCCACGGCGCGGATCAACGTGCCCGCCGACTACTTCAGCTGCCCTACCTGCCATCTGGTCCTGGACGCGTACGAGCTGATCGAGCAGGCCGGCCTGCCAGACTCCTTCGAGTTCATCGACGACAACCCCGAGTGGCCGGAGCAGGAGCCGGACTACGGCAACGACTGAAGCGCCCAAGCCACAGCATGCGGTCAAACCCGCCAAAACGCCGTAAGCAGGGCAATCACCATAGGCGCATTGGGACCGACATCCACGTGCCGGCATGCTTGAGAAACGATCATCGACGCAGGTCACGGCGGTGTCAACCGACACGTCAAATGGGAACCCACACCTCTACGTAGGTGCCGACGCTTTCCCGCGGAACCGCCGAGACCGGAATGCCAGCGCCCGGGATGGTTATGCGGGCGGTCACCGCGCCGATCGGCTCTTGGATACGCCAGGTTTGTCCTTTACGGTGAGTACGAGCCTGTGCGCGGCCTGTTGCAGCCGCGTCCTGTTTTTGTGCCGGGGAGTGCCTAATGGCCAGACGCAAGTCATTGCTCGCCCAGATGTACGCCGAGCGTCAGAAGGCCAAGCGGGACCGCCAGCGGGCCGAAGAGCAGGCACGGAAAGCGTGGGCGGCCGAGGAGCGCAAGGTCGCGGCGCAGCAGTCGAAGGATGCGGAGCAGCAGCGCCGGGAGGACGAACGCGCGACCCAGGCCCAGCTGCGCGCCGAACAGAATGCCGAACGGCTGGCAGCCCAGGAGGAAAAAGAGCAGCAACGACGGGCGGCCGCACAGCTGCGTGAGCAGCAGCAACAGGAGGTCGCCGCGCGCCGCCAGACGGCGCAACGGCGGATGGCTGAAGCTGAGGTACGGGCGGAGGCGGTACGCGCCAAAGTCGCCGCCTTCGAGCGGCTGCTGTTGGACCGCAACCGTAACCTGGCAGTGTTCAGCCGCCAGGCGGAGGACGCCTTCAATGCGCAAGGGCCGGAAGCGTTAATTGACGCAGTCCAGCAGGCGCTCGCTACCTCGATGTACCCCGACGGCCTGGATGGCTCCTGCGCGGCCCAGTACGTACCCGAGTCCGCCGAGCTGTGGGTCGAGTACGAACTGCCCCTGCAAGAGGTCGTGCCTGCGGTGACCGGGTACCGGTATATCAAGACCAAAGACCTGATCCAGCCCGAGCCGCGCAAGGACGCGGAGATCAACAAGCTGTACGAGAAGCTGATCGCCCGGGTGGCACTGCGGACACTGGCCGAGGCGTTCGACGTCGCGCCAGCCACGCTCGTCAGCGGCATCGTCTTCAATGGCTACGTCTCGGCCAAGGACCGCGCCACCGGCAAGAAGATCCGCCCGCTGCTGCTCAGCGTCCATGCCACCCGGGACGCCTTCACCGAGATCGTCTTGGACGAGCCCGAACTGGACCCGAAGGCGTGCCTAACCAGTTACCTCAACGCCGTGATCTCCCCTCACCCTTACGACCTGGAGGCCGTCCGTCCGGTGTTGCAGTTCGACTTGTCGAAGTACAAGTTCGTCAAGGAGATGAACGTCATTGCCGGTCTGGACAGTCGGCCGGATCTGCTGGCGCTCAAGCCGGTGGAGTTCGAGCACCTGATCCGGGAGCTGTTCGAGGCGATGGGCATGAAGTCCTGGGTAACCCAGGCATCGAAGGACGAGGGCGTGGACGGGGTCGCCGTCAATGAGGACCCGATCGTGGGCGGCCTGTGCATAATCCAGGCCAAGCGTTACAGCAAGATCGTCGGAGTGGAAGCCGTGCACGCGCTGGCAGGTGTCATGGACGACAAGAACGCCGCCAAGGGTGTCCTGGTCACCACCTCCTGGGTCGGCAAAGCCAGCCGGGACTTCGCCGCCCGCAACGGCAGTCGGATCGAGATTATCGAAGGCCGTCACCTCAAGTCCCTGCTCAGAGAACATCTTGGGCTCGACGCGCTGATCGGCCTGCCCCAGGTGCCCCCCGGCTGGGATCAGCATGACATCAACTGAGACGGGCAGGGCCCGCTCCGGCCGCCACGGTCAATGCGGCCAAACGCGCAGCCGTTAGGTCCGCTGAGGATTCCATACGATTGGGCGGGGTCACTCTGGGTTGGCGTGAACCGTCGCGGGAACGTCCTGGACGCGTATGCCAGCGCCCGGTACGGGTGGTCGCCGGTTGCGCTTGCCGGCCGCTGGAGGATCGCGTGAGTCATCCCGCTGGCGCTAGTCGGCGGCGAGAAGGGCGTCGTTGACCAGCCGGGCGAGGCAGGTGTCCAGGGCCGTCTCGTGGCTGGTGTCCGCTTGCCTGTCATCGGGCGCTGCCAGGCTGGTCGGCACAACCCGCCTCTCCGGTGGGACTGTGCGCTCACGCTCAGAGGACCCCGGCTACGTTCCGCTGCGTTTAGTGCGGCAGGCCACTCGGCGGAGGTGACCGATCGGGTAGACACCTCGTGCCGTCGCATTCGGTTTTTAGGTCCGGCCTCGCGGGCGCGGGTGGTAGCGGCCACTGGTCAGGGATGGCCGGCTGAAGCGCCATGCGCCGTTCGAGGAGTGCGTCAGCCTTGAACTGCAAGCCCAGACCTGGAAGGGGCGCTCCCACAGGGACCCCCGTAGGCACGGAGCACCGGGACGGCAGATGGGAAGGGCAGTGGGGCGATCATCTGCTCCGGTTGAATGGTTCGGCCCTCAACCCGGCCGAGCAGTTCCAAAGCCCACCCGCCGGCGCGAATGGGCCGTAGCCGCAACTGCGACGGAGCGGGCACGATCATTGGGTGAACCTGCGCACGGATGGTCCGGCCGATTGCGGCGCAGGCGTCGACCCGGTTTTCGCCAGTGTACGGAATGTACAGCGGCAACGGCCCGGCTTGCCAGAAGCAGGCGCCGTAGTAGCGGCTGTCCGCCCCAGCGTCAGCCTGTGCGAGCCCATCCAGCTGCAAACGGAGCTCGCCTTCGTCGTCCCTCCAGCATGAACGTCCGGCCAGAACCAGATGCGGGTCGACGTCGCGCATCAGGTGAGGAGCGGTGCCGTCGGCCCCCGCCGCATCACCGCTGAACATCAGGTACTCAAACAAAGGCACCGCCGCGATGAAAATCGGCGCGGGTCGAGGATCACCGGTTGCCGCCGCCAGCAGGCCGCCGACGTCTCCGCTGCCTTGAACGATGCGATGAGGCCCAAGCATGCGGCCCGCGCGCCCTCCGAATCAGCCGCCGTCATGCCTCGGAGTTTGCCACAGTGGCCCGACAAAATTCCTGAGCGCTGGGGCACCCGCGGTCCGGGCCCGGATGGCGCCCGGATCCCGGCCTGGCTGAGGCCCACCAGCGGTGCCGGGCTCGCCGGCGAACGGGCCGGGGTGCACATCGCCCGGGCCGGGCGACCGGGCCCGGTCCCCGGCTACCTGACCGGGCCACCCGGCCTGGGGCGGCCCGGCCGGCAATCCCGTAGAGGCCCGGGCCGAGTGGCGCCACCCGACCCGGGCCGGCACGGGCCACGCGGCCGGGCCGCTTCGGGCCGCCCGGCCGGGCCGCTTTGTGTTCCCGGCCCGGCCGGGGGATTCGCTCCGTGGTCCGCCCGGCCGGGGCCGCTGCCTGAAGCTCGTAGGCGGCCTGAGCGACCATCCTGACCGCCGTGGGTCGCCACGATGGTGTGGTAGGGCTGGAGCGCACCGACACCCAGCGGGCCCCCACTCCCCTGGTCCTGAAGGGACAAGTCGGTGCGGTGCACGATGCTCTCGGCGATTCGCCCATTCACGCCTCGTTGCCGAGGCCGGGGGCGGTGGGGACCGCGCATGTCACCAAGGCTGGTTCAGGGCCCTGCCCCCGGGTGCCGCGCTGCGGTACAAGGTCAGTGCGAGCTGATCGCGCTGCTCGCTGGTGAGCGGGGGCGCGTCCGCGACCAGCCTGGCGATGTGGGCGTCCAGATCCGCCCCGGGGCCGGTTTGCCCGTCGCCAGGCGGCTGCTCCTCCCGGGTACCCGTGGCGGGAGGCGGGCAGCGCCAGGAGGCCGGTGGCTGGCGCGCGGGCCGTTTGGTCATTGCCGTTCCCCTGCTCATCAGAACCCTGATGCCCCGTTAACGCACCGCCCGTTATGCGCGGTTCAAAGATACCCACCCTTTTCGCGAAAGCCAGCCAATCGAAATTACATGCCAGGGCACGTGACGCCGCATCCGGCCCGCGATACGTAATGGCGCATTAACCGGCCCGGACACATGCAGCCCGCATAAACCCGCATTAGTAAATCCCATTCCTGCCCCGGCATTACGGAGCATCACCTGTCATCACCAGACCGCATCCGGCAGCCGGTCGCTCCACGCGAGCGTTCCCACGCGGGGCGTGACCGCACGGATACTGCCTGATTAACGCCGGTTTTCGATGCCGGGGATCACCGGCATAATCTCCGGCATCCCAACAGCGGCAGTGAATACCACAGACGTCAGGTGCCCGCGCGTGGGTACTCACACGCGCGGGCCGCAGGCGATGGCGTGGACATGCGCCCGCACCATTCCAGGCACTGCCCAGGGGGCCGGGAACGACCGTGAAGCAAGATGTGGGATAAGACCCCCTTACGTATTGACCGGGCGCGGTCAATACGTACACTGGCCGCCATAGGCAGCCCGCCTGGCGGCGAATATCCACCTGCCGGAAAGAATTCGGTAAGGCGGATAAACGGGGCTGCGGAAAGGACACGGAGCCGTACGGGGAGTGTGACCATCGATGGACACAGCCACAGCCGCCAGCGGGGAACGCGGGCAGGGACGGCGGCGGGGGCGGCAGCCGGCACCGCGCCGACACCGGGTCGGGTTCGTGCTGACCGACCAGGAATACGCCGCCGTCGCCGCCGCGGCCGGGCGGGCGGGGCTGGCCCGCGGCGCCTACGCCGCGCAGGTGGTGCTGGCTGCCGCCCAGGACGGCGCGCCCGGCGCGGAGGGGCCGCTGCAGGCGGCGCTGGCCGAACTGATGCACGCCGCTGGCCTGGTTCACCGGATCGGGGTGAACCTGAACCATGCGGTGAAGAAACTGAACGCCACCGGGCAGCGATCCGGGGACCTGCTCCCGTACGCCGCGGAAAGCCTGCGCCGCGCCCAGCACCTGGACGAGGCCGCCGACCAGGTCCGCAAAGCCCTAGAGTGAGGCGGCCGCGGTGATCGGGAAGATCAGCGTCCCGCGCGGGGCGCACGTCGAGCCGCTGATCCGCTACCTGTTCGGGCCGGGCCGGCGCGAAGAACACACCGACCCCCATCTGGTGGCCGGATGGCGGTCCCCCGCCGAACTGGAACCACCCCTGCGGCCGGACGGGAAACGGGATTTCCGGCGGCTGACCGGCCTGTTGAAACAGCCCCAGGCTGTGCTCGGGGACCGGGGGTATGCGCGGCCGGTGTGGCACTGCGCGCTGCGCGCTGCTCCGGAGGACCGGATGCTGTCCGATGAGGAATGGGCACAGATCGCCGCCGACGTGATGGACCGCACCGGCCTGTCCCCCTACGGCCAGGAGGATGAGGCGGTGCGGTGGGTAGCGGTCCGCCACGGTGATGATCACATTCACCTGGTGGCGATGCTGGCCCGCCAGGACGGCGGCGTCCCCGGCCTGTCCTTCGAGCGGTACCGGGTCCGGGCCGCCTGCCTGGCCGCTGAGCAACGCTACGGACTGCGGTCTACCGCCCCCGCCGACCGCACCGCGGCCCGCCGCCCGTCCCGCGCCGAATCAGAAAAAGCCGCCCGCCGCGGCCTTGGCCAGGCACCCCGGACCACCCTGCGATGCCACGTCAGTACCGCCGCGGCCGCATCAAGCAGCGAGGCCGAGTTCTTCGCCCACCTGGAACAGGTCGGCGTGCTGATCCGCAAGCGGTTCAGTACCACGGCCCCTGGCCAGCTGACCGGATATGCCGTCGCCCTGGCTGGTGACACGGCCAAGGACGGTGGCCCAGTCTGGTACAGCGGCGGAAAACTCGCTCCGGACCTGACCTGGCCCAAGCTCCGGCAGCGATGGATCCCGTCCCGCACCGCACCCCGTGATCAACGGCTGACGGCCGCTGGCCAGAAGGCGATCTGGGAGCACGCCGCCCAAGTCGCCGCGGACGCCGCCGCACAGATCCGCGCCGAGGCCACCATCAACCCGGCGTCCGCCGCGGACGCCGCCTGGGCCGCCAGCGACACGCTGCATGTGGCCGCCGCCACCCTGAACAATCCCGCCTTGCGCCAGGCTGCCGATGCTTTCGACCGGGCCGCCCGCGCCTCCTACGGCCGTATCCCGGCACCTAGCCTGACCGGAAACCAGCTCCGTCACGCCGCCCGCCTCATTGGGACGCTTGCCTATCGCACCCGCGATCCGGCGCTGATGCCTTTGGTTCTCGTTGTCCGGCTGACCGCGCTCGCCGAAGCTGTCGCTGAGCTGCGCCGCGCCCAGCAGCACGGCGCCCAAGCCGCCGCCGCCCGCATCGCTGCACAGCGGCTGTACGCCGTCACCGGGCCGGTCCCCGCTGCAGCACCGGCGGGCAGGTCTCACGTCCGCACCGCCGACCAGCTCGCGGACAAATCCTTCCCCCAGCCCTTCAAAACCGTTCCCCGAAAACCCCCGCCCAGCCAGCGACGCCCCGGCCGGGCCGGTCCCCGGCCAGGACACGGGCCATCCCCACCCCGGCCGCGTGACCAAGGCCGGTAATGGGCATGCTCGTAGACCGGCCACCGCGGTCTCGGCCAGCGTGCTTCCGTCCATGCCCGCAGGCCTCAGCCGGGCCGCCCGCGTCGAAGTTCCCCACTACGAGCGCCGGTTCCTACTCGGCTTCGGCCAATGCGGAGGCATCTCGGCTGAGGGGGTAAGTGATCTCGAATTCGTCGCCGCTCATGCGGGTGTCGTTGACCTCGAGCGGCCGGCCCGCCAGGCTGCTCGCCAGGCGCACGATCCGCAGCAGCGATGCCCCAGGGGCCAGGGCGAGGCTGGCAGCCTCGGCGGGGGACGGAGGGCGGGTGGTGATGGCCTCGGTCCACCGGATCGGCCCGAGACCGGCTTCCTCCATGCGGTCGTAGATGCCTCCCCGACCGGTGTCACGCGCTGCGAGTACTGGCAGTTCGGCGGCAAGGGCAGCGGGTATGTAGGACGTAGCGAGCTGGACTGGCTGGCCTGTTTCCGGGTTCCCCATGATTCTGTCCCGGATCACGGCCTCGTCCCCTGGAGCAACACCGAGCTGGGCGGCCACGTCGAATGGCACGGGGCCCCGGGACACAGACGGCGGCTGGAGCGGACGCCAGGTTTGGGCTGCTCGGTCGAAGTAGTAGCCGAGCTCATCGCGATATACGAGCCGGGAACGGGTGATAGGCCGGCGGGCAGGCCGGGCACGGACCACCGTGCCGCGCCGCCGAACCGGCTCGACCAGACCTTCGGCGGTGAGCTGGATGACGGCGCGCCGCACGGTCTCGCGACCTGCGTTGTGCGCCGCCATCAGCTCTGTCTCTTTCGGGATCGTGGTCCCAGCCGGGTAATCGCCACGGGTTATCGCCTCGCGGAGTGCGTCGGCGATGTCTTGCCACATAGCCATGGCACCACCTCCCAGCCCAAATCAATACATCCGGATGTATTGACAGTCATGCTGGCGTCGGCGCACCCTCATTACATCCGGATCTAATCCGGTGATCAGCACAGCATACGACGGTGCGAGGCAGGCCACGCGTGCTCTCAGGCAGGAGGCCAATCATGGCGCTAGAGTTTCTTGGCAAGGATCCCGAGTCGGAATACAACGGCTCTCCCACAGTGTGGGATGACGGTGACTGCTATGTGATCCAAGGCTGGCGTATCACTGACGCTGGCACGCTGGGTGAGATAGGAGCGGTGCCCGCTCACGAGGCGGTGCTCCGGTTCCCTAAGCGGATGATGCAGTTCTTCAGGGAGGTCAGCAATGACGGAGCCGCCGGACTTTGACCGGCTGCTCGGTACCGTCACCCGGTCAGCGATCCACTTGGAGATGCGCGACGACTACGGTGCCAGCTCCCGGGCGTTCGCCGCGTGGCGCGAGCAACGTCCCTATGACCGCAGCGGTCCTGATGCGGCCTGGCGTGCGCTGATCGGCAGTGTCATCCGCCGCGGTGCGGCCGTCCAGCGCGCCAGGATCATCAGCGAGCCGGTTAGCGATTACATCAGGTTCGAGTACGAAGTGACTCCGGCCGCGAACCTCGCGGCCGGCGAGCAGGTGCGCTGGCTGCCCCGGCAGCAGGCATCAGATCTGGTGCTGCCCGGCAATGATTTCTGGCTGTTCGACGATACCGCCGTGCTGTTCAACTACTTCGGGGGCGATGGCGCAGAAGCTGGCACCGAGCTGCGAGATGAGCCCGCCATCGTGAAGTTGTGCGCATCGGCGTTTGAGGCGGTCTGGGGCCGCGCCGTCCCGCACGAGGACTACCGGCCCGCCTAGTCAGGAAACTGTCCTCAGTGCCGGTTCGTCCCAACACAGCGCAGCAGGCGCTTGATGCGCTTGCTGCTCGGCTGCGGGAAATCCGCAAGGACGCCGAACTGACAGCTAGGCAGCTGGCACAGGCAGCCGGATGGCATGAGTCCAAGTGCTCACGGATCGAGCACGCCCGGTCCATCCCCTCGCCAGCAGACGTCCGGGTGTGGTGTGAAATCTGCGGAGTGCCGGACCAGGCAGCCGATCTGACGGCGGCTCTTCGCACGATCGACTCGATGTATGTCGAGTGGCGGCGGATGGTCCGGTCTGGCCTGCGCAGGCTGCAGGAGGCCCCGCTGCCGCTGTACGAGCGGACGCGGCTGTTTCGCATTTATGAACCTGGGGTTATCCCCGGGTTGTTCCAGACAGCTGAATACGCTCGGGCTCGGATGGGCCGCATCATGGAATTCAGCGGCATTCCAGATGACCTCGACGCCGCCGTAGCCGCCCGCCTGCAACGTCAGCGTGTCCTGCGGCGCGGCAAGCACCAGTTCGCGATCGTGCTGGAAGAATGGGCGTTGCGGTCGCGGATCGGTAGCGCGGAGATGATGGTCGGCCAGCTGGCGCACTTGGCTCAGGAACTGGCGCTGCCGTCCGTGACGCTAGGGATCATTCCGGTTGGCGCGGCGCGCACCATGTGGTCAAGCCCAGGCTTCTGGATCTTTGATGAGTCGCGGGTGCTGATCGAGACTCCCGCCGCTGAACTGGCCATCACCCAACCCCGGGAGATCGCCATCTACACGCGCACCTTCGCTGAGCTGGCCGCCATGGCCGTCTACGGCAGTCAAGCAAAGGAACTCATCCACCAGGCGATCGACGGCTACAGCTAACACGGCGCACACTCACGCAAGTTTCTTTACCTCGTCGGCACAGCCCACTTAGCGTGACGTGCACGATCCCGCTCACCGGTGGCCGTGCTCTCTGGCCACCCACGGCACCGACACATTCTTCCCGCCACTTAGTCCCGAAGGCCGGGCCTCACTCGCCAAAAGTTCCGCCCGGCCTCCGAGTCCTCCCATAACAAGAGGTGATTCCAGTATGGCCCGGATACCGGCCGCATCCCCCCACGGACCGGTTACATTCGCCCGGATCTCCGCTCGCTGCGTAGCTGCGGTGATTGCCGTTGCCGGCCTCGCGGCGTGCGGCAACAGCCGCGCCAGCACCAGCCAAAGCGCCATGGAGAAACCGGACGTGACGGTGGCGGTGGTCCCGGCTACGAGTCTGGCGGGACTTTACATCGCTCAGCAGCGCGGCTACTTCGCCCAAGAGGGACTGCACGTCAAGATCGTGACCGTCGCCAGTGGCGTCAACGCGCTGCCGGACCTGGTCAACGGGTCGGTGGACATCGATGAGGGCCAGTGGACCTCCGATGTGGCCGCCGAGGCCGCCGGGGCCGCCCGGCTGCGTGTCCTGGCACCGGGTAACTCGGGCGGCAACGGATTGGAAGAGGTGGTAACACCGCCCGGCTCAGCGGTCACCAGCATCGATCAGCTCCGGGGCAAGACCATTGCGGTCAACGCGCTGAAAGGCCTGGCCGTGCTGCTGACGTCCAACGTGCTCAACAGCTATGGAGTAGACCCCGCCTCGGTGCACTTTGTGGTGGTCCCGTTCCCGGCCATGGGTGCGGCGCTGGCCGCCCGCCGGGTCGATGCGGCTTTCATGACCGAACCGTTCCTGTCGGCTGCCCAGGACCAGGCCGGCGTCGTGTCCTTGTTCGATATCGACCAGGGCGCGGCCCAGAACTTTCCCATCGCGGGTTATGTGACGACGCAGGCTTGGGCGGCACGGAATCCAGCTACTCGAGGGGCATTCGCGGCGGCGCTGGCCCGGGGGCAGCAGGTCGCCGCGACCAGGCGCTCCGCGGTCGAGCAGGCCATGATCCGGGCTCTGAAGGTCAGCAAGCAGACCGCCGCGACCATGGCGCTGGGCACCTATCCGCTGACCATGACCGGCAACGACTTGATCCGGGTAGCGACCTTGATGAAACTCAACGGGCTGCTGCCGCCGAAGGTGAACGCCACAGCGCTGGCCAAGGAGATGATCAGCGGTGGCCAATGACATACCGCTGGCCAGTCCCCAGGCCATGAAAACGCACGTGGTCGAGGGGTTCGCCGCAGCAGCTGACAGCTATGACGTGGACGGCACCGAGTTCTTCGGGCAGGTAGGTGCCTGGCTGGTTCAGGCGGCCGGCTTTGCAGCCGGGGCGTGGGTGCTGGACGTGGGCTGCGGCAAGGGTGCGGTCAGCTTGCCGGCGGCCCGTGCGGCCTGGCCGGACGGGCATGTGACCGGCATCGACCTGGCCGCTCCGATGCTGAGCTATGCCCGTGACCGGGCCCGCGGCGTAGGTCTTTCCAACGCGAACTTCCGGGAGGGGGACGCTGAAGACCCCGGCGCCTGGCCAGGCTGGCCGCCGAACAGCTTCGATGTGGTCTTGGCGGCCAACGTGATCCAGTTTCTGCCCCGGCCCGCGCGGGCGGCCCGGAACTGGCTGGGTTTGCTGACCCCTGACGGCACCCTGGGGGTGGCATGGACGCTGGGCCAGGACCCCCGCTGGGCGGCGGTGATTGGTGCGATCGACGCGCACGTGCCGGACGGGGTGCCCGCGTTCGGGGCGTTCATGCGCCGCCCCCCGTTCACCGACGTGGGCGCGTTCGAGGCCATGCTCGCGCAAGCCGGATACCTCAAGGTCACGACCGTAACCCACCAAATCTCAATCAGCTACAACGGCCCGGAGCAGTGGTGGGCCACCTATCAAACCCAGGGGCCATGGGCGCTGTCGTGGCGGCACATCCCAGCAGACCGGCTCACCGCCGCGAAATGGCAAGCGTTCGAACTGCTGGAACCGTTGCGGGCGACCGGCGGGTTCCTCACCCGGACCTTGACGTTCGCGATCACCACTGCGCGGAAGGGGACGGCGTGAGCACGTCCCGGCTGCCCGTGAGGACCGGGCTGGAGATGCTGCGGCTGGAATTTCCTTGCCACGCCATCACCATGCAGACGATCGGCGACAAGCTGTTCTATGTGGCCGAGGCGGCCGGCCCCCACGTGCAGCCTAGATTCGCGCAAGCGGAAACCACCGGCCGGCTGCACGCGAGACTGTCAACGCCGGTCACCGAGTTCGACCCAACTGAACCGTCCATCCCCCGCGTGTGGGATGTGCTCCTGGGCGGCAAAGACAATTTTGCTGCCGACCGGGAGCAGGCGCAAAAGTTGCTAGCGGTGTTTCCCCACGCTGCCGAACTGGCCCGGGAAAGCCGGGAATTTCAGCGCCGTGCCGTCGCCTACGTAGCCGGGACCGGGGTCCGGCAATTCCTGGACATCGGCTGCGGCCTGCCCACTTCCCCGGCCACCCACGAGGTCGCCCGGGATACCCAGCCCGGAGCGGTGGTGGTCTATGCCGACAACGACGAGCAGGTCATGACCCACGCGCACAACATCCTGGCCCGCGCACCGGGCGTACTCGCCGTCGCCGGGGACATCACGCACCCGGAAGAGATCTTGCATGACTGGCGGATACGGCAGGTACTCAACTTCCGCGAACCCGTCGGCCTGGTGGTGACCATGATTCTGCATTTCTTGTGCGCCACGAGGCGCACTGCCGTATCGCCCGCACAGCGGGCAGGGATAGGAGGAGATGTCTCTGGATCTGATGGCTTACCTGTGACGCGAAAGTG
>Ga0302181_10001879_pt1 | contig 15273 bp, 16 predicted proteins | sample I_Palsa_E3_3_FD_198786 | JGI IMG/M metagenome (GOLD analysis project Ga0302181, IMG submission 198786) | Peat permafrost microbial communities from Stordalen Mire near Abisko, Sweden - I_Palsa_E3_3 | ecosystem: Environmental > Terrestrial > Soil > Palsa > Peat permafrost | place: Sweden...
GCCGCTCGACGATCACCTCGACGTGGACCTGGGAGAGGCCGGCGACGATCTGCTCGCCCGTCTGCGCGTCGCGGTGCAGGTCGATCGTCGGGTCCTCCTCCTGCAGGCGCCGCAGCGCGGTGAACACCTTGTCCTCGTCGCCCTTGCTCTTCGGCGCGACCGCGAACGCCATCACCGGGGCCGGAAGCTTGATCGACGGCATCTGGATCGGCTCGTCGCGCGACGCGAGCCAGTCCCCTGCTCGCGTCTCCTTGAGCTTCGCCACGGCGCCGACGTCGCCGGGTCCGAACTCGCTGACATGCCCGGTCTGGCCACCGTCGAAGGTCAGCAGCTGCCCGATCCGCTCCTTCGCGTGGGCGCGGGTGTTGAGGACCTGCGAATCCTGCCTGAGCACGCCCTGGTACACGCGGAAGAGGTTGATCCGGCCGGCGAAGGGGTCCGCCCGGGTCTTGAACACGTACGCGAACAGCTCCTTGTCCTCGACCGGCTCGAGCGTCAGCTCTCCGGCCTCCAGGCCACCGTGCTTGACCGGCGACGGCAGGTCCTCGACGATCGCGTCGAGCAACCGGTTGGTGCCGAGGTTACGGGTGGCGACGCCGCAGGTGACCGGGAAGATGGCGCCGTGGTTGGTGCCGTCCTTGAGCGCGGCGACGATCTCCTGATGGGAGATCTCCTCGCCCTCCAGGTAGCGCTCCATCAGCGCGTCGGAGTTCTCGGCGACCTCGTCCATCAGCTTCTCGCGATACTCCTCGGCCTGGGCGAGCAGGTCGTCCGGGATCGGGACCTCGGTGCTGTTCTCGCGCCCCGAGCCCTCATAGTGGTAGGCCTTCATGTCGACGAGATCGATCACCCCCGAGATCTCGTGCTCGGCCCCGATCGGAATCTCGGTGGCGACGACGTGTGGGCCGAACGCAGACTTCAGCGACTCGAGCGTGCGAAAGAAGTCGGCCCGCTCGCGATCGAGCATGTTGACGAAGAGCAGGCGCGCGAGATCGAGCTCAGCCGCGCGCTGCCACAGGCGCGTCGTATGCACCTCGACGCCCATCACGCCGTTGATCACGAAGATCGCCGACTCACACACGCGTAGAGCGCCGAGCGCGTCGGCGATGAAGCTCGAGTCGCCCGGGGTGTCGATCAGGTTGACCTTGCGCTCGTCCCACTGAAACGACGTCAGCGCCGCTGCGATCGACATCTGCCGGCTCTTCTCGTCGGCATCGGCGTCGGACACCGTCGTCCCGTCGAGCACGGATCCCAGCCTGTTGACGGCGCCGGCCTGAAATAGCAGCGCCTCGTGGAGCGAGGTCTTCCCGCTACCTCGGTGGCCGACGAGAGCCACGTTGCGAATCCGATCCGCGGCTTGGTGCATGCCAGTCTCCTCTCTCTCTGATGCCAGGGAGCGACCATACCCCGCTGGACCGGAGTGGGCAAGGAGAAGCTAACGGGTCGTGCCACCGCCGAGGAGTTTCGGCGGCGGAACTCAACCCTCCGCGCGAGCCCTCGACCGAAACTCCCAAAGTAATCGCCCCCTGGGCGATTACTCGAGCTCAGTGCCCAGCTTCGAGCGCAGGCGCAGGACGGCTTTGGTGTGAAGCTGGGACACTCGCGATTCGGTGACGCCGAGCACCTCGCCGATCTCTCGAAGGGTCAGGTTCTCGTAGTAGTACAGCGCGATCACGAGCTTCTCGCGCTCGGGCAAGGCGGCGATCGCGTCGGCGATCCGGTCGCGCAGCTCGCTCTGGTCGACCATCGCCTCGGGGTCGGGCGCGCCATGGTCGGGGATCGTGTCCAGCAGCGAGACCTGATCTCCGGTCGAGTCGGACACGTTCCAGAGCTCGTCGAGCGCGACGATGGTCGAGTTCGAGATCTGCAGCAGCGCCTCGTGGAACTCCTCGACGTCGAGCTTCAGCTCCCCGGCCATCTCCTCGTCGGTGGGCGCCCGCCGCAGGCGCGCCTCGAGCTTCATGTTCACGCGCTCAATTTCCCGGGCGCGGGCACGTACCGAGCGGGGGACCCAGTCGAGCGACCGGAGCTCGTCGATGATCGCACCACGGATCCGGGTGATCGCGTACGTCTCGAACTTGATCTCCCGCGAGAGGTCGAAGCGCTCGATCGCGAAGATCAGGCCACCGAGGCCATAGGAGATCAGGTCCGCCTCGTCGACGTGGGCCGGAAGCCCAGAGCTCATCCGCCCTGCGACGTACTTGACCAGCGGCGAATACGCCACCACCAGGCGCTCGCGTGCGCGCTCGTCACCCGAGTTTTTGTACCTTCGCCACAGATCCTGCAGCTCGATCGCTTTGACGTTGGTTTCCAGCGTATTTCCCCCGGGATCAATGCCCTAGGCCCGTGGATGGCTTCGCAGGTAGGTGGACCGAAGACGCGATGACTCTACCCGAGTGTAGACCTGAGTGGTCGAGATGCTCGCGTGCCCGAGTAGCTCCTGGATCGCGCGAAGGTCGGCGCCGCCCTCCAGAAGGTGGGTCGCGAACGAGTGCCGGAGGGCATGCGGGTGCAGATCTCCGGCCCCTGGAGCCTGCGCGGACGCATGGCGCGTCCATACCCGCAGGCGGCGACGAACGTCCGAGGTACTGAGACGCCGTCCCGTCTTGGAGAGAAACAGGGCGCGGTCCTCGCCGCCTGCGAGCGCCGGTCTAGCCCGGCCGAGATAGCGCTCGATCGCCCGCAGTGCGTGCTCGCCCGTGGGCACGAGGCGCGTCTTATCCCCTTTCCCCTCGACCCGCACGCGCTCGGCGTCGAAGTCGACCGCGTCGAGGTCGAGCGAGACGAGCTCCTCGGCTCGTAACCCGGAGGCGTAGGCCAGCTCGAACATCGCCCGGTCCCGGAGCTCGAGCGGTGTGGTGGCGGGGATCCGATCGAGCAGGGCGGCGACGTCGGCGGGCTTCAATACTCGCGGCAGGTGCTGGTGGCGCTTCGGCGAGCTGAGCAGCTCGGCCGGATTGTCGCCTCGTTCGCCGAGCTCGACGAGCGCACGGAAGAAGCCGCGCAGGGCGGCGAGCTTGCGTGCGACCGTGGCCGGCGCCTGCCCCTGCTCGGACAGGCTCGCGGCATAGCGCCGCAGCGCGCGGTGGTCGACCGACGCGGGCTCGAGCTCGCGCCCGGCCGCCCAGCGTGCGAACTGCGCGAGATCGATGCGATACGCGCGCCGCGTCTTCTCGGCCGCGCCGCGCCGCGCGAGATCCTGTTCGAACATGCCCAGGGCAGCGTCCCACCGCAATCTCGGTGACCCGGGACTACCCTCCGTGGGGATGAGCAGGTTCTTCATCGACACGGCCACGGGTCAGGTCGCCACGCTGGGCCAGCTGATCGACGCCGGGCTCGCAGCGGGGGACCGGCTCCCCGAACGCCCGTGGCATCGGATCCAGGGTCCCGACGACGCATCGACGCTGTGGTACGCGGTGCTGCGCAAGCCGGTTCGTGGGATCCACATCGGTACCTTGGCTATTCGCCACCAGCCGCACCATGCCTCTTTGCTCCAGGACGGCTGGGAGGAAGTCGGCGTCGGCGAGATCGAGGTGCCCGGGGCCGGGACGGCGCCCGGGGCCGCGACGGTGCCCGCCGCCGAGACGCTGCCCGGGGCCGGCGCCACGTCCGTTACGTGACGTTGACCAGGGTGCCGATCGGCGTGTACGGATATACCCGCCCCGCCGTGGCGAACGGCATCTCGACGCATCCAAGGCTCTGCGGGAAGCCGTAGCTGGAGCGGATGAAGCCGTGGAGCGCATCGCCGCCGTTGAAGTAGCTGACCCAGGGAATCCCCGGGTCGGAGTAATGGCTTCCGTCGGGGTTCGTCCCACTCATGGTCGTGACCGCCAGGTGCTCGAACACCGGATACGTGCCCGTTGCCGTCGGTGCCTGCGGGATGCCGGTGTTGACCGGCGTGGTCAGGACCGTGCGCCCGCTGTGCCACAGGTTGAGGCTCTCCGGCGAGCCCTCGGTCACCATCACGAACGTGTAGCCGAAGGTAGAGCGCTGGTTCTTGATCGCCGCGTTGATCAACGCGTGCCAGACCTGCGTCGGGGTCGGATCGGTCCCGTACATGCCCTGAGCGTTCTCGAAGGCCATCAGCGCGCCCGTGGAGACCACCGCTTGGTGGTTCGGATCCCACTGCGCCTGCAGCGCGCTCGGCGCGTCGCCCCAGATCAGGGAGAACTGGCCCTGCGGCGTCTTGGTCGCGGCGGTCAGCTGCGCGCTCAGCGTCGGCGCGACCTTGTGTCCGGTGGCTTTCCATCGGTAGGGGAGATAGCCGAGCTGGGCGAGGATCTCGTTCAAGCGCAGACTCGACCCTTGAGGCACCGTCCAGGAGGCCTTGGTGGTCGTCTGGCCGTTCTCGCTTACCACCTGCACGCCGCTCGGAAGCTGAGCGCTGACCGAGGTTCCGAGGCCATATCCGTAGCCGCTCGGCTTGAACACGATCGTGTGGCTGTTCAGCGAGCTCCAGTGGCCTGCCGGGTTGGACGACAGCTTTGGCATCCCCGACCCGAGCACGTCGGAGTACGGCTTCGAGAAGGTCAGCGTGATCGGCGTGGTAGCCGAGATCTGAGTACCGGGACTCGGGACCGCCACGGCGCTCAAGGGGGCGCCCGCCGGAAACCAGGTCACGAACGTGGTGCTCGGCGATTCCCACGTCCTCGGGGAAGCCGCGACGGCAAGCGTGCCGGCCGCCGAAGGACGTGCGATCACGACATCGCTCTGCGGCTGCGCGAACGTCCGATGCTGGAGCGCCCCGGGCCGCCCGTACGCGAACGTCGAGACCGGATGGCTGAACGTCAGCCGCAGCGGCGCGCCGACCGCGAGCGTCAGGTACTGGTCGTCGAGGGATGACGTGGGCGTGTTGAGCGTCGCGCGCTCCGTGTCGCGGCTGCCCGCGAGCCAGCCGATCCAGCCGGGACGCTTCACGACGGCTACGATCGAGACGCGCTCGCCTGGCTTCAGCCTGACCTTCGGGGTGATCCGCCCACCGCTCAGCGTGAAGGGAATCGTCCGGCCGTTCGGGCCGGTCACGCGGACGCTGGCGATCTTTCCTCCCCCGAGCGCCATATCGACTCTGGCCAGCGCGGTCGCGTCGGTCGCGACCTTCGGTTGCGAGGTGGCGAAAATGGCCAGCACCAGGACGATCGCCAGCAGCAGTGCGACCGGAACGATGAGGAGCAACCACCGCGACGAGACGCCCATTCTCGTCGTCCTATGCTCAAGTGGACTAACGGCCAAGCTGGGTCACCACCTCTAAGGATGCTACACATATAGCTGTCTCGCCTTTGTATGCAATTTGCGTTTCATGAAGACGCGCCCCGGGAGTCGGGCGATTGATCTGCAACGGCTCGCCGCCCCGTACACCTCATATGGCCTCGACACGCTCACGGACCGAGATAAGTTGAGTGTCGCCTCCGCACTCGAGGCCGAGCTCGGCGGACGGGCTCCAGATGCGCTCGCAGCGCTTCCTGAACCGGAGCGGCGTGCGTTCGCCGACACGCTGCGCGACGCCAAGGCTCGCCAGTCGCGAGAGCTCGAGACGGCGATCGATCAGTCGCTCGGCGTCGTCCCGCGGCTGCTGCGCGGGACCATTCGCAAGATCCTCTTCGGTTAGGTGGTGGGGCATGGAAGGTCCGGGTGTAGGTGTCGAGATCCTCAAGCTCGGACGCCTGATCGGATGCGAGCCGGAGGAGCTCGACTATCTCGAGCAGCTCGAGCTCCAGGACATCCGGGATCTGCGTGAGCAGGTGACCGGCGTCCTCTTCGACGCCGATCGGCACATGCTCCAGCGCGTCGCCGCCGCGACGAAGCTCCTACCGTCGAAGCTAACCGCGACCATCGGCGAGTCGGTGTTCGGGGCATTCCTCTGCGCTCGGGTCACGGGCTTGCTCGATCCCCACCGTGCCGTCGACATCGCCGCGCGGCTGCCGTCGAGCTTTCTCGCCGACATCGCGGAATATCTCGATCCCCAGAGGGCCAGCCGCGTGGTCGCCGAGGTTCCTCCCGACCGGATTGCCGAGGTCGCGCGGGAGCTCGTCCGCCGCGAGCAGTACATCACCATGGGCAACCTCGTGGGTCACCTCTCGAAGGCCGCGACCGTGGCCGCGCTCACGGTCGTCGATGACGAGGCGCTCTTGCGGACGGCGTATGTGGTTGAGTCGAAGGGCAGCCTCGGCTCACTCCTTGCCCTCCTCCCCGAGCCGCGGCTCGAGACGATCATCCGTACCGCCGCGCATGCCGACCTCTGGCCCGAAGCTCTCGATGTGATCAGTCACGTGAGCGAGCGACAGCGCGGCGAGCTTGCCGACATCGCCGCGGGCCAGGACGACGACGTGCTCGAGAGCCTGATCGCCGCCGCACAGCGCGACGCTCTGTGGGGGGCGCTGCTACGGATCACCCGGGCGATGAGCCCGGCCAGTCGCGAGCGCTTCGTCGGTCTGTCCTCGATCCAGACTCTGGAGGTACTCGCCGCCATCGTCAACAACGCCGCCGAGGAGGCGCTGTGGGCCGAGCTGCTCGTCTTTCTCCCATTGCTGCCCGCGCCGGCGCGCACGCTCTTGGCCACCCTCGCCACGGGTCTGCACGCCGAGTTCCCGGCCATCATCGACGCCGCCGACCAGGAGGAGCTGTGGCCGGCGCTGCTCGGCTTTGCCGCCGAGCTGGACGAGCCCACCCAGCGGCGAATCGCGGAGTTCATTGCCGGTGGCGATGAACCGACGTTGGCGCGTCTGGTCGAGGCCGTCGAGGAAGCGGGGCTCGAGCGCGAATCGCTGACCGTGATCGCACGACTCCCCGCGACCAAGCAGCGCTCCTTCGTCAAGCGGATCGTTGCGCTGGCGAGCGACGAGGGGCTCACTGCGCTCGCCGAGGCCGCGGGGGCCGCCGAGCTCGACACGCTTGGCGATGCCCTCGGGGCCGCTGCCGCGCGCCGCAACGCCGACACCAGGGCCGCGTCGTGACCCACACCCTAGCCTGGCGCGAGATCGACTGGCACGCGCATCAGCGGCGGGAGAAGATCGAGGGCCGCTGGCTCAACCTGATCGACATCGGATCCGGCCCGGCCCTGCTGCTCGTCCATGGTCTCGCCGGGTGCTGGCAGAACTGGCTCGAGAACATCGCCTTCCTCGCCCGCGAGTATCGCGTGATCGCGGTCGACCTGCCTGGGTTCGGCGAATCGGAGATGCCCGCCCGCCCCATCACCATCTCCGGCTATGCACGCACCCTCGAGGCACTGTGTGAAGCACTCGAACTCGAGTCCGTGAGCATCGCGGGCAACTCGATGGGCGGCTTCGTCGCCGCGGAACTGGCGATCAGATCCCCGGTGCGCGTCGAAGCGCTGTGCCTGGTCGCCGCCGCGGGACTGAGCGTCCAGCGCGCGCGCGCCGATCGCAGCCGCGGCGTGCGTCACCGGATCGAGAACTACCTGTTCTTCTACATGGCCTGGCTCGCGACGAAATTTCCCGCGTTGGCCCTCCGGCCGCGGGTACGCCGGTGGATGCTCGGCCTCGTCGTCGCTCACCCCGAGGAGCTTCCCGGCCCGCTGATCGCCGAGCAGGTGCGCGGGATCGCCAAACCTGGCTTCGATCCGGCGCTCGAGGCGCTGACCCGCTATCCGATCCGCGACCGCCTCGGCGAGATCGCCTGCCCGACACTAATCGTCTGGGGCGACGAGGATCGTTTGGTTCCGGTCTCGGATGCCGCCGAGTTCGAGTGGCTGATCGCCGACTCGCGCAAGCTGACGTATCCGGACACGGGCCACGCGCCGATGATGGAGCGCCCGGAGCGCTTCAACGCCGACCTGCGAGCGTTTCTCGAGCAGGCCCGCCACCCGCGGCTGAGCGTGGTCTAAGCCGCGCCCTCCGGCGCGGAGCGCGGCTTGCGCGCGCGCTCCTGATACCGGGGCAGCCCGTCGTCGGGGATCGGCTCCCAGGGGGCGGCGTAAGCGACGAACTGGTGGTGGCCGGGACGGATGCCCGGGTCGCCGTCGAAGGCGCCTATCCGGATGCTGACCGTGTCGTGATCCTCGGGATCACGGCTGAACATCGCCGAACCGCACTCGCCGCAGAAGAATTTCTCGAACCCGCCCTCAGGCGACCACGCTCGCAGCCGCTCTTCGCCGGCGACGATTCGGAACGCGCCAGGCCGCGCCCGGGCATTCGGCGAAGCAGCCGCGCCCGTGCGCCGTTGGCAGCGCGTGCAGTGGCAGTACGACGCGCTCACCAGTGGGCCGTCGACCTCGAATTTGACCGCGCCACAATTACATCGTCCGGTGAGCAACGGATTGGCCACGGCGGGACTGTAGGTGCCCGGCCCGGCCCGCGCGCTCAGCGGCCGGAAACGGTCCGCTGGAAGCCCACGTAGCAGAGCGCCGCGACGATCAGCAGGATGATCGGCAGGCCGATGCTGACCACGCCGACAACGGCCAGAACCACTCCGGCGACGCCGATGACCCCCGCCGTGGTACCACCGACGGCGAGCTGATAGGCGCGGCGTTCGCGCTGTCGCCTCGGGGTGTAGCTGCCGCGCTTCTGAATGTTCGCCATACGGGAGAGCGTAGCGCGTCGCCGCGCTGACTCACCGGCCAGCGGGTTCAGCGCGTGACGGCACCTACGGCCGCGCTCGACACGAGCCGGGCGTACTTGGCCAGGGCCACGCCGACGCCCTCCTGGGAGGGTGGGCGATAGCGCTCGAGGCGCGCCGCGATCTCCTCGTCGGAGAGCGCGACGTCGAGCCGGCGGGCGACCACGTCGAGCGTGATCTCATCGCCGTCACACAGGGCCGCGATCGGACCGCCACTCACCGCCTCCGGGGCGACGTGGCCGGCCATCAGGCCGCGGGTGGCGCCCGAGAACCGGCCGTCGGTGATCAGGGCGACCTCCCCGCCGATGCCCTGCCCGACCAGCGCGGCGGTCACGGCGAGCATCTCGCGCATTCCCGGGCCTCCAGCCGGTCCCTCGTTGCGAATCACCACGATGTCCCCGGCGAGGATCTTGCCGGCGGTGACCGCGGCCATCGCGTCCTCCTCAGACTCGAACACGCGCGCCGGTCCCGTCTGCGCGCGACGCTCGTACCCGGCGAGCTTCACGACACAGCCCTCGGGAGCCAGGTTCCCATGCAGGATCGCCAGACCGCCGGTCGGCGCGATCGGGTCCTCGAGCGGCCGGACCACGCGCTGGCCGGGGGTCTCCTGCGCGACGTCGGCGAGCTCCCCGACCGTGGCGCCGGTGACGGTGATCGCGTCGCTGTGGAGCAGGCCGGCCTCCTTCAGTCGCTTCAGCACGACGGGAACGCCGCCCGCTGCGTACAGATCTGGGGCGACGTACTGGCCGCCGGGCTTGAGGTCGCACAGCAGCGGCGTGCGCTCGCTGATGCTGTCGAAGTCGTCGATCGACAGCTCGACCCCCATTTCCCGCGCGATCGCCAGCAGGTGGAGCACGCCGTTGGTTGAGCCGCCGCTGCAGGCGATCGCGGCGATCGCGTTCTCGAGGCTGGCCCTGGTGATGATGTCGCTCGGCAGCAGGCCCCGTTCGAGCACGTCCATCACGAGCCGGCCCGCCTCGAACGCGGCCTGTGACTTGCGGCCGTCCTCCGCCGGCACGGTCGAGAGTCCGGCCGGCGAGATACCCATGGCCTCGAACGCCATCGCCATCGTGTTCGCCGTGAACTGGCCGCCGCACGCCCCCGCCCCGGGGGAGGCCACGTCCTCGAGCGCCGTCAGCTCGGCGTCGGTGATCTTGCCCGCGGACCGTGATCCGACGGCCTCGAAGACCTCCTGGATCGTGACCCGCTCACCCTTGTACACGCCGGGCGCGATCGACCCGCCGTACAGCATCAGGCTGGGGACGTTCAGCCGACAGAGAGCCATCACCGTGCCGGGAATGGTCTTGTCACAAGCACTGATCGCGACCACCGCGTCGAACCGGTGGGCGTCGCAGACGAGCTCGATCGAGTCCGCGATCACTTCGCGGCTGACCAGCGAGGCCTTCATCCCGGCGGTCCCCATCGTGATCCCGTCCGAGATCGCGATCGTGTTCAACTCCATCGGCGTCCCGCCGGCGGCTCGGATCCCCTCCTTGACTTTCGCGCCGAGCGCCCGGAGATGGAAGTTGCAGGGCATCGTCTCGGTCCAGGTGTTGGCGACGGCGACCAGCGGACGCGCGAGCGCCTCGTCGTCGTAGCCGATTCCCTTCAGATAGGCCCGCGCGGGCGCTCGTTCGAAACCCTCGGTCAGGGCGCGGCTGCGGTGCTTGGGGTCCAGCGTCATCGGCCGGGCACTGTAGCGGCCTCGCCCGCGGAGTTCGTCACGGGGCGACGTCGGCCTGGCTCGAGGTCTCCTCGTCGCCGGCCGCGCGCAGCCGCGCACGCTCCCACTGGGTCAGCCGCCAGAGGTCCCGCTTGACCTGGACCGGGTCGACCTGGCGTCCCGGCAGGTGCATGTTGGCGGTCGCGATCAGCCGGCGCTCGTCGCCGGTCAGGGCCATCCACTTCGCGAGCACGTCGTCCGAATCGGGTAGTCGCGCGCTCCCGTACGGCCGCGTCTCGTCAGGGAAGGTGACGCAGTACTCGTTCAGCAGCCGGTGGGTCTGCGCCAGGTAGGCGACGATCGGCTTGTGCGGATAGATGAGGTACCCGTAGGCCGCCCCGCCCGTCCCATCGGTTCGCGCTGGGCCGTCCTTCTGCGATCCCCAGACGCGGATAAATCCGAGGTCGCGGTACATCGACCACTCCTCCGCGTTGACGCACGAACGCAATAGCGCTCGCGCGCGCTGCTCAGCCCGTCGCTCACGCCCGGGGTCGTACGGAGCCGCGGGCGCCCGCTGCCGGCCCGCCCGATATCTCTCCCAGCGTTCGCTCAGACGCGGGATCAGGAGGTCGGAGAGAAGCGCGAGGGCGACGAGCGCGGTGGCGATGAGAGCGAGCAGCATCGCCGGCGGTCGCTACCGGGCGCCGCCCGCGGCACGCGGGAAGAAGATCACACGCTCGGCGTCCCGCGGGATCTCGTCGAAGGTCCGCACCAGCTCGGCCTGACGGCGGCCCGCCGGCTTCGTGACCGGCACTGCCGCCCACATGCCGGCATCGAGCTGGTCGCGAAACTCTTGGATCAGGCGCAACTCGTCGCCCTGGAGCTCAACATCGCCTTCGGCGATCAAGACCTCTCCGTGTCCTGGCTTCATCCGGAGGAACCGCACGCAAGAATTATGGCAGAGGGCCGTCGGATCCAGAAGCGGAAACCGGAGCGCACAGGCGCAGCAAGCCGAGCGCGTCCACCGGCCCTGCCCCGGCGCCGATGCCCTCCAGTCCATCTCTGACCGCCGCGCCTGCGATCTCCTTCGCGCGGCGCGCGGCCTCGAGCGGTGTCAGCCCTCTGGCCAGATACGCGGCCAGCGCCGAGGAGTGCGTGCATCCCGAGCCGTGTGTGGCCGCGCCCGGGTAGCGCTCGCCCGGAATTTCGACGATCGAATCACCGTCGAAGAACACGTCGGTGACCTCTTCGCGGTGACCGCCCGTGACCACCACCACGGCGGGGCCGAGTTCATGGATCGCCCGGGCAAGCGTGGCGGGGTCGGCATCGGTGAGCCCGGTCAGGGCCCGCGCCTCGGGTAGGTTGGGCGTCACCACGGTCGCCAGCGGCAGCAGGAGCTCGACCAGCGCCGATCTGGCGGATCTGTCGAGCAGGTCGGCGCCGGACTCGGCGACCATCACCGGGTCGATCACCACCGGGGTCCCGCGCTCGAGCTCGCCGAGCGCCCGCCGTACGGCTTCGATCGTCTCGGCCGTCCCGAGCATTCCGATCTTGGCCGCATCGACGCCGATGTCCGCCGCGACCGCTCGGACCTGGGCGATCACCATCTCCGGCGACACGCTCTCGACCTTGGTCACGGCAACGGTGTTCTGGGCGGTGAGCGCGGTGATGGCCGTCATCCCGTGCACACCGCACGCAGCGAAGGCCTTCAGGTCGGCCTGGATCCCGGCGCCGCCCCCGGAATCCGAGCCGGCGATCGAGAGGACCCGGGGTATGCGCGTCGTCACGGCCACGCGCCGAGGTTACCCAGGCATCAGCGCTACGTAGCGTCCGCCGGCCGCGCGTCGGATGTGGCCACCGACCTCGAGCTCGGCCAGCCCGGTCAGCACGTGCTCAACCGTTCGGCCGGGGCCGACGAGCGCGCCAAGCGTGTCACGACCCGCCCCCACCGCGGAAAGCAGCTCGCGCAGCTCCGGCCGGACCGAAATGCTGTCGCGAGGTGCGGGCGCCGTGCGCACGCCCACGCCGAAGATCGCGTCGAGCACGTCTCCGGCGTCACGGACGACCCTGGCGCCGCGGGCCAGGAGGTCGTTCGTACCGGCGGACAGCGCCGAGGTCACCCGCCCGGGCACGGCGCCCAGCTCTCTCCCCAGGTCCTCGGCCACGGCGGCCGTAATCAGCGATCCAGAACGCTCACCGGCTTCGATCACGACGGTCATCGCGCTCAGCCCGGCGATGATCCGGTTCCGGGCGGGGAACGTCCAGCGCCGGCTCGCGGTCCCGGGCGGTAGCTCGGACACGGCGACACCGCCGCCGATGATGCGGCGGTAGAGCCCCCGCTTGCTCGCGGGGTACGGCCGCTCCGCCCCCGCCGGCAGCACCGCCACCGTCGCCCCGGCCGCCTCGAGCGTGCCCGCGTGCACAGCCGAGTCGATCCCCAGGGCCATCCCGCTGACCACGGTCAGCCCGGCCGCACCGAGGCTCCGGCCGAGCGAGCGCGCGACTTCGAGGCCGTAGGGCGATCCCCGCCGCGCACCTACGATCGAGACCGCGTCGCCGGCGAGGAAGGCGACGAAGCGGTCCCGACCGCCGGCCACATGCAGCACCGCCGGCGATCCCGGTGCAGTGGCGAGACGGCGCGGATAGGCCGGGTCGCAGCGGCAGATCGTCTCGACACCGGCGGCGTGACACCCTGCCACGGCGGTCTGTGCGTCGAAGCGCTCGTATTCGCGCTCGACCGCCGGTCGCACCGCGCCGGCGATCGCCGCGATCAGCCGCGCGTCGGGCAGGTCGAAGATCAGTGGAAGGTCCCGCCCCCGCCTGCGGGCGAAGTCGAACTGGGCCCCGAGGCGCGCCAGCAGCCACGACCGTCTCAGGCAGTCCTCACAGGCTCGTTGGGACGCTGGAGGCCCGTCCTCCGGGTTCGGTGACCCGTCCCGGTCCGGGGCGGCGGTGATGCGGCCTCCGCGCGGTGGACCCTCCCGGTCTGGGGCGGCGGTCATGCGGCCAGGGCGCCTTCCGCGCGGTCGCGCTGGCGGAGGCTGACCGCCATCAGCACGTCCGCGACGCGCACCCGGTCGTGGCCCTCGAGGTCGGCGATCGTCCGCGCTACGCGGATCACGCGGTGGCGGCCGCGGGCACTGAGCGCGCCGCGCTCATACGCGGCGCCGAGTGCTAGCTCGGCTTCACCATCGAGGCGAACGTGGCGGCGGACGAGGCGCGAGTCCATCTCCCCATTGCAGGCGGCGCCGGTCCCTTCGAGCCTGATCTCTTGCCGCTCTCGGGCCGCGAGCACGCGCTCGCGCGCTCGCGCCGAGCTGGTCAGCGGCGGCCCCCGCAGCTCGCGCTCACCGGGTCGTTCCACGCTCACGAGCAGATCCATCCGGTCGAGCAGGGGGCCGCTCAGCCGCCGGCGGTGACGTCTCAGATCGACCTCGCCGCAGCTGCACCGATCGCCGACGCCGGCAAAGCCACACGGACACGGATTCGACGCCGCCACCAGCATGAAGCGGGTCGGCAGCTCGAGCACGCGCTGACCCCGCACGATCGTCACGTGGCCGTCCTCGAGCGGCTGGCGGAGCGCGTCGAGGCTCGTCCGCTGGAACTCCGACAACTCGTCCAAAAACAGCACCCCGTTATGGGAGAGGGTGGCCTCACCCGGTCGCGGTGGCGTGCCGCCGCCGACCAGCCCGGCGGCGGAGACGGTGTGGTGAGGAGCGCGGAATGGACGCGCCGTCATCAGGCCGCCCGCGTGGACGCCGGCAACGCTATGGATCCGCGTGACCTCGATCGCCTGCGCGCGTGTGAGCTGCGGGAGGATCGACGGCAGCCTGCGGGCGAGCATCGTCTTGCCGGTCCCGGGGGCGCCCTCCAGCAGCAGATTATGTCCGCCGGCCGCAGCGATCTGTAGCGCCAGCAATGGCAGCTCGTGCCCGCGAACGTCGCTCAGGTCGGGCTCGACGCCGGTTCGCGCAGCCGGCGCGGGCAGCGCCGGAAATCGCGGCGGCTCGCGACCCGACAGCACCTCCGCCGCCTCGCGTAGGCTCGCCACTGCAACGATTCCGATCCCCTCCACCAGCGCCGCCTCGCGTGCGCGCCCACGCGGGACGATCAGGCGCTCGAGCCCGGCGCGCCGGGCGCCCTCGGCGACCGCCAGCGCGCCCGGCGAGTCTCGCAGCTCACCGCCGAGCGACAGTTCCCCGTACACGGCGTAGCGGGCCAGGGCCTCGACCGGCACCTGACCGCTCGCTGCGAGCACCGCTAGGGCCAGCGCCGCGTCGAAGCCCGGCCCCACCTTGCGCAGGAACGCTGGGGCGAGGTTCGCCGTGACCCGTGACGGCGGAAACTTGAAGCCCGAGTTCTGCACGGCAGCGCGGACGCGATCGCGCGATTCGCGCACGGCGGTGTCGCCCAGGCCGACGATCGTGAACGTCGGCAGGCCGGAACGGATGTCGACCTCGACCCATACCGGACGGGGGTCAACTCCATCGATTGCGAACGTCGCAACCTGCGCAAGCATCCCGAGCACGCTACGCATATCCGTGTCACGCGTGGGTGACGCCGCGCGCCAATTCTCCTGCGTCGTGGTCGCGCGCTTGAGGACAAATGTGACAATCCGCGTGCCCCACGTCACGCGACGCGGCGTAGCTTCCTCAGGCGATGAGCACCGACCTCCGCCACCGCCTCGGCAAGCACGGCGAGCAGCTCGCCACGGAGCATCTCGTGCGGCTCGGATTCGAGATCGTGGAACGCAACTATCGGACCCGTTGGGGGGAGCTCGACATCGTCGCCTTCGACGGCACTACCCTCGCCTTCTGCGAGGTCAAGACCAGGCGCCTGAGCGCCGGCGGCGGTCCACTCGAAGGCGTGCGCGCATCCCAGCGCCAGCGCGTGCGCAAGATGGCCGGAAAGTGGCTGATCGAGCGGACCGAGCGCCCCCGCGCCGAGCTGGTGCGCTTCGACGCAATCGGGGTGACCATCGACGCCACCGGGAAGCTGGTGAGCATCGAGCACCTGGAAGGGGCGTTCTAAGGGTTCGG